>Ga0098044_1000369_pt1 | contig 23892 bp, 41 predicted proteins | sample 10_taG_FD_75053 | JGI IMG/M metagenome (GOLD analysis project Ga0098044, IMG submission 75053) | Marine viral communities from the Subarctic Pacific Ocean - 10_ETSP_OMZ_AT15264 metaG | ecosystem: Environmental > Aquatic > Marine > Oceanic | place: Pacific Ocean | collected 2015-01-16 | reverse complement strand
GGGCATTCCGTAAAAGTTAGAGGTCCCAAGGTAAACCTTTACCGGTTTTTCGTGGAGTGATGTCTCCGCCTTCTACTTCTGAACCGCCGGGATTAAGTGTTCGGTATCGAATGGCATTTCCGGGAGTATACGTTCCATATTTGAACATTTCTATATCGTAGTCATCTTTCAATGTTTGGTCTAGTTCAACATCAGTATATGGGTGTGGGTCTTCCATACTGTACCCATTACCACCACCGTTGCGTCCCATCTTACGACCGTATCCAGTTACATCCGTTTCAAATGTCACACTTATCACCTGTGCAAGCATATTCCCGTGAACCGCCAGTTTCGTCTTGGAGCTCATATTCGGAAAGCTTGCTATAATTAATATCGGGGAATTTCTTTATAAGACTTTCGTAGGTATAATGGTCAATTTCCTCATATGGAGCTAATTCGTAATGTCCGCCATCATAAGGCAAGAATGACACACCGTTAATGATATCCCAATTTTTGTACACCCAATTTCCTACTTCAAACCATTCATCTTCTTTAACATATACTGTCATACTAGCATTGTGTTCACACCAATTTAATTGTAAGTTTTTGTAATGCCTTAATTGTTCCATAGCTGTTATATCTTTACGAGTTAAACATCCCTCAGGTGATTTAACTGGAAATTCGAAAACCCAAGTAGTAGCTGTGTTTATATCTTGACCATTTTCGGGATTACCCGGAACCCCTTGGTCTTTTAACATCACAAAGAGTGGGTCTGTTGTAGAAATTCTATATCTACGAATATAATATTGTGAATATCTAGGATGACATCCACTAGCTGAATCCACTAGTTGTGAAACTGTGCCTGAAGGTTTAACACAAGTGGTTGCTACAGGCATATTGACACCTAATGATGACGAAGCTTTACGAGAAATGCGTATAACACGCGATTTAAGGGCCTTTAAGACCTCAGAGTTCATTAGGGAGGGGTTATCCATCTGACCGGTCAAACTAACGCCTAAAAGTCTTTCTACGCCACAATTCTTACCCCACTCTTTTCTAAGATAAGGAAAATCCGTGAATGTGGACTGTAAAACACCTAACCAAGTAGCTGTTTCTACTTTATCTAGTAGAGTGTCAAGGTCATCATCCTCTCTAACTACAACTTCTGAAAGATTGCAGAACTCCATATCTCTTAACATTATTTCTCCACAAGGGTTAGTTCCTTGTATTAAGGGTGCATATCTTCTAGAAGGAGCTTTATTTTGAGCTGATAGTAAATTAAAAATGCCACGTTCACCACTACCCGACTTAGCTAAGACCCCCCATTCAACCAAGAAATCTGCTGCTGAGGGTTTATCTCTATAAATAGCTGAGTTATTTGCCATTGCTCTTTTGATAGGGAAAGGCCATTCCTTTGCGTGTCGCATATCTTCATCATCTAAATCAGACAATGATATTTGCGAACTACGTCTTACTCCACCAGCAACCACAATCTCCGCAATTTGATTTGCAATGTCGTGGCACTCTAATGTTGTAAGTTTCCTACCTTGAGCATTATGCATAGTCTCTCTTAAAAAATCGTGTAATTTAATTAAAGGTTGTGGACCAGAAGAACGACCTCCCATAGTCCCTAGACGAGCCCCCTCCTGTCTTAATTGTGAATAATCAAAATAAACGTTTTGTCCATCATACAAACTATTCATAAGTATCTTAACTGAGTCTGCCCACCCTTCTCTAGAATCTTCTATTATCACTCTAGGTATATCTTTACCAGATTTAATCTCTGGTATAGAAGGTAACTTATCTGTTTCTTCTTTCTCTACAGAGAATCCAAAACCAGTACCACACATTAATATTTGTAAACATTCAGCAAAAGCTTCCACACAATTTAGTTTGGCGAAAGAACAGTTATAGATAACAGTGTTGTCTTTTTCTGCAGCAGGACCAGCTGACCAAAGGAACCTCATAGAAGGCATAACAGAGAACTCTGTCATATATTTCCTTATTTTTCTGATGGTCTTTTCTGGGATATTGTCTCCTCTTTTTGAATTTAGAAAAGTAATAAATCTTTCTATAGTTTCTGGCCATTCTTCACGTCGCCCTTCTTCCTCCATCCATCTAGAGTAAGTGCGCTTGTAAATAAATTCTGCTACTTCATTTTTAAACATAGAATTTTAAAATAGACATCAATGTATTTATAGTTTTGTTAGGTGTTTATTAATGGTTTCAATCATATTATCAAAAGCGTATTGATGACTTAATTTTGGTTGTAGTTTTTTTACATTTTTCATTATACTAAATCTTTCTTTAGGATTATCCATTAACCAATCCATTGAATCTTCTAACTTAGTCCAATCTTTAACCCCAATGTAATGTTCCCCTTTTTTAATTTCATAAGGTAATTCTAGATAAAGTTCCTTTCCTAATATACATTTACCTAGTTGTAAGTTCTCAAAGAATCTAGTAGTAAAATTACCAACACCCGGTAGTTCAAGACAAACCTTACTCTGCATTACCATATTTAAGTAGTCGAAGTAGGGGATACGGTCACTGGAGACCACTATATTTAAATCAGGTCTACTTTCTTTTAAGCTCATTACCATTTCATATCCTTCTAAACGTTGTCCTAATTGCCAGTGTTTTTTATCTAAACCTTCTGGCCAAACCGGTGGGTTATCTTCGTAATTAACAGTACCCATCCATAAGAAATCGATAGTAGGTGCTTGAAATTGATTTACTGTTTGTTTAAATTGTTCTATATGATGTGGAAAATAGGGAAAATATCCTAGTGGATGAGTCTTATCTGCGTAAGGGTAATAATCATTATGTGGTGACTTAGAACTATATTGCATCTTAAATATTATATAATCTTCAACGTTATATTCTTTCATTAATTCAGTAAACGTGTCATCATATAATTTACAGTTATCTAAAGCAATCCCTGAACCATCATCTGCATCAAATAATACCATATAATTTCTAGGGTAGTCACCTATTAAGAATGGTTCTTTTTGAAAAATAAAAAATGAGAAGTTTCTTCCAAGTAATTTTTCACAATTTTGTATGTCAGGTTCTCCAAAATTTAATTTATCATATATAAACTTTTCGTATTCTACCATAAATTCTCGGTTGTTCCAACCTGATTTTATTACTTTCATTCTATACCTCCAGACTTACATATATTACTGATTAAATCTATATACTGTTGTTCATATCTTTCCCACGGCCATTTTTCTATAGTTTTTCTAGCTTCCTGACCCATACCACTTAACATAATTGTGTTATCATAAGCGTGTTGTAACACATCACAAATAGCATCAACACTATGTGAGTCTATAATCCATCCGTCTTTACCGTCTGTAATATAATCTTTAGTTCCGGTATTGTGAGTGACTATAGCTGGTAAACCACAAGCCATTGCTTCGTGCGTAGCTAAAGGACATCCATCTTCTAATGCTGGTAGAATAAATAAACTAGACTCTTGTAAAGCTTTTACTAAATCGGGAACCCATCCTACCTTTACATTATCTGGAAACTTTTGGTCACCAAATGATTCTTTAGAAATACCACATATAGTAAGTTCTGCTTCCTTTAAATCTAATTTTTCCCAAGCTTCTATAAGAAGTGGACCCCCCTTACGTTCCCAATTAGAACCAACAAATATAACTTTAAGTGGTAAATTACTGTGTTTTTTATCACCGGGATTAAACTTTTCTAAATCAACACCAAAGGGCATCACAGTTGCTTTTTTCATCAAACCAAATTCTTTCAAAGATTCAAAAGCGAATAGAGAAGGAACTAAAATAAAGTCTGCCATTTCTAATTCTGCACGTTGTCTCTTTAAAGAAATAGCAGTAGCAGGTTCATTAACATCCATACCTACTAACTTTGCTTGAACGTCAGGGTGTGCACTAAACAGATTGATTATTTTAACAGCATCTGGGTAACGATTCATTTGAGCATAAGAATGATTCATCCAAGTCTGTAGAATTGTGGGCTCTTCCATTTCTAATGAAGTTATAGTATCAAATAAAATATCTCCCACCAAGTATAATGGGTGAGGCACTTCAGGTATTTGTTTATGAAATAAAGGTAATAGAGAAGCATCTTTAGGTGCTTTAATATCAGGTGCATATATTTTACCTAACATTTTGTTAGTATAGAGAGGTTTAACTTGATGCATTGCTGTTGACCCAATGCCACTTCCCCCTATTTGCATTTTTCCTGTATATGTTACTCTAACCATTTTATCTCCTCTATTTCTTTAAGGTTTAACCACTCCACCCTGTTTGAGTCTAGGTTATTAAAGGTAAGTTCTGAATCATCTTCTAATTTTGATTGTTTACCTTTCTTAATAATACCACAACCACAGTCTGTGTTAATAACATACATTTCTAGGTCATCTCTTTCTTTTCTTAATTGAACCCAAGCTTTCCAAACGTCTCCATTCCACGTTTTACCGGGAGTATACTCTCTAACTTGGTCTTCTTCTTGTGCTGGACTCATATCGTGGCACATTATCATACCACCTTCTTGTAAACAATCTAAGGAATTAATGATATCCTTATAGACTTGTTCTTCTAAATGTAGTCCATCAATAAATATAAAATCAAACTTTGCCTTATTCTTTTTAAAGAATTCGTCTGATGTCTCTGTGTTAACAGCTAATCCATTAGGGTCAACTGAGTCTTTATAACTAGCTTTTACTTCTTTAAAATTTACGTTGTCACCTACTCCAACTTCTAAGTAAGAGAACACATTAAATTTCTTTATTGCTTTATTTATTATTTCGGTTCGCTTCATCTCTACTCCATAACATATCAAATTGTTCTTCTGTGTTTATAAAATGAAAGGCAATGTATCTTTCTGGTTTTGTTATATTATAATACTCTGGTGGATTACCTTTGATAAGTAACTCCACATCAACCATATTTAATCCTGATTTTTTCATAAGTAAACCTATCACTACGTCTGCATATTTAAAATCTCTATAACTTTCTGGTTCTTCCATAACATTTACAATTTCATTTAACGATGATTTAGGAAATAGTATTCCTCCACCCCCACACAAATAAGAGAGGGTGCGGTCTTTAGGCCAAGTGCCGTGGATTATTTCTCCATAAACAGATTTAACACCACTGTTTTTAGTTTCTATATATCGCATAAAATTGTCTACAAAAACATATACATCGTCACCAACAAAGAAAGCCCAATCAAAATCATTTTCTTGTGCATACTTAATGGCACATAAGTTTTTTTCTACGTTAGAATCATAAGTATCATCATCTGTACACTTAATAACATTGTCTTTATACACATCTGTATCAGTAAAAAAATATAAGTTATCTAAATTTTTACCCCACGTCTTATTTATGCATCGCATTCTTTTTGAAGTCTTACCTGAGGTATAGACAAATATCCCCCACTTCATTTTATCTTCTCCAGTATATACTCCACTCTTGCTTTAGATGTATGATACTGTAAAGCGTGTCTTTGACCTATCTTCCCTATAGATTCAGCTTCTTTAAGATGGTCTAAGTAATATTGTAATTTTTGCCAGAATTCCTTTTCATTACTAAACTCTATGCAATGGACCCCATCTTCAAATGGTTCTGGAATTAGTATGTTTGGTTTTTGATGCATAACACAAGCTCCGTTTGCAACAGCCTCATAAAATCGTGCATTACAATCTCCACTACCCCAAGCGTCTACTACAATATAAGATTCTTTCATCTTCTGTATATAGAAATCGTAAGGGAAATTACCTATTACAATATTAAACCCTAGTTCTCTATATTCTCTACACATTTTAGAAACGTGTGCTCTCATACCAGTATTAACTTGACCAAAAGCACATAGAACATCTATTGTTTTAGGGATAGGTTGATAAGCAATATGAATGTTCTTAGTTACTATACCAAATGGCAAAGGAAACATACGAGGGTGATGTCTTGCATCCTCTGGATAACACTCTCTCTTAAAATAAAAGTCACACCTTTCATACATTTCTGTATTAATCCATCCCTTCCCCTTTCTTCTTGAAGGGTCTGCTAGTGATTCTGATTGTTGGTGAGGACTATCATAATAATATGTGTGAGTCCATTCACTCCCATCAATATAAATCTTAGGGCTTTTTAATTCATCAAGTAAATAATATTTAGGGGATGGGTCAGTTTTTTTACTACTAAAAACAAAAATATAATCAGCATCCTTATCGTGTTCTATTATTTCTTTATCTGTAAAAACTTTTTCTACATTATTTCCATAGTCAGTAGCTATAACTCTGATGCCACATTTATATAACCCTTCTACAACAGTTGCAGCTAGAAAATCGTGTTTAAAATGAGGAGTAATGGCAATTACTTTCATTTATGATACCGAGATAAATCATTTCTATCTCCTTCATAATCTGCTTTTAGTGTCACAGCTTTGTAATGAAATACGAAGGCTGTCTTAACTACAATAGGTTTGATAGTTAATCTTTCACTTAGTTCGTCTTCATTACCTATGTTTACACAAGAGGGGTCAAACAGATGTTCTTCATCAAATTCTTGGTCAACCATTTTTTTGTTAAAGGCATAAAAGAATCCGTGAAACCTAGGCAATTTAGCATAGGGGTTGTCTTTATGTAATCTTAATAAAGTGTTTTGAATACTTCCTACTTGAAAGGGGTTGTTAGCCATAATATCTGGTACCCCATACTTATATGTTGTCTGTTCAAAAAATCCACTTACACTTTTAACTGATGATAAAGGAACTACCAAAGTGTGTGTGTTTAAGGCTTTTATCATTTCCCTCATAGCACTCGGAGTGGTAACTATATCATTATTAATTATAAAGCAATTATCGTAATTACTTTTTTTAAATCTTCTATATATTCTATTCCAAGTATCTGTTAACCCTTGTGCTTTTTCTTTAGGAATAAACTTAGCTCCATACATTTCAGCTATCTTTTCTAAGACGTGAGGCTCTTTACTATGGTCATCCCATAACTCTATATCAATTCGTTCAGTATTACTAATACTATGGAGTGTTTGTTTAGTATAGGAAGGTTGGTCTAGTGTAGTTATAGCCACTAAAGTTTTATTCATCAGGCCTCCAATAATCGTAAAGACCTGCTTCTACTTCAAAAGATTTCCATTCCTTTCTTTTTCTTTTATCTTGTTGTAAAGCCCATTCCCACATATCTTCTAATCCTTGAGAAAGACTTGTTTTATCTTCATACTTTAAGAGTTCCACAGATTTATCAAATGTACTCCACGCATTTTTAACTTCGTATCGTGGTTCACAATGTTCTATCATTTGAGAACCTCCAAATATTTTTATTAGAGTATCACAAGCATCATTAATAGATACTTCTTTTGTGCCCCCTAAGTTTATAATTTCTTTACTACACCACGGCTTAGTTCCTGCTCTCCATAGAGGTTTTAAACAGTCGTCAATATAACTGAACGCTCTTTTTTGTTCTCCATCTCCATATACTAGAAGGGGTTGTTTGTTTAATTTCTTATACATCCAGATACCAAGTACATTCCTATACTTATCCCAGATATTTTGTTTTCTTCCATACACATTATGCGGTCTAATAATACACCAGTCTAATCCGTGTTGTTCTCCAGCTACTTGTATATCTTGTTCACAAGCATACTTAGCTATACCATAACAATCTTTAGGAGCAGGAGTATATTCTTCTGCAAAAGGTGGTTCATTTTCCCCATACACAGCCATAGAAGAAGTAAACACTAATCTTTTTATATCAAAATTAATACACTCATTAACAATGTTTGATGTTGCAACTATATTATTAGAATAATTGTACCTTCTGATGAAGGGACTTAAACATTCAGCAGCATAAGCAGCAAAATGATAAACGATGTCTGGCCTTTCTTTCTTAAATATTAATTTTAAATTTACTTGGCCTTCTTTAGAAGAGTAAGTAGTACCAGAAACAGATTTGTCCGTAGCCAAATCAAAGTGGTAAAATTTAACTTTCTTGTGAATATTATTTTTGTAACCTCCAGATAAATTGTCTATACCTACAACCTTGTGTGGGGTATTCTCTATTATCCAATCGGCCATACGAGAACCCATCAAACCCGCAACTCCTGTTATTAATATCTTCATAGTTTCTCCATCAATTCAATAAATTTCTTTGTGTTTACATCACTAGAAAATTTCTCTAAATTCGTATGAGCGTCTTTGTTTATATAATTTTTGGGGCTTTTCTTTATCTTCTTAATTTTAGTTTTCCATTCGTGTACGTTAGTGAAATCTTTAATTTTTAATCCGCCACTATCGTGAAGCTTTCCATCTAAAACTATTGTGCTGTAATTAGATGTTAACACTGGCACACCAGCTAATTGTGCTTCAATAACAGTCCTACCAAAAGGTTCTTCCCATCTAGCTGGGTTTAACCATAACCATACGTCACCGTATAATTCTTCAGGTGATTGAAATTTTTTCATAGTTACATTACGAGGTATATCTACAGGTGGCATCCACCCTTGATTTCCTACTAACTTAAAATTTTCTGTAGGTAAACTTCTAGCTATCTCTAAGAAGACATCTGCACCTTTAGCATAGGACATCTGATTCATTGCAATATATTTTCTAGTATTATTTTCAATTTTATAGTCATCGAAATTAATAAAAGGATAAACAACTTCACTCTGTAATCCGTGCCTCTCGTGTAAAAATAACTTCATCCATCTAGAGTTAGATATTATTAAATCAGCTTTTCTTAAAGCCATACCTTGTGGTTCATACCCAGTGATTTTGTGTTTACAACCTGTACATTTTTGCCCACAATCTGCGTGAAATTGAGGGTCACTGAACACAATACGACATACATTTTCATAAGAACGAATAAATGCCACACATTTTTTATTATACTTTTCAGCTATAGATGTAGCTTTAGGTGTCCATATTAACTGTGTGACAACCACATCCACATCTTTCATTATTTCATTTAACTGTGGTTCTATTTTATCTTGATTACTTTGACACATCCATTCAACAGTGTGTCCTTTAGATTCTAGAAGTTTAATTAAAGTGTCAGCGCTTTTTTCCGCTCCACCCCAAACAGGATAGAGATTTTGCATAACAAAGAAGAATTTCATTTATAATCTATTAGAACTCGTTCTCCAGAGACAGGATATATTCTGGAAACTGTTGTTAAAATCCCCTTTTTCGTTTCAATCGTTGCTATCTTTTTCGTCATTTTTTTTCTCTAACCTTTTATAAATTAGTTTATCCACGTCTGCTAATTTTTTTAGTTCTTTTGAACTAATTTCGGCCATTAACTACTGCCTGATACAACTTTGTAGATTTCGCCTATTAATGCTGATTCGTGCATTTGAGACTCGCCCCAAGGAACTATAGTTCCTGATAGAGTATCCCAAGCCAAAGCAACTACCTGTGCGTCAGTTTTACCTGATGCAGACGAACTAGCTACCATCGTGTCCCAATAATTTGACCTTCCATTAGGATTACATTTGGCCGTAAAACCAACACATACTCCATTAGGAGAATCAGATGGGTACCAATCGTATCGTGTGACTATGTAGTCTGTATAACAATCTGCCATATTTACCTCTTTTTCTTCCTTTTAACTTTTTTTGGTAGTTTAGCACCTTTGGGAGTTTTACTCTCCCACTTCTTTGCCATCTTCGGCTTGTTCTTGTGCATCCACTTGCGTTGTGCTTTGCTCTTGAACGGCATTTTCCATCTCCTTATTTAGTTTTTCCAAATGTTCTTGCCAATCCATTACTAAGTCGTTTTCTTCTAGAAATACTTTCAAAGCTTCATTATTTGCTTGAAGTGCTTGTTGCATCTGTTGTGCTTGTTGCGTTATATTTCCATTTTCTTGACCCATTCCTCTTATCTGAGTTAACAGAAAGTTAATATTTGCATACACTACCTGCTGGTCATTGTCTTCAGACATCTGTTGTGCCCAAGATTCTAGCTTTTCCATACGATTCTCTAATTTCTTCGTCATACTTTACCTACTTTTTCTTACTTTTTTTTGTTGATTTTTTTGCTGGTTTCTTTGCAACTACCTTTTCCTTTTCTTCTAGATTGAGTTTATCGTCTCCAGAAATTTTGGTTTTGGGTTGTGCTGCATTTTTATCCCATACCTCAGAGTTCAACGCTCTGCTCATCCCACACTCAGGACACCTTATAAAAGGTTCCGTCGCTACAGTCTTAAAGACTGATGGTTCAAATATATTATTACAATTTGGACATCCATACATATTTATCTCCTACTACAAGCACATTTTGTCTCGCAGATTTTTAGTTCTATTAATCTATCTTTCGAATACCTATTTATACCTTTTGCTCTAAGGTTCTTAATTTGGTACCCGGCCTTGTCATCATTTGTATACCATCCATAGTCACCACCATCCTCGTCATATATATATCTAAATGTTAATGCTATATCATCATCACGCCAACCAGCGTGTATTAATTCAGTCGCTATAACATTATTTTCAGTATGACCACTATGTCCATTACTAATACAGTCTTCTATCATTTTTAATACACACTCTCGTGGTGAAACTCTATACATTGCAGGACCATCATTAAAGGTAGGCGCTGTGTCTGTCTCATTTATTTTGTCCAATAAATAATTTATACTATTGGTTGGTGTATAGGATACACCGGTTTGGTCACAAATAAAAAATAAAAAATCTTTACTGGCATCTAGTGAAGGCTTCCAATTTTCTGGGGGCATAAAGTCGGTCAGTTTAGACAGTTCTTCTATTTCTTCCATAGTCATTGTTTCCATTTGTTCTAATGTGATAGGTATACAATGCCTACCATTAGCTTCGAATGTTTTTTTATCTAAGTATGGTGTATAGGGCATACGTCTCATAGCTGAAACACTATTGTTTATACATTGTTTATCTAAAGTAGATAACACATATTTACTTTGTAAATGTAAAAGATAATCCCTGAGGAACCTTCTTTTTATATGTTTACCTAGATTTAACCCTTCTAAAGGGAGGTCTATATTAACTTGAAACCCTCTACCTCCAGTGTAAAATATACGTGGAGTGATGCCTAAAGGTTTACAATATCTATTGTATAACTTTTTAACATCCTTTAAAGTCTTTTCAACTTTTTTACTTTCATCAAAGTCAAACCAAAGTGTATTTAAAATAGCACTATCATAGTCAGTACGTCCGTCTTTCTCTTCAGTAAAAGCATATACACTTAGATAACAATTCCTTTTCCCAAAGTATTTATCTCTTAGTTCTATGATTCTTTCTGCGTCTCTGACTTTTGCGATTCGAGCTGGGATTCCAAATTCTCTGAACATTCCAATTCCTCCATTTCAACAACCCAAGAAGTGGGGATGCATATAAAATCTACCCCATCAAAATCGGTGTAATGATAAACAATTACAATTGCTCTTTCGTCTTGAGCAACAACTTCTCCAACTGTTTCACAATAACACAAATGTTCACTTGGGTCATCCAAGTTTATTTTCTTAATGCCTCTTTCGTTAGTTGCATCAAGCCATTTAACTTTCATTAAGGGTCCGTTATTCCCTAACATCTTCTTTCCACTCCTCATATAATGACGCAACGATGTACATATCAGCAGTTACGTCTTGATAGTATTTAGCATTAGATGGGGTCTCATCTACATATACTGGCCCTCTTGGTTTATCAAATATAAGCCTGTCATAAGGGATTTGATGTAACAATAACCATCTTTCTGTTTTAATTTTATGTTCCATTAAGTTAGTTCTTTGAGTCCAGATAGTTATGTGATGTCCCTTCTTTCGACAAAACTGTACAAACTCTATAGCATTAGCTATGGGTTTACAAGCTAAGTAATCAGCATTAGGCACACACAATACGTTATCTAATTCAAAGACGAGGTTCATAACTCTAGTCTCCACTTTAAATATTCAACAGCTAGAGGGTAAAATAAAATAATGAAAACCATTACATCTAAGTGACCTATCCAAAAGTCTAAGTCTTTCATTATATCTTTCCTACCCATTTGGCCCATTTTGGACCAATAGCTTCTTTCCAATCGTAATGTTTTTTAGCATACTTTCTTGCTGCTTTACCGTGTTTTACTACATCTCCTCTGTTGTGATAGTAGTGTTCAAAAGCTTGAGATGCTGCGTGTTCATCCCATAAGGCTCTTTGTGGAGCTGCTCTAATAGGAGTATCCCACATCATATCCTTATATGGTACTAAAAATCCACGTTCGGTCATAATTAAATTATCATCACCATCCAGTCCGTGAGGATATAACATTTCTTCTGGACACTCAGGCTCTTTCGCACCAATCAATTCATAACTAGTAGTATAATTACATATCACATTAGGTTTACCACAAGCCATAGCTTCTAATGTTGGTATACCAAATCCTTCACCACCTGTCGGTAATGCGTGGATATCCATTAAATTATAAATGTCTACCATAGCAGCATCATCAGGGGCATCGCCCTTTTCAATACTTCCCATAGTTGGTGGCACCAAGTATTCACGCATATCATACACGTGAGGGCTGGACATATATTCTATATTCCATCCCATATGGTCTTCCCAATCCATATGTAATAATAATTTAGTATTATCTGGTGTTAATTTGTTTTTATCTACAAACAATTTAAACGCTCTCATCAAACGTGGAATGTTTTTTCTGTGTTGATTACGTGCAACACACCCAATAACAAAGCAATCTGGTTCTGGTTTACTTATCATTTTAGGCTTAAAGAAATTACAATCTACTCCGTGTGAAATAACAGTTGATTTATATCCATCAAAGTCTTTCAACATTACTTGTTGTCCGTAGTATGACATCGCAACAGGATAATCTATTTCATCCAGAACTCTTTTCCATCCCGGTATTGAAGGTTGACCATCGATAGGGATAATGGAACCTAATTTAAATCTAGGTTTACCCGCTTCCCTCATAGCTTTTTTAACTAATCGCATCATTTTATTTTGTGGTATAGGCATACCATCTTCATCGAATATTGGTAAATTTAATCCTTGTGGATTTTTACCTTGTAAAGTGTATTCAAACATTTGAATATCTAAATGTGTAAAAATTAAGTCAGGTTTAAATCCTTCTAACCACTGTGGAAAAGATTGTTCTCCGAATTTTTCTTGACCCGGATGCATTAGAGGTAACAATTCAACTTCTACGTTATCTCCACTTCCTAATGGCCATTCTATCTTATAATTAGGGTCGTGCTTTGGATTTTGACATCCAGCATAACCTACATCGTGTCCTTCTTCAGCAAAAATTGCTGATATACATCTAGTATTTGTACCGAACCCTGTAGGGGCCCAAGGGGAATCACTTATTGGCATTATCCTCATATATTTACCTATTGTTTAATGGCAATTATATCAGTTTTGCTTACAATAACTGTGCCTTTTTCACCAGAAAGATAAACAAAATTTTCATCATCATTCACTATCTTTCCTCGCCCTACTTTTGTCTTGTCGTCTTCACTCCAGACTATCTTTACTTCCGCATCTTTTAAGTACGATACCATCTTACCACTATTTTCTTCCATTATAACACCTCACGTGCTATCTATAATAATCTAATCCTCGGTATATAAGGATTTGCTCACCTTCTTAAATTGCTCTAACGGTATAAATGCATAGTGATTTAACTCTAGAGCACCTCTATCTGTTCTAGCATTGAACCCAAATTTAACCGTAGCGTTAGTCATATCTAAATAATATATACCGTCGGTAAAAGATACAACAATGTATACTTTATTACCCTTTCCTATTATTTCTAAAGCTTTAGATATTTTACTGGCAGGAACTATAGTTTCTTCATAGTCGTGTCTTTTTATACGCCTAGATTTTATTTCAACAAAACAATTTGTTCCGTCTTTTCCAGCACAATAATCAAATGAATCATACTTCTCTAATTTCTTAAACTCTGGCCATCCAGTTAATTCTTCTGCTACTGCTCTCATCACCAGTTTTTCTTTTCCTAGTCCCCATTTCAGGTCTTTATTTACATTTACTTTCGCCATTATTTTACCTCATCCCACCTTGTTGTGTGGCATTCTGGACAACCCCAGCCTTCTATGACTGTATCTGCTCCTTTATATAACTTCCTAAACATAACACAATGACAGTCTATACAAACTGGCTTTCCTTCTATCTTTGTAATTTCTTTCTTCATACAAACTCCAATAAACTCTTTTGACTCTTATCTATTACAGTAAGAGGTGGTTTCTTTTTAACATATTCTTTTAATCCAAACTTCTCTAGTAAACCAGAAATCATATTCCAATGATAAACCACATCTATTTCTTTTTTATTCTCAACGTTTTGTTCTAATTTGTAACCACTATTAGTTTTATAAAATGAGAATGTAGCACCGGGTCTGACATCCATACCTAATTCTTTAGCTTGATTTGCTAACTGAACAACTAAGTCATTAGCTGTCTTGTAATTCTCTAACTTTTGATTCATTGAACGCATCTGCATAAAATCTTCTAGTTCATAATTATCTATATTATATAATGATGATATAAACTCACCATCAATTTTGTTATCAATCCTATGTTCTATCAACCTATCTAAAACTTTAGTATAAAAAAGAGAACGACTTTTAGATTTAAATGTGCTCCCGTGTTTAGTTAAACTACCGTCTTCATTTCTTAAAACGTAATTACCAATGGCAATCCATATGCCTTCTTTAAAGACATCTCTTTCTACTTCAATCCATTCAGATTCACAGTAAGGAAATAAGTGGTCCATTCCTTTTTGTAACTCTTGGTTAATCCACTCTATATCAATATCTTGATTGGTATTAACACCATCTGTGTGTATATAAATAACAGCATCTTCTCCATATCTCTGTTGTATTAATGATTTACACCCCATTATTAACCACCTAGCTATACCAGTAATGGCAATACCAACAGATAAATCTCCATAATTCATATAACTATTAGTGTTAGCACCATAGAAGGTGTTAACCATAATCTTCAACGCATTAGATTTACTCTTTGCTTCGTGTGTTTTAATCTTTTTATATGGTTCACGCATCTCTTTAAATTGTTTACACATTGTATACAAGCAAGATTTCCTGTCATTATCTACTCTAATTATTAAATTCTTATTAACTACATTATCAGGTATTATTAGATATCCCCACGTGTCATCCTCTTGCCAACCAAATTTAGCCGGGTCGTAATCATCATAATCTACTATAGCAGTTGTGTCTGGCCCCAGATTCAGCGCCATTGCTATGCTAGGATACATTGATTTAAAATCCACTTTGTAATTACTAGCGTGAAAACCGGGCCTATACAAGTCAATGTGTGCTGCTTGAAAGCTTTGTATCTCTGGATATCTATCTTTATTTTTATCCAGTGTTAATATATTTTGTCTGTATAATGCTCTGCCTTGTAGTATCTTTGTGATAAATGAGTCTGCCCCGTTTAAATAAGATTCTAGTGGGACACCTAATAACTCAGCAATATACATATGCTGAGGAAAGTAATGATTAAACAACCACATAGTTACATCGCAATCACTAATTACATATTCTTTTATTTCTTCTGTGTCATAATCTAAAATATCTTTAGTGTCAAATTCTAACTCAATAGGGTCTTGTCCATATTCTCGCCCTACATTCTTAAGAGACTTGCTTTTACCTGACAGAAAATAATCTTTACGAGTAAAATTAAAAACATCAACAATAACTCTCCCCCACGCTTTAACAACATCCTTTTTGTGGTATGAGAAATCTGTTTCCCACCCATAATCAGCTCTTTCGTCTCTGTTAAAATATGGTTTAAGATTTATACCGTGATGTTTTGCTCTTGCAAATATTTGTGGTATATCGTAACCGACTACATTATACCCATATATTATATCAGGGTCATACTCTTTAACAAACTCAGCAAACTTCTGTATTATATCTTTATCAGATTCTCCATCCCAAAGTAATGCATCTCTATGGCCATCACTAGTTGTGTAACCTATTGCTACTATAGGGTGTTTCTCACCTAAAGGAAAGGAACCATCTGCTGAAGTCACCTCAAGGTCATAACACAAACTCTTAGGTGGCTGTCCATAAAACTTACCAAAAAAATCAGGGTGTTCAATAGCAATCCTCTCTATCTCATTGATATTCACACCATCTAATTTCGTTAAAGGGCCAATCATATCTGGTTTTAATTCACTAACATTTTGAACTAAGTGTTTGTTATATTTAGTTAGCTTTTGTTTTCCAAGAACTTTGTAGTGTTCCCCTTCACCAGCTTTATAATAATAATGTTGACGTGGTGATTTAACTACTAGCTTCTCATCTCTAGACCATAATATTACTTGTTGCTGTCCTGTCATCTTATTAACTGTGGTGTAGTTAGACAAGGCCATTAAAGGTATTTTCATATTGACAACACCTCAGGTATAAATTTCTTTTTTACTAATCTTTCTTTCTCTGTTACAGTATATCTATATATTATATCACATTTCTTATCACTCTGCACAGACCACGGCGTTATAACGAGTAAATCATTGGGTCTAATCCAAACTCTTTTCTTCATCTTACCTATAATTCTTCCCATTCTAACTTTTCCATCTTCACAAAACACACTAGCTCTACTACCTCCAGCCATATCTTTAACCACAGCAAACATCTCACCTCTTGGTTTGTAGGGAAGTTTAACCCTCATACCAAGCTCCGTAATCTTGCTGTTCTGAGTCTGTCACTGGGGGTAATTTTTGAGAACTAGTGCCTAACTTTACTTCATTTCTTGTAAAGGGATTTATCACATTTACATCAGTGCAATACCTACTAATATACTCATCAGCCACTTCTGGCCACGTCTCTTTAACAAACTTCTGCGTTCCTTCTAGTAATTCATTCCAATCTATCTTTGTGCTAGGTTCTCTAATTAATGGTGATTTGAAATAAACCTTTTTGTTACCTTCATCTTCTTGCTCTAAGAAACCCAACATAGTTAAAGATGTTAGTAAAGGGTTGATATTCTTCCCTGAGAATGGTAAACCAGCAGCCCTAGCTCCTTGTTGTATTTCTCTTCTGGACATCTTAATCACTTCACTAGTAACCATACCAAATTGGTCTATCTCACTGTCAGGAATCAATTTAAGTATATCTATCCCGTGCGCTGGCATCTGCAAACACTCTGTTACAAAAGTATCTATGTATATCTGAGTAGCTAACCAATTATGTTTAGGTGTCACTAACCCATATGTAATATCTCCACGCTTAGTTGTAATCATCTCATTAGGGTAGAACCGAGCTACCGCATTTATCAATTTCATAAAGTAATGAACTTTACTACGTGCTATAGGAAATAGTGTTGGTATAATATCAAATAAGAATGGAGCGCAAGGATTTCGAACCTTGATTGCCTTCTGGTCATCTCTTCTTATAATACAATCACAAATATGGTCTCTTAACTTCTGAATATCCTCATCACTCATAGTAATAATATCTTCTTGAGGTTTTGCTAAGTTGTCTAACTTATGTTTAATTACATCTTGCGTTTGTTTTACTGTAGGGTTGGTGTGAGTTATCATATATCTACGTTCCAACTCAGCATCTAAGAATGCGTCACCTCTTTTATTTTCCACAGCTTTACACATAAAGACAAACTTTGGTATTAATGTTTGTTCTCTTACATCCTGTATAGTTACATCTGTCCTCTTTCTAATAGCAGGTCTGTCATCAGCCCACGTTTTTAATATCTCAATAATAGTTTCTGGACACTTCTGCGCTTCAGGTATAGCTATAAACCTAGAGGAGTTTATCTTATCCATATCATACCACAATGCTGTGTCTGATAGTTGTTCTATTACAGTGGTTTTTATTCCAGTCCCGCGTAATAAATCAAATACAGCATTCATAATAACTGTTTTACCTGTTCCACTGTATGCATTAATCATAAAATTAGTATCTTCTAATAGATATGATAAGGCAGCGGTAACTGCTAATTTATCTTCCCCAATGATAGGAACAAGCTGTCCCTTTTCATTGCGTGTGTTGTGGAAATAGTTTACGAGGTCACTAATCTCCAAGCTCAATGTCTATACTCCTTTGCTTTCTTCACGTCTAACACTCCATTTTCCAAAAGTCTTACCGCATAAGACTTTGCTGTCTTATCTGGTAGTTTTGGTGCTTTTTGTTTTATTAATAGAAACAAGTCTATTAAATTAAAAGGTTTACTATCGTGCTCTAATAATTTAACTACAATTTCTTCTGGAACAATCCACTTGAAGTCCCTTACCAAATTCTGGAATGGGGATAATGGTGATGGTCTAAGAACCTCAGGCACAAACATCTCTTCATCTGTTTTAGCGAGGTCATAACCTAATACTCTGACACCATTCAAATTAGTTATCTCTTTTCTTTCGATAGCAAAAACTAAATCACAAGGATTTTCGTTATTATCAAATAAATCTGAAAATATATTTTGTATGTGAGTATGGGTCGTGAGATTAGTATGTAAATACTGAACCTCAGCGTTACCCTTCTCTATGTATAAACCATAAGCATATTCGTGCTGTTGGTCTATACCTTTATTACAGTAGAAACATTCTTTGTCTCTTTGTCGCCAGCAATCTACTCTTTTACCCTTACTAGCAATCCAATGCTTTAATCTATGTAAAGGATTTACAAATGCAAACTGCCCGGCAGCGGTCATTGAGCTCTGTAACCATACTCTCGCACTATGGGGCGACTGTATCCAATCGCTGTATCTACCCACTTTAGTCTTCTATAGTTTTACTAGAAGAACCCGAATCTCTATCTCCGGTTCTCTTATACAATCTAAAGTAAGGGCGATTCTTTCCCTCTTCCCAGTAGTCATTACGGAACATAACTACTTCTTCGCCGTCTTTGGTTTTACCACCATAGTAAACCTTTCCGGCCTTGCTCTCATTGCGGAATAATCCGACAATTTCTTCCAATTCACTGTTGTCTTTAGGCATATTTTTACCTCTTGCTAAGTAACCCGAATGGGCTATATATAGCTAATGTCATTTTGAAACCTTTATTAGTTTTCCAGTTTCCCAGTCAACCACTACATCAGTTTCAGTGTCTATGTTAGCGTGCTCCATTATATCAAGATATTTCTGAGCTGCTTTTGCTATTCTATCTACGGTATCTTTCATACCTACAATACAATCTCCACATAACCATTTAGCATTATGCATTACTGCAAATTTAGATGATACTGCTCTGTGGTCGGATATAATTTTACCCGCACAGAATGTGCATTTACCGAGTATGGAACCCGATTTTAATGCTGATATCTCACCTACTAATTTAATATTGGGGGCCATTATCCTACCATTGCATCCAACATCATTTCATTCGCACTTTCTGCTGGTGCAGTTAAATGGGCGTTACCGTGTAACTTCTCCATTTCTTTAGCGAACTTTGTAAAAGCTTTAAGCACATCAGTAGTGTTTGAATTAGCGCTTGGGATAACTTCTATTTTTATATTACCCAGCTTTAAACAATGCTTTTGCTTTCCCCTCAACATCATATTTTCACTCTGTGCTGTGAAACACTGTGTTAGTATATCACTATTTTCTTGCTGTAGTTCTGCCTCTTTATCTGAGGATACTACCATTTCATTCTTCCGTCTCTCTTGACTCTCTTTCATTTAAGATTTCTCCTATTGCTTCAACTGCTTTCCAGTTGAGTTTCTTTTCTTTATCAAAGAAATGTAATTTGTGTAATGATTTGTATAGTCCTTTAATAAGACCTAGCGTTTCATCCACTTTATTTTCGAGTTTAGTAAATTCAAACTCTATTTCATCTAATCTTGTTAGTATCTGGTTGATATTTTCAACAAAAGGCCACCAGTTTTCACTTAGTTCGCCGTTTCTTATATCTATTTCTCTTCTCCATTGGCCGTGCGGTTCCACGTTTATCCCTCCTTTTTCGTTTAATTATATCTCGTATGTGCATATGAGATACTCTGTCAGAGCGGGGGTCTTTATAAGCTTTAATCCTCCCCTCATAATAGTTTTTGCAGTTCTCATAGCTGGGTTCAATCCCTCTGCATTGTACTTTTTGAATAAGAGTTTGTCTAAACTTATTACTCTCCTTTTTCCAACACTCTTTAAAATTAACCAAACATACTCCCGTCATAATCATCCTTCTTAATATTCTTTTTTTTACTTAATTCTACTATCCTTTGCTCAAAAAACTTAATATATGCTAATAATACTACTGAATCCTTCCTCGTCAAATTAAACTCCTCAAGTATCTTATCAATACCCTCAGGAACACTAAATGGTGTAATAGATTTGAAAATTCCTATCCACTTATCATAGTCAGCACGGTCTAAATCATTCATTAGCGAATCAATATCAATGACATCTTTGTCATCTTTCATCATATCCCTAAATTTTCTAATCATCTTTTTTGGAAACCTCTCTTTCTATTTAAAACTTTCTTATACAATCCTTCTAAGTCCCACCTTAGGGGAGATTTTAATCTCCTAACAGGAATAGCTCTACTCTTTATGTGCTCCCACTTAACAGACTTTCTTTTACTTTTATATAAGTTAGTGATTTGTCTCCAAGTCATAGCATATACTTTCTTATCGCGGTGTTGGTCTTGCCTTATTAAAAAAAAGGCTCTCCCACCATTTTGTTCTATTCTTTTCGCAGCTTCAACTTGATGTTCAGGTATAGACCTTGTATCTTTATAATATAAAGGAAACGAAGTTTGTCTTTTGCTAGTTTTACACTCAATTAAGACTGCCATTCCTTGATATACACTCATAAAATCACCCGGTTGTTTCTCAGCCACAGCTTGTGCAGGAAGAAACCGTGCTACATCATTGGTATCTTGTATCCTAAACCAAAAACAATTAGTATTCTTTAACGAACGCCTTACTTCACTTTCAAATTGTTTACCTGTATCATTTCTCTTCATTAAAGTCCTCCAGTGATGTGCTGTCATTATATGTTAACTTCTCAGCTAACATATGAAAATCTTTAGATAGTTCGATACCTATACTTTTACGATTCAACTTAGCAGCCACTCTACAAGTAGTGCCACTACCTGAGAACGGGTCAAGAACTATATCACCCGGTTTAGTCCCTGCAAGTATACATTTCTCAGGTAATTCGGGTGGGAATACTGCAATATGAGAGTTTCTAATAGCTTTCGGAGCTATCATCCACACATCTCTAGCATTCTTCCCTTTAACTATATCACCCACAATCATCCTTTCTCCTTTACTATTAACAGCCTTAGAGGGTTTACTCACTAAAGGTTCTCTTATGGCATCCATATCGTAGAAGTATTGGGGATTTTTCGACAGCAAAAATATAAATTCGTGCGACCTTGTGGGCCTATTTTTAACACTCTCAGGGATTGGGTTAGGTTTGGCCCATATAATGTCACTACGCAAATACCATCCTGATTCTCGGAGGGCAAACGCAGCCACCCACGGCACACCAATAAGGTCTCTCTTCTTGATGTTTGCTCCTGTCTTAACGATTTTAGGATTTCTTGTTCCTCGCAAATCGCTGCCTGTAGCACCGCCGCGGTTACCAGAAAACCCGGCATAACTGTCTCCTATGTTTATCCATACTGTTCCATCCTCTTTTAATTTAGGTTTAATTTCTTCAAATAATTTAACTAGGTTGTCAGCATATTCTTCTACTGTTTTCTCACAACCAAACTGTTCTTCATCTCCATAATCACGGACTCCCCAATACGGCGGGGAGGTCACTACACATTGAATACTGTCATCATCTAAAGTTTTAACAACTTCTAGTGCGTTTCCATTAATCAAATTCGGTCTCGTCACTTGCTCTTTTTCCTTTTGTTATTTCTTAATCCGTTCTCTTTCATTAACTGTAGTATCTCATCAGCATTCGGTCTGCGTCTACCAAACCTCTTGCGTATTAATCGTCTAAGTTCTTTATTCACTTCTTAACTTTCCTAAACCAATTGCGTTGTGCAATTCTAATCACAAATCTTAGTAAAGCGAAACTATACACTGCATTTAATTTAATCCTACCACTCACAGCAGGTTCGTGTTCACTAATTCTACTTTCGTATTGTGTGTCGGTTTCTTTGTGACCCACACATTCACCCTCACAACATTCACCGTGCGTTGGGTTAAACACAATATTCTTGTCTGGCATAGCCTCTGACTTAGTCTCTATTGTGATTGTCTTTTCTGTCTCATTGTATTCAAATGTAGCGTATTTTAATTCTCTTTTGATAACTACACTATCGTCTTCTTCATCTTGTAAGCAATAAAATAAGTCTTCAGCTTCTTCAACAAAGTCCTCTTCAGTTTCTATTTCTTCTGTCATTTTTCTACCTCGTAGTATTGGTCCAAAAAGTCTGTATTAGACCATTCGTTCCAGCACTTGAAACATAACCTACCACTATTTATAAGTTTCTCACATCTGTGACATTTCATTGTTTACCGCACACACTCACATTTGTGAAGGTTATATGCTCTCTTATATTTAAACGCATTGTCACAAAATTCACGTAATCTCTCAATCACTTCTTCGTGACTGAAATCTCTATCAATAGCAGAACATCCAAACGCTAACTCATACATCTCTTCTATAAACGCATAATTCTCATCAGTGAGATACTCACCATTGCTTTGTCTACGGTGAGGACAGCATCTAAACTCACTATGGGTTGGGGTCATAACATTCTCCGCAAGGGATACAACATCCCATAATTAATTCGTGACCACAGCAAGGGCAATTCTCTTCATCATATTCAGTTATGCTCATTAGTCACCTTTTTCACAGCTTCACACCATTCTTGATGTATATCTAATAACTCCCAATCAATATCTTCTTCATCTTCTACAAGTGGGGTCTCATAACCACAACCGGCACAATAACCGCAGTGTCTCATTGAAATACCTCATCAGCACAAACATAACATAATTGGTCTATTGAAATAGGACATTCATATTTACATTTACGGCATACTCCTACGTTAGCCATCACTTCCACCTCGTCTTACTTCTCGTCATTTGATTACAAGTAGGGCATCTATTAATAGATTTATCCCAGATTGCTGTGCATATGCAACACCAATTCCATTTATTATAACCACCTGTAGTAAATCGTGGACCGATAGGGCATTTGTCACCGTTTTTAAAGTCTCTTGGCATTCTTTCTCGGCCTCCCGCCGTCATATTCAGAACCTCTGTATTTTATCAAACATCGTTTACAATTTATGTGCTGCGGTTTGTTTAATTTACAATACCATTTCTCTTGTTCAGTTAGTCTGTGTCCACACAGCGTGTGTCCTATATTATCTTCATTGTATATGTGCCTTCTTCTCATCATCTAACTCCCAAACATCATTAATATTATCATCCATATCATTATAAAAAGGGCAAATAGCATATACCATTGTGCCTCAGTCATATCACTGTCCTTCATTTACTGTTCTCCAAAACTCGGCGATGATAAGAGTCTAAACAAACATCTAATTCTTTCTGTGCTAAATCCATAGCTTGTTCAAATAAGTATTCGCTATCTAATAAAAGTTCTCTAGCACGTTCTACTACCTTATCCTGACGTAAATTTTCTACTCGCTCGAGTTCTTCCTGTCTTGATTTTTCACATCCATCACAATTACAATCTAAACACGCCATTATATCAATCTCGGATGGTGGATTCTACCATTGCTTTTGTATTCCTCGCATCCATCAGTCCAGATGGATGTGTATCTATCTTCTGTCCATATCATACAATCACCACAATAGTAGTGTTTTAGTATATCCATTTCGAGATTACCCTCATCAAACTTAGCAGTTTGTTTACACTTTGGGCATTTCCTTTCTTTTTTCATTTTTCCATTCCTCTTTTGTTGTGTGACGTAAGTGCCACTGCCTACTGTAATGTATATCCCACCGGC
>Ga0098044_1000367_pt1 | contig 24003 bp, 17 predicted proteins | sample 10_taG_FD_75053 | JGI IMG/M metagenome (GOLD analysis project Ga0098044, IMG submission 75053) | Marine viral communities from the Subarctic Pacific Ocean - 10_ETSP_OMZ_AT15264 metaG | ecosystem: Environmental > Aquatic > Marine > Oceanic | place: Pacific Ocean | collected 2015-01-16 | reverse complement strand
TACTGTTAAGCTGGAGGGTGTTGCTGATACTGCCGCATCACTCGGCTCTGACTCTTTCTACTTCCTTGATACCGACGGTCTCATGAAGAGAGAGTCAATGGTTGATTATGCTGCTTCTGCTGCTGGCGACGGCCTCTCTGCGGCTTCGGGTGTCTTTGCGCTCGATCTTAACGAGTTGACCGCAGCTACAGTTGACGTTGCTAATGATAGCATTGCTATTGTTGACGCCAATGATAGTAACGGTTCTAAGAAGGAAAGCATTGCTGACCTTGTTAGCGCTATGGCTGGTCCTGGCCTGACCGCCACTAACGGTGTTTTGTCTTCGGACGCTTCCCCGACACCGACTAACCATGGTGATGCCAACGGAACACTTGCTGAAGGCATGAACTTCAGTTCTGCTGTGTTCTCGGCTGCTCGTACTTGGACACTCCCGGCTTCTCCGGATGCTGGTGATGTTGTTTCAGTTAAGGCTCCGTCTAATGCAACTACACATGAGCTTATCGTAGCGCGCGCGGGATCTCAAACTATCGATGGTGAAATAAGTGTCGTTCTTATGTCCGACAATGGTGCTATCGAATTGGTTTATCTCGGTTCAGACAAGTGGGCTATCAAGTAAGATAACCTTAAAGAAATTGAAAATTCTGTTTTCATTTCGTGGATGCCCCTCTTTTGGGGGGGCATCCTTTTTTTTGTACTATTTAAAAGAGCATCTACGGAGAAAAATCAATATGGCTTATAATGTTTTGAAAGGAACGGTTGAAGGATCGGTCGATCAACATGGAGATCAGGAGATTAGCGGAGTAAAAGTATTTAAGAGCACAATCAGCGCAAGCGTGTTCTATGACACAGACTCCCAAAGCCCATGTGCAACGATAAAAGACGTTGCAATTACAAAAATAAAAGGCGGCCGCCCAACGTCTGTGCTGACGCACGGGGGAGAAGGGACTGCAATTGCTAGTCACAATATGTTGTTTGACGGAGAGACACTACATGTTAAGAAAATTGTGTGTACAAATATTGCCGGCCCAATCCCGTTAGCCAGTCAAATCCCAGCAAACAAGTTCTTAGATCCGATTGACGCCAACTTTATCAATCATGGCCCCGGTTTGCACAATGTCAGGGGCACCCTGCAAACGAAAACGGGAAAGGGACTTATTGCCGACGAAACAGGTATAGGGATATCCCTCAGCTTACAAGGGGGCCTGAGCGTTCAGTCAAATACCCTCGTTGTTGATCCTTCGAAGAGTGACGCAATCGTTGCGTCTGGTCAAAATTTAAGCGATGATGATTAGCTGTTGGTTTCCGATACTTCTCGGGGAGATTTGCGGCACACAACGTTGGCCAATCTCTATGAAAATCACATTAAACTCAAAGTTCCCCACGCCGCAGGTACCACGGGGGAACTCCAACTCAAGGGCCCGTCGGGTTTTGCTTCTAGTAAAAAATTGTCTTTCAATTCCCAAGCGAACACTTTAAATCTTGAAGGTGCACTATCGACGCTAAAGCTGCAGGTTGAAAAAACCCTCAACACTCAAGGTGCTGTAATTCACTCTATTAAGACTGTCACAGAGTTGGACTATCACGTGACCGACACTGATTATACTTTATTGTGTGATTCGCAAAATGGAAAAATGAACGTTACATTGCCTCCGGCCTGCAATCACACGGGCCGCATCTTGAACATTAAGAAGACAAATACAGATAAATACAATCTCCGCCCCCACCCGGTCACCATCAAAGTTAGCGAAGGAAAAATCGATTTAACAGATTCTATCGTGTTAAAAATGAATTATGCGATGCGCACATTACAGTCCGATGGGGCCAATTGGTGGATTATTGGACAAAAGGGCACTTAATAAACGGCCTTTACCTCAAAATAACACTATTTATTTTGAATTACTATCAATTAGGAGTTAGTTTATGTCTGATATGCTTTCTGAGGCAATCGTTGATGCCAAGGCGCTGCGCAACGCCGCATTAAAAAATGCTGAGAATATTGTTATAGAGAAATATTCCACTGAGGTGCGCAAAACCCTGGAGACAATCCTGGAACAAGAAGAAGAGACCCCCTTTCCTGAGCCAGATATGGCTCCCGTCGATGATACTCTGGGCGAGTCAGAAGTAGAAGAGGAAGTGGTCGAAGGTGACGACATTCCGCTTGCTGCCACAGACGGCCTATCAAACATGTCAGGCGAAAACCTAAGCGATGTACCTTCTGAGGGTGCAGAAACCGAAGTTACTATCGATCTTGGCGCTCTTCAAGAGGCCGTCAAGGCACTGGGCGAAGAGCTTGATGAAGAAATCGAGATTACCGAAGAGGATCTTGTTGATGTTCTTTCGGAAGACGATTTAGACGAGACGGTTAGTGTTGTTGCAGACGGCGATGACTCGGACTCCGCGCTTGCAGACGCTGAGGAGACCGCCGCCGCCGCCACACAAGATGAGGAATCGGGATATGGCGGAACCGACGAAAACCTCGACTCCCTCGTAGATTCCATCCTCGAAAAGCTTAACGTCGACATGGGCGCAGAACTGTCCGGCTGGGCCGGCCGCCCCACAACCCAACTCAAGGATGAGCAAGAAAAGGCACTAGCCGGCGCTCAGACGGATGATGTAAAAGAAGATTTAGAAGATTTGAACAAAGCTCAAGAAGAGTTGTTTGCAGAAAATAAGCAACTCAAAGAGCAAAATGATCAATATAAGCAAGCATTCAACGAGCTTAAGGAGAATTTACAAGATGTAAATCTTTCTAACGCTCGCTTGCTATATACGAACCGAGTATTGAGAAATACCTCCCTAAATGAGCGGCAAAAAGATAAAATTGCCGAAGCTATTTCCAGCGCTGGTTCATTAACAGAAGCAAGAACGATCTATGAAACGCTTCAAAGCACAGTGGAGGCATCTCCCAAGAGAAGCCCACAATCGCTGAGCGAGGCAATTGGTCGTCGGTCTACTGTATTACGGGCTACTCGTCAAGAGATGCCCTCATCCGATCCCCTCCAGGATCGTATGAAAAGATTAGCTGGAATAAAATAAATAATCATATAAATAAAGGAGGTGATTTTAAAATGTCTAGTATTATCGAAAGATTGACCGAAGGAGTTGTCAATCGTGATATGCGCGCAGAAGGTCATGCTCTTCTTTCCAAGTGGGAGAAGACTGGACTTCTAGAGGGGCTCAGCACTGATGCTTCTCGTTCTACAATGGCGCGCCTGCTTGAAAACCAAGCAAAGGAGCTTCTTCGTGAAACTTCTACAATGGCCGGTGGTGATGTTGAGGGCTTCGCAGCTGTCGCATTCCCAATCGTCCGCCGCGTGTTCGCGGGCCTTATCGCCAACGAACTCGTTTCAGTTCAGCCGATGAGTCTACCCAGTGGCCTCATCTTCTTCATGGACTTCACTATCTCAAGTAACGGTGCGGGTCTCCCGCGTCTTGGTTATGGTGATCCCCAAGGAGATGAATCGTCCCTGTATGGTGGCGCCGTGGTTGGTGCTCAATTGACCGGTGGTGTGAACCTTGCTGGAGCTAACGCCGAAGATGGTCCGTATAACCTAAACAACGGTTATTCCTCTCCGACCGGCTCTGGTCAGATTCTTATTAGCGCAATATCCTCAAGTGTCTACAGCTCTTCTGCTGGTGACATTCCGAGTCTTTGCGATTATGATGCTGAGCTTGAGTCACAGTCAGGTACTGCGACTGTTGCTGTTGGTACCGTTCTTCTTAGTCAGCTAACTGACTTCGATGCCTCTAACGGTAACCGCGACTTCACGGCCTTCGTGTTGTCTGCATCCAACGGAAACGGCGGAATGGCCCGAGTTTATAACTCTGGTTCTTCAGTCAGCGGTGTGCAACTTAAGCGCCTTACTCGTATTACGGGTTCGGATGCTGATACGCACGCACTTGTGGTCGTGGCATCTTATGATGGTAGCGCAACAGCAGCTCAGCTTATGGAAGCCCTTACAGGCTCTATGGGCGCTTCAGAAGCGGTCGGTACAATTTCGTCCGGTTCTTGGGCTATCACTGACGACTTCGTCGAGGGTGGTGCTCTTGGTTCTGTGGTCGGTGACGATCCGTGGGGTCTTGAGAACAACCAAAACATCCCCGAGATTGACATCAAGGTCGATTCCGTGGCTGTCACGGCTGTGACCAAGAAGCTCAAGGCTAAGTGGACACCGGAGTTGGGTCAAGACCTTAACGCCTACCACAACCTTGATGCTGAGGTTGAGCTTACTTCAATTCTCTCTGAGCAAATTGCTCTTGAGATTGATCGCGAGATCCTTGAAGACCTCATCCGTGGTTCAGCTGCTGGTACTAAGTATTGGGCCCGTTCGCCCGGTCTCTTCGTCAACCGTGATACGGGCGCCGAAGTTGGTGCTAACACCAAGGCCCCGGACTTCACCGGTACAGTCAGTGAGTGGTATGAGACTCTGGTTGAAACCATTAACGATGTGTCGGCGGCAATTCACCGCAAGACTCTTCGTGGTGGGGCTAACTTCGTGGTCGTAGGACCTGAAGTCGCCAACATCCTTGAGTTCACCGCTGGGTTCCGTGCTTCCGTCACTAGTGACGACGAGCGCGGCTCAATTGGTGCGGTTAAGGTTGGTTCGCTTACCAAGAAGTTCGATGTTTACGTCGATCCTTACTTCTTGCGTAACGTGGTTCTTGTCGGCCGTCGCGGCTCCTCTTTCCTCGAAAGCGGATTCGTATACGCTCCGTACGTACCACTGCAGACCACACCCACCATCTTCGGACCCGAAGACTTCGTGCCCCGTAAGGGCGTGATGACTCGCTACGCCAAGAAGATGGTCCGTCCTGATATGTACGGTCTTGTCGTGATTCGCGGCATGATTGGCGAAAGCGGCTCTAGCACCTAAGCTCTAAGCTAAGCATACGCTAAATATTTAAAGCCCCCGTCGATTGGCGGGGGCTTTTTGTTTTTGGAGCAAAAAGTTAAAAATGTCGATTCTCTCAAGTTTTTCGCCGGTAAATTTTTGAGATTTTCGTTTTTGACAATAATGGTGAACTACTTAGTACGTACGATAGGTACATTATATAGGAGATTATAACATGGGCAAGAAATGGAAACGTCTGTTAGTTGCACGAAGAGCCGCAGCCAAGGGTGCCGCGACAACGCCGGCCGAGACGGTCGCAGACGAGGTGGTCGCCGAAGCCCCCGCAGTTGAGAAGGTTGTCGAGGCGCCTAAGCAGGTCAAAACAAAGGCTAAAGTTAAAACCGCCAAAAAGAGCACCAAGGTGAGCACCAAGGTGAAGACCGCAACCCTTGACGATCAATAAATAAACAATTTATTGAGCGCTGAGTTTTGTGGTTGTATCCACTATTTATGTAATAGGAGGGTCTTTGGGTGCCAACCAACCTTAGTCCAAAATCACAAACTAGTACGGTAATCTTAACACCAACCGGCAGCACCGACTTGGTAACAGGGTCGCTGCCGTTTGGTGTCTATACTGGATCGACCGCTTTTATCAGCGGCGCCTCAGATCAAGTCGCATATGTATATAAAAAGCTGGGTGGCGATGTTGTTGATATTGAACTTACCCCATCTAATGTATACGCAGCGTATGAAGAAGCCGTTCTAGAATATTCATATATAGTTAACTTGCACCAGGGCAAAAATGTCCTCTCCAGTGTGCTGGGCAACACCACCGGCACATTTGATCATAAGGGCGACTTGACCGACGGCCCCTCTGGGGTGAATCTTAAATATCCTCGCTTTCAGGTAGGATATGGTCGCAAAGTGGGCGATACCATGATCACAATGGCCGGCCTCGGCGGAACTCAGCCTCAATATTCGGCATCATTCAAACCTGTTAGTAAACAACAGGACTATGATCTTCAACAGATTATTGAGGATGCATCAACGTCCGGAGAAGACTCCGCAGGAAAGGCCGTGCCCTTCTCTGGAAAAGTCGGCGACAAGCGAGTAATCATCACTCAAGTGTTTTATAAGACTCCTCGCGCCATGTGGCGTTTCTATGGGTATTATGGCGGAATTGGTGTGGTAGGAAATGCGTCAACATACGGCCAATTTGCTGACGATTCAACATTCGAACTAATCCCTACGTGGCAGAATAAAATGCAAGCTATCATGTATGAGGATTCTTTGTTTACGCGAACATCCCACTGGTCCTACGAACTGATCGACAATAAGTTGCGATTATTCCCAGATCCGGGTTATTGGGATTTCTCAACCTTGGATCGAATGTGGGTGAGATTTTATATTGACGATCAGAACGCGTGGGATGCAAATAGTGGATACGCAGACGGCACCAAAGGCATCAATAACCTCAACACGGTCCCGTTTGACAATCTTCCTTACGAAAACATCAACTCTATGGGCAAACAATGGATTCGCAAGTATGCGCTGGCCCTCTCTAAAGAGATGCTGGGACAAATTCGAGGAAAGTTTACCCAAATTCCCATTCCCGGCGAATCGGTCACGTTAAATCATTCAGAGCTGTTAGCTCAAGCTAAAGAGGAGCAGCAGCAACTTAGAGACAAGCTAAGAGAAATGCTAAATGAGGTTGAATACAAAGAGCTAGTTAAATATGACGCAGAAACAACAGACGCAGTCGCAACTACATTTAAGGGGTCGCCTTTGCCGATCTTTGTGGGGTAATGAAAAATGTCAGATGAATGGAAGAGACCAGCCAGCCCCCCGCCCCCGCTCTTCTTAGGAAAGAAAGAGCGAGACCTAGTCAAGCAGGTCAATGATGAATTAATTGAAAAGGTCATTGGTCAGCAAATTCTTTATTATCCTATTGATATGGAGGCCACTGATTTCCATGAATTATATGGAGAAGCCATTGAAAAAACCTATCTTCCCCCCATTAGGGTTTATGCCTTAGTCGAATTCACAGACTTTTCTACTGAATATATGCCCGACGCCGGCATTGACAAAACATGGGAAATTAACATACATTTTCACAATCGCCGGCTTGAAGAAGATCAAGATCTGTATGTTCGAGAGGGAGATTTTGTTTTGTATGGTAGTTATTACTACGAAATAGTCAAACTTACCGAGCCTAGGAAGCTATTTGGTCAAGTTGATTATGATTTTGAATTGTCTGCCCGGTGTAGACGAGCAAGAAAGGGATTATTCGATGCTACCTGATGATTTTAGCTTTGCGATGCTTCCACCCGGCACCAAATCGGGCACTTTGCGCGAATTGGGGATGCTAGCCTCAACTTTGGAAACCATTGATCATGCTTTGGTTTCTTGGGTCAAGGAAGATCTTAAACTAAGCGCCCGCACAAACGAGGGGTTCACAGCAGTGCCTATTCTCTGGCAGGCGCCCGAAAGATCTTATCAAATCAAAAATGAAAAGTCTTTGCGAGATGATGGGGGCGCTTTAAAACTCCCCCTCATTAGTGTTGAGCGCACAACGGTGGTAAAAGATCCCCAGCGCAAGGGCGGCTTTCAGGCCCAGATATTCTCCGATAAAGAAAATGGACGTACTGGGCGCGTTGTTCTTGCAAAGAGAATTAAGCAAGACAAGACACGCAATTTTGCTGTGGCCGTAGGAACTCGCTCGAACAGTGACGGCGATCCTCAGCAGCACTACCCTCGCACTAACAAAAAAATTGTTATTCAATCCTTGTCTATTCCAATTCCTGTTTATGTGAATGTAGATTACAAGATTACCATTAAGACAGAATATCAACAACAGATGAATCAATTGGTCGCCCCTTTTATAGCTCGAACTGGCCAAATTAACTCATTCATCATGAGGCGCAATGGCCACCTTTATGAAGCGTTTATCGAACAAGATTTCGCGCACAACAACAATGTAAGCAACCTTGAAGAAGAGATGCGCATGTTTAGCACGGACGTGACGATTCGGGTGTTAGGATATTTAATCGGGGAAGGAGTTAATGATGATCGCCCCATCGTGCGCATCGATGAGAATATCGTCGAGGTCACGTACCCCACGGAAGAAGATGGACTAAACGGTGAATCATTGTTTGGTGGGGCTGATTTTTCCGATGCCTCGATTGAAGATGAGGACCGCGAAGGCCCGTTTGACGCCAGTGACTACATACGCTCGGCCTAATAGGAGCGTAAATAATTAATTTTACTCACTTCCTGAACTCAAACGCAGATTCTGCGGTTACTTCAGGAGTTTTAACGACTTTTGAAATTGAAAATACTATTTACAGGTGATGGCAAAAACAATCCACGTCATTTGTTTTAAGAAGGAAGGGAATTAAGAATGTCAGTAAAAGATTTTAAGTTTGTATCTCCTGGGGTTTTCATTCAAGAGATTGACAACTCATTTGTGCCGAAGTCGGCAGATACGATAGGTCCAGTTATTATTGGTCGTGCACGTCGAGGCATTTCAATGCAGCCGGTGAAGGTAGAATCCTACTCCGAATTTGTTGAAATATTCGGAGATACCGTACCGGGCAATGCCGGCGGTGATGTTTCGCGCTCGGGAGTAGATCTACAATCTCCTATGTACGGAACGTATGCAGCAAAGGCATTCTTAAGATCAAACGTTGCACCCCTTACATATGTGCGCCTTCTCGGCCACGATGTTTCAGATGCTGAGACTCAAGGCTATTCAGGATGGAAAACCGATAACTTCATGAGCGGAGGTGTCAATGCCGGCGGCGCCACTGGCCTTTTTGTTGCGCAATCTTCTTCCAACGGCCCTTACACGGGCACCAGCGCGCTGCAGCTAGCCGCTATTTTTTATAATGACAAAGGTGGTGCAGCACTTAAGGGAACCATTTGGGGCTCGGGTTCTGATGGTGGAACACACACTGCTGCAGCAACGATGATTACCTCTGACGCAAACGGAGTATTTACAATGACGATTAGCGGTTCTGACGCAGCCTCCTCAGCGATTAACTTCAGCTTGAATGACAATTCTGAAAACTATATTCGGAAAAAATTCAACACAAATCCCCAACTAAGAGTCGGGGGCGATTTTTACAATTCTGCCGTTGAGAAAGATTGGTGGCTTGGCGAGACATTCGATCAAGAAATTAAAGATGCCGGATTGGACTCTGCCGCAGCTCTAGTCGGAGTCCTCACGGGTATTCAGCTTAGCGGCTCATCGACATACGAGGGCCCAGCAAACATGCATGGACAATCAGCGCGCGAATCGATTAGCGGATGGTTCATCGGACAAGATTTGGGAGATTCAGCAACATTTAATGTTGAAAACGACAACTTGAAGTTGTTCCGCCTCCATGGCCGCGGCCACGGAAAGTGGTTATCTGAAAATTGCAAAGTTTCTATTGAGAAAATTAGGCCGTCTAGCACCACAACGAGCGATTTTGGAACGTTTTCTATTGTAATTCGCGCCATTAATGATAGCGACAACTCGCCGCAAGTACTTGAGCGCTTCGATAACCTTAACCTAAATCCGGAGTCTGATAACTATATCCTGCAGGCGATTGGAGATCAGTATTACACATGGAACGAAGATCTTCGCACGCTTCAATTAAATGGCGAGGATGGATATGCCAACCGATCTAAATATATTAGAGTCGAAGTTTCCTCAATTGTCAAGGGTGGTGGTTCACCAACCCTGGTGCCGTTTGGCTATTACGCCGGCCCGAAACTTTCGGATATTACTGTAGGCCTTGATCAGTCAGGCTCCGTCGACTACGAAAATCAGTACATTATTATCGATCAGGATTTGCCGGACTATGATGGCGCCGGCCGCGCGGCCACCGCGCCAATTTCAGCTTCTGTCGTGAGCATGACGGGCACGTTAGCCTTCCCGGTTGTAAGACTGAGAAACTCAGCCTCTGATGGCGGATTGGTAAACTACCGCGATGCGTATTTCGGAATGCAAACGACGCGCACATCCGGTAGCACTCAAGCGCTTCCTGGTGTGTATGAGGCCAACAATCTTTGGACTCAAGCAGCAGCAGTCAGCGACCCTTCCACGCTTAGTGTAAATGGTGTTGACGCGTACGCATATATCTTCACGCTCGATAACATCCGCACAGGAAGTAGCACTACTGGATTCTATTATGAATCAGGCTCACACGTGGACGGCAATTCTGTAACCGGCCGTCAATCCGGGAGCGCATCGAGCTACAAGACACTTCTCGATAAGGGAATAAATCAATTTACTGCTCCATTCTTCGGAGGTACCGACGGCTTTAACATCCGCGTACCAGATCCGATGTACAATGCTGGAATGTCTTCCACGTCTACCAACCAGACAGACTATATATACTACACCTGGAAGAGAGCGATTGATACAGTCGCCGATCCGGAGTTTGTTAATATGAATGCTCTGGCTGCGCCAGGCCTAGGCTTGGATAATTTGACCGGACACATGGTTAGTCTGTGCGAGGCCCGGGCGGACACTCTGGCGCTCATTGATCTGCAGGACGCCTACAAGCCAGAAGCCGAAGGTGGATTTAGTTCAATTACCAATTCTTCCGAACGGGTAACTTACACCGCAACGCAATTGGCCAACAACCTTAAGGATCGACGCATCGACTCAAGTTACGGCGCGACATTCTATCCGTGGGTACAGACACGCGACCAGAATACTGGCCAGCTTGTGTGGATTCCGCCCACCGTAGCTATGATGGGCGTCCTAGGAAGTTCAGAGCGCAAATCGAAGATTTGGTTTGCTCCGGCCGGCTTTAACCGCGGCGGCTTGAGTGATGGCGCCGCAGGCATCCCCATTACACAAGTCACCACTCGACTTTCGTCGAGGGACCGTGATACGCTGTATGAAGCGCGTATCAACCCGATTGCTTCGTTCCCCTCCACCGGAATTGTGGTCTTCGGCCAGAAAACGCTTCAAGAGCGTCAATCCGCCCTTGATAGAATTAACGTGAGAAGATTGGTTATCTACTTGAAGAAGCAGATTTCAATTCTTTCCACTCAGATTTTGTTTGAGCAAAATGTTCAGGCAACTTGGAACAGATTCAAGGGACTTATCGATCCGTTCTTGGCAAATGTCACTACCGAATATGGAATTACGGATTATCGACTGGTTCTTGACGAATCTACCACGACAGCCGACCTCATCGATCAGAACATTATGTATGCCAAGATCATGATTAAGCCCGCACGGGCCATCGAGTACATTGCGATTGACTTCGTAATTGCATCAACAGGCGCATCTTTTGATGATTAATAATAGATAGCAACTAATTAAAAGTAAGACACAATAAGGAGTACTTAACAAATGCCATTCTGGTCAACAAATTTTTCTGAGCAAGGAGCCGAATACAAGGATCCAAAAAGAAAGTTCAGGTTTCAGGTGCAGTTCCAAGGAATTAGCGCTCAAATCGGTGGCGCAGCTGCCTGGTATGCAAAGACCGTCAACAAGCCGTCTTTCACAATTGCTTCAGCGGAGCATAAATATCTCAACCACACGTTCTTTTATCCGGGCTCTGTGGCTTGGCAAGATGTTACGGTAACCTTGGTTGATCCAGTTGAGCCCGACATGGCAGCTACTCTGTCAGACATTGTCCAGCTTTCTGGCTATAAGCCCCCCGTTACTCCCACTGACGAAAGCAGCCTGGGGTCAATGTCAAAGGCTAAAGCCGCCGGCGCCCTTGGTGCTGTGACGATTGCCCAGCTTGACGGTAATGGCGCACCACTGGAGACGTGGACGCTGATGAACGCATTTATTACAGAAGTTAAGTATGGCGACTTGGCTTATGGGGATGATGAATTGACCGAAATATCCCTAACACTTAAGTATGACTGGGCTACCTGCGAGACATCGAACACGAATGGTTCCGTCGCGACGGCCGGCCAAGGCGGCAGCAACTTCTTTGCCGTCAACAGCTAATGACAATTTTTAAATAGAGGTGTATATTGTCACGAAATAAAAACCGTGTAGGGGGAAAGAAGCACGAAAACAACAGCCCCCCACAGCATGTTATGCAGAATGCTGATAATGGAGGAGGACTTTCCTTCGTAGTTCCGACAGAATTTGTCGATTTGCCCTCAATGGGGAGGTTCTACCCTGAAGGTCATCCACTGCATGCTCAAAATAGCATCGAAATCAAGCAGATGACGGCAAAGGAAGAAGACATTCTTACCTCTCGTTCGTTGCTTAAAAAGGGTATTGCCTTAGATCGGGTTATTGAGAGCGTCATTATGGACAAGAATGTAAATCCGAACGATCTTCTGATCGGCGATAGAAACGCCATCATTGTGGCCACTCGGGTTTCAGGATATGGAAGCGAGTATCTAACCAACGTTACGTGCCCCAATTGCTCACACACACAGAAGTATGAGTTTGATCTGAATGCCGGCGCCGTTTATCATGGTGATGAAATAACCGATCTTCAGCTTGTTGATCACGGCGATGGCACTTTTTCTACAACATTGCCGCGAAGTGGATTTGAGATTCGTTTTCGTCTTTTGACCGGCCGTGATGAAAAGATTTTGACTCAAAATGCGGAAAACTCCCGTAAGAGCCGCGGCCCAGAAAAGAACATCACGACGCAGCTTAAGAATATGGTTGTTTCTATCAATGGTGAAACTAATCGAACTATGATCACTCAAGGTGTGGAAGTTCTGCCATCAATGGATGCGCGCCATCTACGCCAAGCATATAAATTAGCAGCCCCGAACGTCGATTTATCCCAATACTTTGAATGTGAAGAATGCGGTCACGAAGAGACCATGGAGGTGCCGCTTACGGCGGACTTTTTTTGGCCTGACCGATGATTATATGCAAAATGTATATGAGCAGTTTTTCTTCCTGAAATATTCAGGCGGCTGGTCATTTGCAGAATCATATAATTTGCCTGTTGGGCTGCGAAAGTGGTTCGTGGAGCGCCTGATTCAACAGATCGAATCAGAGAATCAGGCTATTGAGCAGGCATCTAGCGGCCAAGGAAAGGCCCAAACCTTAAATACGCACAATCAACCCGCCGTCCCTCAAACTTATTCGAAAAAGTACTGAAAACTCCTTAAATAGTATTTTTGTATCCGAAACTATTTATTTGTGAGTAAAAAGGGGAAATCTCTGTGGCCGGCGATCTTACACAAGAAGATATAGAATTACAAGAACAACTTCTGGAAATGTTGCGTCAAGGCAAGCAGCTAACGGAAGATCAAAAAGAGCAGCTAAAAGAACTCCTCGGTCTGCAGGGCAAGCGCCTTGGTTCCCTGAAAGCTGAAGAGGCCGCACTTGTAGGCCAGCTAGGTAAATATGAAAAATTGAGGGAATCAGACGACAAGCGCGTCTTGATGGCTCAAACCGCACGCGACCTGGCCAAAACTAAGCTCGACATTCTTAAAAGAGAACTGCAAAATGCTGAAGAAATCGATGACAAGCTTCAAGACCAGTTCGAGAAGGCCGTCGAGAATCTCAAAGTGGCGGAAAAATCACTCGAAGTGGCCAAAGGTACCACCGAGGCAATCAAGCAAGGAGTCCAGGCCGGCCAAGAACTGGGAAATGCTCTGGGGTCCGCATTTGGGGCTTACGGCCAACACCCGTTCTTCAATGCTAAAACTATAGGCAATCTAGGCAAGGTCGTCCGCGGACTGGGAGATAAAAGCTTTAAGCCTCTCGATGCCCTTATGGGCGGCATGGTTGTCGGCTCGTTAGCGGCGATAGCCGGCTCGTTCATCAACCTCATTTTTGAGATGGACAAGGTCCAGCGCCAATTTATTGCAGCCACTGGCGCCTCCGAAGAATATGCAGACAGCTTAAGCGACGTATATGTGGAAACTCGCGCCTTGGGTGTTGAAATGAAAGATGTTTCTGAATCAATGCAGTCGCTCTATACGACCTATACTGATTTCACGATGTTAAGCAGAGCCCAGCGAGAGGAGCTGGTGAAGACTTCTGCGGTTCTAAACAAAGTGGGGGTAGCCAATGAGGACTTTGCTACCGGAATGCAACTGCAGACTAAAGTGCTCGGTGAAAGTACATCATCGGCCCGAGCCAATTCACTAGAGTTAGCTGATTTGGCTAGAGTTATTGGCGTAACCCCCCAGCAAATGGCTAAAGATTTTGCACAAGCCGGCGATGGAGTGGCTAAGCTTGGCGCGCAAGGTGTCCGCGCCTTCAAAGATCTGGCCATTGTCTCTAAGACAACGGGCCTTGAAATAAACAAGCTCTTGGCAATCACAGACAAGTTTGATACGTTTGAAGGCGCCGCAGATCAGGCCGGAAAACTTAATGCAGCCCTTGGTGGAAACTTTGTTAACGCAATGGACCTGATGACCGCCACCGATCCAGTCGAGCGTTTTGGAATGATCCGGGATGCCATATTGGATACGGGTTTGACTTTTGACGACATGTCGTATTATCAAAGAATCTTCTATAAAGATGCCTTGGGTCTTAACGACGTGAGCGATCTCGCATTAATGCTTTCTGGCGATATGAGCACCTTGGCCGGCTCAACACAAAAAACTTCGGCTGAATACAAGAAAGCAGCGAAGGAAGCCGAAAGAGTTCAAGATATCACCAATCAATTTAAGACAGCTATGATGGACTTGATTCCTGTGGCTAGCGAGTTAATCACCGAATTCCGTGCCTACACGGCAGAACTTAAGCCCGGTAGCGAAGGAATGAAGGAATTAAGAGCGGGCGTTGTGGCGTTTACTGAAGCGCTTAAGTTTGTAATTAAAGCACTGCTGGTGGTTTCTGAATATTGGGAACTGTTTTTTGGAGCCTATGTTATCGCAGGTATCGTTAGGTTGGGGCTTAAATTGAAGGTATTCCAAGGTCTTGTTTCAAAGCTTTTTAAGAAAACTATCAAAGAGGGGGCTGAAGAGGCCGCCAAGGCAACAAGCAAGATGGGCGAGGGAACGGCTTCCGCTATCAACAAGGTTGGTAGCGCCGCAACAGCAAACGCTGTAGGAATTGGAGCCTTGGCGGCCGCCATTGTAGCCGTCGGAGCAGCCGTAGCACTAGCAGCGTTTGGATTAAGTTACTTGGTGGATTCGTTCGCGCAAGTGGGCGACAATGCCGGCTGGGCTGTTGTAGGCATATTGGCCGTCTTAGTTGCGCTAGGCTCAATGATTGCAGGACTCGCTGCTTTGGCACCCCTTGCGGCCGTCGGTGCTGCTCCCTTGTGGGCTCTCGCCGGCGCAATTCTTGCAATTGGCGGAGCCGTCTTTCTTGCCGCAGTGGGCATTGGTCTGATGGCTGGCGGATTGGCCACTATGTTTGAGGCAATGTCCGTAGAAAAAATGCTGGCATTCATGGGCTTTATTGCTGTTGTTGCTGCTGCCACCTATTTCTTGGCGCCCGCCGGCGCCGCAGTACTGTGGTTTGCTGCATCTTTGGGTGCTTTGATGTTAGCCATGAAGTTATTTACGCCGGATAAAGAGATGGCAATCTTTAGTAAATTTTTTGAATCTTTTGCGGCTGTAGGTGGAGTCGCCGGCGAGCTTCACAAGGTGGCCCTGGCCATTGGCCAGATCAACTCGCAGCTCAAGGAACTACCAGAAACAAAAGCTGTTGAATTTACAACAACAATGAACGCATTAACTAACGCCACAGTTGCCGCGAACGCCCGCGGCGCCACAGCCACGGCCGCTGCAGCCAATACCGCGAATGTGAGTGCCGCCGCAACCGATCGACCGTACGAAGTCAAGCTTGAGTTGACGCTTGATGGAGAAATACTAGACAAAAGGGTCGTTAAACTAATGTCTGGAAAACTATCAGAAGGAGCACTAGGATAAGATGGCCGACAACGACGGAAAGGCTAAGTTCCCACCATCAGGATACTTTAGTTCGACAAAATACAAGACACCAAAACACTCAGGATTGGTTGATGGCAGCAATACACTAGCTAACGCAGGCCAAGTTATATCTTTTTTACATGAGGCAACTGGGAATTCGGTGTACTTCAAGGCATTTCTTACGGCTTTTAACGAGTCCTATGCCAGTGATTGGACAGGCGAAGTTGTATTTGGCCGTGCTGATCCGATTCAGCACTTTAAACAAACCTCAAGGCGCATTTCGCTAGCGTTTAAGATTCCCTCTGCGACATATAGCGAGGCATATGAGAACTTAGCGCACCTCCAACAGTTGGTTCAATATCTTTATCCGAACTATAGCGGCACAACTGCACTCTCGCTTTCTCAGAACCCTTTTATCCGATTGAAGTTGATGAATTTGGCCCAAAAGGTCGACGCACCCGCCGACTCAAAAGAGGTGAGCCCCAATCTGAAAACAACCTACGAATCTTACAAGTCAACTGGAGATCCTGAGAGGGGCCTGCTCGGCGCAATAACGAGTTTGAATATCGCTCACAATCTAGAAAACCCCGATATTGGCTCTCTCGCCAAAGATGGAAACACCATCTTTTCTAAAATGATTGAAGTAAATCTGGATTTTGCTGTTATTCATGAAAGCCAGCTTGGGTGGAACGAAAAGGGCGACTTCCGGACACCCAATTTTCCCTATGGCGCCGCCTCGTCTGCCGACGTAACGACGACGGGCCAGATTGGCGGCAACATGACCGCGCAAGAAAAAGCAGAATTGCGACAGGCAAAGGAAGCAGCACTGCGACACTTTGCAACCATGGGAGGCAAAGCGCGCCTCAAGCGTGCGATATCGAAAGCCTATGTGGATGGCCATTACACCGCCAACACCGTAAAAGGCGCCAACGCAAGGTATTACCAAAGTATGTTGGGCGCCGTCGCCCACAGCATGCGCCAGTCGGGCGACCAGGACACAGCCGAGTACCGCAGGCTTAAAGCCAGAAGCGAAGGGGAATGGAGGGGAAAGAGGGGGAAGGAGGAGTACTCTGACACCGATGCGATATACGACTTCATTAATAGTGATGAGTTTATTAGATAGGAAATTAACAAATGTCAAGATATTACGGCGCAAGCATTTTAACCAACGATAGCGAATTCTATAGTTTTCTTAGAAAAGAGCGCCACAATCAGAAAAAAATTATGCAGCTGGGCACTCAAATTTTGCACAATCCAAACTTAATACAAAGAATTGCGCTTTCGGTAGACACCCACATATGGTCGAGAGGAGATCATTTTTATAATTTGGCTGCCAAATATTATGGAGATCCAACCTATTGGTGGGTGATCGCTTGGTACAACGGCACCCCCACTGAGGGAGACATCACCCCAGGACAAATGATCGACATTCCAATCAATTTAGAAGATGCACTCAGAGCACTAGGGGTATAGCCAGTGGCGGAATCCAAATGTAAATTCAACGTAGAGGGCTGGCGCGACAACGGCGGCCGGATCGATGAGTGGATCGATAAGTACTGTTCTAAGATTACTGCAGCTATGGACGAGATCGCGAACAACAAAGATCTTATCAAAGCTATGGAGGTTCATACCACCAAATACACTAATCAGTCGTCGTACAAGGACGGCGGCTGGGGATATGTAGGCCACGTGACTTATGGCGAGTCAGGATACGATAACCTCTTCAGTCAAATACCGACGTCTTTTACGCCGGAGCAGGTGGCCGACCTTAAATCTGAACAGTGGGGCGCTCTCTCTCTTCAGTCCCTTGCCACCCTTCAGAAGATGTTCAGAACGACACTCGAAAAGGATGGAAGCCTTAAGACGATAATGGCGGACTGGGACACCGGCATCAAGCCCACCATTTTAAAAGCAGACAAGCTTTTAGGATGGGAGGATGCCAGCATGCAGAAGTTCGTCAAACAGATCAACACAGCTGTCGCGCAAGACCCTGTGGCTCTACAGCAGTACGGTCTGCAGGACTTCCACTACGATCCCGCCGGCAACCAGTCATTGCAAATGTTGGATACGCAACTCCAAGGCGCGTACGGCGCTGTTGTTCACCCGATGAAGGCACAATTAGACATCATCGAAGAGGCTTTTAACGCCTACAACGCAATAGAGAAAGAGGAAAAGGGTAAACTTAATGCGGCCATCAAGGTGGCCGAGAGGGACATAAAAGACAAGTGCACGCGAAATCTCTCGGGCGAATGCAATATGAGTGCCCCAGGCGTGAAAGAGGCCGAGGCCAAACTAGCTGCCCTAAAGGAAGAGCTATCGGACTGGAACAATTGGGCGGGCGCCGGCCGAGAAGGCGTTAAAGACATGGTGGGGGATATGATCCCGCCATCCCAAGCTGGCAAGATCATGAAGCGCACATTCAAAGAACAGTGCCTTTTGTTATCTAACATATATAAAATATCTCATTATAAAGTTTATAATGTAGATCAAAAGAATCCCCAACGACTTCCCTATGTGGCCGACGCAACCGGCTCCTATAATGCTTGTGTGATGGGCCAACGTGAGCCCTGGGGCTTTCTTAATCAACTAACCCAAGATAAAGATTATAAGACTTTTTTTGATATCAAGGCCTCCGAGCTTTCCCAATTGAGTCCTATGATAAAACTATATAAGATTGAAAGCGGCCTCACGGGACCCAGCGACGAAAGGACGGTGCCCATCACGTTTGATACGCACTATGATAGCACTCAGGACTTTGACAATATTTTAAAAAACAAAGACAAACGAGGATTTGGAGTTGGGCTTAAAAGTTTTAATTTCTCATACGAAGGAAGCAATCCTTTCGCGATCAAAAAAAGCATTAAAGCCAAATTGGTTATTTTTGCTAGCTCTTTTGATGATTTGCTTGTTTCGCGCGGAAAAGGCATTGGTGGGTTCCGCTATGCCGACTTGGCCCTTAAGACCGGTGGCAAGCTACAAGAATTGCTGGATCGTTCGGGCCGCGGCTCATCAGCCGTGGTGAATAATATTAGTAAGCTGAACTTTAGACTGAAAGCGGTGGTAGGGTGGCACTTGCCCAACAATAAGAGATTTGGAAGGCTGCTCGATCAATCGGCCAAAACGTCATTGCAAAACGCTGTTTACAACTCTTTTGTAACATTGAATTTGACCCCAACAATTCATGAATTCGATATCGATGAGCAGGGGCGCGTGCTGTTTACAATCAATTATCTTGCATACATTGAAGATTTCTTTGATCAGCCCAATTTCAACATTTTCGCAGAAGGCGCCTCAGACACGAGAGCGCTTAAGCGCCGGCTTGAAATCGCAGCGTTCGAGGAACATTGTGACGAAAAAGAAGCAGCTGACAAGAAAAAGAAAGAATATGAAAAAATAGTTGATGAAAAGGTCCGCGGCATGCACAATATCATAAAAAAGATGTTGGATCAAAAAAAGGTATATTTTGTGCCCATTCCATATGACCAATTGAGCGATTTTAACAAAAAGGGCCCATTTTTTGACTTTAAGCTCGCGAAAGATATTCCCGCTGTCACAAACGCGCCGCAGAAAGATCGCTTAACGACGCTCATCGAGGCGCGCCTGAAAGGGGTTGCAGAAAAAGTAAAAACAGATAAAGATCTTACCTCCACTCCAATGAACGATTTGTCTCAAAATGAATACATTAAATTCTTTTATTTGAGTGATTTGGTCAATGTGGTATTAGAGAACATTCAAGATGCGTTGCTAAAATCAGTAGAATCCATTGGAGACGCCAAGGCTCCTTCCACGGCGATCGGCGCCGACGACTGGGATGCCATCATCGCTTCTGAAAAAGAAAGATTACAACGCCTACAATTCAACTTTAAACACTTTAGAGTTTTGCTGGGCCCCGTTGAGATATATGACTTTGGTAGCGGCGCCGGCAAAAATGATGCCCAGTCCGACGGAATCACTCTCGGTGATTTGCCCATCTCGGTTTCTTATTTTATGAATTGGCTTTCTGAGCGTGTAATGAAAAGGGATAGTTCGATTTATACTTTGTCGGCGTTCCTTAACGATCTCTTAAACGGTTTGGTGCGCAACTTTTTAAATGAAGATCGGTGCCATGATCTTAACATCAAACAAAAAACGCGAGTGTTTCAATCAGTTGTGACGAGTTATAATAACTGGTCTGATAGCGCGCCGGGCATCGATGAGATGACGCTTATGATCCAAAAGCAACAGGTGGCGCTCGGAGAGAATGTCGCCCAGCAAGCTCGCCTGTTTATGAAGGATATAGGGGTCACCGCAAAGGGGATGAGGACGCAAGGGCTTTTGGACGTGATGGGGGTGCGCAATTCACCTATTACTAGCAAGCAGCCGACGTCTGAGTATAACTATTTGGTGTACTATGCCGGCAGGGTGCAGCCGGTGGAGGAAATGCAAGGGCTTTATGATCGCGATGCCGCAAACGGGATCTGGCACTATAAGATCGGCAAGCCAAACGGAATAGTAAAAACCATACAACTCACTAAGACGGATTCTCCGGGTCTCAAAGAGGTTCGATTTGAACAAGAGGGGTACGATGGCCTGGCTCAGTTGAGGGAGGTTTATGACGCCACAATTACATGCTATGGATCGCCCAACATTGTGCCTGGAACTTATATCTACATCGATCCAAAGGGGTTTGCTCCCACCAATCATAACGGACAATACAAATATCAATACTCAGACGCTAAGGGAAATAAGTTTACGATTGACCCCATGCAACTAACTCGATACGGCATCGGCGGCTATTATATGGTAATCAAGGCAGAAAACAAACTTGCCCCCGGAGAGTTTAACACTACGATTACGGCTAAGTGGGTTGCACAGACAGTCACAGCGCAAACTAAGAGCCGCCCAGGCCCCCGACCATCCAAGTGTCAGGTTAAGTAACCACAAGAAGGACCACAATATAATGGCTGATGAATTTTCAAAAAATAATTTACAAAATGCAATATCGCTCTTTTATACTCGTCAGATATATCAACTAACGGCGCTTCAGGCGATTCCCAACTGGTACGAAGAATCTGGAGATACTAACCTGATTAGTTTCCGCAGTTCGGAAAAGCTTTTTTATGGTCGCGTAGATTATTATTATGTGCCCATTATCTTAAACCCGCAAAGCCTTCCTCTTGCTAGCTTTAACCAAGCAGAAGGGATGAAGGCGGGCCTCTCAGCACCTGCGTTTGTGGTGGATGCGTTTAACGATCTTTCTCGCCAATTTCAGAAAGCTGCAGCAAATCGCAAAATTGTTACGAATGATCGTTTTCTTACAACGCCGACCCCAGTGCGCGCCTACGAGTCTCCTCAAAAGCAATATTATGATTATTCCAACAAGCTCGCTGGCCAGCTAACAACATTTTATGTGGAGAACAATATAACTTTTAAAGATTTTAAAGAGTTTCTTATTCATTTTAAAGAATCTGTGCGCCGGCTGGCTCCTGAATTTCCCATTACGCTGCCGGCCTACGTAAAAAGCAAATATTGCTCTGTGATGAATAGCGGATTGGCCATTGATATAGCCGATCTGGTGTCAACCGATGATCAGAAAAAGATAGATGATTTTATCACCAGCAAAAATTGGCGGTATTATGTAAATGCTTGCAGATCCTATGGTTTTTTTGTAGACGCAGATAATCCCTGGCGCCTCATCGCCGACATAGGATCCTCCGAGATGGTGAAGTATGCGACCCGTTACGGGTTCAATAGCACTTATGATATTCTCGCCACAGGGTATCAGAAAGCGCACTCAGTCTTTTTTGAGCGGTTTAAGAATTTTATGTTAAGATTGTACAACAAACTTAAAACTGAGACGTATATTGTGCCTGAATATTGCCAAAACGGCAAGGTAGTTACGCACATTCGCAATGCCCAGGATTACACACTTGAGGATATATCGAAACTCTTCTCAGATGATTTTTTCCTGGATCTTTATTGTGAGATTCGAATTGCCGAAGAGGAGTCAAAATATTCACAGTCCAAGAAAAATAAACTGATCTCACAAACTATTCGGCTATCGCGCTTGAAGGGAACGAGGCCCGCGCTCCGTCAATTTGAGAACATTATTAATACGACCTATGATTACAGTGGCGCCTTGACAGAGAAAGTTGCACGTGCTATACTAATGGAAGAAGACAGAACTGGCAATTTGGAGTAAGCTTTGCTTTTTCAAACTTTAGACGACAAGCAAGAATGTGTCGGCGTATATGTCGATGGAAAGCTGCATTTTGACAAGATTCCGCCAAACCTAAGCAAAACTTGGAAATATACGGGATCCGTCGAATCAGATGAAGTCGATTATGCATGGATTTACTGCAGCGGGTCTCCCATGACTGAGGTGTGCCCCGAACATCTGCAAGAAGCGTGGAATGCTGTCTCTAAAAAACTGACTGCATATAAGAAGGCATTCACAATCGCCAAATTGAATTTACGTGAGCACTGCTTTTTTGATCTTGTGCCGCATGATGCCTTGGCTGAATTTTGCGAAGTAAAGAATCAAATCACAGAACACGTGTTCGAGAATTACGAAAAACCCGAGAACTATGATTATCTGATCGATGCGGCCAAGCTGCTTTATAAGATACAGCATCGAGATTTGCTTTTGGAGCGTAAAGATTGGCGCCACCACTTCAAAAGCCATGGCCTCGTCGCCGGCGCCGCCAAGATCGTCAACGGAAACCATTATATAGATTACAACCTCTTTGGGACGGTTACAGGGCGTCTTTCTACGCTGCCAGGTTCCCTCCCCATCCTGACGATGAAGAGGGAACTGAGGCGCATTATAAAGCCCAGAAATGACTGGTTCTTGTCACTGGACTATAATGGTGCAGAGGCCCGGACAGTGTTGGCGCTTTCAGAGCAGAAGCAGCCGGCCGCCGATATTCATGAGTGGAACATTCATCACGTTTTTGAGAAGCCGGATATGATCCGTGACGAAGCCAAGACATTGTTTTTTGCTTGGCTCTACAACCCCGACTCAGACGCGATTCAAACAAATCACTATAATCGACAAAAAGTACTTGACAGATACTACGATGGTGAGTATATTAATACTATATTTGGGAGGCGCATTCAGGTCGCAAGACGCAAGGCATTTAATTATATCATTCAAAGCACTACTGCTGACTTGGTGATTGATCGAGCAATCGCCATTGACAGGTTTCTGGAGGGGAAAAAGTCGTTTGTTTCTCACATTGTTCATGATGAGATTGTTGTCGATTTCTCCGATGATGAAAGGGATTTGGCGACTGAGATTAAAGAGCTATTTGCGTTAAATAAATTAGGAAACTTTATGGTCAACTTGAAGGCCGGCAGAAACTATTACGACTTGAAGAGGTTATCAGTATGATATCGATTGTAGGCATTGGAAACGGAGCTTCGGCTATCGCGGAGAAATTTTCTCAATTTCCGCAATATAGTATATATATGCTCAATGACAAGGTAGAGAAATCCACAGGCAAAGTGCGCAAGTTGAAGAGATTTAAAGACCCGGAAGAGTATGAGAGCAATGTTCCCGATCTAACCAAGTACTTTTCCAAAATTGATGATCATGTGCAGGTGTTTGTTGTAGGGTCGTCCTACAGTTCCAATTATACGTTGGGAATATTGAGCCAGATTAAGGACAAAAAAATTGAGGTCTTCTATATCAAGCCTGACACCACACTGCTGACTGGCATCCCGCTGCTGATAGAGCGCGCGGTGTTTGGGGTGCTGCAAGAATATGCTCGTAGCGGTCTTTTTAATTCTATCACTTTGATCTCCAACAAGAGCTTAGAAGAGGCGCTGGAGCGGGTGCCGATTAAAAAGTTCTATGATCACCTCAATACTTCAATCGCTTCCACTGTTCATTATCTCAATTATTTCGCCCACAACGAGCCGGAGATAGGCATTGTGGCTCCTCCTCTTGAACATGCGCGTATTCGAGCTGTGGCCATCTTGGAGCCAAAAAATATTGAAGAAAAATGGTTATTTGAGCTTGACAGTCCTCGCCAAATATGTTATTATTTGTGTATAAATAAGGAGAAGCTTGAGACCGACGGCGGTCTTCACAAGAAGATTGTGGACCGCCTGAAGAAGAAGCCAAGAAATGCATTTCGAAAGATTTCATATGCAATTTACGAAACTGAGCACGGAAAAGACTTTGGGTTTGTCGTGGCCCATACAAACGCGATACAACAACAAAATACCCTTGACAAGATAGATCAAGGGTGATACATTAGATATCGAGGAAAGCTCGATATACTTTACAACAACAACAAGGAGAAAAAACTAATGTCAATCAATATGGAACTAATGAGAAAGAAGCTCGCTACTTTGCGTG
>Ga0098044_1000366_pt1 | contig 24055 bp, 14 predicted proteins | sample 10_taG_FD_75053 | JGI IMG/M metagenome (GOLD analysis project Ga0098044, IMG submission 75053) | Marine viral communities from the Subarctic Pacific Ocean - 10_ETSP_OMZ_AT15264 metaG | ecosystem: Environmental > Aquatic > Marine > Oceanic | place: Pacific Ocean | collected 2015-01-16 | reverse complement strand
CTCCAGCCCCGGCGCTGGGGCGGCTATGAAATGACCCCCATCACCTTTCTGCGCGTGCTGATGGAGCTTGGCCGCGGTTGCTGCAGCAGCGCTTGGGTCATGATGATCCTTGGTATCCATCAATGGGAATTCGGCCTGATGGACCCCCGCGCAGGCGACGAAGTCTGGGGCAAGGACAATACGGTGCTGGTCGCCTCTTCCTATGCGACCTTCGGCAAGGCGGAAAAGGTCGACGGCGGCTACAGGGTCAGCGGCACCTGGCGCACGTCGAGCGGTTGCGATCATGGCGACTGGGCTTTCCTCGGCGCCTATGGTCACAACGACGAAGGCAAGATCGTCGATCGTATGGCCTTCCTCGTGAAGGCGACGGACTACAGGATCAAGGACGACTGGCATGTCTTCGGCCTTGCGGGCACGGGCAGTAAGAGCCTCGTCGTCGAGAACGCTTTCGTTCCAGATTACCGCGCGCATTCGATTGTCGACTACCGCCTGTCAGATCGCAGTGAAACCTACCTCCATCCTTTCAATATGATGTTCTTCGGCGTCGTCTCTGCCGTCATCATCGGCTTTGGCCAGCAGGCGATCGACGTCTATACCGAACAGATGAAGGTGCGCCGCAATACGGACACCGATGCGCCCGTGGCGGTGAGTCCCTATTCGCGGGACCGTCTCGCCAATGCCGTGACGAAGGTGCGCTCGGCGAAGCTCCGGCTCGAAGGTCTTTTCCACGATGCGGCGCGTTATGTCTCCAATGGCGAACTCGTACCTGCCGATAGCCGCATCCGCTACATGCTCGACAGCGCCAGCGTCGGTCAGGAGGTCGAGGAAGCCGTGCTGCTTCTTTACAAGGTTCTGGGCGCGCGTGGGATTTTCCTGTCGAACCCGATCCAGCGTGTCCTCCGCGACACGCTTGCGGCTGCAAACCACATTACACAGCAGGCGGACGATCATGCCGCCGCTTTGGGCGGATACCTGCTCGGTCAGGGTCTGCCGCCAATGCTTTACGGAGTCGAATAGACGCCAGGGCAGGCGTCGATTTCAATTTGCCAATGGGAGGAGAATAAAATGCCCGATACACATGTCCTGACAGAAGACGCGACAAGCAAATTCATCGACGCCAATGGTGTGCGTGTTCATTATCACGATGCAGGTTCCGGAACGCCGCTGGTCCTTATTCATGGGGGCGGTCCCGGCGCTGGCGGTTGGTCCAACTACAGCCGCAATCTGCAACCGCTGTCCAAGCACTTCCGCGTCATCTGTCCCGACCTTCCGGGTTTCGGCCGCTCGGATATGAAGCCGGTCGGCAGCGCCATGCCCGGTTGGTATGCGGAAGTGATGGCCGATTTTCTGCGCGCGCTCGGTCTCGAGAAAGCGCATTTCATCGGCAATTCGCTCGGCGGCATGGTGACGCTCAAGCTCGCGCTCGAACATCCCGAGATGGTCGACAAGATGGTGCTCATGGGCACGGGCGGCAGCCTGCCTGTTTTCAGCACCTTCCCGACCGAAGGCATCAAGACGCTGCTCTTCTTCTATGATGGCGAAGGCCCGTCGCTGAAGCGCCTCAAGGGCTTCATCAATCAGTTCGTCTATGATCCCTCGCAGCTAACTGACGAACTGCTCGAACAGCGCATGAAGGTGGCGCTCGACCCGCGTATCGTCGAGAATCCGCCTATGCGTCCAAACCCCAAGGTGCCGCTCGATGAACTCTGGCGCGACGCACGGCTGACGAAACTGCCGCATGAGACGTTGATGATCTGGGGCCGCGAAGACCGTGTCATGCCGCTCGACATGGCCTTCCCGCTGCTGAAGCAAATCCCCCGCGCGCGTCTTTTCGTCATGCCGCAGTGCGGACATTGGGCACAGTGGGAACACGCCGAAGAGTTCAATCGCATAGCGACTGACTTCTTCACGCATTGATCGCTGACACGAAAGGTTCCGATATGTCTTCTATTTCGGCAGATCCGAAGGAAGTTGCGGACGTCATCTATAACGCGCGGCGGAACGGTAAACCCGTTCCGCCCGTGAGCCAGAGTCATGGCGTGACGGATGCGGGGATTGCCTATGGCATTCAGGACATCAACACAAAGCGCTGGCAGGCCGAGGGCCGCCGCGTGGTAGGCCGCAAGATCGGCCTCACCTCCAAGGCGGTGCAGGCGCAACTGGGTGTGGGCGAACCCGACTATGGTATGCTCTGGGGCGATCTCGCCTATGGCGATGGCGACATGGTTTCCATGTCGAAATTCATGCAGCCCCGCGTCGAGGCGGAAATCGCTTTCGTCATGGAGAAGGCCGTCACCTCTCCTGAGGCGACGCTGACCGAAGTCATTGCGGCTGTCGGCTATGCGCTGCCCTCGGTCGAGATCGTCGACAGTGCGATTGCCGACTGGAAGATCACGCTCGCCGACACGATTGCGGACAACGCTTCGGCGGGTGGCTTCGCACTCGGTACTTCCCCGCGCAAGGTAAGCGACGTGGACCTCAAACTTTGCGGCATGCTGCTCTCGAAAAACGGTCAACATGTTTCGCTCGGCGTCGGCGCGGCCTGTCTCGGCCATCCGCTTATCGCCACCCTCTGGCTCGCTCGCAAGATGGCGGAAGTCGGACGGCCTCTGGAAGAGGGCGATATCGTGCTCTCGGGTGCCTTGGGTCCGATGGCTTCGGCAGTGGCGGGCGACCGCTTCTCCGTCGAGATTCAGGGCTTCTCGCCCTTCAATATCGAATTCGGCGCATAGGAAAAATCATGGCTGAAAAGACCAAGGTGGCCATCATTGGTTCCGGCAATATCGGGACCGATCTGATGATCAAGGTTATGCGCCTCTCGGACACATTGGAGATGGGGGCGCTCGTCGGCATCGATCCGGAGTCGGACGGCCTGAAGCGCGCCGAGCGCATGGGTGTGCCGACGACCTCGGGCGGTATCGACGGCCTCGTCGCCATGCCGGAGTTCAAGGACATCGCCATCGTCTTCGATGCGACGTCCGCTGGCGCTCATGCCCATCACGACAAGGTTCTGCGCGAACACGGCAAGCAGGTCATCGACCTCACGCCCGCCGCCATCGGGCCCTACACGGTCCCCTCCATCAATCTCGACGAAAATCTTGGGTCACCCAACGTCAATATGGTGACTTGCGGCGGTCAGGCGACAATTCCGATCGTCGCCGCAATCAATCGTGTATCCCCCGTACACTACGGCGAGATCGTCGCCTCGATTGCCTCTAGGTCAGCCGGCCCCGGTACACGCGCCAATATTGACGAGTTCACCGAGACCACTTCCAAGGCCATCGAAACGGTCGGCGGCGCCAGACGCGGCAAGGCCATCATCGTGCTCAATCCGGCGGAACCGCCGCTCATCATGCGCGACACGGTCTATTGCCTTTGCGACGATGCGGATCAAGCTGCGATTGAGGCCTCCGTCGAGGCCATGGTGCGCGACGTTCAGGCCTATGTGCCCGGCTATCGCCTGAAGCAGAAGGTGCAGTTCGAGCGCGTCGGCCACAACAGCCGCTTCTATATCCCGGAAATGGGCGAGGCTTACGCAGGCCTCAAGGTCTCCGTCTTCCTTGAGGTCGAGGGCGCGGCGCATTACCTGCCTGCCTATGCCGGTAATCTCGACATCATGACTTCCGCCGCGCTCAAGACGGCGGAGCGCCTCGTCGAACTTCGCGCCCGGAGGGCTGCCGAATGACCAGCTTCACTTCCAAATCCAAACTTTACATTCAGGATGTGACGCTGCGCGACGGCATGCATGCGATCCGCCATCAATATGGTCTCGATCATGTGCGCAAGATCGCCAAGGCGCTCGACTTGGCGAAGGTCGACGCCATCGAAGTTTCGCATGGCGACGGGCTCGCGGGTTCGAGTTTCAACTATGGCTTCGGCGCCCATACCGATTGGGATTGGATCGGCGCGGTCGCCGAAGTGCTGATGCACTCGAAGCTGACAACGCTGCTGCTGCCGGGCATCGGTACGATCCATGATCTGAAACATGCCCATGAGATGGGCGTGCGCTCCGTGCGCGTGGCGACCCATTGCACCGAGGCGGATATTTCAAAGCAGCACATCGAGGCCGCTCGTAAGCTCGGCATGGATGTCTCGGGCTTCCTCATGATGAGCCACATGAATTCACCGGAAGGCCTTGGCGAACAGGCAAAGCTCATGGAGAGCTATGGCGCTCATTGCGTCTATGTGACGGATTCAGGCGGAGCGCTGACGATGGACGGCGTTGCCGAACGCTTCCAGGCCTACGACCGTGTGCTGAAGCCCGAAACCGAACGTGGAATTCATGCCCATCACAATCTTTCGCTCGGCGTCGCAAATTCTATCGCCGCCGTGCAGAACGGGGCGATCCGCGTTGACGCCTCGCTCGCAGGCATGGGCGCAGGCGCGGGCAATGCGCCGCTTGAAGTCTTCATCGCCGCCGCCGACGTTTATGGCTGGGAGCACGGCACCGATCTCTTCACGTTGATGGATGCCGCCGAAGATCTCGTGCGTCCGCTTCAGGATCGCCCCGTGCGTGTCGATCGCGAAACCCTGAGCCTTGGGTATGCGGGTGTCTATTCAAGCTTCCTGCGCCACGCCGAAAAGGCAGCCGCCGACTATGATCTCGACGTTCGCACGATCCTCCTCGAACTTGGACGCCGTCGCATGGTCGGCGGTCAGGAAGACATGATCGTCGACGTGGCGCTCGACCTTCTGAAACAGAAAGAGGCCGGGAACGCCTGAGCGTCGCGGCCTCACCCTGTCTCCTGGAGAGTGTCGTCAGACGATCATGCCTGCACGGGCGTCGGTATAGCTTCCCTTGTCGAGCACCACTTCACCATTGACAATGACCTTGTCGATCCCTGTGGCGTGGCGCACATAGCGGTTCGCACCGCCGGGAAAGTCGCCAACGAATTCTTCTTCGCCGCGCGCGATCGTCTTGGGGTCGAAGATGACGACGTCGGCGGCAAGTCCTGTTTCCAGCGTGCCGCGATCATGCACACCCCATGATTTGGCGGGCTCTCCCGTCATGCGATAGATGGCGCGTTCCACTGTCATCTTGCCGAAACCACGCACATAGCGTTCCAGCATATCGGTCGTATCGCCCGCACCGCAGAATTGTGTCACATGCGCACCGGCGTCCGAGCCGCCAATCTGCACCAGCGGATGATCGAGGATGATCGAAACGATTTCCGGGTCGGCGTGGATCGCGCCGCGGATCTGGAACTCGGTGCGCAAGCCATCGGCCACAGCAATGTCGAGCATGATGTCAGCGGGCGACTTGCCGACATCGGCCGAAATCTCGGTAAGCTTGCGGCCGAGGTATCTCTCGTTTTCCGGTGCATAGACGCGACCCACCGTCATGTTGCGTAGTAGTGGCATGATGCGGCGTTCGGCGGCTTCGACGAGCATCGGTCGGGCTTCCGGATCGGCGAAGCTTGCTAGGCGTTCGGCCAACGGCTTCTTCATCAAAAGGTCCCACTTGCGCACCGAATAGAGCAGGAAGGACGTTTCGGAGAGAATGATGTTGATGTCGAAGCTGCGCGGCATCGACTGGCCGTAGACCTTTGCACCGCGTCTTTGCTGTTCTTCCAGCTTGGCGATGGAGCGCTTCCAGTTTTCCGGCGCGACGGGGCTATAGGTGATCGGCGCGATGGAGCAGACGACACCGCTCGCAAGGCTGAGGTCGCCCAGCTCTTCGATGTTCTTGAGTTGCTCTTCGATGTCGATGAAATAGGGAACGGTTTGCAGCACGCCGCGACCGCTTTTCGCCATCGCCTTGCAGAGCGCAATCTTCTCGCGCATGTCAGCCAGGCGGCTTGGCACGGGACGCCCATCTTCGTCGATATCCACATAGGAAGTCGAAAGACCAAGGGCGCCTGCGGCCATGGCCTCTTCCATGATCTTGCACATCTCCTCGATCTCGGCGTCGGTCGCCACGCGCTCCTGGCTGTCCGCGCCCATCACGTAATAGCGGATCGCCGAATGGCCGACGAGCGCGCCGACGTTGATGCCGAGACCCGGACGGATGTGATCGAGATAGTCGCCGAATGTTTCCCATGTGAAGGGCACGGCAGCGTTAAAGGTGTTTTCTTTAATGTCCTCGATCTTCTCGAACATCTTGATGAGCTTCAACTTGGCGTCGGGCCGTACAGGCGCAAGGCTCAACGAGCAATTGCCCATGACGACGGTGGTGACGCCATGCTCGAGGCTCGGCGTCGCCAGACGGTCCCAGCAGATCTGCGGATCGTAATGCGTGTGAATGTCGATGAAGCCGGGGGCGACGATCTTGCCCGTGGCATCGATCTCTTGCGCGCCCTCACCCTCATATTTGCCGACGGCGACGATCTTGCCGTTCTCGATGGCGAGGTCGCCTGTGAAACCCTCTGCGCCTGTGCCGTCAACGATGCGCCCGTTACGAATTACCAGACTTGCTTGAGCCATTTTCCTGTCCTGTATGAAATTTGTTTGGCCGAAGGGTATAGGCGGGGACGCACAGATGCCAAGGTAAAACGAAGCTGAAGCATTGATGGAGCGGCGCGAGGGCTCATGACGCTACGGCAGGCCGATCGGATTTACCGGCCCGAGCTTTAAGGGGGTGGATTCCGGGGAAAGACATCAGAATTCTTGCGGTCCCGGCTGCCGGGAGGGCGGGGCCTATCTCATGTTCCCAATCCGGCCCAAACCCTCTACCCTGTGCAAACCAGAACTAGAAAAGACTTGATAGGGAGAGATAAAGAATATGTCAGAATTGAACCAGGACCTGTTCAATCTTGCGATGTCCGAGGAAGCACGCCCTCTGATGGACGCGGTGAAGAAGCACATCAAGGAGAACGTCGAACCCATCACGGCGGAATTCTTCCGTCTGAACGACGAGAAGGAAGACCGCTGGAGCTGGCATCCGCGCCAGCTTGAACTGCTTGAAGGCGCCAAGAACAAGGCCAAGGAATCGGGCCTGTGGAACTTCTTCCTGCCGGAATCGGAAATCGGCTCGGGCCTCACGAACCTTGATTATGCCTATATCGCCGTCGAGCTTGGCAAGTCGCCACTCGCCTCTGAATCGCTGAACTGCAGCGCGCCCGACACCGGCAATATGGAAGTGCTGGAACGCGTCGGTACCGAAAAGCAGAAGAAGCAATGGCTCGAGCCGCTTCTCAACGGCGAAATCCGTTCAGCCTATGCGATGACCGAGCCTGATATCCCGAGCTCAGACGCCAAGAACGTGCGCACCAGCGCCGTGCTTGATGGCGACGAATGGGTTATCAACGGCGAGAAATTCTATATCTCCGGTGCAGGCGACCCGCGTTGCAAGATCATGATCGTTATGGTCAAGACGAGCCCCGACGCCCCGCCCAGCAAGCAGCAGTCGCAGATCCTCGTGCCCATCGACACACCCGGTGTCGAAATCCTCGAGCCCATGCAGGTTTTCGGCAAGGATCATGCTCCCTACGGCCACATGCATATCCGCTTCAGCAATGTGCGCGTGCCCAAGGAAAACATCTTGCTCGGCGAAGGCCGTGGTTTCGAAATCTCGCAGGTTCGCCTCGGACCGGGCCGTATCCATCACTGCATGCGTTCCATCGGCAAGGCTGAAAAGGCGCTTGAACTGATGGTCAAGCGTTCCGCCACGCGCGAAGCATTCGGCAAGCCGATTGCGAAGCTCGGCGGCAATCTCGAAATCATTTCGCGCGCCCGCATCGAGATCAACGCCATGCGTCTCTCCGTTCTTCAGGCGGCAAAGGCCATGGACGTGCTCGGCAACAAGGAAGCACGCGTCTATGTGAGTGCGGTGAAGGCCATGGTGCCGGAACGCGTCTGCCTCATCATCGATCAGGCGATCCAGATGCATGGCGCTGCGGGTATCTCGCAGTGGACGCCGCTTGCTGACCTCTATACCGACATGCGCCACCTGCGCTTTGCCGATGGTCCCGATGAAGTCCACCACATGGTGGTAGGCCGCGCCGAGATCCAGAAGCACGGTCTCTGGTAAGCCTTTATCTGCCAACACAAATTGGCCGCCGCAAGGAGTTTCAGGCTCCCCGCGGCGGCTTTTTTATGCGTCATTTCCAGGAAATCGGGGCCGCATAGTCCATATGCGTCATGCCGGGATTTCGCCCGCTCCTTACCCTTTGCCCAGATGAATCGCTTTTCTGCCTGATCTTTCTCACGGCGGGAGGCGGGGTATGTGAGTGAAAAGGGGCTGAGCGGGCAATGGGGTGGATGAGATTTGGTTTGGCGGTTTGGGTGCTGGCTTTTGGCGGCATTCTGACAGCGGTCAATGTGGCGGCGCGCGCCGATGAGCTGAGCGACGCGATGGACATGCTGAGCCGCAATGATGCGGCAGGTGCCTATCAATTATTGAAACCGGAAGAGCGCAAACGTGCAGGCAATCCGGATTATGACTATGCGCTGGGTCTGGCCGCCGCCGATACCGGGCATCCCAATGAAGCTGTCGCCGCCTTCGAGCGTGTGCTGGCGTTAAAGCCCGATCATTTGCAGGCTCGTGCCGAACTTGGCCGCGCCTTTATTGCGCTGAACGAGCCGGAGGCGGCGCGGCGCGAACTGGCGACCGTCGAAGCGAGCGACAATGTACCGCCAGCCGTGCGAGCCAACATTAATCGCTATGTGACGGCGCTCGACACGGGCCTCAGCGGTGGTGGCACCAGCATCAAGTCGAACCTTACGATCACCGCTGGCTACGACAGCAATGTCAACAATTCGACGAGCGACAGCCGTATTCTTATTCCGGCCTTCTCCGGTCTCGGCTACGCCACCTTGAGCGGCAGCGCCACCTCGCAGGAAGATACATTCGGTGAGGTTGCCGGACATGTGTCGCTGACGCATGGCCTCTCGATCGATCGGCGTCTCATCGCAGACCTTTCGGCAAGCTATCGGGGTAACGCAAGTCAGGAACATTTCAATCAGGCCATTGCCGGATTGAACATCGGTGTCGCACAGGCGACGCCCGACTGGGGCACTTTCACCATCTCGGCGCAGGCACAAAGCTATTGGGTCGATGGTAAGCCCTATCGCTATACGCTCGGTGCGCTGGGCCAGTGGTCCTTCACCACAAAGGCGCGTACCGACTATGGCGCCTATCTGCAATATGCCCATCAGACCTTTCCGGGCTCGAGCGCCCAGAACACCGATCGTGTCACGCTGGGTGCCACCATCGGCATGCCCATCCAGACGCGTTTTTCACCCTATGTCTTTGCGGGTGCCTACGGCGGCATCGAAGAGGCATCGCATAGCGCCAATGACAATCTCTCCTATTACTTTGTCGGTGCGCGCGCCGGTGGTGAGTTGAAACTCAGCGACCGCTGGACGGGCTTTGCCAATGTCGCCATCGAAGCCGACAACTACAAAAAGCAGGAACCGCTCTTCCTGAAGAAGCGCTCCACCGTTCGTGCGGACGCGAGCCTCGGTGCGCGTTATGCGCTGACGCAGGCGCTCACCGTGGTGCCGCAGGTTTCCTACACCAATGCAGACAGCAACATCGTGCTCTACGACTACGACCGCCTCGTCGGTTCGGTCGCCTTGAGCCTCGACTTTTAGGATCGGATAGCGAGGGAAATGGCAATGTTTAAAATGAAAAATGCCCGCGTGAGTTTTGCCCTGGCGCTTACCGCTATGAGCTTCTCACCCCTGACAATCGACGCCGCTCAGGCCGTGCCGATCCTGTTCGGTGGTAACAACGTATCGGTCGAAGGCGGTGACGCTGGATCGGGTGATCTTGCCGCCGGATCGACCGTCACGGTCACAGGCGCATTGCTGCAACTGCAGCTCGCCGATGGCAGCACGATCACAGTGCCCAAGGGTACGAGCTTCCGTATTACGGGCGAGGGCGACAGCCTGTCGATCGAAGTGATCTCCGGCGGCATTCGTGTCGATAGCAAGGGCACGCCCATCAACATCACACGAGGCGACACCAGTATCACCACGACAGGTGGTTCCTTCTCTGCCTTCGCCTCCGGCAATGGTGGTCTTGATGGACGCGTCAATACAGGTAGCGCCACCGTCAACTCAGGCGGCGAGACGCGTGAATTTGGCAAGGGTGAAGGCTATCTCGCCTCGAACGATGGCGTATCCGGCACCTTCACCCCACCACCCGCGACATCACCCCAGTATGCGTCGTCAAATTCCTCGAACTATTCATCGTCCGATGATCGCGATCCGGATGGTAATCCGACGACCGCTGCCGACGCGGTCGACAATGCGGGCGGTGGTAGCTATGGCGGTACGCCGCCTGTGACCGGTGTCGTCAATCCCGTCACCGGCACGGAAGACACCGGCTATTCCATCGTCTATGCAGCCGACAGCATCGGCATCGACAGCCGCACCGACGTCACGGTCACAGTTGGTGCCGGTGGAGAACTCAATCGCTATAAGGTCGGTGACGGTTCGGACGAGGATCTCGAACGTAATTCAAACGACAGCCTCGAGCGCGGCAATGCCAATGGGGAAGTCTTCATCGAGCGTTGGGCGGGCGGCGAAACCCACGGTAATTATTTCAACGACTATAACGGCGATACGATCTCAAGCCTTGGTCGTACTTCCTATCAGGGATTTCATCTCGTCTATGGTCAGCCGGGCACGAATATCCCGACGACCGGAACAGCCCTTTACACGCTGGCCGCGGCAACAAAGCCAACTTTCGACAAAGGGCAGACAGCGCCCGGCACATTTGCCGGTACGCTGGGTCTGACATTCGGCACGACCCTGAAGGCCGGTATCGACTTCACAGTCACCATGCCCGGAGATCATACTTATTCGATCCTTACGGCGGGCGGCTCGAGCAATCCTTCGGCGACTGTAGCCTACTCTGATCTCGCCAATGGTTTCTTCGCGCTTAACAATGTGTCCGTGGCGCAGGGCGGAATTGCCTGCCCATCGACAAATTGTAATGCCTTTATCGACGGTATCATCTCGGGCGACGCTGCATCCTCCGTCGGCGTCGCTTACCAGATCATCGACTTCTCGGCGCCGACGGACAATACATACCGTAGCACACGCCTCTCGGGCGCCGCAGCCTTCGGTCAGTCCTCCTACGACAGTAATTCGAGTGGAGGTAGTGGTGGCAGCGGTGGTAGTGGTGGTTCAACCCCGATCTCGAGCGGCAGTCTCACGGCACCTCTGCGCTTACCGGCTGGCAACGGCTATTACGGCAATGCCTTCTTTGCTCCCATGCTGAATTACCAGAGCGAAGCGACGATCACAAAAGATCTTGTGCTTGATGCGAATGGTGCCCTTATCGGCTTCACCAGCACCAGCAATGGCGCTGGCATCTATGAGCTCAACAATGGCGTCATCGCCGCTCTTGCGGGCACCGCCTATATGCAAATCGGCCGTTGGAATGGCGGCGACATCCTGAAGAACAGTTCGTCCTATTTTACGTTCGGCGGCTGGCAAGGCGTGCCCTATCTCGTGGGTACCCCATTGGCAAACTATTCGCTTCCGACAAGTGGCGTCGCCACCTATTCCTTGACGGCCTCCACCACACCGATCATTACCTCCGGCGCCTTCGCGCCTGGCACCTTCACAGGTTCGGCCGCCGTTCTCTTCGGCGCCAGTGCGGGCAACACCTGGAAGATCGGTCTCGATGCACAGGTGACCATGAACGAAACCTCTGGCGAGGTCGTCTATGATATCTCGACGGCAGGCGGCATCGTCGATCCCTCGCAAAGCCCGATCAACGGCTTTATTGCCTACTATAATATCGACTCGCCAACCGGCAGCTCCATCTGCTTGAGCGCAACCTGTGAAATCAATATTCGCTCCGCCATGCTTGGTGGACCGGAAGGCCGTGATCTTGGCATCAACTATCGCATTGGCTCTGGCATAAGTGACGGCATCGTCGGTAGCGCCCTTTTCCAGGTCGTCGGCAATGATGTTCTGTACCGCCAGGACATTGGCATGTCGATGCTTGCCGTCTCGCCGGGCACGCTTGTCATCACCAATGGATTTGGTCAGCAGGCTTATGGGGACGCTATCATTACTTACACCGATCCAGTGGGTGGCATTGAGCAATTTACCTCACCTGGCAGCAGCAACGTCTTTGGTGCCGGCGCGACAACGATCAGCGACAAGGGTAGGTCCGGTTCGCTGACCTGGTCGCGTTGGAGTGACGGTGCCATGAGCGGCACTGTATTCAGCAATCCTGCGCCGACTCTGGCGGCAGATCAGTCGGTTCACATCATTTCCGGCGTGGCAGCGACCAATGTGCCGACGAGCGGCACCGCGCAATATACTCTGGCAGGAGCCACCTCACCGACCATCGCCGATGGTTCGGTTGCCCCCGGCACCTTTTCCGGCAACATGGGTGTGTCATTCGGACCGGGCTATACCGATGGTCGTGTCGGCCTCGACCTTGCGGTTACTATCGGCGGTCATATCTATGACATTGCCACCACTGGTGGCGCGACGACTCCGTCGACGAGTGAGATCACGCTTTGGGGCTCTGTCTTTGGCTCGGCCCATGGGCATCCCTCAGCACTCACCATTGCGGCGGGCGGCCCCGCTTGCACCGGCTCAAGCTGCAAGGCAGATGTCAGCGGCTTCCTGTCGGGTGACGGTGCAACCCACGCCGCCATTTCCTACACAATTTCAGATTCCGGCTCACCTAATCTCGCCAATGCGGTGCAGGGCGTTGCCGCCTTTGTACAGGGTGGCGGTAGCTAGAACCGAGGATCAAAGCGCCCGTGATCTCTGTCCCCCGACAGAGGTCATCGGCCCCCAACGAGTGCAGGCAGAATATGACGCCCCTTGTGTTCTGTCTGCATTCATTGACCGAAGCGAGCCGTCTGGCAGTTGAGCTGCAACGTCGCTTTGACAATTTGGGTAGGTAAAAACGACATTTCTCAAATTGTCGTCATCGCCTTATACTGTCCGGACAGAGAATTGTTCGGGTAAGTAGGGGTCCATGTCCGACAGCGCAGAAGTTTTGGCGATCACGCTTGACGCGATCTATTCCTGCGCGACGGATACGGATCGTTGGGAAGATCTGCTCGAGAGCTTCCCGGAGCTCGAGGCCGAGATAAGAAAGCGCCCCGCATCGCGTCTGGAAGATGCGATCAAGCCCCATTTTCAACGCGCAGAGAATCTGGCCCGTCGGCTGGCATCACCCGACACCGTCGAAGCGCGTGGTGCATCCCCGGTCGCCTATCTCGTCATAGGGCGAGATCAGAAGTTGCTGGAGAGTTCTCCCTCTGCTGTCGAGATGCTTGTGCCCTATTGTGGCGGGCTTGAGACAGGCCAGCGCGTGACGATGCTTGACCCGGAAAACCTCGCGCGCTACCGGGCCGCGCGACAGGCCCTGCGCGAGGGCGCGGGCTCTGTTCCGCTGCTGCTCCATTGCGAAGACGAGAAGGCGACCCAATCGCTCTCCGGCTTTCTGCTCGATGCCGATCAGCTCTCGCGATTGTTCAGTTGCGAGAAGGGCGCCTCCGACTGGTCGGAGGCAACGGCGCTGATCCTGCCCGACCGTACCGCACTTGTGCGCCACGACCATGTGCTGCGCGAAAGTCTTGGACTGACACCGGCAGAATTGCGTCTCGCCACACTCCTTAAAGACGGCATTTCCATTAACGATGCGGCGGGTCGTCTCGGCATTGCAGTCAATACAGCGCGCAATCAATTACGCGCCATTTTCGCCAAGCTCGGCGTCAACCGTCAAAGTGAGATGGTGCGCCATCTTGCCGAACTTGGTCAGCTTGCTGCCTATGTTCAATCGAGAAAGATTGCAACTGACGTTGAGTCGTCGAATGCCACGGGTGTTCCGGATACGCCGCGCAGATTTTCCGAATTACCCGATGGTCGAGTGCTGTGCTATCGCGAATATGGTCAACCCGATGGCGTGCCGGTCCTCTTTCTTCATTCTGTTCTTTCCAACAGTATGCTGCTACCGCACGAGGGTGAGGAAGCGCGTCGTCTTGGCGTTCGCCTTATTGTTGTCGAGCGCCCCGGCACGGGCCTCTCGACGCCGCACAAAGACATGACCTTCGACACGGTTGGGGCTGACCTAGTGAGCCTTGTCGATGCGTTGAAGATTGATGACATATATATCAGCGGCCGTTCCTCAGGTGCGCCATTTGCTCTGGCGGCAGCCAGGCAGTTGGGACGGCGCGTGCCGCGTCTCATGATCTGGGCCGCCCGTTTTGCCGCTGATAAGGATCGATCACGACGAGACATTCTTGGGCGGTTCTATACCGGTATGTTGCGCGCCCCGTGGTACGCCGATTCAGTGCTGGCATTGTTGCGCGCCAAGGCATCCAGGCGGTTTATCCGTGAGATGATTTTGCGGAGCTATGAACGCTCGCCCTGCGACCATGCCATGTTGCGCAATGTCTCCATGCTGGACTTCATCGTAGATCAGACTCTGGAAGCACTGGAAGCCACCCATGCCGGCGTCACCGACGAAGCAAGACTCCTGCATAATGATCAGCCCATCGACCTCGACGGGCTCACAGCTGAACTCGTCGTCTGGCATGGCCGCGAAGACGGGTTTGTACCTGTCGACGATGTCGAGCGCCGTTTCAGCAATCTACCTTTGAGCGAATTCCGCATCGTGCCGAATGAAGGTCACATCTTTTCAATGGCTCGTCGGGCCGAAGCGCTGGAGCGTCTTATCAGCTGAGCGCCGCCTTCTTGATTTTCTTGGCAAGCGACCACTTGTGCACTTCCGTCGGACCGTCATAGATGCGGAAGGCGCGCACTTCGCGGAAGAGTTGTTCGACAATTGTATCGCCGGTCACGCCTTGTGCACCCATCACCTGAACGCAACGATCTGCCACGCGGAAGAGCGCTTCGGACACGGCAACTTTCGTCATCGAGCTTTCGACATTGCCGTCGCCGCCCGCATCGAGCGCATTGGCGCACCAGTCGATCATCAGTTCGGCCTGTTTGAGATCGATCTGGTTTTCAGCCAGCATGAAACCGACGCCTTCGTGGTCGATGAGAAGTTTGCCGAAGGCTTCACGGTGGCACGCATAGTTGGTCGCAATCTCCTGCGCGCGCGTGGCAACACCGTGCCAGCGCATGCAATGCGAAAGGCGTGCAGGCGCCAGCCTGATCTGCGCAAAGCGGAAACCCTGTCCTGGCTGGCCGAGCATCTGATCTGCAGGCACACGCAGGTTTTCGATGGTGACTTCTGCGTGACCGCCCGGCATCGAGCTGTCGATAGTGTCGAGCACTCGGTCGATCTTGATCGCCGGATTCGGCAGATCGACTAGGAACATGCAGGCGCCTTCTGCCGAATTCGCCATGACAATACCGACCTTCGCGCCTTGCGCGCCGGTGATATAGGTCTTGCGTCCGTTGATGACCCAGTGATTGCCGTCAAGCTTTGCTTCCGTCTTCATCATCGACGGGTCAGACCCAGCGCCGCCTTCCGCCGCCGGTTCCGTCATGAAGAAGGCCGAACGTGCTTCGCCGCTGACGAGCTGCTTGAGGAATCGCTCTTTCTGTTCGGGGCTTCCGGCCTTGCCGATGAGAAACATATTGCCTTCGTCCGGCGCCATCGTGTTGCAGGCGACGGGACCGAGCGGCGACAGGCCGGACTTCTTGAGGATATAGGCCGTATCGAGCTGATTGAAGTGCCCGCCATCCTGCCGGATATGTGGTGTCATCACGCCCGCATCCCTGGCCTTGGCGCGCATCTCGTCGACGAGTTCGCCCGACGGCCCATGCGCGCCTGCGCGTGGATCGCGTTCGTAGGGAACGACGATGTTGCGGACAAAAGTTTCAACGCGGTCGCCCATGGCGCGCGCGGCTTCGGAAACGGTCTGTGTCATATCAGCTTGCCTTCAGGTCTGGATTTCGGCCTTTCATAGCACCTCGATCCAGCCCTGTCGGCAGCCAATAACGATCATCTTTGGCGCTCAAGGATTCCCTTGCGGTAACTACGTCAGAGGCGTGAGGGAATGATCACCGGCAGGCGTTCATAGCCGCGCACGAAGGTCGAATAGCTGCGCTTCGGCTCGCCCGCGACTTCCACTTTCGGGAATCGCTTCAGGATTTCTTCCCAGATGATCTTCAGCTGAAGTTCGGCAAGACGGTTGCCGACGCAGCGATGGATGCCGAAGCCGAAGGAAAGGTGATTGCGTACGCGCGGACGGTCGATGATGTAGTCGTTTGGGCGTTCGATCACTTCATCGTCGCGGTTGCCCGAGACATACCACATGACGACCTTGTCGCCTTTCTTGATCTGCTTGCCGCCAAGTTCATAATCCTGCAGCGCGCGACGACGCATGTGCGCGAGCGGTGTCTGCCAGCGGATGGTTTCCGACACCATGCTCGGAACGAGGTCGGGGTTTTCGCGCAGCTTTTGATACTGGTCCGGGTTCTGGTTGAGCGCCAGCACCGAGCCCGAGATCGTATTGCGCGTCGTGTCATTGCCGCCGACGGTCAGCAGCACGATATTGCCGAAATATTCGCGCGGCTCCATGTTCCGCGTCGCTTCGCCATGCGCCAGCATCGAGATGAGATCGGGCTGCGGCTCGGCATTGACGCGCTGGTTCCAGAGTTCGGTGAAATAGGCGTGATAGTCGACGAAGATTTCAAACTTCTGTTCAAGCGTGTCGATAAGGCCCTGGCCCGGCGCGGCGGTCACGACGTCCGACCAATAGGTGAGCTTGCGGCGATCTTCCTGCGGAATGCCGAAAAGGGTCGCAAGCGTCATGGCGGTGAGTTCCATTGACACCTTGTCCACCCAGTCGAATTCCTCGCCGATGGGCAGACCGTCGAGAATGCCGCCCGCGCGTTCGCGGATGAGCGGTTCGAGGCGCGCAAGGTTCATGGGCGAGACGGCAGGCGTCACGGTCTTGCGCTGCACGTCGTGCTTCGGGGGGTCCATGGCGATGAACATGGGCAGCGGGCCTTCTTCCATAGGCTGGTCGCCGATGGTGATGCCACCTTCAGACGAAAAGACCTCATGGTTGGTGTCCACCGCCATGATGTCCTTGTATTTTGTCACCGACCAGAAGGCGCCGAATTCGCTTTCAGGCGTGTAGTGCACCGGATCCTCGGCGCGCAAGCGATCGAAGATCGAGAACATCGTGTTGGCCTGAAAAAGCGCCGGCTGTGCTGGGTTCAGGTCGGCGAGCGGGGTGGCATAAACCTCGTCGCGGGCGGTTTCCGGCTTAAGGAGGGCGGCGGCGTTACTCATCTTGGTGTTCCCCAATGTATTCTTGTATCGGCCACATATGGGCCGTCCTGCAGGTAATTTCCAGTGATGATCATCCTGTCAGGGAATGGCGATTTCGTCCAAGGCGACGTTGCGTCGGAAGGCAGGTTTTTTGCCGCATCTTCCGACTGCCGTCATGGGAAAATCCGTCGTTTTCCAGGTCGTCAGGCGGTAGATTTTCTCGTCACCGTGCCCATGCGTTCAAGCTTGCCCCAGCCCACAAAGGGGCCACGGATTGCGGTCACGATGGAGCGCACCACCACATAGTACATAAGCTGGCGATAGCCGAAGCGCTGGAGGACGAGCCACCAGAGAAGCCGCCAGTCCTCGCGCCTTTCCATAAGGAAACCGAAGGCGGCCGCCGCCAGATCGACCAGCGTGAAAATCACGTAGTAGATACCGATGAGCTGCAGGTCGCCGGTGCGGAACTCTGCCCCATGCTCCGCCCAGGCAATCCATTGGCTGATGAGCTGCCAGACAAGGAGCAGGTCGGCCAGCGGCGCAATGGCCGTCAGCACGATCTGGAAGAGCCAGACCTGCGGCAGGGCGATCATGCCGAGCGCCTTGAAGCGCGGGCGGAAGGTTGCGTCGCGATGCTTCCAGAGGCACTGCAGTGTGCCATAGGACCAGCGGAAGCGCTGTTTCTGGAGACCGCCGAATGTGGCGGGAGCTTCCGTCCATGCGATGGCGCTGCTGTCGAAGATGACGCGATAGCCCGCCTTCTGCATGGCGATGGTCAGGTCCTGATCTTCCGCCAGCGTGTCGCCGGGAAAGCCGCCAAGCTCTTTCAAAGCCAGGCGCCGCCAGGCGCCGATCGCGCCGGGCACGACGGTCAGCGTGTCGAGCGCGGCGAGCGCACGACGCTCGAGGTTCTGCGCCGAGATATATTCCAGCGCCTGCCAGCGCGTCACCATGTTGATGCGGTTACCGACCTTGGCATTGCCTGCCACCGCGCCCACTTCCGGGTCGCTGAACCAGCGTACGAGACGCGAGATTGCATCGGGCTCGAATTGCGTGTCGGCATCAAGCGCCACGACCACGTCGCCCGTCGCGTGATCGATGGCCGTATTGAGCGCATTGGCCTTGCCGCCGTTCGGGATGTCGATGATATGGACGCGGCTGTCCCCATTGAAGCGTCTTTGCGCGACGCCCAGCGTATCGTCTTTCGAACCGTCGTTGACGAGAATGACCTCAAGGTTCTGGTATTGGCTTGCGAGGATGCCTTCGATCGTGGGGACGACGACGTTCTCCTCATTATAAGCAGGCACGATGACCGTGACGCGGAAGCGTTCAGGCAGGAGCGGCGGCTCGATGGTCGTCATTTCCTTGCGGCGGCGAATAAGGCTCAGCACGACGAGGAAGAAGAGACGCGCGATGCCGATCCAGATGGCGAGTACGAATGCCCAATAGAGCATGTGTCCTAGTGTGCTCATGGTCAGGAAGACCGCGCGGTCCGTCAGCAGTGAGACAGTGAGCGGCAATTTCGGCATCACGTCGTTGCGCGTCAGCTTGATGAGGTCGGACGCAGGGACGAATGTATAGCCCTGTGCGCGCAGCTTATCGATAATGATGGGCAGTGCGGCCACCGTTTCCGACCTGTCGCCGCCACCGTCGTGAAGTAATATGACGTTGCGCGGCATGTTTTCATTGGCTTCGTTAACCTGCTGGATGGTGCGGTCGATGATTTGCTGGGTTCCCGGACGCGCCCAGTCGAGCGGATCGACGTTGAGACCGACCGCGATATAGCCCATGTCCTGAGCAATCTTGATCGGTACGATTTCGTCGGCGTCCGTCGGGTTCGAGTCGCCGAGATAAGGCGGGCGGAAAAGCCGCAGCGAGCGTCCGGTCAAGGCTTCGAAGAGCCGCTGCGTTGCGTTGAGCTCGAGCTTTACAGCCTCCGGAGGGGTGATCGAGAGATTGGGGTGAGTATACGTGTGGCTGCCGACTTCATGGCCTTCTGCTACCTCGCGTTCGATGAGATCGGGATTCGCTTCCACCTCGTCGCCGATGGCAAAGAAGGTCGCTGGTACATGTTTCTCTTTCAGGATGTCGAGGATTTGCGGCGTCCATTCCGGGTCCGGCCCATCGTCGAAGGTGAGCGCGAGCTTCTTGTTAGCCGCGCCGAATTGATGGATCACGTAGGTCGTCGGAAGGCGCGTATAGGTCTCGTCGGTGATGTCGCCGATCTGCGGCTCGACCTCGAAGGTGCGCGTACCGCTCGTTGGCTCCGCAGCAACGGAGAGGAACTCACCGCGGCCCTCAAAGTCGATGTCGTCTATGATCGGAATGTTCTTGAGCGCATCGGGTGCGGGTGATTCATAAGGCCGTCCCATCAGGCTCCAGATGGTCGGGTCCTCGCCGCCCAGCTTCCAGACCGCATAGCCCGCAGGCTTGTAAGGGTCGGCCGCATGGATTTCGTTAAACGCCGTCACGCCGTCGAGAAACCAGATGTCGTGTTTGACGTTGTCGTCCTCCATATAGGAGAAATGCGGGTTGTTGGTATCCGGGTCGAAGATGACCTTGGCATCGGAGTCATGCGCTGCGATGACAGCATCCTGAAAGGTGATGTCGTCGACATCGCCACCGTTCCAGTCGTAGCCATAGCTGCCGATGGCGACGATGGTGCGCGAGGGGTTCAGCACCTTCATACGCTTGTCGAGAATATTTTCGAACCATGATTGCCCGGCGATGGGACCTTCGGGCCCCGACGACCAGTGTTCGTCATAGACCATCAGCATGGTGTAATCGACGGCCTTGGCCATGCTGGCATAAGGCCAGCTGTCGTCGCCTACGGGCGTCGCCAGCACGGTAATCCAGCCATGCGGCGTAAAGGCTTTCGTCAGTTCCGTAAGGAAGACGCGAAGGTCGCCGCGCGAGCTTTTGGGGAAGTCCTCAAAGTCGATCACCAGCCCCTGCAGCTTGTGCGCCTCAAGATAGGTCGAGACATTGGCGATCAGCGCCTTGCGCTTCTCCTCCGATTGTAGCAGGTGAACGAGGCCGGGCCCGTTCCACGATCCCGCATTGAGGTTCTGCAGAACGGGAAGTATGGCGACGCCGGGCTTCTGCCCGCGGATATATGTCGTCAGATGCTCATCGTAGCTTTCCTTCAGCGTCGGCGCATCGCCGTCGAGCCTTAGCCAGGTTGGCACGACCCAATCGAGCGAGGGCAGGGCGCGCTTCAGCGAGGCGAAAGTATTATCGCCCCACGTCGGGTAGAATGCGATCGAAAGTGCGCGGATCGGCTGCGGCTGGAGAATACGGGCAATGGAATTGTTGAGTTTGGCATGCGCCTGCCGCCGCTGCATTTCATGCACGATCTTCAGCCTACGTCGGTGAGCGCGCAAGGAAAGGCGCTTGGCGCTGCGCAACAGGCCCGGCGCCTTGGCTGTGTCCACAAGCTGGCTGCTTGGCAGGGCGCTCAATCGACCGGGCAGTGCGACGGAGGAGAGATGCGGCACGGCGATGAGGCTCGCGAGAAAGGCCAGCCCGACGATCGTGCTGATGATGGCGGCGATCCAGCTGAATAGAGAAATCTGAAAGGCGCGACGCCCTGAGGCGTCAAAGAATACAGGCCTGTTTGCCATGATATGAGACTTGCAATGATCGGCTTTTCAGGAGCCTGCGTCTGTCACCCCCCAGTGATTGAAGACTTTTTACAGCAAGTCTCGTCTGTCTGCGAGTCAACTCCGCATACATGTTCAGTGGCTGAATATCGCAGGCCGTCGGGCCAAAATCGCGACGCGCCACCATCGAATTGCCATAATCTTCCTGGTGTATCGGGGTGGTCGGCGTCGAGATACGCCAAAATGAGGTTATGCAGATCGCCAACACCTGCACCCGTTATGTTCATCGATAAGCCCGCCGGTCTCCGCTCATGCAGCGTCGTCGGGAAAGACGAGCTTTCGTATCTCCGAACGCTTGACCTTCTGCATGCCCGCTTCTGTCCGCGGGAACCTGCTCATCATTTCGAAACGCAGACGCTCGAATTGAGGGAAGGTAGCAGCAAGCTTTTGCATCTCGTCGCGTGACGGCGCTCGATCCCCCTCGATCACCACGACCAGTTCCTCAACGCCCATCTTGTCGAGGCCCGAAAAAAGGCAGACCGTTTCAACACCCAGAAGTTCCTGCGCGCGTTGCTCAAGCGGGGCAACCGCGAGTTTGGAGCCGCGCACATTGAGGACGTCGTTGCTGCGGCCAAGAATCCTGATGGCGCCGTCAGCGCGTCGCACGCCCAGATCGCCCGGATAGAAATAGCCATGGCGAAAGAATCTGGCGGTCGCATCCGGATCATCGAGATAACCGTCGGCATCGACATCTGTCAGCAACACGCGCACATATCCTTCTTCGCCAGCGAGGCAGGGCGCGTCATTTTCGTCGACGATCTCGGCGATACTGCCCGTCACTGGATTGAGCCAGTGAAGATCGTCGACCGTCCCATATTGGCTTTTCAGCGGCACGCGAATGAATTCCGTGGCGCTGTAGGTTACTTGCAAATCGGACGTGAGCTTCTCGACGACACAGTCTGCCAGGCGCTTGGTCATAAGGCCGCCCGAGTGGCTGATCTGAAAATCAAATGACGGTCGCTGATCGTCGATGCTGGCATCCTGATGTTTGATCAACCGGTCCATGGCGATCGGTAAAATGCCGGTCTTCGTAAACCGGTGATCGAAGAAATGGTCGATCGCGTCGGGCCGTTGATCGATGATCTCCGTGCCGCCGACATGCCAGATCGCCGATGGTTGCTTGAAACCGGCGCCCGACCAGATGCCAAAGTCGAGCCCGTGATCGATAGAAGTGATGTCAAAGCCTTGCGAAAGAGCTCTCGCCTCGTTGCGTGCGTCTTCAATGCGCCCCTCCATCAGGACCTTTTTGAAGCTGCCCGTCGTTCCTGAGGTATAGAGGATGTGACCGCCAGGTGACGGCGCCCCGACCGGTGGCCGAGGAATTTAGCCCGCAAATATGTTGGCATAAAGGGCGCTCGGCATGACGATGAGTGGGATGCCCGGCAGGTCGCTTTTCTGGATGTTGTGTGAGTGCTGCTCCACCTCTGTCGTCACGATACAGGCGACATTTCTGATCTGCAGGGCGCGCGCGGTGGTGATGTTCGGCACGCAGATCGTGGTCAGACCCAGTGCTCTCAGCGCATGCGTATTGACCCATGCGTCCGCAATATTCTGCACGACGACGACCGCCACCTTGCCCGCCGGCGGACTTAGTCGTTCAAGGAAGCGGCGCGTAGCCTCGATCCCGCGTGCGAGCGTGGCATAGCTGAACGTCTGACCGTTGTAGATCATCGCAGCCTTTTCAGGCTGCGACGTCGCCCAGCGGTAGATATCGTCGAAAGCCATGCCGGCTCCTGCGGGAAAGTTCTAAGGTCTGAAATCCTAGCTGAATTTCAGTCCTTCGAACGCACCCGAATTGCGCCATTTATCGAGATATTCGAAATAGGCCTTGGCGCCAGCCGGATAGCCGACATTGAGTTTTGCCGCCGGTCCGGGGTCCTGACCCTCGTTGTTGTAGTAACCCGGTGTGCAGTCGGGCGAGCCGATCATGCGGCCCATGCCGGTCAGCAGAAGCTCGACCCATTTGTCCTGCGCTTCCTTGGTAACCTCGACTTCCTTGAAGCCGCCGTCGCGCGCGTGTTTAACAATCGCCGCAATGGTCAGGCCCGCTTCCGTCAGATTATGCGGGATGTTCGAGATGAGGTTCGCGCCCTGCGTCGGCTGCACGATAAAGGCATTGGGAAAGCCGTGCACGTGAGTGCCGTGCTTGGTACGCATGCCCTCGGCCCAGGCCTGCGAGAGCTTCAGCCCGTCGCGCCCCACCATGTCGAAGCCTGCCCGTCGCGTGAATTCCGTGCCGACCTCGAAGCCCGACGCATAGATGATGCAATCGACCTCATATTCCTTGCCGGCAACGACGAAACCTTTTTCTGTGATCTTCTCGACGCCCTTGCCGTTGGTGTCGACAAGATGCGTGCCGGGCGTGTTGAAAGCTTGCAGATAGGCGTCGTGGAAGCAGGGACGCTTGCAGAGCTGGCGGTACCAGGCTTTCAGGTTCTGGGCCGTCCCCGGGTCCTTGACGATTGTATCCACGCGGGCGCGGATTTCTTCCATCTTTTCAAAGTCGGAATCTTCAAACGCCAGCAGCATGTCTTTGGGCGTGCGCTTGTCGCGCGGCAGTTCGTTGATCTTCGCGCGGATGCGTCGTGAAAGATCGGTCCAGCCGTCCTGCACCAGATCTTCTTCCGTCGTATCGCCGCCCTGATTGGCCGTGAAGTTTTCAAGCCAGCGCTTCTGCCAGCCCGGCGTCGCGATTTCCTTGAACCAATCGGAATCGATCGGCTTGTTGGCGCGCACATCGACCGACGAAGGCGTGCGCTGCACGACATAGAGTTCCTTGCAGGCGCGCGCGAGATGCGGCACGGCCTGAACCGAGGTCGCACCCGTGCCGATGATTGCAACGCGCTTGTCGGCGAGTTTTTCCATCAGCGCGCCCTTGGGGTCGCCGCCGGTATAGTCATAGTCCCAGCGGCTCGTGTGGAACGAATGACCTTTGAAATTTTCGATGCCCGGAATGCCGGGCAGTTTCGGCACATGCAGCGGGCCCGTGCCCATGCCGAGGAAATCGGCGGTGAAGCGGTCGCCGCGATTGGTTTCGATCACCCAGCGCGAATGCGCCTCGTCCCATGTGAGACTTTTGACTTCCGTGTGGAAGAGGGCGTTGTCGTAAAGTCCATATTGCTTGCCGATGCGCTGGCACTGTTCGAGAATTTCCGGCGCATGCGCATATTTCTCGCTCGGCATGTGGCCGGTTTCTTCGAGCAACGGCATATAGATCATTGAGGCCGTATCGCATTGCGCGCCGGGATAGCGGTTCCAGTACCATGTGCCGCCG
>Ga0098044_1000365_pt1 | contig 24059 bp, 25 predicted proteins | sample 10_taG_FD_75053 | JGI IMG/M metagenome (GOLD analysis project Ga0098044, IMG submission 75053) | Marine viral communities from the Subarctic Pacific Ocean - 10_ETSP_OMZ_AT15264 metaG | ecosystem: Environmental > Aquatic > Marine > Oceanic | place: Pacific Ocean | collected 2015-01-16 | reverse complement strand
CAGGTTGTAATTCAGTTTGACGTACTTTAGTATGTAGTGTTTCCATAATAGTATGTTTAAACTGGTAGCAACTCTCATGCTACGTCACCCTCACGGTGTTAAACTATGTCGTATAGTGAATGACCTAGTGTCAACCATAGTCCACCTTTTAAGTGCAGACACGTATTCCTAACAACACGTGAGAGACTTTGGGCGGGGGTGCTTCCCGACCGAAAGTTAGTCGGGGTGTTTTGTATTTGGTAGATTAAGATCTCGATTACACGTATAATTTTACTAGGGGTATAGCCTAATGTTTTAAAATTTATGCTGAAAATTATATTTTTTAAATATTTTTTTATATTTTTGCAGCAATAATTCACCAACGGAGAAAGACCGTGACACGGGATCAAGAAAATAAATGATATGAAGTCCCGCTACTACGTCTAATGGTATATACAACTCATACTATATACCACCACTGTAATTAACTTTACAGATCAGCTTTCAAAAAGTCAGTGGACTTCTCATCAAATCGATGAGTTTCGGGGAATAAAACACACTTGCGGGAGGGGATATGTGTTTATTCACAACGTTAAAGAACTGAAAATTAAAGAGTTTTACTAGAAGAAACTCAGTTAACAATGCGAAATTCTTTAAATAAAGTTGTGGGGTGGACTTTTTTTGTATATATTTGCACATATAAAAGCGAAATATGAAGCGAATAAAAAAAGAAGTTATAAATAGGAAGGATTTTAATCCCAAATATCTTAAGCTTGTAAATGTAATCTTACCTAATCCCTTAACTACAAAGGAGATTGAAGTATTATCATGCTTTATGGAACTCCAAGGGGATTTAGTGGAGTTAGATCGATTTGGTACTCAAGCTAGATCTGTAGTTAGAGAAAGGTTAGGATTTAAAACGCATTCAAATTTAGATAACTATATAAAGTATTTTAAACAAAAGGGAGTAATAGAGAAGGATCCTAAGACAGGAAAGCTTGCACTTAGTCCTAAAATAGATATAAAAAAAGAGAGAGAGGTGACACTTACATTTGCCTTTAAAATTAAGTAAATGGAACCCACAATAGACATAGTAAGTAAGATTATTAAAGCTAAGGAGACTTTTATAAAACAAAATAGTAATAAGCCGACTACATTAGTAGTGGATCCTTATACAGCTGCAGCTTTAAGAGAACACTTAGGTATGGAGGATATTGATGAACTTACAAATTTTCAAAATATGAAGATAGCTGTAGCCGTAAACAATGAAGGAGAATTCGAAGTTTTATAAAACTATCAGGGAAGAAACGGGTTTATCTGAAATTAAGATAGATATAATAGTTAAGCATCAATTTGCTTTTCTAAAAAGAAAAATGCAGGAAGATGGCCTCCAGGGGGTTTTATTACATGGATTAGGAACTTTTAGAGCTAGACGAGGACGTATTGACTTCTTAATTAAGAAGATAATTTGGAGATTAAGAAAAAAAAGTGGTAATGAGTTGGAATTGAAAGAAAAAATTCGTTATCTTTGGGCCGTAAGAAAAAACACTTATAAATAATGAATATAGATACAAAAGATAAAATAAAAACTTCTGAAGCTTATTGGAAAGTATGTTTAACAGAAGAAAAACTCAGACTAGCAGATCTAGTCGAGGATCAGGCTGACACTCTTGATATAAGAGATCGGGCTGTTTTAGATTATGGACCTTCTATAATTAAGGTCAGTAATAAGATAGATGAAATCAATAACGTATTAACACAATTAAAAACATTAAAAAATGGCAAATGAAAAACAAATGGTGGATGTACCACCAATGCAAGGAATGCCCGAAGGTATGGGACAACCACAAATGCTTTCTCCAGAGCAAATGATGGAGCAGCAAGAAGCGATAGCTTTTCAAAAGATGGCTTCAAAAACTGAGTTAAAAATTAGACGAGCTAATATTATCATGAACGGCTTAGCTGTAGGGGGTGATGTAGTAGAGCCTTTATTTGATAAAGAAACTCGTAAAGAATTACAGTCTAAGTTAGCAGAAATTTTAAAAAGTATATAATGGAATATAAGAAAGGTATAAGAGACTGTATAATTGAAGAGGATAGAGTTCAAATGACGTTTTGTAAAACTTGTAAAACGTGTCCTACAATAAATATTATAAAAGATTCTGATATAGTTGTAATTGGAGGAGATGATGAGGGATATACGAAATTCACTAAAGAACAGTTTCAATTATTTGTAGAAGAATGTAAAGAAGGAGTATTTGACAATCTTTTAAAACCTATAAGAACTAGTTATAAGTAGTGGGAACATTAAAGAACATTAAAGATGGTTGGACTAATTTCATTAGAGCTAACGAAAATTACGATAATCTACCAGAGGATGTAAGAATAATGTCCGAAGAGCGTGCTGAGGTTTGTAAAACGTGTCCAGAGTTAAAAGAATCTGGAACGATATATCAAATTATAGAACGTTTATTACCTAATGGAGGAAAATCTAAGATAAGACAAACGTTTGATCCAGAAGTTAAATCTGATGGACCAGTTGTTAAAGGTTATAAATGTGGCGCTTGTGGTTGTGCGTTTCCCGCTAATGTAATGGCTCCTAATAAAAATTGTCCATTAAATAAATGGCCTAAAAAATAAAAAATGACAAACAAAATTAAAATGATGGGTGATAACATATTAGTATATGTTAAAATACCTTCAACAGAAACAGAATCAGGGATACAAGTCTCTGAAGATGTAGCGAGAGAAATACAAAAGAACCTAACTGGGAAAATTATAGCGATTGGGCCAGATGTGAAGAACTTTTCTAAAAACGATGAGATTTTATTACCTCCAGGAGGTAGTATACCTGTATCTTACGAAGAAGATGTTTATCATGTATTTAAAGAGTTTGCTCTATTTGCTAAAGTAGAAAAGTAAATGACACAGAAATATCATTTTGTAGATGTTACACTTACAGGTAACAAGAATGCTGTTGTAGCACTAGTTTATATGTACTTTGGCCATGTAGAAAACGTGACCGTTAACGAAATAGGAAAGAATATATGTAAAGTTACTATTGCGATCCCAGTATCTCAAGATGAAATAGAAGCAGAATTAAACGATAGATGAAAGATCTCTTTGACCTTAAGAACAGACAGGTAACTTTCTCTCCAGCAGCCTTAATGATTCCAGAATTTAAAGCGCTTTGGGATAGAGATAAGTCTGAAGATAAAGAAACTGCATTAAGAGAGATATCTTATGTATATTTTTTTACAGATTTTAAGTCTCCTTATGTAGCAGCTTTATCTCCTGAAATTTTAGCGAGAACTATAGCGAAGGATTATCTGAAAGACGAATCTTATGAGCCTAATTCTGAAGTTATAGCAGCTATAGACAAATATAGAGAGTTGCAAATAACTCCATCTATGTTATTATTAAAGGCTGCTATAAAAACTGTGCATAACTTAACAGATTATTTAGAGAATGTAGATCTACAAGAACGAGATAAAAACGATAAACCTATATATAAGCCTAACGATATAACTGGAGCCTTATCAAAAATAGGTAATATTGTAGAATCTCTGCAAAAAGTTAAAGAAAATGTAGAAAGAGAGATTATGCATTCAGCACAATTGCGTGGTCAAAGACAAAAAGGTAATAGAGAAGATCCATAAAAATAGAATAACGTATAGCTAATCGTTCTTTTTTTAAATAAATTTTATTACCTTTGTAAACTAAATATTATATATATTTGCAATGAGAAACATTTGGGCAGAGTACTTAACCATAAAAGGAGGGGATTTCCCTGCTTGGTGGGCTAGTCTTTCTTTAGAAGAAAAGAGAAAGTGGCAAATACAAAAGGAAAAGAATGGTAAGAATAAGTAAACATGTTAGCTACAAAGAGGGCATACATAGTAATACTGCGATAAGAAGAGGATTTAAAAATATACCTACTCCTGATCAATTGAGATGTATGCAAGATATTGCCAGATTACTGTTTGAACCTTTAAGAGAATGGGTAGGAGGACCTATAAAAGTTAATAGCTTTTTTAGAGGAGAACCTACAAATACAGCGATTGGAGGATCAAAAACTTCTCAACATATGAAAGGTCAAGCGATGGATATAGATGATACATTTGGACATAAAACAAATGCCGAGATGTTTCACTATATAAAAGATAATTTAGACTTTGATCAAATGGTTTGGGAGTTTGGATCTGAATATCCAGACGGTAATCCTAATTGGATTCACATTAGCTTTGTGACTCATAGAAAAAATAGAAAAAAATTAACACTTGCGGAAACTGTGAAAGGTAAAACTAAATATAAACACATAAACGCATAAATAAAATAATTTAAAATGGCAACTACAACCTCAAAATTAACACTTACAAGTGCAGAATTAACATCAGATAAGTTAAATTTAGCAATAACATCATCATTTAAAAATACTATTGGAGATGACGTTTCAGGCTCAAGTGGAGTACAAAGAGTTAGTATAGCTGCGGGAGCAACTAATACTACATTATTAGCAAATACATTATCATATGTAAATAAATCTACGGGATCAACCTATGGAACTGACCTATATAAAAACTATATATACCTAAAAAATTGTACAGAAACAGCAGAACAGGGGGAGATTATGGTATTCTCTGATGGAGGAGATATAAATCTAGCTAATGCTCATACGAGTGTCGTTTGTGATGATCCAACTGCTTGTGATCACGCTATTGCAGTTTTAGCTAAGGACGATTGGATGGTTATTCCATGTCCAATGTATGCAGGTTTAATAATTACAAATATAGATGCATCTAATGCGGCATTAGTAGAAATTATGATACTTAGCTAATGGTAAAAAAGTTCGGTATAGGTGCAACACATGTTACAACAAGACGTAAAAAGAGACCAGGAATTCATGCGAAAACTAAACGTACCTCACATAAACATTCTGTTAATTATATAAAACCATACCGTGGACAAGGAAGATAACAAATCGTATAGTGAAAAACTTTTGCATGATGAAAAAATCCTTCATGAAGCGATGGTTAATGGTTATATGTTAGTAGCAGGAAAATTAACATATGAGGAATTAATAGATATAGAAAGTGATGATGGAGGAGGTTTATGGTTACCTACAGGTTTTGATGAAACCACCTCTATAGATAATTTAATAGAATATTTTGCAGACTCTGAAAGAGAAAATTATGAAATATGTGCCGAATTGGTAGAGATAAAAAAGAAATTAACTAAGAAGGGACAACTAGATGAGTTAACTAAGATATACAACAATACAAAATGGGTAAACAAAAAGAAATTATAGGGAAAGAATGGAATAAACTAGAACCAGACAAAAAAGATCCAGTAAGACATACAGGTCAGAAATACCTAAAATTTATAAATACACAGGTATTTAGCGAATCCGCGAGACATTACTTAAAACATAAACGTTATACATTAGCTCCAGTAGGGACTTCTGAGTATATAGAATTTTGGGACGAAGAAGAAAGACGTTGTAAATTTGGATATACTGTAGGAGGAGTACGCGTTACAGGAGAGCATTATGCCTACCTTAATTACGGAAGAATTTTAGCGACAGTTACACAAGATAAGCGCCAAAGAAAGATAGATACCTTTCCTAAGTTTTTAGATATGGACTATTATTGGTATCATGAACTCGAACAAGCAGAGAAGAATGGACAAGGTATGATTGTTGTAAAAGCTAGGCGGAAAGGATTCTCTTATAAGAACGCTTTTGGGATGGCGTGGAAATACAATTGGTTCCCTAATTCTATATCTATACTAGCAGCATATGAGAAAACATTCTGGGCCAATACTATGGAAATGGCTAAGAATATGATTAACTTTATTAATGAAAACACAGATTGGGCAAAAGGATTTTTACACGATAGACAAGATGCTATTAAATCTGGATATGTAGAAAAGGATCCTATATCGGGAATTAATATACAGAAAGGATTTAAATCTGAAATATTAGCATTATCATTTAAAGATTCTCCACAAAAATCTGTAGGACGTACTGCTGAACGAATGTTATTTGAGGAAGCTGGAGATTGGCCTGGATTAATGCAAGCATATCAACGTTCATATCCTCTATTTAAAGATGGTAATATTATGATCGGTATTCCTATTATATATGGAACAGGGGGTAATAATAAAAATGGAACTAATGCAGACTTTGAAGCTATGTTTTATAATCCTTCAGCATATGGATTAAGAGCATATGAAAATATATATGATGAATCTGCTGTAGGAGAGGCGGGATGGTTTGTAGATGATGCGTGGTATAGAGAACCTTTTATAGATGAAGATGGAAATGCATTAAGAGAAAAAGCTGTTGAGGATATAGATTTAGAGAGAGAAGAAAAGAAAAAAGCTGATCCAAAAGCATATAATATGATGGTAACTCAGCATCCTCATACACCAAAAGAAGCATTCTTGAGAAATGAAGGAGCAGTTTTTCCAGCCATTGAGTTATATAATGTATTAGCCAAATTAAAACAAGATGAAAGATATAAAAAATTAGGAACAGCAGGAACATTATTTGAAGAAGATGGAGAGGTTAGATTTAGACCTGACTTAAATAAAAAATTATTTCCTATGCATAAGTTTCCGCATAGTCCTAATGATCCACAAGAAGGATGTATTGTTGTATATCAACATCCTCCTGAAGACATGCCCTATGGTCTTTATAAAATCGGACTTGACCCTGTAGCATTTGACAAGTCTGGAAGTAAATCTTTAAATGCAGCTTTTGTATATAAGTCACATCAAAAATTTGATCATGGATATGATGAAATAGTTGCGGAGTATGTTGGCAGACCTGACAATATAGAGATTTATAATAGAAATCTTGAATTATTATCTGAGTATTTTGGAGGAGCTGAGATAATGTTCGAAAATGATAGGGGAGAAGTACTCTCTTATTTTAAACGTAGAGGTAAAATGCATTTACTTGCAGACCAACCTGATAATGTAATATCGAAAGTAATACAAAATTCAACAGTAGCCAGAATAAAAGGATGTCATATGAACGATCGTTTGAAAGATGCAGGAGAAAAATTTATATTAAGATGGCTGTGGACAGAGAGAGGTAAGAATGAAGACGGATCTATGATATATAATATGGATTTAATCCCTTCACCAGGATTAATTGAAGAAATGATTCAATATCATAGACAAGGGAATTTCGATAGAGTTATGGGGTTTATGCAGATAATGTTCTGTGTTGAAGAGTACTATGAACAAAGTGTAGACAAAGAGCCATACGTAAATCCGAATATTAAGTATTTAGTAGATAACATGAGCAATATGTTTAAAAGATAAATACTATATTTGTAAGTTAGAAAAGAAAATACTTTAATACTATGGCATCATATGCATTTCCACAACAGAGACTTTCATACTCTAAAAAGAAAGCAAATGACTTTCAATGGGCTAAAGACGTTATAGATCAAATAGATAAGCATAGAAATATGACCACAGGTGGTCGTAATGATATAGAAAGAAAATCAGTAAACTATGATTTATTTAATGGAATACTAGACCTCAACGACTTTGAATACGTTTGTAAACCTTATGGAGTTGAAGGAGTAGGTGAATTACCTGCAGAATTAAGACATTACGATATTATGTCTCCTAAATTGCGTGTTTTATTTGGAGAAGAAATCAAAAGACCTTTTAATTTTAAGGTTGTAGCTACAAATCCAGAAGCTATAACAGAAAGAGAAAGAGAAAAGGCCAAATTACTTAAAAGCTATATACAACAAGAAGTGCAAGTTAGAGTTCAGCAAGCTATTATGGAATCTGGGTTATCTCCTGAAGGGGGTGTTCCAGAATCTCAAGATCCTGAACAGGCGCAACAAATGCAACAACAGATACAACAAATACAGAAGCAAATGACTCCTTCAGAGATTGAAGAGTATATGCGAAGAGATTACCAAGGGACTATTGAGATTATGGGTAATCAAATGTTAGGGTATCTGAAGAAAAAGGAATCTTTACGTTTAAAATTTAATAAAGGATGGAAACATGCATTAATTGCTGGCCAAGAAATATATTGGGTTGGCGTTATTAATGGTGAACCTGCTGTTAGGGTAGTTAATCCTTTATATTTTGAATGTGATAAAGATCCTGATATAGATAATATCCAAGATGCACAGTGGGCTAAATATACTATGCGAATGACTCCAGGATCTGTTGTAGATAATTTTGGAGAATATCTAACTGAAAAACAAGTAAAAGATTTATTTGACGATACCAGTACAGCTGGTACCGCCCATCCATTGGGCTCCCCTGAATTTAACTACGATGACCAAGACGTATTTTCTTCTTCTTTTCCTTTCGAGTGGGATTCAAATAACACTGACAGTGAAAGCGGCTCTTATATAAGAGTCGTTCACTGTGAGTGGAAATCTTTACAACGTATAGGATTTTTAACATATTTAGATCCTGAAACCATGGAAGAGGCAGAAATGATAGTTGATGGTACATATAAAATAAATAAAGATGCTGGAGATATCAACATAAAATGGGAATGGATTCCTGAAATATGGGAAGGTACCAAAATAGGAGATGATATTTATATTAACATGAGAGCAAAACCTAATCAATTTAAGGATATAGATAATTTATATACAGCTAAGTTAGGATATTGTGGATTAGCTTATAATAATTTAAATTCTCAATCTATCTCTATGATAGATAGAATGAAACCTTATCAATACTTATATAATATTATGATGTATAGATTAGAATTAGATCTAGCATCTGATAAAGGTAAAAAGTTCTTAGCAGATATTACTCAAATACCATCTTCTATGGGGATGGATATGGAAAAGTGGTTATACTATTTTGACGCTTTAGGTATCGCATTTGTTAATCCAAATGAAGAGGGAGCTAGAAATAAACCTAGTAATTTCAATCAATGGCAATCTATTGATCTTACTATGGCACAAACTATACAACAAAAGATATCGTTATTAGAATATCTAGAGGCACAATGTGGTGAAGTATCTGGGGTTACTAAACAAAGAGAAGGTCAAGTAGGTCCCCATGAACTTGTTGGAAATACTCAACAAGCTGTTGTACAATCTTCACATATTACTGAGGAGTGGTTTTACCAACATAATTATTTAAAAGGAGCTGTTTTAGAAGGATTAGTAGATACTGCTAAAGTTGCGTGGGGAGACGGTAAGAAAAAGAAACTTCAATATATACTAGATGATATGACTACTAGGCTTATAACTATAGATCCTCCTGAGCTTTCTAACTCTAGTTTTGGGGTATTTGTTTCTGACTCCGCAAAAGATCAAGAGATGTTTATGACTATGAAACAACTTGCACATGCTGCATTACAAAATCAACAGGCAGAATTATCAGATGTAATTAAGATGTTATCAACTGATTCAAGTAGTGAAATAAAAGTTATATTAGAAAAAGCTGAAGACGAAAGAAGACAAAGAGAGAAAGAAATTCAAGAACAGCAACAACAAGCTCAGCAACAACAAGTACAAGCTCAACAACAAGCTGCTCAGCAAATGGCTGCAGAAAAAGCTGAAATTGAGAAACAAAAACTTGAACTTGATAAGTATAAAGTAGATAAAGATAACGAAACTAAACTTAAAGTAGCAGAAATAAATTCTTTCCGAAATCAAATGGATCAAGATTCTAACGATAACGGAGTTCCTGATCAGTTAGAGATTGAGAAATTAAAAGCTCAAGTAGAGAATAATGATAAAAAGATGGAACTTGAAAATCGTAAACTCGATATTAAAGAAAAAGAAATAGGCGAAAAAACTTATGAAGAGGAGAAAAAAAGAGAACACGATAAAAAAGAAAAAGCTAAAGATAGAGCATCTAAGAAAAAATCTGAATAAATATGCCGCATCATTTGCCATTCTATCATAATAATCCATATATAGCTGAAGCGGATAATACTCGTGTAACTATACCTAATCCTAATATAGAAATTGAAGAGGAAGAACAGAATTATCATAATCGTAGAACATATCTAAATCCAGCGGGTCCAGAAAAAACATTATGGGAGAAAATAAAAAATGCAGGGGCTAATCCATTAGCTACGTTTGGGTATTCTGTTAGAGGAGAAGATATACCTTGGGGTAATGTTCCTAGACATGAAAATGCATTTGATACTTATGCTGTAGGAATGGTTAATCCATTTGCATGGTTAGAGTCTGCAGAGGCTTCTAAGGAAGAGTTTAAGCAAGGAAATCTTTTATCGGGCTCACTAGAAGCACTTGGAGTTGTACCTGCTATTCCTTCTAGTATATCAGCTACTAAAAAACTTTTACCAAAAATTTTACCAAATGCTTCAAAATTAAAAAATGTAAAACATACTCCTAAAATGGATCCTTCTCTTGGTCCAAATAGGATCCCATCATACAAAGATGTATTTCAGAAAAATAAAGATTATTTAATAAGTGAGGAATACATAAAGTTAAGAACAACAAATACTGGAGAGAGTAGAGAACATGTTGTTAAAAAAATAAAAGAATATTTAGAAGAAGCAAAAAAAACTGCTGTTAAACAAAGTAGCACAGAGAGTAAGTGGTTAAGCCATAATGATGAAAAAACAGCTGCATGGTATAAGCGATCTGCTAACGAAATACGATTAAGTGACGAGATAGACGAGATAGATCAGCTTTTAGGTAATCTTGATCATGAAACAAAACATCTATTAAGTCCTGCATCTAAACCTAATGTTCCTGCTAAGGGAAAGAACCCTCATGAAGAGTTTTTATGGACAGAATCAAAAGGTAAATCTTTAACAGCAAAAGAATCTAATGCTGTTACATCTTCTGATGATATAAGATTTGCTGGCGAGAATCCAAAACATACTGAGTGGGCTAGTAAGTATGGAGAGAAGGGCGCAGAAGCAGGATACAGTTATGATAAAGCAACAAAGGTTTCTACATGGGAAGGAGCTTATAAAAATTATCCTAAAATTGAAATAAACAAAGGGCATAAGATGCATGAATACTTGATGCGGCCTCAAGAACAACAAGTAAGGATGTTAAGGTATAAAGAGATCTTAAAAGCACATGGTTGGGATGGTACCAAAAAAGGTTTAACAAATGATATTATAAATAGTACTACAGGTTCACACATAAAGGGCAAACCAATGTTAGGAATAGCAAGGGCTTCTGATGGTAAGTATTTACCAAATGACGTTACTCAACTTCTGGGTAACATGGAGGGAGCCACAGTAGGAAGTAAAAAATGGTATGAAATGATTAAAAAAACAATGCCATACGCTTGGGGAACAGTCCCTGTTGCTGCAACTACCTATTCAGATGGAACTAATGTTACTTCTGAAACTCTTCCTTTAACATCATTTCAAGCTCAAGAAACTCCTTATCAGGATTTAAATTGGTTACAAAAAGCTAACTATGGGTTTAGCGAAAATATGTATAATAAACCTTTAATAGGAGGGGGTGGGCTAGAGTTGGGAGTTGCTGGTAAACTTAATAAAACTAATAAGTTAATTAATACAATTGTTGATAATACTCCCAAGACAGTAAGTTCTGATTCAGCTTTAAATGCTCAAATAAATAGACAAAATTTAATTGCAGAACAAACAGGAAATACTACTACTACAGGAAGTCTAGGTATAGGTAATGGTATGTATATGGAAGCAGATGTGTTTGAAGATGGAGGACTTATTAATAAATATCAAGAACCAATAGATTATGAAAAACTCTATAAAGCTATAGAAGCGAGAGAACATTTAGGATATTTAGGAACGGAAAATTATAGTCCTTACATAAGAACAAAAGGCACTAAAGGCCAAAGAGCAGGAACTGAAAAAGGTTCTTCTGCCTATGGGCCTATTCAAATTACTACTAGTAGATTAGAAGATTTAAATACATTTGGTAGAAGACGACACTATTGGGATGACCCTACAGCTGATAACCCAGAAGATGGAGGAGTATCTTGGGACCAGTCTTATGTAGATCAACTTAAAGATCAAGCAGCTTTATTTTTTAAATATGGAGGTATAGATTATCCTGAAGGTGGTATAGATCCTACAACTGGAGAAGATATAAGTAGATATAATTATAAAGGTTCGGGAGATTTAAGTGGAGAAGAGTATCATCAAAAATATAAAGATCTTAGTACTGTTTTATTGAAAGGAACATATAATATGTTAAAAGAAGATTTAGGAAGAGAGCCTTCTTTAGAGGAATTAGTAAAACACTGGAGAGGCGGTGTAAAAGATGAAGAACCTGAATATATAACCGATGTTGTAAATTATTATAATACTAATGAATTTCCTCAGAATAAAAAAGTAAAAGTAAATGAAAGTGAAAAAGAAAGTAATTATAAACAAGGAGGAACTGTATATGCAAATAAAGACGCTGCTACTTCTCGATATATGAAAAGTTTTAGAAAATTTAATGATGGAGGAAAAGTAGGGAATACTACAGAAAATCAACTTACAGGTTTTGTAAAAGATAGATTACCATATATACCAGACGGTATAAGTCCTCTTTCAGATATGGAAATGATATTTCAAGAAAAGTATAATACAGAATTATCAGAAGAGGAGATGGATAGTTTTTTACTTTGGGCCACTAACTGGAAAAATCCAGTTACGGGCGAGAAAGTAAATATGATGGATGAGGGCGCATATGATGTTAGAGGTTTTTGGAAATCTGGAGATTGGAAAGCAACAGATTCCAGAGGACACGGAAGTGATAAATGGAAAAAACCTAATCACCCTACATTTTCTGACGAATCTGTATACAGTAAACAGAAGGGAGGAAGTGATTATGATGGAGGAGAATGGATGGATAACGGTGCATTTTTACCAGGATTTCATAATATGCACGATAATGAGAGACTACTTTGGGAATTTAGTAGAGATGAAGGACCAGAACATTTAATAGGTGGTTATATACTTCCTGAAGTAACAGTAACCCCTTAGTTATATATGAAATTAAACGTTTCGCTATATAACAAAACAAAAAGTAAAAATATATAACAAAAATTGTTATGAACTTAATATAAACTTAATTATATTTGTAAACTGAAAATTATGGACAACACTATGAAAGAAGCCTTGAGCGAAGAAAAACCAATCACGCAAAAGGAAGAAGGACTAAACCAAATCTGGGATATTGATGAACCAAGCTTTGATGAAGCATTGGGAACCAATACAGACCCAGACCCAGTTTTAGGAGGATTAGATTTAGAGACGGAAGAATCTAAAGATGAACCAACCGAACAAAAGGAAGAAGAACTTCCAGAAGCTATAGGAGCTGACTTTGACGAAGAAAACGTTGGAGACACTTCTAAAGAAACAGAAGAAGAAGATTCAGTTGAACCTGAATTTGACCCTGAAGTTTCTACTAAAGAAAAGAGTGAAGACAAACCTGACGTAGAAGAAGAAGTTGTAAAAGACGAAAATGAAATTACAACTTTTGCTAAAATGTTAGCAGAGAATGAACTTTTAGATTTAGAAGAAGGAGAGAACGCCAATGATGTAGAGGCATTACTAGACGCATTTGGCAAAACTCTTGAGAATCGGGTATCCGAAGAAGTAGAATTATTTCAAAAAGGATTACCCCTCGAAGGGAGAGAACTCTTGAAACATATGATGGATGGAGGGAGTGTTAGAGACTTCAAAGAAGTTTATAACAGTCCAGACTTCAATAGAGTCGATGTTAGAGGAAGTAACGTAAATAATCAAAAGTGGGTTATTTCAGAGTTCTTAAAATTACGAGGCGATACTCAAGAAGAAATTGTCGAAACTCTTAGTGATTACGAAGATCTTGGTAAGCTAGAGAAGCAAGCACAGAAGGCTCAGATGAGACTAGTTCAATATGATAAACATAAGAAAAACGAACTAGAAATAAGACGAGCTGAGGAAGTTAAGAAAAAGGAAACTCAAAGAGAAGAGGTATTAACAAACATTTCAACACTTGTTAATGATTCTTCAGATTTAAAAGGATTTCCTTTGACTCGTAAAGCTAAAAAAGAACTTCTTTCCTATATGACTGAAACAAATGTTAAAGTTGATGGCTCTGAGGGAGCTCAATATGTAACACAATTTCAGGCAGATGAAATGAAGGCGGCTCAAAATTTAGAAGACTTTGTTCTAAAGGCATATTTGAGAATGACAGATTTTAATCTGGACGGTGTTAAGAAAAGATCTAAAACAGATTTAACTTCTAAACTTCGTACACAACTTCAAAATAAAAAGAGTATGACAGGAACTCAAGGTAGTTTTGGAGGAAATAAAAAACCAGGACAAGTTGCAAAAGACAACTCTAACTGGCAAATTTAGTAAAAATAATAATAGTATAAATTAATTAAAAAAGAAGAAAGTTATGAAAGCAAATTCAAAATTGACTGTTCTAACTCGCCCTTGGCATGCTAATTTTACTGAAACAAACCATTTAGGGTCAGCATTTTTGTCTGAACCTCACAAGTTTGATAAGGTATTGACTAGAGTATTTACTGCTTCACGTTTAGCAGATAATCCTCTTACAGCGATGACTAAAGGTATGGGAAGAACTTCGGAAATCGAATCATTTGATTGGGAATGGGAATTAATGGGAGCGTCTAGTAGACCTTTAACTGCACTAGCACTAGCTACTGGAGTAGGAGAAATGATATTAGGTGTTAACAATAGTGCCTTTAATCTTACTTTAGATGATGACTGGTTCAAACCAGGAGACGTTATCAGTCCTTCAGCAGGTACTGAAAGAATCTTAGCACGTATACAGTCTGGACCTACTCCATCAGGTGCAGGATTTAAATATGTGTGTAAACTTGTAACAGATGATGCTACAGCATCTTTCAACATTAACGCAGGGCAACCTGGGGCAGTTGGAGTGCAGTGGAGTAAAATGTTCTCTGTTTATGAAGAAGGTGGAGATCAAAGTGGATCTACTACTTACGCAATGCCAATGAAACTAAGATCTCAACTATCTACAATGAGAAAAGAGTATTCTATTACTGGTGATGCGGCTAACCAAGCGTTAGTTGTTGCGTTAATGGATGCAGAAGGTAAAGTATATAAAGACTATAAATGGTTAAAATATGCTGAGGCTGAATATTGGATCCAATGGCACAAAGAAAAAGAAAGAATTTTATGGTATGGACAAATGTCTAATGCTGTTGCAGGTGCTAATGGTAGATCTGCAAGAACAGGACCAGGTGTTCAAGAACTACTTAAAGATTCTCATGTTCACATATATAACACTTTAACTGAAAAGTTAATACGTGAGTACTTACTAGATATCTTCTTTGGAAGAGTTGATATGAACAATAGAAATATTGTAGCATATACTGGTGAATACGGAATGTTAGCATTCCATCAAGCGATGTCTAATGCATCTGCTCCTTTCTTAACTGTGGATTCTAAATTCATAACAGGAGAGAGCTCTAATTTAGCATTTGGTGGTCAGTTCGTTAAATATATTGGACCTAATGGAATTACTTTAACATTACGTCACAACCCTATGTATGATGATAGAGAGATCAATCATATCATACATCCAGATACCCAAGTACCAGCTGAGTCTATGAGATTCACGTTCCTTGATTTCGGAGGTAAAGGTGGTGAAAGTAATATCAAGTATGTTCATAAAAAAGGTGGTTATAAATTAGGATACGTTTCTGGTTTACAAACTCCTTATGGAGCAAACAAAGGTGGTTTAATGAGTAATGCTAAAGACGCTTATACTATGATTGTACACGATCAGTGTGGTATCCAGATTGATGATGTTACAAGATGTGGTGAGTTGATTTTAGGATTACAGTAATAATTATGATACATAAATAAGAAATTATGAAAAAAGGAAATCTTGTATATGTAAAACCAATCATAAAGGAAAGATGGCATGGCCTGCACAAGCAAGGCCGTGCCAAATTTCAAGGTACAGCAGATGTTATACAACCTATTTATGATACAACAATAGGAACGTTAGCAACTGGGTTAGCCGAAAAGGACCAAGAAAGATTAGGTAAAACATTAGGAATTGATCTTAGTCCAGTTAGCACCAATGAATATTGGAATAACTTTAAAATAAAACTTGAAGATAAAACGCAAATCTATGATTCTCGTGTACCTCTTCAAGAATTGCAAATTAGTGTGCTAAAAGCTAGTAAATTTATAGCTAATTCTCAAAAGGAATTAGATGCTGGGAAATGGCCAAGTGCTAAGTATGTAATATACGATGAGGCAAGTGAAATTGAAAAAGAAGCAGTTGCTGCTGAGGTTAAAGCTAAAGCTAGCAAATTATTTTCTGATTTAAGTCCTGCCAAACGTTTATCACTGCTTAAAATATTTGGTAAAGCTTCAGATAATGTAACTGATGACTTTTCATATGCTAAACTCTATGAGATAGTAGAAGAAGAGCCAAAGAGATTTATCGAAGTGGCGAGTATGAAAGCTGGGGAGATTAAGATTAAAGCCCTTATTTTTGATTTAGAAACTAAAGGAATCTTAAGAACTAAAGGAACTTCATATTTATACAATGATCAGCAAGTTGGTTTTGATTATGATAATACTGTAGAGTATTTATTAAATCCTAAAAACCAAGAACTTTTAGTTAAACTAACTGACGACTTAAAAGCTAGAAAATAATGACTGTAGAAGAAATGCATTATGACTTTAAGATCAAGTTTAATAAACTTGATAGTAGTGACTATCGAAATTTTCAGTTACCTGAAATCGATTGGATGCTAAATGAAGGAATGTGGTTATTTCTTAAACAACGTTATGGTGTGAATAACACTACAAATACTGGTTTTGAAGGAAGTCAAAAAAGAATAGATGATTTACGGAACTTGGTAGTAAAAAACGTTTTACTACCAAGTGCCACATCTACTGAGCCGAATTCTATAAGTGCGACTTTGCCTGCGGATTATGCTTTTGCTGTTAGAATTAATGCAGAAGCAAATAACGAATCTTGCGGGGATAAAGTAATTACTTGTAGACCGACTCAACATGATGACTTAGATAGTGTATTAAAGGATCCTAACTATAGTCCTTCCTATGAATGGGGCGAGATGCCCATTGTTTACGGAACATTAAGTTCAGCTGCAATTGATGCTAACACATTGTTCGGTTACACAGATGGAAGTTTTACAGTTAATGGTTTTAGAATAGATTATTTACGTCAACCTGCAAGGATAGCCTTTCCTTCAGGTGTACCTGGTGGTAGTTATATATATCCAGATGGCACAGTAGTTGCTGCAAACCAAGATTGTGAGTTGCCAGAGCATGCTCACAAGGAGGTTGTTGATACAGCTGTACTTATAGCTTCTGGAGATATTAATCATCCTGGGTTTCAAATTAAGATGGCAAAAACAGGAATTAATGAATAATTAAAAAAATTTAGAAATTATGAAAAACAATGTAAGTCAAGTGTTCCTACAAGGAACCGAAGGAGTTCAAACTTCAGCAGCAGCTACCGCAGCTACTTTTGCTGTAGGTGAAATTGCTGTCATAGGAAGTGATGACGGCACATGCTATGCGACCGTAACAGCAGCTTTAGCTGCAAATGATGGTTGGTATTTAGGAGTTGCTAGCGGAGTTGCTACAGCACCATTTACACAATTATCAAATGTATTTAACACAGTTCCATGTAGAATAACTACAGCTGAAGCTACAGAAGCTGTTAATAAAGTTATGACAATCACAGTTGGAGATACATCTTGTGAAACTGAGTATTTAGTAAAAGTTTCTTTTGATTCAGAGGCAATAGCTAAATCATATGGTTATAACGATATGATAGAAACTTTTAGTTATACTACTGGATGTTGTGATGATTGTTCAACTGCATGTCCATCAGGAAATTGTGCTGAATTAGCTTATTATATGGGTGTGCAAATTAATAATCACCCTTATTTAACAGCTGTAGCACAAGATATTTCTGGTGCTGCTCCAGAAGACCTTACTGAAGCAAATTGGGCTCTTAGTGAGGCAGAATGTGATGAAGTTGTAATTGTTGTAACAGGAGATTTTCCATTAAGTCAGCCAGTTCCATGTGGTCAAGATGTTATGGAATTAGATCAAACTATGGGAACATTTAATATTAGCTTATTAGGAGGATTTGAGTGCCAAACGAATGCTGCTGTAGTTCAAACTACTGCCGTAACTTACGGTATTGGATACCCATACCAAATAGGTAATATGGTAAGATGGTCTGATGGTTACAAACGTGAGTTTGGTACGTACAGAGCAGAACTTTATAATGGTGGAGTAGCATGGCCAAATGCTGCAGGTGCAATTGATGCTACAATTACTGGTTATGACTATGTAGTAGTAGAAGTTTGTGAATCTTATTTAGGTGCTAACACACTTAATCCAGTAGTTCAGTCACAAGAACTTATTGTTGGTATAAATCAAGCTGGAACGATAGCTAATATCGCAGCTATATTTGCTTAAGATATATGCTTTTAAGCATATAAGAAACAGTGGGTTGTTTGTCCATTTGTTTTGTTGTTTAATTGGTTGATTGGCGTAGAGACTCCTTCGGGAGTTCTCTACATCAATTACATCTCTACAGGCTCATATAGAGGTCTGAATTAAAATCTTAAGTTAATATGCCTAATATAAACAATAATATTCCCCCTTGTCAAGTTCAGGTAACAGAAACATGTTTACCTAATGGTGATCTACAGATAGGATTATCATATGGTGCCCCTTCTGGTCTTTTTCAAGTTCAGGTACAAGCAGGTGGAGTACTTATAGGACCTATTCCAGTCCCATGTTGTGAAGCTAATGCTTCAGGATGCCCAATATTATCTACGCTAGATCTGCAACCCAATCCTATTGCAGCAACAGGATGGGATGATGTTACTATTACAGCATATTGCGATATTGACGAATCTATTCAAAATGCATTAAGTTGGGATGGAACAGGTACTCAGCCAGCATGGGCAATAGGTGAATGTGGTACGAGTACTTTAGCTTCTAATACAGCAATCTATTTCTTTTACGATACTACCTCTTTAGATGAGGACGAATGTGAGGTAATATATTTAGCAGCTAATGATTGGATTATTGCTTTAAGAAATGCTGGAACTTATACAGGTAAAGTATACCATATTGCAGCAGACGGGGAACGTTGGGTTTTATGGCCAGCGTGGGTTGTAGATCATAATGTTAACTGTGGAGGTACAGATGATCATAGTAATGCTTGTAATGGTGGTACATCTTGTCACGATCCAGTAGCTACTCCTTGGGCCTATGCTCTAGGAGATAATGCAGTAGGAAGTAATACGTTTTGGACAAATGATGCTAATGCCTCTTTAGGATCTGGACAACCTACTGCTACACTTCCTGTTGCTCCAGAAGGACCTACAGCTAATGTATTAGTTGTATGTTTTGCAGATGAAGCTCAAGGAGTTCCAATGTCAAGTTATAGAGCTGATCCAGTAAATCAAACAGCCAATACAGGAAATTGGGGACCAGATGGTGCTACTGGAGGAAGTTATCCAGAATTTGGTAATACTAATTCAAATGATTTAAATGATGGTTATCACTTTAAAAATGCCAGTACTGCTAATATAGTTACTCCTTGGGAGGAGGCTACAGGAGGACAATTATCTACTGCTCCAGGGGATTTTGAATTAACAGATCTATGGAAATATGATGTTTTAAGAGCAAAAACGATAATAGCAAATCATCAATCATCTGGAACTCTTAAAACTTTCGTTTATCCTGCAGTACATAGTTCAACTAATTCTGCACAAAATGTATTTCCATTACATCTTTTAGGAGCTATAACAACAGGAACACTTGCATCAGCTCCTACTTGTAATATTGCAGATCTTACGAATATAACACTGTCTAACCCTTATAGTACTCAAGAATCGGGTAGATTTGGACAGTTAGATGCTTTAAATTTTGGGTGTAATGTAGAATGTGCGGCCTTTACTTCAGGTACATTTGTAACTGATCTAGAAGCATTTATTACAGGAAGTGGTCCTACTACACAGTGTGATCAAACAGATTGTGTAAGAGTTCAAGTTGTAAGTTCTGATACTGGAGCAGCAATCTCTGGACATGTTGTTGATATAGGAGGAACTAATTATACTACAGACAGTTTAGGATATACACCAATGGTAACAGGTCTAGGAAATTATACTATAAATATAGGGCCATGCGAGACTTTAAATTTACTGAGAGATTGTAGACAACATCTTGTAATTTTAAAATATTTTGAACATACACATACTCCAACTGCATTATGTATATATGGATGTACAGATAATTGGACAATAAATGGTGCAGGTTTAGGAATTAATGGAGCACTTAATTATGATCCAACTGCTAATATAGATGATGGAAGTTGTATTTATTGTATATATGGATGCACTAATCCTTTATCTTTAAACTATAATCCAGCAGCTACTTGCGATGATGGCTCCTGTCAAGTAATGCCTGATACAGCAGAATGTTTATTAAAAGATATATCAAAACAGTTATTAGAAGACTGTACAGATCTTTGTGAGACAAACCCTAAAATAGAAAAACTTAGATCTGATTTACAATATGCAGAATCATTATTAGCTCAATTCTATCAAATGTATAAATGTGATACAGTTGAGGTAGAAGGAGAGGCAAGTCCTTTAACAGTGGAAGCATATACTAAAATATTCTCAGCATTTAGAAAATTATTTCAAGAATATCAATGTGATAATTGTGGGCAATATCATCCTGGACAAACGGGAATATCTGCAGGGGATGATGGTAGTACTCAACCTGCAGATTGTGAAGTTGATTTCGGAGGTAATTGTACATCTTTAATAGCTGACCCTGGACAAGATGTTATCTCTGCTGTAACAAGTATAGATGGAGGTACAACTTGGACTAGTATGGGTACTCCTCCTAATGTAACAAATTTAGGAGATGTAACAGGAAAAATAGCCCAAGAGCAACATATCTGTTTTGACGATCTTGAAGAACAATTAGAAGCTTGTGGAATGTCTACTATAGGTATAGATACAAAAATATATTGTTTTTATGATGGTACATCATTGGGACAAGCAGCAGTAGAAGCTGCCTTTATAGCTGTTCATGATTGGCTAGACTTACATCCTGATTTTACGCCCGTATTAAGAGATCCTTCTCAACAGGTTAATTATAATAATCAAGATGCTACAGGAGCTTATGCCGCTTTTTCTTATGGAACAACTCCAGGTGAGAATGTATTTCATATATCAATAGGTTCACCAGGAGAAAACTGGTTAGATTGGGGAATAGTACCTATAACAGGTATGTTTGATACTTCAGTAGATGAATCTGCAGAACAAACTGCTCAATCTAATAAAGGAGGATATATAGGAGATCATTTAGGAGCAGGAGGGAATCATACAGGAGGTACAAAACACGTTGAAGGATTCGGACATGCTACGGGAGAATCTGCAGGATATAGTTATACTGGTTCTACTGGTATAATTACAGGGAAACTTAACCATTGGGTAGGTTGGGGGGTATCTTTCGCTGGAACTAAATCGGGAGCACCGACTAAGAGTGAATGGCCTCTGAATTTCGCTGTAATGTCAGCAGGTTCTGCAAATAGAGCAACAAGTCTATCTAAACCTGACGGAACTGAATTTAATAATGTATCTAATAATCTACGTACTTCTTGGGCTTGGCCTTTATATCCTGATTTTGGTTATTCAGTGCAAGCGATTAACTGGTCCTTTGATCAATGGAAAAATAGTAATATAACAAATTTACCTGGCGGTGGTACAGTTCAACCTGTACAATTTTATTGTCCAAGTTCATATGATACAGCTACAGGACAAGGACCAAAAGGGCATTCTGTATTTACATATAATAGTACAAATTATACAGCTCCTAATACATGGACTAGAATGGCGGAAGAAGCAGATGCAGCTACCGCGAATAACGCTTCAGATCCTATAGCAAGATCACAAGCTAACTGTGTCCATTTAGGACCTCCTCCTATAGCAGAGCCAGCTACTGATAATGTTTTAGTTATAGTGTTTGCTGACGAATCAGTTCCTGCTTATCACGATCGAAGTTCAGGATCTACGCCTGACTTTACAGGAACTTTCTACTCTTTAAATAGATCAGAATATAATCCTTATTATAATTCCCCTGGTGCTATAACTGGACCTGCAGTACCTCATCTTTCTAACTTTACTACTTATGATTTAGCGGATGAAAGAATTGTACAACCAACATATCGTTATAAATATGATTTATTAGAATTTAATGCTAGAAGAGCCGCTTATACAGCAGTTTCTGGAAAATCTTATCAAGCCTTCTTTTATCCTTCTAAACCTTCTGGAGGAGCTATGGATCCTCATAAAGCATTACCTTTACAAGGTTTAGCCGCAATAGCAAATGGAACTTCAGCTGCGGGAATGTGGGCTGCAGGAACAGCTCCAACAACATCAGGTACAAATACTACAGACTCTCCTTATCCTGACTCAACAACAGGTATTAATGATAAATGTGCTTATGCTGATCTAACTGCATTAGAAACTGCAAATCCATATTGGAATCTTACGGATCATCCTATACCTGCAGGAAATTCTGATAGTATTAATTGGGGAGGATTAGAAGATAAAGGTTGGTGGATTAATACGCAATGTCGTACATTTACTGCTTCTAGATTTGAAACTGATTTAGAATTATTTTTAGGACAAGGAGGAACTAGTTGTGATGGTACAGATTGTGTTAATTTTAGAATATTAGAAAACGGTTCACCCAAAGTTGGGGCAGAGTTTGCTGTAAATGGTGTAGTTTATACTACAGACGCTAGTGGAGAAATAACAAATATAAGTCATGCTGCTCTTTTAGGATTAGTAGGAACTATAACATTTGGATTTGAAGGAGCAGAAGCATGGTCTTATACATTACCAGGAGCTTGTACTGAGTTTACATTTATATTTGATTATGGTGAATCTGAGTATACTGTATGTGTTACATATCCTGAAATTACTTGTGCTTGTATAACTGAACCAGGAGATCCCGTTACTGCTTATATAACTATTAATACAGGATCAAATACTCCTACAGATGAATCAACCCCTGCAGATGGCATTATAGGGACAATAACAAATCTTACTACAGAAGTAGTAACGAATATACTAGATAGTATGATAGGTGGAACTGCTCCTGATATTACGGTAACAGTTCCATTTAGAGAAAGTGCCCTTACAGCAAATGAAGAGCTTGCGGATGGATTATATGTTTTAGAACTAGAAGGCGTTGGAGGGACACCATGGAAAGAATGTAGACTTATATTATGTGAGGCTGCTGGCAGACTTCAGGAGTTATTTAAAGATAATATGTGTAATATTAAATGTAATAAATGTGATAAGGTATATGAAGATTTTATAGTGGCTTATACATTATTTAGAGCGTTAAAAATTACAGGATGGGATTATGAATATATAGAATATGTTAATTCTAAAATTGAAGATTTACAAGCGGCTTTAACTGCTGCGGAATCGGGTAATTGTAAATGTTGTTAAATTAAAAAATTATGAGTTTATACGAATGTAAAGGAAGTTGTACTAAAGAGGAAATATTTAACTGTAATTACTATTTAGGAATTGCAGATGCATATGTAGAATATGGAGAAATAGGAAATACAAATTGTATGGACCAAACTTTAGAAAGACTTAAACTATATGGAATAGCTTTTTGGCTTATGCATACTCAAGAAGAGTTGGGTTTTATGTCTAATTTAGTAGAGTCTTTCCCTGAAACTTGCTGTATATGTGATGAATGTTGTTTAATTCATGGTATATTAAGACGTTTAGGAGAGAACTGCCAACCAATCTCAACACTTAGTGTTAATACAAATAATTATATAGTAGGATGGTAAGAATTATATTAGCTATAGCATGAGTAAAGTAATGAAAAAAGAATGTACACATACAGATATAATAAGAGAAATTACAATAATGGAACATAGAATGAATAGTATGGAAGATAAATTAGATAAAGTAGTTGAAAAATTAGATATGCTAACTGAAAAAGTACTAGATCCTGATATTGGAGTAACAGCTAGAGTTAATAGAAATACTTCTACAAGAAAAGTGATTGT
>Ga0098044_1000364_pt1 | contig 24078 bp, 20 predicted proteins | sample 10_taG_FD_75053 | JGI IMG/M metagenome (GOLD analysis project Ga0098044, IMG submission 75053) | Marine viral communities from the Subarctic Pacific Ocean - 10_ETSP_OMZ_AT15264 metaG | ecosystem: Environmental > Aquatic > Marine > Oceanic | place: Pacific Ocean | collected 2015-01-16 | reverse complement strand
GGACAGACATTAAAAGCTGGTCCCGGTGCTACAATAAAAGGACATTCGTCCGCTAGTAAAACTGTTTTTGAATCAAAACCTAATTTCGAAATAGTAGGAAATATACAGAATTTGAATGTGACTACTAACGAATTAGTTGTAGCAGGGTCAGTAACAGATTGTACTGGCGATATTATACAATGGCATCACAGCTATGATTATGACCAGAGATTAGATACAGATACTGCCGACGATAGGGATTTAAGATTAGGGGGTCCGGCTTTAGATAATGCAAATCATCTAGTTACGTAAGCCAAACCTTTATATATAAAATTCAGGAGATATAAGTATGGATGACTGGGAACGAGAAGAGCTATTAGTTCGTGTGGACGAGCGAATAAAGACTATCTATAACCGTATGGATAAATTTGAAAATCTTTTTACCAATCATCTTACACATCATGAGATGTGGGAAAATGATATTAGAACGCAAATGCGCTGGTGGGTTGGTGTTGCATTAACAGCAGCTACTGGTAGTGGTGCAATGTTGATGGGAGTATTATAATGGCAAGCATAAGTTGGACGGCTACGGAACGAGATAAAGTTCGTTTATTAGCCGGTTTAGAATCCGAAGAACTGGACAACGCAAAATTAGATATCTTGTTAAATTTATCTGTAGATTGGTTCGAACAACAAACGGGTAGTACATATGTTTTGGCTGAGACAACTGCTTATGATAACGCTGTTATTTATTATAGTTGTTATTTAGCTTCAATGGTAGAGAATGGTGTTGGAATTGACCGTATCCGAATGGGTGATGTGGAAATAGAATATAAAGATTCCCAATTTGATTATTTCAAAGATTTAGCATTAGAGATGCTTATCTTTAAATTGGGTCTTAGTATCAAGAAAACTACCTATAATGCTGCTCCATATCTGGGACAGATTAATTGGGATAAGAATGTTACGGGTGTGGATAGCACTAAAGACATTAGGCCAGTACCTAAAGGGATGAATGGGAGGTATTAGTCATGGCTAAGGTGACACCCTTCAATATGTCACGAATCCTCAAGATGGTAGGATATCGAACAGGTCAAGGAAGAAAAATTACCTATTATCGCCCTCCTATCTATACTAGAGATAATTACGGTACTGAAACTGATACAATTGACACTAACGAATTACTTTTACCCAGTGTTCAATCTTATATAAGATTAAAGATTGGAAAGGACTACCAATTAGAACGAGGAGGTCATAATATAGTGGGTAGTGCTAAGATTTATCTTCCTCGATTAGATACTTTAAAGAACTTTCCTAACTTTACAAGTGGTAACGTAGCTTTTAACGAAATAGAGGGATGGGATAAACTTATTGATGTAGAAAGAGTAGTTTATCAAGTTCCTACTAATACTACTACTGGATGGGCCTCTGGTTCAGCTGATGTAACCTTTGAGAGTGATGGTGAAAGTTTAACTGCTACACTAGGAACAGATATAAGTGGCACTTTACATTATACAACACCTGCTCGAGACGTTTTGGATGCTGACCGTATTAGTTTTCAAATCAGTGGAAGTGGGTCTATAAAATTACACGATTTCAAACCTTATTTAAATAATACTACCACAAATAATGAGATTACCTACTCAAATACTAAATTTACTATCCCTTCGAGTGATTGGATAACAATCGATACTCCTTTCCTGAGTGGTACTACAAGTAGCAGTATTTATATATCAGGTACTCGGTATGGGGTAACAGTAACTACTGGAAGTTCTTTAGATTATAATAATAACCTTCGTAAATTTGAATTATCAGTGTCTGGAGCTACGGGTGATAAATTTCGAATAAGAAATGTTAATTTTTATCGTAGTACAGAATGGAGTGTTCACAGAGTTAATGATTATACAGATTCTTATATGTGTTTCGATTGTGTACGTATACGAGGAAAACGTGGTAGTAGGAAACGAGCTTATGGGGTGAGTTATTAATGGTTGATTATATTAATATTGTAGAAAGAGCTATTATTGATGAATTACGTACTAAGTACCCTAATGCAAGTGTTTATGCCCAATTTCCTGAAGCTGCTGCCTTAGAGTTCCCTGCTATTATTTTAGAATTACAAGCAAGTGGCGTTGATGAGAGATTTATAGGTGAAGGTATGACATTTGGTGGTTCATCAGGTAAGGGTGAAATATATGGCTTAGCCTATTATATACATATTATGGTAGAAAGAAATACCTCAATGGATGTAAGTGGTACTGCTTATAAACAAAGACGATTATTAAATTATTTAATGCTTAACATAGCTAATGATATCAACAATTTAACTTTTAATTCTAGTGATGTTGAAGTTGTAGAAAGACACCTTCGCAACTGGGAAGATGTTGGTTATGCGTCTGGGTTAGAATTATGGGGCGCTAGTACTGCTTATCTAGTTTATTTTAAGAATTATAGGAGTTCATGATGTCTAATGACATTAAGACGCACTCTCGTTCTTTACAAGTAGGTTTCCAACAATTAGAGGGAGCCCACGCTGATAAAGAACCTCCACAAACATGGTATAAGAGGGTAGGAGCTGGTAAATATAATCATAGTTTTCGATGGATACCTAACTTACGTGGGTTAACTAAGAAAGATGAATACTGGCGTAAAAAAATGTGGTCATGGTGGATTGGTAATAATTTAGATAGTTTACCTGAACGTAGTCCTGAATCTGCAGAAAAAAGAAGTAAAGATGAATCAACAGAAGAAAGAGCTGTTAGTTATTTATGGGGAGCTACTCCTGGCGGTGAGGAGCATCAGAATATTAGGTCTATTGGTATAGGTAGAAGTAAAGCAAAAAGTACGAGACCGGGAACCTCAAGAGAGGAATTAAGGCAACAGTATTATGATAACCTACTGCCCGGTATTCGAGCTAAATATCCTGATTTATCAATAAAGGCTTTAAGAGAACTAATGGAAATTATAAGTATTAATGCTAGAGGATTACATGGTAGTAAACCACTTAAGAGTTTAATGAATGTTGATTCGCCTGAGGAATTAGGTTTGAGAATATACCCCTATTTAAAGGGATTAGGACCTCATGATGTAGCTGATGCTATGGTGAATGCATATAGTAGTGAAGGAAAACGTAGAGGATTAGTAGATATCCCCCAAAATTTAGAACACGGACCCTCAGAGATATATAGAACAATTAAAGACCATGTTTTGAGAACAGCGACACGGCAAGATAAAGTGATTAAAGTAGGAGAAGGTTTTGAGGTATCGATGCAACCCATTCAAGATAAATTAAAAGGACTTTTACCTCGTTCTATTTTGGCAGCAAAAAATGATTTGGATATTCAGCGTATAACTCAAGCTATTGTATCCAACCCTGAAGCTTTTATTGGTGCAGAAGCAGCTCGTCGTTTAGAGCAGGGGGTAACATCTTATACATGGGGTGCTCCTACTCCGTCAGCTGATGATTGGGGTTATGCACAATGGGTAATTAAGTCACAAGGAGATGGGACGATAGCTGCTACCCCCCACCAATTAAAGGGTAAAAAGGGAAATATGCTTCAAAGATTATTAAGTGAAAAATACAAAAAGGAAGAAGTAGATTCCGTTATGAGGTGGATTAATAGTTATTATAATGCTGGTATGGTCCTTACTAAAGGTAATACTTCAATAGCTGTTAAAATGTTAGGTACAGCATGGATAAAGAAAACTTACGCATCATCAATAACCACACGTGCATCTATTATTACAGTAGATGATATGGCTAAGCAATTAGATAATTTATCTAAACAAGTAGCTACAGGTATTTTTAATACAATGGATGTGGATACAAAAACAGGTCCATTTACACAATGGGTGACAGACCAAGAAAGAAGAGGAAAACAAGCAAGTAAAGATATTGAAAAAACAGTTGGAAAGAAATGGCGACAATGGGTAGGTGAATGGGTAGAATTTGGAGAAATGCAACCACTTGTCGAAGAGTCTTTAAAGTGGACTACATTCTTACATGCTCGGCCATTTATTTGGTTAACGGCTTCTGGTGTTCCACAAGCTGAATATGTTGGCGTTTCTACAAAAGCAGGTCAGCCAAGTGCGGGAAGGGGTGTTCATGAAGACTTTTAATGAGGAAAACCTTTATATATAATCTGGAAGTTATAAAAGGTAGGAATGAAGTGTTAACAAGAGGAGGCTCTCAATATGGCATATTATTTAGGAAAAGACGTAAACGTTATACTACAATGCGAAACGACTTCGGGTTTAGCAGTTTCTGCTGCAGGAGCAGTAACGGCTGATGCTTCAGCCACTTATGCTGCAGGCATACCTAAACTTGGAACGGCGGTTTTTACAACCAACGCAATGAATGACGTAACAGGGTTAGATTTAGGTATAGGTAGTACCGATGAAGATGTATCTTATTTGGGTTTAAGAACCCAATTGAAAGCAGAGGTACACAAAGAAACGACTGTTTCATTCACTTTGAAAAAGAAGAATAAAGTATATGATGCGATTTTTAATCATCCCGCTCGATGGGGTACTAAATTAGGGGCTATTTTTGATGGTTATGGAGAGCCAACCACCGAATACGGTTTTCGTATTTATGTACAATTAAAATCGGGTGAAGAAATATTTGTTGTAAGAAGTTGCACTTTTAATGGTCACTCAGTGACTTTAAATGCAGATGGTACACAGGAAGAAACTATTGAATTCGTATCGCAGGTTGACCCTAAGATTTACCCTGCTAGTAATTCAGCTGGAATAAGTGGTGCAGTAGGCATCACGGAGTTGTGAGGTGAAATAATGGCTTATTATTTAGGAAAAGATGTAGATGTTTATATTAGTACTGAACAAAGATACAATGCTGTATCTGGAACTACTACAAGTATAGCTAGTGGTAGTGGCATCGCAGATGCTCAATATGCAATTACAGGTTCACAATACGGTGGTATATTCCCTCGTTCTGGTGGTATCAGTGCTGGAGCTTTCAATACCAATATGAAGGTAGATGATGTTACTGGTGTTGATTTAGGTATGGGAGCTATGGATGAAGATATATCTTACTTTGGTTTCAATACAAATGTTAATACTCAGATTAAAAAGGAAATAGTGGTTACGCTCACTAAAAAGCGTAGTAATGGTTTCTACGATAAACTTTTCAATGGTGCACGAGATGGTATTTATACCACTCCCGCCGATGGAGATGCTGCTGGAACTTTCTTTGATGGGTTGACTTCCCCTAATAACCAAAATTTCGGTTATAGATTGTATGTTCAGCTAAAAGGAAGTGCAGGTGGTGAATTATTCGTAGTAAGAAATTCATGTTTAACTGGTCACTCAGTGACCTTGAATGCAGATGGAGTGCAAGAAGAAACGTTAGAGTTTTATTCTTATGTTAACCCAATACTCGTAAGTGGTGCTGGGGACTATGGAGTAGAACAAATAACTTCTGGCACTGCTCTATAAAGAAAAAGAATAGAAAGGTGTTAAAATGGCAGATGACAATAGTGTATGGTCTATAGAAGAGCTAGTAGCCCTGACTGACGAAGTTCAGAAAGGCGAAGTGGAATTCAGAGGAAAATCTTTTGTTTTTCAATATTGTGAACTTTCCGAAGGAGAGGAACCAAAATTCAAACCTATTGCGGATAACGCAACTGAAGAAGCAAAAAATGACTTCTATAGTAAAGTAGGTGGAGCTAGAATAGTAGCTATGATTGAAAAGGCAAATGATAAGAATCCTGATGGCGCCACTCTCACAGGAGAGACATGGTCCGCCCTCCCTTCAACGCTACGTTACTCTATAACAGCAGAAATATTAAACATTTCAGGGATTGGAATAGAAAATTTTCCCAGTGGATGAAAGAGGCGCCCGAGCCGGTTCTTCTTTACATCCCATTAATGAAAGAAGTGGGCCTAACATGGTCCGAAATAATGAGCCTTCCTCGTAAAGTTCTAGAGGGTATCCTAATCGCATGGACCGAATATGAACACTTACATAGTATGGATGGTTATGATGATAAAGACATAAGCTCCCTGGCGAAAGATAAACCTCAGATAAGGACCCAATGGCATAAATATTTGGAAAAGAAACGAAAATATTACGGACGTATAGAACGTCCTCCAACATTTGGCGATTTACTAGGGTGAATAGATGGTTTTCGGACAACAAGGCGGCGGTGGCGGTATTGCAGGCGGTTACGCTGCACGTTTTTATGTAGGTTTAGCTACCGACCCTATCCAGCAAATGAGAGCCCAAGCTGGAGTAGTTGTTCAGGTTTTAGAAGGGGTATTTCGTCAAATAGGAGCGTTAGAAAGTAGAGCATTACAAGCTTCTGTAGATGAAGGTAAAGCACGAGTTAGTCAATTAGATAGTTATATTGAAAATGAAAATGAAAGAGTACAAGGTGCTTTAGCTAAATCTGCTGCTCATCATGACCAACAAGTGCTTAGTACTTTTGCTAGAGATGTTAAATCATTAAAAGAAACTACCACTCAACCATTAGGTGCTCAGATGTTGGGTGCTCAGGTTGGAGGTAAAAGAGCCCTCTCCACAATGGGACAATTTCAACAAAAGGGAGAAGCTTTAGGTTGGTCTGGGAAAGAAGGTCTTGGGTTACCTCAAAAAGCTTATCATCGGTTTTTTGCTAATTTAAAAAGAGATGCTGAAAAAACAGCACAAACTATGGGAGAATCTATTACCTTTAAAGATGGAAGGGGTAAAAAACTTCTAAGTAATGCTAGACAGTGGTTTGCGAATTATAGAAAGGCAGGAGAAGAGGGAGCAAAGGCTGTTAAAGCTGCATTTGCTTCGACTAATGCTGAAATAGATGATGAAATGAAAACTGTTAAAGCTTTAAGAAATGAAGTTAAACATCGTTTTGGAATGGAAGAAGATGAGAGAAAAGCACAACTAGCTCATTATAATAAAGCTATAGATAATCTAAGGGTAGAAAAGGAGTCTGTTAAATCTTTAGAAAATCAGGTAAAGGCGTATGAAGAATCACAACAAAAAGCATACGAACAAGTAGAGAAAGACTCAGAAGCGGCAAGAAGAGCAAGAGAAAAAGAAGAACAACAAATAAAAGACAATGAAGCAGCTATTAGAGAATTAAGAAGAAGGAACATAGAACTAGCTAGAACTATAGCTGGTAAAGTTAATATGGCATTAGGAAATTTTAGAGGTATTTTACAACAGACCTCTATAACTTTAGGATTAGTTTATTGGAGAATGCAACAACTTACAGGTGCTCTTTTTGAATTTGATAAACAACTTATCAATGCTCAATCTATATGGCAAACTTCTAATGACCAATTATATTCTATTTCTAATGAATTACTACGCTTCGGAGAAAGCTATGGTATTGCTTATGGAGAAGCTAGTGAAATTCTTTATCAATTTGCATCTGCTGGTATAGAAGCCGGTGAAGCAATGGAGATATTAAACTCCACTTTAAAACTATCGATGGCGGTTCAAGGAGACGCTAATACGATAGGTAAATTAACTGTCCAGACCATTAAAGGTTTTGGTTTGGAAATGAATCAAGCAGAAGAAGTAACAGATAAGATGGCTTATACTATTAACAAATCTTTGGTAGAATGGCGTGACCTTTCTTCCGCTGTTAAATTCGCAATGCCTTTCTTTGTAGCTGCTGGTCAGAGTATTGACCAGTTATATGGTTCTTTGACTGTATTAACAGACCGAGCTTTAGAAGCAGGTATTGCTGGTCGTGGTTTAAGACAAGCTATTGCTGAGTTCGTTCAGCATGCTGAAGATAGTTCAGCAGCCTTTAGAGAATTAGGTGTAGAAATTTTAGACACCGAAGGTAACATGAGACCATTAACAGATATTGCGATGCAATTTAATGAAGCAATGGGAGATAATGTTTCAGATATGGAAGTAATGATATCTTTAATGGATGACTTAAATATTCGTGGTGCTACTGCTTTCATTCATTTAGTACAAAATGCTGATGAGTTTAGAGATTCTGTAGATGATTTAACTAACTCTACGGGTGCAGCAGCAGAGATGGCAGAAATACAGCAAAGGTCTCTAGAGAATCAAGTACAGATGCTTAAAAATGCTATGATAGAACCTTTCTTATTAGCAGATGAAGTATACGTACAGCAAGGGTATATGAATGAATTCCATAAGACTATAGTGGATATAACTGAACAATTATCAGAATTTTTCATAATAGAAAAGAATGGTACAAAGGTGTTAACTGAAAATGGTTTTATTATTAGAAATCTAGTAATACGTACTATGAAAGCATTAGCGAATATATTAGAAGATGTTATGTTTCAACTTAAGGAGTTTACTGAAGCCGGTATGTTTAATATGGATATGATTAAACTTTGGTTACTACCTTTAACTATAATTTCTTGGGTCTTTACTAACATTGATGCAGGTATGGCTAAAGTTATTCTTACTATATACATACTCAATAGGTCGGTAGGATTATCATATATTGGATGGGGTTTACTAACATTCGTAATGAAGGTTGCTGAAAATCAACTTTACCTCACTTCAATAGGTTTTAAAGTAGGAGAAGGTGCATTGTATGAATTTGCAATTGCAGGTAAAACAGTAGAATTTACTATGTGGAGTGTAGCGAAAGCTATGGCTATTGTAGCATCAGCAATAATTGCTTTTGCTATAGGATGGTTAGTAGTAGACCAAGTTATGGAAAAGATGCCTCAATGGGCAAAATGGGCATTTGTTTTAGCAGCAGCAATTGGAGCGGTAGTTGTAGCATCGACAGGAGGAAGTGCAGGAGCAACTATAGCATTAGGAATGTTAGCTCTAGGTGGTGCTTTGGCAGCATTGAAATCTCAATTTGACGTAAATCTGCCCGGATATAGTAGTCTTGCTGGACCTGAATATGAGGCGTATATGGCATCACTTGAGGGGTCACAAGGAAGTTTAAATGCAGCCCAAAATATGCAATCGGAGGCACAAGTATTATATATAGACGAGGCTTACTTTGCTAGCACCGATATGGCAGATGCCAATTATAATGCTCAATATTCTGGAGCAGGGGGCGGTTAATCATGAAGAATATAGTATATCCAGCTTTATTTCCTAAACCTAATTATTATTATAGAAAAGAGAGCATCCCTTCTGCAATACAACTTAATAAAACGTATTCTGATACTTATTCAGTTTCAGGTTTATCTGAGCATAGAGAACTAGGTTCGATACCAGAGAATAAACTTATTTTATTTGCTGGAAATGTTCCTAATGACAGTAAATACGGAGGAGGGATGCTTAGGAGTATGGATATGTATTTCTCTGCTTTACCAGCTTTTAATATATCTGCAGTTGGAGCTTCTTATGATGTAAAATTATATGATGTAAATGCTAACACAATGCCTACACCTGGCAATTTAAAACTACAGAAAGATAGTAATGATAAAATTCGACCAATAGCTGTTTTTCATTCTGAAATGGATTATACTAAATCTACTTTATTAGAGGAAACTTTTGATGGACAGGATAAGGGATTTATGAGTTCTGATAGAGCTACTGGTCTTAAAACAAGTTATGTGTTATCTGCTCCTAACATCTTACGTCATCAAGCAAATATTTTAGATATATGTTACTATTTTAAACATAACGCTAAAAAAACATATATACAATATAAACCAAATAGCATCCATTCTTTTCCTACTGAATATGTAAGTGCACAAAGTGCATATGGTTGGAACCAATATACATTAAATGACAGAGAAGGATGGACTGATTTAGTACCAGAAGGTGGTGAATATCGAACATCTGCGGGGTTCACAGCAACCTACACCTCGAATTCAGGAGACGAGCAACAATTCCCTAAAATGAGTTTAGATGCTTGGAAAGATTCAGGCATTACAATAGAACAAGTTAATATAAATAAAGAAAAAATAATGATTGGGGAAGAAACTTATCAAGATAGGTGTACTCCTTTAAACAGTATATTCTTTCATACTTATGAATCCCCTAATATTAGAGATATTAAAGTTCAAACAATAGAAAGTACGGGTGATAACGATAAAACCTATAGTAATACTCAACTTTCTTTTACATCTGATGATTATAAAACCGGAGGACAATCTCTTCGTATGTATTCCCTATGGGAAAATTATAGTGGTAGTTTAGCTGCTAATGTAGTAAATCAAGCTAATCCCTTTGGATGGGTAGACCCTGATGATGCTGGTTTTACAACTATGAAAGGATATTCTGCAGCACCTCAAGAGGTATACGCATCACTATCTAATATCCCACAACCTACACCTAACGAGTGTGGGATGGCGGTAAAATCTACAACTTGGAGAAATGCTCCTGATAGTGCATCTGCTTTTCCAGCTATGGAAATAACCTTTAAGATAGAATCTTTACCACCTACTAATTATTTACTTAATGTGCCTCTTATTGCTAATGATATTCCAATGAGTACTCGAGGAATATGGATGATTTTTGGTACAAGAGGAATATATCAAACTAATAATGGTTCAGTACCTAGCTATAATGTGATGCAAGGAGATGCAGATAATCGCAAAGCAGAAAATCTTAATCAATATGTAAGAAATATGACTTCGGGGTCTCGAGATGGTGCTGAGAATTTAGCTGCCCTTTTCTTTTATGTATCTTCGGGTAATCAAGGTACTTGCAATGTCCAAAGTTTGTTTCAAGGTACAGGGGGTGACAGCCAAAGAAGTATGTTTTGGTTAGGTGAAAGTGCAGTTTGGACAGCACTTGGCGGAAATGATGCAGATTCTAATTTTGCGGCGTTGATGAATATTCAGGAAGGTAATGGAAACGAAGCGGTATCTCAATTTGATACCGTTGATAGAAAACAAATACCTGTGGGTGAGTGGGTAACGATGAGGATAGTACCGCCATTCGCTAATGTAAGTGGTGGCGCTGGAAGTGGTATTGGTTATTACCAGATGGGAGGTCAGAATAATGCAGCTAGTTTCTTTAATGTAGAATTTCCTGATTTGGTAACTACTGACCCTGACGAGATTCAATCTCTAAAAATGTATTCAGGTAGACCGAATACCCGTTCTGGGGCGTTGGCTGGTAATTGGCCTCATATTTTCACAATGGGAACTGTTAATATGAGATGTATGAATGACCCTGCTAGTTCCGCCACTTATGCATGCAATATGCCGTATACTACAGATGCTACTACTCATGAAGATGAAACGGTAAGTGTCCTTATAGATAATATTTCATTTAAACAGTGGAATAATAATATTGTTAATGCTACAGCTGAATTAGGTAATACTAATAGAGTTTTTACTATGCCAAGTCCTCCTAATGCAATAACTAGATATGATAAATCTGATGGTAATTATAGTCGTGGAGGTCCGGGATATGAATTTGGCCCTAATGGTACTACACCTTCAACACTTTCCTTTGGATTTGATACCCCAGATGTATCAGGGGCCATGCGTCCGAGTGGAGATAAAGGAAATTTATTACTTAATAATTTTAAAGTAATTAATCAATTTGCTGCTGATAGAATAGAAAATAATTTTATGGTAGGGGGTATATCTACTTCAGGCCAATTCGGAGGTTATTTAGGGCCTGCTAGTGGAAGTAATGCTATTTGTGAGGCTTCACCATTTAATGTTAAAGTTAATAGTAATAGTAGTGCGTCTGGTAGTATATGGACAAGTGGAAACACTAATGTCACTTACGGTGTAGATAATTTTACACAAAAGGGGTACGTAGTTATAAGTGGAGGTACTAATTGGAATACATCTAATACAACTCGTACAGCTGGCCATTGGGTAAAGCGTGAAAATCCCTTTGTAAAGGCTCATATTTTAGATGTACAAGGTAATGAGATTACGGTTGATAGGCCTGAAATATTTGATATGCCTATAGGAGAGGGAGATAGTGATGGCGGAGTAAGTGGTACACGATATGTTGTTTATAAAGCTGGTACACCTTATAATGCGCTTAGACAAGATATTAGTGGCACTGGTTATGTTGAAGATGATTTATTCCAGATTGCTCGTAGAAAGGGTAATGTAATTTATTTAAATAGAAGTATAGAATCTGATTCAGCAGGTAATGCATTAGCTTATCCTACACCTGATGAAGGTGTGAGTTCCTTAACTAATTGTATGATTAGTCCAAAGAAATATTGGGTATGGTTACATTATTATAATGGTCAGGGTTATGGTTCAACATCTGCGTATGGTGAGATTAATGGCTATACATGGGGAGTCTGGAATCCTAACATGCTGGATAGTGATGGTGGATGGAAAATATCTACAAGCGGAACGATTGTTAAAAATAATCAATCTAAATCATATTCTGGTGTGTTATCAGTTAGCGGTAATATAGAGAATAAAGGAACAACTTATAATGAAGTAATGTTTACAGAGGGTAGAAATAAAGCTGCTTGGAATTTAAATCATACTTCTGAAGAGAGTGATGTATCGACTGATATAGATTATGGATATGGAGTTTTAGTAATGCCAGAAGATACTGAGACAGGAGTTGGTATTTCAAGTGGTTATGTTACTGAATTTAGAGCATCTTATGATAGATGGGATACTACTAGATATAAAGATAATTATTTTAATATAGACAATTACTTAGAACTTAAACAATTTAGAGCAGGTGATACATATAGACTTTTATTAGTTCCTAATGTGAAATCCTTTAGTGCTGATGAGTTTAGTCCCAATACATTAAAAATTAGTGCTAGTGGGGGTACGGCTCCTTCTCATACAACTTGGCTTAACGTAGTAAGTGGTTCTTTATCAGAGCAACAACCAGCTATGTATTATGGATATCATAATCCAGTACCGTCAATTAGGAATTTTGAAGTAAAACCTACTATAGATTTATTAGAAGAAGATGATATTTATCAGAATATGAAAGGTAGTGATAGGAGTTTTGTAAATTTCGAATGGGATGAATTGAGAGGAGCAAATATTTGGTATAGATTATTATTTGTAGATACAGAATTTATTCAAAATAAATACCATAAAGTAGATATGTGGGCTCCTTTCTCTAGTATATGGGGTTCTCGAATAGGTCAAGGTTCTGTCAACGCTGCACTCCCTCATGTTAAATCGTTAGGAAGATTACCTACATATCAAGTTAATGCTTATACTACCGGTGATAAATTAGAAGCTGGTCTTTATCCTCCTGAAAATTTCGCATATAATTTTGCTGGTTCAGGAGCTTATGTTACACTAGGAGAAGGGGCTTTCCGAGCATATGGTCTTTCTATATCAGGTAATACGGGCCATGTGAGTGGTCAAACTGCCACTGGTTACGATAACTTTCCTTTTGCTGCTAATCAACCCGCTGCAACTTGGATTGTCCATGCTCGTCCTGCTGCTGCTGCTGCTAGTTCTAGTACTATTTATGAATATTCTGGTGGTGCTATTGTTTCTATAAGTGGCTCTAAGGTTTATTCAAGTTTAAAGGTAGGTAGTAACTGGTATACTTGTACTTCTGTAACAAGTTATGCTTGTAATGATGAACAACCATTAGCTATAATAACTACTTTTAATAAAGACAAAGCTCGACAACGTATGAGCCTATTCATCAATGGTAAATTAGAAGATACAAGTGATGCTGAAGATAGTAATGCTATTACAGGTGGTAATGTTAGGGAATGTTTTGTAGGAGGTAATGGTAGTGCAAGAACAAGTGCTAGAGGAAGTAGAGAATATTTTTCTGGTCATATAGAAGAATTTATAGCTCTTAAAACTTGTGCTTATGTAATGCCTGATTCAAGAGAATATACTTTAGATACAACACCCTTAACTAATTTTAATAATAATAAATCTAATACTTATCAAGCTCGAATGTTTGCAGTAGATTATCATAATATTGCAGGTATGAACTCCACTGAGGTGGCTACAAGTGATACTACTTCATGGAAAGTAACGGGGGTAAATTAATGGGCCTCACTTGGACTGATAATACGATAGAAGTATTTACTACAGCTACGGCAACTATATCTTTTAATGATAATGATACTCAAAAGCTTTTTATTGATTGGGGAGATGGAGAAGCTGTTGATGTAGAGCAAGGAGTGTATCAATGGACTGACGTTGATGCTACAGATGGTTCTACTTCTTTAACTCATACTTATACTAAAACAGGCTCTTTTGCTCCAGTTTTAAGAACGGTCAATTCGGAAGGGTTTGTGTCTAAATATTTTGGTTCAGGTGCTTCTTCTAGTTATAGCCCTTATGAATCTGTTTCTTCCCTGATTGAACCTATTACTGTTTCAGATGGGTCACCCACTGCTGTAAATAAGGTAGAAAATAAAACAGTACTAAGTGGTATAGATAATTCTATTTTTGAAGAGGGTCCGAAAGATGTATTTGTATCAGTTCCACCCATATTATCTAAATCACAATTAGGTTATGTAGTTTCAGGGTTAACTGGTCGAACAGCAGGACAATATGATATAATTTTGAAGGTAGATGCGCAAATTGCTGCTCCTGTAGATTTTAGTAGTACGTCTAAAGATATGGCGGGAAATCAATTAACTACAGAAACTATAACTAAAACTATTAATTTAAATACTGCTTTATCTGGTTTTAATAAATCAGAAGTATTAATAAATGAATCTGATTATCCTATTGCTAAAATATTAAAAATAACTCTTCAAACTGCTAGTTTAACATCAACTTATAACCCCACAGATGTATCTATTGATGAAGTCTGTGATAATTTTAACAAACTTAAGTTTTTCTTATGGGCCTCCGGTTCGAGCGATGGTCTACCTTACCCTATTTCTTACATTTCAGCAGGAGACCCCATTAAATCTATTAGTGACGCTAAACGTAATGTTTATTTAGATTTTTCCCAAAGTAGAACTAAAGCTTCCAACACTTCTATTCAAGAATATATATATGATGATGGAAAAGTTTGGTTTAACCCAGTTAATCAATGGCAAGCTAGTACATCTACTGGCCTTGATTCTAGCACTCTCGTCTCTAGTAGTGCTAATCCTTTTAATTTACAGTACACTTATATGCCACGGCCCGATGGTCTCGCTGGCAACCCCTCTTTTAAATTCTTATCTTCTGGTGCTCAGTGGTGGTATGATGCCGCTAATCCTCAAACAGAGATAAGAAACCAGTTTATACAGGATGATTATAATAGATTTTTTGACCAATACCACTTAACAAGAGCTGAATCTAAATCTTCTACTGGGAATTTTAGTGCATTAGAAACTTTTGATGGAGTATATCGTATAACTCCTACTAGATTACCAGCTAGTGCAACTCCGGGTTTAAATTGGATAATAGATGATGGCCCACCTAGTAATCCTACCTATACTCGTGTTTTAACTTCAGGAGCATATTATAATTTATCTAGTAATGCTGTCTTATCAGGTTCTAGTAATTGGAATAGTGATTCTTTCCAAAATATAGATGCTAGTGAAAGAAAGGCATCCGAATATCTAATTTTAATTTCTGATAAAAAACATAATAAGATATTCTTAAATTGTACTTCTTATGGAGGTGACCTTGCTCAAGCTAGTGGTACTGCTGAATGGGCTGAAGAAGAAGGGGTAACGTCTATTAGTGGTACAAAAATTACAAGTGTGTCTTATTTAAAAACAGAAAACGAATTAGGAGGTAACCAATCCACTGTTAAGGCACAATGGATACCTTTATATTTTGATGATACTACTTCAATTTCTAAGGAATATAGGAATACATCACGGGATAGTGCTGGTGGCGACCAAGATACTTACACTACACGCCGTCAATCATTAGCTAAATCAGGTTATGTTTCTTTTGATAAGCCACATGATTGGTCTGCTGTAACATTAAGTGGAATGGCTGGAGGTTCTTTCAATATAAATGAACCAGCAGGCACTTCGTTTGGTACTACTTACAGACCACCACCTCTTAATGATGAGGTAGTTACAACTTTTTATGAAGCTTCTGGAACCTGTGGTGATGGTCTAGGTGGTAAATACCTTTCCTTAACTGGCGCAACTGGTCAGATTCCTTCAGATATAACAGCAGATTTAATAGGTAGTGACAAATATATTATTCATGTTGTCGGCCCAGATTTAGTCGCTACCAATACAGATATAAATAAAGTATTTTGGTTAAGTTCAGGTAGTGGTGTTGGTTATGAGTCAGGGGCTGGTGGTGGAGGGTCGGATAGATTTTTTATTACAGCTCGTCAGTTTTCAGATTTGCAAGCTGAGGTGGGTAAAACAACTGATGTGGGAAAATTAGAATTTAATATTAGAAGAGTGAATATTTATAATGTCTTTGATGGAATACGTAATACTGATAATTATCGTAATGTGCCCGGATTTATCGATGTAGCGGGAGATGAAACAGCAAGGTATAAATTTAAATGGATGTTTTCAGGAACTGCTGCTAGTGGTAATAATGTTTTATCTGATTTAACAACTAAATGGGCTACAACTGATATGTATGCTTTGAAAATTGGATTAGATAAAGTTACTACATCCGGTAGTGGAGATACAGCATCAGGCTCTAAAGAATTATGGGATATTCTACCTTTCAATAATGAATCATCACAAGTGATAATTGAGAAAGATAATAATGCTTATGATTTAAAAGCATTCCAAATAACAAGTGATGTACGCATGAACTATGCAGGTACTTTTTATCAAGCTATATCTAAGGGAGGGACGGTGTTTATTGTAAGGACTGGCACTCCTATTCAGAATATAACATTTTCAAGTAAAGCTTTTGGTGACGAAAGTTCCTTTAAATATAATTTACCTTATACTTCTTATGGCACACTTCGTAAATTAAGATTGATGCAATCTAATATGGTTAGAGTAATGTGGGACGAAACACAAAAGGATGGTACAATCATCCGTTTCTTTGGTTTTATAAGAAATGTATCAGAAACACATCGTCAAGGCGGACCACGTGCGCCCCGTAATTTCACAATGCAAATGGTAGTAGAAGAAATCTGCTTGTTAGATAAACATGGTAGATTAATGACTGACACATTTCCGTTGGGGGGTATAGAGGATGAGAGAAGTTTCTTCTAGAATTCTTATAGATGGCCGGTCTGTAGAATTCACTGACGGTAAATATCAAAAAACAGGGGGTAATACTGCTACTGTTCTGACCTTTTCCATTGTGGGAGATGACACAAGTTTTAGGAAATACTGGAATAAAGAAGTTATTTTTTATCTTAATGAACAAGAGTCATACCCCTTTTTTAGAGGAAGGGTAATTAATACCACCATTCGAGGGGAATATAAAACAGAAATAACAGCTGTAGATGCCTTAGGTTTATTGACAGGTCATGACAAAGCTTACGTTTCATTGGATGATAATAATAATGTTGATGGTATGACTATAGCTGGTGCTTTTAAAAAGTTTATTGAATTAGCTAAGCTAGAAGATATTATTGGTACAGATTATTTAAGAGATACCGTACCGGTAACTAGAATAAAGCCTCCCTTAAGAGGAAGAGTAGAAATTTTATCAAGTATTACTAATGCATTATCAAGAGTAGATAACGTTTCCATTGAGAATCTACCTCGGCAAAATATAATTAGAGTTTTAGATGATGGAGATAAAGCTCAAATTACAATAGAAGTAGTAGCAGATGCAGATACGACTACACCTATTAAACATTTTGATTATAAAAATAATATAATAAAATTCAAAGTAGATAATAGAAAAATACCTACTCACATTTCAGTAATGGGTCAAGATACGAGTATAGAATGGACTCACACTTCTGCATCAGCAGCCTTTGGTCACAATCAGCTATCTGTAAATAATGAAGCTCTTAAGTCAAGAGCAGCTTGTCAAGACTATGCTCAGCAAATATTTTTAGCTAATTTAAAAGCTAAATATGAATATAACTTAACTACTTATGAAGGAGCTTATCTTGAGGAAAATGATGTTATATCCATAAGAGATGATAAAACAGAGGTAGATGGTAATTTTAGAGTAATAGGTAAAAACATAGTATTTGGTCCTCAGCGATACAAAGTTGAATTGACTATCAATAAAAGACCACCTCTTTTAGCAGAGTTTTTAGCTTAAAGGTCTGATTGTGGAGTCACTGTAAAACTACCTGATTCACTAAGAGTAGGGGTTACCTCACTCATAAAAACTAAAGTTTCTTCTTGAACGTTATCAGCTCTAGTAAAGAGTTTATGTTCTGTAATTTGAGCATTACGCACTGTCATTACTTCTTTACTTTCACTACCGGCTCCTAAATATTTTAGACCAAGTTGTAATCTATATCCAAAGTCTACTCGTTTTATATTGCTTAATCCATCTCCTAGATTATCGCTGGTAGTAGTGTCAATACCCCATCTACAATTATTATAGAGAGTATCCCAAAATTTAGCTCCGAAGGATTCATAAGTGCCTTTCCAATTGCCTCTTTTACGAGTAACAGTTAGTATAATTTTGCTGTTTATCTGAGTAGTTATACGGGTGTTACTACCAAAATAACTTATCTCTTCATCGTTATTTTCAAAACTAATATCAATTCCTATAATTCCTTGAAAGGGATTAGCGAATGTATCAAATTCAAATAAATCACCAACTCCCGAGTAACCTAAAGGAAGAATAAAACGAGGATTACCTGTTAAAACTGCTGTCCCAGAAGGAGAAATACCATAAGTTTCGCTCTCGGTTTCACAAGCAATAGAAACGTTTTTGCCTAGATAATAAACCATTCATAAATTCCAAGGCAATCCTAGACCAGTCTTACGTGGCATATCCAAGCCAGGGCTTCCAAAAGCATGGGCTCCACCGGGATTTTCGGTCCTGAATCGTATGGCCTCCCCTCGTGTGTATGTACCATATTTAAACATTGCATTGTTATGTTCTCTACCTGCTTCAGCTACAGCAGTAGAATTGAGTTCTACATCTGTATAGGGGTGAGGTGCTGACATACTAATACCATTAGTCTCGCCGTATCGCCCCATTTTGCGTCCACCTGTTACTACATCTTTATCAAACATAATTAATTCCTAGATATCGCATTTATCGCCTGTGCAAGCATATTCCTTTGAACCGCCAGTTTCGTCTTGAAGTTCAAAAGAAGAAAGCTTACCATAATCAATTACGGGGAATTTCTTTATAAGGCTTTCGTAGGTATAGTGGTCAATTTCCTCATAAGGAGCTAATTCATAATGACCTCCATCCATAGGTAAAAACGATACACCGTTAATTATATCCCAGTTTTGATAAACCCAATTACCCACCTCAAACCATTCATCATCCTTTACATAAACTGTCATACTCGCATTATGTTCACACCAGTTCATTTGTAAATTCTTATAATGACTTAATTGGTCAAGTGCTGAGACATCTTTACGTGTCATACATCCTTCAGGAGATTTGACAGGGAATTCTAATACGAAAGTAGAAGCACTATCTTCTTCCTGTCCATTTTCGGGATGATAAGGTACACCTTGAGTTTTTAACATTTGAAAAAGTGGGTCACTAGCCGCAATTCTATATCTACGAATATAATATTCTGAATAACGAGGGTGACATCCACTAGCAGAGTCTACAAGTTGCGAAACAGTTCCACTAGGCTTAACGCAAGTAGTAGCTACGGGCATGTTTATTCCTAGTAAGGTAGAAGCTTTGCGAGAAATCCTCAAAACACGTGATTTAAGAGCCTTTAAGACCTCAGAGTTGAGTAGAGAGGGGTTATCCATCTGACCAGTTAAACTGACCCCTAAAAGACGTTCTACGTCACAATTCTTTTTCCAACCCTTTCGGAGGTAAGGAAAGTAAGTAAATGTGCTTTGTATAATACCTAACCATGTAGCAGTTTCAACCTTATCTAAAAGAGTATCAAGGTCATCATCTTCTCTAACAACTACTTCACTGAGGTTACAGAACTCCATGTCCCTTAACATTATTTCACCACAAGGATTAGTTCCTTGAATCAGTGGTGCGTAACGTCGGGCAGGAGTCTTATTTTGAGCAGACTCTAGATTAAATATACCTCTTTCACCCGTACCTGATTTAGCTAAAGCTCCCCATTCTACTAGGAAATCCGCTGCACTAGGCTTAGACCTATAGATAGCAGAGTTATTAGCCATAGCTCGTCGTATTGGGAAAGGCCAATCTTTTGCGTGACGCATATCATCATCATTTATATCTGATAAAGATATTTGACTACTGCGCCTAACGCCTCCTGCTACAACTATTTCAGCTATCTGATTAGTTATATCATGTACTTCAATGGTTGATAATTGACGGCCTTGAGCATTATGCATTGTTTCCCTGATAAAATCGTGTAGTTTAATCAAGGGTTGTGGACCAGAAGAACGTCCTCCCATTGTAACAAGACGAGCACCTTCCGGTCTCAATCCAGAATAATCAAAATAAATATTCTGTCCATCATATAAATGGTACATAAGTACCTTAACTGAATCTGCCCATCCCTCTCGTGAGTCTTCTATATCTAAAGCTGGTTTATCTCTACCTGATTTTATTTCTGGAATAGTGGGTAACTTTTCTACTTCTTCGGATTCAACTGAAAAACCAAAACCCGTACCGCACATAAGAATCTGTAGACACTCTCCAAATGCTTCTACGCAATTCATTTTAGCAAAGGAGCAATTATAGATACATGTGTTATCTTTTTTAGCTGCTTCACCTGCTGCCCAGACCATCCTCATAGAAGGCATTACAGCAAATTTTAACATATACTTTTTTATCTTTCTAATAGTTTTTTCTGGTATTTTTTCATTTTCAGAAAGTATAAATTCTATTATCCTTTCTATAGTCTCTGGCCATTCTTCTCGCCGTCCCTTTTCGGAATCCCATCGAGAGTATGTCCTCTTGTAAATAAATTCTGCGACTTCATTCTTGAACATAATCATTCAATGGGCTTCTTTCTATTTAAGGGTTTAGACAAGTCAGGGCAATAGTTAGCTCTGAAGGTTCTTTCAGGTTTACTTATCCATCCTTGACCTCTCCATCCATTAGAATTAGGTCGTCTTTCTGGTTCTCTAAAAATATACTCTGCTTTCTCTATGGCATGTTCTTCACTATTTGCATCAAGAACCATAAACGAAGTAGTCATTACCACTAGATATCTACCTTTTATTTTCATAGAAGACTCTGAATAAAATCTATGTATCCCTTTTCAAATCTTTCCCACGGCCATTTTTCTATAGTGTGTCTAGACTTTTCACCCATCTTAGTAAGATTTTGTGTATGAAGAGATTCTAATACTTCGCAAATAGCATCTACACTATCTGGTTTAATAATGTGTCCCTCTTCCCCTTCTGTTATATACTGTTTAGTCCCTGTATTTTCACTAATAACTATAGGTAATCCACACGCCATAGCTTCATGGGTTGCTAGTGGACACCCATCTTCTAATGTAGGTAAACAAAATACATCTGAGTTTTGGAGAGCCTTTACTAAATCGGGAACCCAACCTACCTTTACGTTTTTTGGAAATTCTTGGTCTCCAAAGGATTCTTTAGAAATACCACATATAACTAATTCAGAATTCTTTAGCTCTAATTTTTCCCAAGCTTCTAAAAGAAGAGGGCCACCTTTACGTTCCCAATTAGAACCAACAAAGATAACTCTAAAAACATTATCTAATTTAGGTGCTGGAGTAAACTTTTCTAAATCAACCCCAAAGGGAACTACCACAGCCTTATCCCCTAAACCCTCTTCCTGTAGAGAATCTAATATAAATTGAGAGGGAATGAATATATAATCTGCTAACTCTAACTCCTTTAATTGTTTTTCTTTCTGGAGTGGATGTTGTTGTATTTTTATTAACCTTTCCTGAACATTAGGATGAGCACTGAATAAATTCACAATCTTAATAGAATCACGACATTTGAGAAATTGAGAATAACAATGTCCCAGCCATGATTGTAATATATCCCCTTCTTTCATCTTCAAAGCAACTGTAATATCGAAGATACTATCATCTACATAGTAATCAGGGTGCCCTGTGGAGGGAATTCTTTCTGTTAACAAAGCAGCTAACGGCATTGAGGGGGGTATTTGTATATCTGATGCATAAATTTTTTTAATCAGTGATGATTCATAGAGAGGTTTTACTTGATGCATTGCTGTATTGCCAATGCCTGAACCCCCGATATTCATCTTCCCTGTGTAAACTACTTTCCCCATAATTGTTCCTCCATTACCTTTACCATATTTTCATAAGCATATTCATGTGTTAAATATTTTTGACAAAGACGTGTGTTAGTCTCGATAGTATACATCTCTCTAGGATTATTTATAAGTTCCTCCATTCGTTCTTCCATCTTAGAGAAATCAGGGCCCATAGAAGCGTAGTGAAAGTCTTCTTTTAATTCATAAGGTAATTGATGTAATAATTTTCTACTTAGAATGCATTTACCTAAGATAAGATTTTCAAAGAATCGAGTAGTAAAACCCCCTATTCCAGGCAATTCGATACAGACCTTTGACCTCATTATCATATCTAAGTAAACATCTTTAGGATATTGTGGTTTATCTGATATTATAATGTTCCATTCGGGGTGTCTTTCTTTTATATCCTTTAAGATTTTATATCCTTCTATCCTCTGTCCGGGTTGCCAATGTCTAATGTCTTTCTTTTTAGGCCAAGCCCATGGCTCATGCGTATAATCAATAGTACCTGCCCAAAAAAAATCTATATCTTTTGGTCTAGCAAAATAATAATAAGCCATAGCTTTCTTATAACCATAGGCCCAATCAGGAACGTCAGTGAAGTAACCTAAAGGAAAGGTTTTAGAAGAAGGAAGGGGATAGTATTCATTAAATATATCATTTGCGCCACATTGCATTTTAAAAATAATAAAGTCTTTCACGTTATTTCGTTTAAGTATTTTATCCCACACTTCCAATTTCAATGAATCATCGTGAGGTTGGGCTCCAGAACCATCAGAAGAATCTAATAAAACACCATAAGTATTTTTATATTTATCAAATATAAAATAAGAAAAGTTACGACCTAAATATTTTTCACAATCTGTGTCAGTAATAGAGGGGCATAGAGGGTTTAATTGTCTATAGAGATATTTTTCAAAAGACCACATAAAAGGTCGATTATTTCGACCATATTCAATTACGTCCATTAATCACCTTACCAATAATATGTGCTACATGCATCCCTGCTGTACCATTGCCAAAGGGACAATCAACATGAACTCTATGATTCGTATCAAATAACCTAGATATCAAGATTAAATCTTCTGGTTTTTTACATATCATGTGGTGGCCTACTAAACCTTCTGGTCGCTCTGTATACTCTCGGCACACAATAACTCTTTTATTTAGAAAGGCTGCCTCTTCCTGTATACCGCCACTATCAGAAATAACAAATCTGCAATTGGCTAATACTGGTAGGAAATCTTCGTAATGTAAAGGAGGGCATGTATTAACATGAGTTAATAGGTGTTTGTGCTTTTGAACAGCCGGATTAGGGTGGAGGGGTAAAAGGAATTGAAGATGAGTAAGTTCTTTAGCTACATCATTTAAGGCTGAAAACCATTTATGCATAATAGGGTGATTTTCACGACGATGTAAAGTAACTAGAACGGTATCGCCTGTTGAGGTAATCATACCTGCTAAATTATCTAAAACTGTGTTCCCTGTTATATATACCCCCTTCTCTACGCCTTCATCCCTTAAATTTTGAGCATTCTTTTCAGTAGGGCATAAATGTACATCAGCCATAGCAGAAATTGATTTTCTATTAAATTCTTCTGGGTAAGGGTGTTTTTTATTATAAGTTCGAAGCCCCGCCTCTAGATGAATAATCTTTATACCTCTGTGGAATGCAGCTAAAGCAAAAGCAAAAGCAGAAGTAGTATCCCCCTGTACCATAATATGAGTAATGTTCTTAAAAATATCTTCTTGATTCATTATACTTTGGACAATACTATCTAGCCTATTGGGGCCATCTTTTATCTTTAATGATAAATCCTGAGAAGGTGCTATATCTTCATGCTGACCTGTAGATAATAATTTGTAAGGTATCTCTAAATTATCTAAAACAGGTTTAATCTTTATCCATTCTGGTCTAGTTCCATACACAATTAATAACATCTATTCACCTTTCCGAGCTACTAAAAGTATAATTTCCAAGCCACTATAAGAGGGGTT
>Ga0098044_1000363_pt1 | contig 24118 bp, 14 predicted proteins | sample 10_taG_FD_75053 | JGI IMG/M metagenome (GOLD analysis project Ga0098044, IMG submission 75053) | Marine viral communities from the Subarctic Pacific Ocean - 10_ETSP_OMZ_AT15264 metaG | ecosystem: Environmental > Aquatic > Marine > Oceanic | place: Pacific Ocean | collected 2015-01-16 | reverse complement strand
TCAAAGATATTCCTCGAACCACCAGTAATATATGAAGTCGAAATACCGGGAACATTTTATTCACCGTATGCATATATATCATCGCTACGCGTTGTTAATCGCGGCGCTACTCGTCTTATGCAGGTACCGTATCTGCATGAAACTCCCACGGGAAAGATGGAAGTTGATATACCGCGAGATTTCGGTGGAGGAGAAGGCGAATTCTTCCGCGATGTTGTGCGCGCTCACAAACGCACAAGTAAATTTAGCTCAAAAGTGTTCGTCGAGGACAAGACGAAGATGAAGAACCGGGTGGTTGAAGCTATGATACCGGATGCGTATCAAATTAATATCGAGCTCAAATCGCTGATACCTGAAAGTAAGAACCTATTTTATCACAGCTCTCTTGGATCAGGAACGTTAGCAGGAGGTATTTATAACGCATATGTAAACCCAAGCTCCTAATTATGAAAGAAGATACATATAAAAATATAGTTGAAATAGACGAGTTACCAAATGTTGACGTGAAGGCATATGAGCAGATATTTAATATGTACAAAGTTGACGACATTTACTATGCTCATAACATATTAAAAACGCTCGAAATACCAGACGATATAGATGAGGCATATTTTTATTATATCCGCGTAGCTGGTAAGCAAACTTGGGTACGTATTAGCATGGAAATATACGGTACACAGAATTTGTGGTGGCTGATTTTGCTGACCAATAAAATTATGAATCCGGTATTGTTACCTGAACCTGGAATGTTGTTGCGTATATTAAAGCCAGATGTAGTGACAATAGTACTGAATAAACTACGGAGATAATATGTCTTTTATATTACCGCCAAATATTACAGCTGTTCAATTTAATAATCATGATTATAATGTTGAACTTATTTTGAGTAATGGACTTAACCGGATGCCTCTGCCTACAGGTATAATCAAAGACATATATATCCGCGATAATGTATTTTCTATTTTTAAGGAAGGCTATGTATCATTCGACAATACTGGTAATGTAATTGATACATTTGCTGAAAGCTCTCAGGATGCAGTTAATAGAGTATTTACACCGAAATATGTATTCAACTCGGATAGTAGAGATACTCTTTCTATTAAAATTAAACCTCAAGGTCCACTATCAGATAAAGAGTGGCTAATATCATATAATTTTTTCATTGAAGATGAAATTGACGAACTAAACAGTAGAGGGTTTGTTAAAACAAAAACATTTGTATTGAGAGAGGTTGCTGATCAGAGATTATCTGAGGATCATAGGCAGTGGTCAACATCTGATGTCATTCTTGCAAGGACTCAAGACAAATTAAATCTAAGCCATGTCAGCAATGAGATGAGAAAGGCATATACCGGTGAGTCAATAAAGCATCGCATACAGTCGAGCTTAGGTAAAAATGTCAAATTTTCCCGCGATTGGGATCGCGGCCTCACAAAGCAGTTTTATTCGTCACCTAATAATCACACCGCTTATGATGATATTGAATATATGCTCGACAATCATGCTAGTGTAGGGGCAAAAGATGTATGCATATTAGGCAGAGAACGCGACGGTGAATTTTTTCTGAGACCGGTTGAAGATTATTATAAGCGCGTATTGGAGGGTGATCATAGAGCTGATTCGTATATTATAGATTTATATAACGTACAGACAGGAGAAATGACGTTATCGACTAATGATAATGACGATTTTAATATGTCCGAAACTAACACGTTCGGTCTTACTAAAGCTACAATTTCTAACCTTGAAACATTACAAGGCTATTGCTATACAAATATGTCGAATATGGACAGCATTCGCGAATTTATTAGCACTCATGTGCATAATTATGCTCATGGTAGTAAGCAATTTTCTATTGACAGTACTGATACACATGCTGTTGCGATTAGAAATAAATTGCAAAGACTCTACGCTGACAAAGTAAATGGTCAATCTATCTTTCCATTAAATGACGAGAAGATGGAAAATATAATAACAAAGCATGTTTATACTGGTGGTAAGAAAAGGGACGAACGAATTGCTGGCGGTATAAATCAAATAATTAAAAAAGCTCTCGGCTTGGCACCAAGCATTTCATATGATGTTGACGGGTCTACAGCTAGGTCATCAGGTAGATATAGCGTACTAGCTTCATCTGAAGCTCTAAGAGAAGCGACAATGTCGAAAATATTAATCGGCGAATGGTTTGCAACTTCTGTTGACCATTATTTTGCAATAAACAGCGGAGCATATGTAAACACCGTAGTATGTGTTAAGCCTCATTCATCTGACGATATTCTCGGTACTGATATAATCGCTTCGTATGATGGTTATTATAAAAACAACTATATAAATACAGATGCAATGATACCTGAGCTTGGAATTGACGGTACACAAACAGCGATAGTATAATGGCAGATATACAAATACCGATAAATACTGGAGCACCTGAATTAGCGGATTACGAAATATCCAATTCAGTCGATTTTCATATTGCTACTTCTAATTTTATTAAGATTGTTAATGAGTATGGAGATTATGTTGCTGCAAACTATGCGTGGAGCGAGACAAAACATCTCAACGATCCAATTACTGAGCAGGCAAAACTTTTTCAAAGTATAAACAATGGAACATTTAATGCTCAAGAAAGTGCTGTCGGAGCTAATGTTGTATCGTCAAATCAATCCGACAAAAAATACGACTTAATTGGTATAAATTCATACTTGAGTAAAAACGAAGTTTGGATTAGATCTAAAGATAATTTACCTACAAAAAAAGTAGAAGGCGGTAAAACGTATTTCCACGCGTATAATATTATTACTGAACTGAGAGAATGGAAAGAAATTCCCGATAGTGATGTGACGCAGAACGTTACTGATACTATTGAAAAATTAAAGACACGGTTTGGTGCAGGTAACATGAATGATGAATTTCTTGTTCATTGGCATGACCGATTCAGAAAAGCTCATCATAAGGTAAGGCAGGAATATAAGAGCTTAGTAACAGATGATGTTGCTGATTATTTTACAGAATTTAGCGACAGCGTAGGTTCGCTCGGTAGGATATTTGAAGTAGTAGATAATACAGTTATACCGTATTGGGACATATCGCATACTATATTAAAAACAATTGGTGGAGCCAGCGTTATACCGACATCAATACCGGCCAATATACAAGATAAGCTTGACGATCAAACAAAAATAAATATGATGGAGGCTGCAAAGAAAGTAAGTACACATTATCGTATACATATGAGTAGAGCACTGGAGTCACTGTCAACACCTACACAGGCCCATGGAGATAATTTAATGACCGATCATTTACACTGGACGCGTATGACTCAATCTATTACGATAATTGACGATATTGTATCAGATACTCTTGGAGCTGTTTATAAGATCTTATCATACTCTCGAGTAGCGCAAAACAAAAAGAAGGTTAAGGACGGTAGATTTGATATTGTTATTGAAAACTCAAAGATTACTGTCGATGTGATGCGCAATAAAATACAGACGTTAAATAAGCTAGTTACCTCAAACTCTATTTTGCAGGCGGGTCAGGTTCAGGAGTTTGGTCGAGATTAGGTTCAGCTACATTAACATCGACTACCTTGGCTTGATCTAATATTTTCTTAAACATTTCCTCTCTTGTACCTATAAGGGCATCGGACTTCTTTTCTTCAATAGCAACCTTTGAATCTATATCCATTTTTTTTGTAGCAAGCGACGTTGCTGAGCGCTTATTTTGAATCACAATCTTATTAAGAGATTCGATAGCTCCGCTGGATGCTCTTATAAGTTCAGATAAAGCGCTAATGCTATCCGGGTCACCGGACGCCATTATATAATCCTTTACGTTATTCATAACATCAAGACTTTCATTGATTAGCTTACCTGAATTTTGAACAACAAAGTCCTCTATATCATCTTTATCTAATCGGAATTCCTCCGAAGTTTGTTGTATTGAATTATTAACAATTGTATTGTCCTTTAATTGGTCAACTAAAGACTTAATTTCATCATTGTCCTTGCTCATGCCAAAATATTTAGTTGACTTATCGGTTATATCACGTATAATATTAATATGGCTAATTTATGGATCGAAAATCATGGCGTATATACTATAAGTGATCAGAAGGTACAGGATCTGATTCAGTGGGTACAGACAAACGGCGGTGTAACTGTCGAGTCTGGTCAATCAAAACCGCAAGCTGATGGTGAAACACTTCTCAACGAAACACCGCAACAACCTCAACCAGAACCAAACGGTAAGACGTATGATTTTGGTACTAAATGGATTTAATGATAGTTTTTACTGGACATTAGGAATATGTATCTTATTATGAGATGAAGTTAAGAAGATATGTCAAAAGATTCAGTCCCGTTAATAACACGACAACATTTAATACTCAATCCAAGCGTTAAGTTTGTTAAGACACATCCGGATGCACAATTACCTAGAGCAAACAATAGTGACATTGGAACCGGTGATTCAGGTTACGATTTAGTAGCTGTTGAAGATGTAACTGTTAAAGCCGGTAGCAGCGCTATCGTACCTGTCGGTTTGACATTAGCATATATTCAACCGGGATATTGGTTTCGAATTGAGCCGCGATCTGGTCTAGGATTTAAGCACAGCATCCAACCTCATCTAGGTGTTATAGATAACGGATATCGTGGTGATTTAGGTGTTAAATTATATAACCTTAAAACTAATTATCGAAATATGACGTTAGCTAATCATGAAGTCAAAAAGGGTGATAAGATCGCGCAATTTGTTGTTTATCCTTTATTGCATCCACAATGTGAATGGGCTGATGAAGTTGTTGAGTCGAAGCGAGGCGATAAAGGATTCGGGAGTTCTGGAGATTAATATGTTTGATAATCTTTGGATAGAAAAATATAGGCCGAAGGTACTGGCTGATGTTATATTAACTTCAGAAAATGCAGCCATTGTCGGTAAGTTTCAAAAAGAGGAAGAGATACCAAATCTTCTACTCGTTGGTAGTCCTGGAGTGGGAAAGACTACGCTAGCGAAGGTACTCGTTCACGACGTTCTTAAGTCTCAATATCTATATATCAATGCATCAGACGAGAATGGTATCGATACAATAAGAAATAAAGTCGTTCAGTTTGCCCGTACTATGAGCTTAGATGGTGGTATTAAGGTTATCATTCTAGACGAGTGCGACGGTCTAAGTCAAGATGCGCAGAGAGCTTTACGGAATACAATGGAAGAGTATTCTGAAATTACGAGATTTATTCTTACTGCTAATTACGGTCATCGAATTATACCCGCATTGCAGAGCAGGTGTCAGAGCTTAGATTTAACACCTCCGTTAGAAGAGTGCATTACTCGAATCCAGCATATTTTAGATCAGCAAGAGGTTTCTATATCGAAAGATCAGACAGATGAGCTCGCGAAATTTATTAAGAACAACTATCCTGATCTTAGAAAAATAATTAATGAAGTTCAGAAATGTTGCTCGGCGAACGGAGAGATTGTAATTTCGAGTTCTGTTAAAGGAGAAGAATTCGCTAAACAAATACTGACTCTTACTACAAACGGTCATGTTCTCAGAGTTAGAAAATATATAATTGAAAATGAAGAGAAGTTTAATTCAGACTATCCTGTATTATTAAAAATGATTTTCAACGAAATAGATACTTCAAGTAACAAACATAAAGAGATGCAATTAGTTGCAGTTGCTGAGGCGCTATATAGAAGTGCGTTTGTAGTAGATCAAGAAATTAACGCGTATAGCTGTTTAATTCAACTTTCAGATATTACTAAAAATTAACCCTCGATGTATTTAGCAGTATATGATTTTGCAGCAGGTACCGTTTCAATATTTGTGTTATCTTTTGGATTCACTAGATCATCACCATCACCATGAGTTTGTAGTTTTCTGAGCTCGTCAGAATCACCTTCAAGCTCTTCAGGCTTAATATTAGAGGTGTCTTTGCGAATTTGACCATCGGGTGTAGGGCCTGCCAAGTTAATACCGTCATCTTGATGCTCAAGCAATTCTTGCGGAAATGTAAATACTTGAGTTGGTAAGAATAACCCAGGAGCAGCTTCTCTCATAATATCAACATAAAACCCGTCAACAACTTCAAACGAGCCGGAATCGGCAACAGCCGGTCTATCAGCTTTTACCGCAGTTACTCTGATATTATCACCAGAATCAATCATTTCTTTGATTCGCTCAATCTTTAATGATGGCTGCTTCTTAAACCAGTCGTGAGACAGGTAATTATCAACAAGTTTAACACGATCTCCAACTAAAAAGTTCGTACCACGAAATCTTTCTAATGCAGCTTCTACAATAACGTCAAATTTACTCATAGGTTAAAAATATTTATTTGTTTCAGCATATTATTATAGGCTTTAGGAACGAATTTGTTAGTAATAAATACTTTATATGAGTTCTATTAATCTAAATGAGCTGAAAACCGTTAAGCCTCAAGCTGTTAAAGGAGACGCAAATCCTTCAATAGAAGATATAGACTCCTACAAATATAAAGACATTCTATTAGATCTACAATATACAACAGTAACTAACAATGCAGCTAATCCTAGCTTCTTTATTAATACAGATTTAACTGACATACGAGATCTCCCAGAGATTAAAAATTCTATAGAAAATCTATTAACGACGCGTCCCGGTGAAAAATTATTAAATCCGAGTTTTGGCCTTGATTTGTCGTCATATTGCTTTGATCCAGTAAATAGTGTTACAGCGGATCGCATTGCACGTACAGTTTTATTAGAAGTACCTAGAAATGAGCCGAGAGTTGAAATTATATCTCTCGACGTAGTTGGTCATCAAGACTCTGGTACATATGATATTACATTTGGCATTAACATTCTGGATAAGTCGGTTGGTGCACAGAAAATAAAAGGTAGATTAAATTCAGACGGATTTATGTTTGAGGATTAACAAAATAGGATAGATAATGGCTAAACAAGAATTAACAGATTTCACATTACCCAAAACAGCGTATGCTGCATTTGATGCCGAGAGCTTAAAATCGCTAATAAAGCAGCGATTAAACGAGAACAGCTATTTCACTGGCCAGAACTTTGAAGGTAGTAATTTATCGTCAATGATGGATATTATTGCATACAGCTACCATACATTATTATTTTACTTGAATCAGACTGCAACTGAGTCAATGTTTTCAGAAGCTGAGCTTTATGAAAATATGAATAGAATTGTCAAGTCACTCGACTACAAGCCAGTCGGTCACCAAACAAGTGCATTAACATTCGATGCAACTGCCACAAGTGATTTATCCCCTAGCACATACACAATACCGCGTTACTCATTTTTTAATATCGGCGGCATACATTATACTTTCACCGAAGACGTTACATTTACGAAGACGGATGCAGGAACACAGAACTTAACATCGTTAGCTGAAAGGTATATTCTACATCAAGGTAAGTTCGTGGAGTATCCGTTAATAACGTCGATTGGAGAGGAGTACGAGACGTTTGTACTGTTGCCAGGCGATGACCTAACAGTAGATCATTTTAATATACATGTATATGTTAAGGACATCGATACACAAAAATGGACAGAGTGGAACAGAACTACAAGTTTATTTTTAGAGAGGAGTACAGCGAGCACATATGAAGTAAGATTGAATGAAAATAAGCGCTATGAATTAAAGTTCGGCAATGGTAGAACGGGTAAAAAGCTAAAAGCTGGTGATCAGGTTGCTGTTTATTACTTGCTCAGCGACGGTTCAGCTGGAGCTGTCGGTCCAGGTGCGATAAATCGTAGTAGACTCGGTACGTATGATACAGTGCAGTTCACTGACATCTATACATATGTAAAAGATAAAAATATTCAATACGCTACACAAAATCAATTAGCACTTGTACAGTTTTCCAACGTTAATTCGTCTAGTGAATATTACGCCGGTGAAACTGTCGAAGAAATCAGAACCCGTGCACCTAAAGTTTTTGCAACGCAGTACAGGCTTGTGACGAAATCTGATCATGAGAATTATTTGCTTCAGACATATAGTAATATTATACGTGATACAAAAGTCGTAAACAACTGGGATTACTTAGATGGTCATTTTAAGTATAATGTTGATACGTTAAAGTTATCGAGATCGAATATCGAACCGAGAACATTATTAAATCAAGTCAATTTCGCCGATTCGTGCGACTTTAATAATCTATATTGCTATGTAGTACCTAAGATTGAGCAAATAACGACTGGTGTTGCGAGAGCTAATTATCTGACACCGTCACAAAAGAATCTCATTGTGTCTGGGTTAAGAGAAAATAAGACATTAACAACAGAGCTGCTAGTCATGGATCCAATATATATTGCTGCAGATATCGGCATTCCAGCAGTCGGTCAGGCACCCTCAGTAGGTGTAAAGGATGAATCAATATTAAAGGTGTTTAGAAATTCATCATCGACGAGAAGCTTCGAATCAATCCAAAATGCAGTTAACGGTATTATTGTTAATTATTTCAAACAATTCAAATTAGGCGAATCGTTGAGCATATCAAACATGGTGACAGATATATTAAATCTTGATGGTGTATCCAAAATAGCCACACAGCGTAAAGACGGTATGCATCAACTAGAAGGTATGAATTTACTTTTATGGAATCCTATTTTCCCTGAGCAAGATATAATAACTGCAGGTGCTGACGTTTCGATGCCGTATTATAAATATCCGTTTTTGAACGATGCTACTGCGTTTATTAATAAAATTGTAGTCGAGTCAGAATCAGCACTTACAGGGCCAGGATCGAGCGAGTATTAAAAATGGCATTTGCAAATAAAATTAAGATACCGTTTACTGTATACGGTGGTGTTAGTACCGGCGATAACGGTGCAGCTAACACTCTTTCTGGATTCACAAACAAGCTGACACAATTTCAATTTATTGCTGATACAGCTGCCGAGCCATTTAATTATTTGTCGAATGAGTTATTTGTTTGGGATTTTGGAGACGGTACAACATACAAATCATCATCAGCTGACCATGTATATAAATATCCCGGCCATTATATAGTATCATTAGTAGCGTACGATTCAGCCGGTAATGAATATCTTAGCACAGAAACAAAACGGCTTTCAGTAACTGATTTTATTATTGATCAAATAGATCTTGTCACCGACGATGCATTAGCAATAAAGAATTTACCGTCAGGCTTTGAGAGCTCAAAAGATAATCCGATAAATCTCAACATATTTGGATCAACACATACGTATCAACAATTATCTGCAAGCGGTTATACAATTAGTTTATATGTTAGCGGTACCGATTCAAAAAAATTACCTCTCTCAAGTAGTGACAAATGGCAGCATTTGGACAATACCTGGTCATTCTATAAGACATTAACAGCCGACAACGGATCGATCATATATAGTCCTGTTAACAGTGTGAGCCTAACCGTTGAGCCAATATACTATGAATCAGGTCAAAAGTTTGGAGCTCAATTTTATAGGCGAGTACCTTTATCTGCTGTTGATGTAGAATCCACTGCAGCAGTATTTGTTGGCGTTTCCGGTAGCACTGAATTTGTGTATGGTGACGACACACCAAAGCACGGACTAGATCCTGTTTTAATATTTACAGCGATAGATTTATCAAATCATTCAGACTATAGGCAGATTGTTGATGGTGTTATTGAATCCGATATAAGAGGTGATGTCAAGCTACCGTCAATATACGGTAATTTTAGCCGTATAATACCAGCGCGCATTAGACATCGACATGCATCCAAACTCACATTTACTAGCTCTGGTATTAGAACAATGACGCTAGCCTCGAATAAGTGGCAATGTACTGAAGTACCGTTCTTTGTAGATCTAGTTGACGAGAATGGTATATTTACGCAAAGCTATGCACCACTCTCTGGTCAACAGGCAGTACCTGGAGTCAGTGAGAACATGCATACATATGTTACTAATTTGTCTGTGGTCAGTAGTAGTGATATATGGAACACATCAACAGCACTTATATCAACTAACTTCTATAGAGTGAGAGATGACCAGTTACCTGTACACTTGGATGGCAAATTTAGAGGGTATTTCATTCCGTACGAGTCGACAGATACATGCAAACTGCAAGGTAAAGTAGAGCTGCCTGAGAAACCAACATTTAATAAAGACGTATTTACCGGATCTATAGGCAATCCGACGACGAGTGAAGTCAATACTATGTTTATTAAAGATGTGTATAGATATAGTGATACTGTCGGCGGTATCATGCACGATCGAAAAATAGAATTTGTCAAAACCGATACACCAACGTTTGGTTCACCATTTTGCTCATCAGCTATTTATGAGACGGATAGATACTCAGATAACAAGGTATTAAATATTTGGGGAGGTATAGTAAGTAATTCGTTATCTGCTGTAAATACATATACAGATTCTCCATCATCGATATATCTTCCATATATAACAGATAAGATTAACAAGTCCGTTCCGCTAACTACGAATAGTATTATTCGAGATTATTCAGTCGGACAATCCTCGTCAGAAATTACACCTACAAGGGTGTCGTTTGACTCAAGTAGAAATGCATGGATTACATTATCTGCAGGCGTGTTCGGTATGTACGCTGACATCAACGGCGCAGGTCTGATATCTAGAACAATTGGCGAAGCGCAAGATGTAGCTATTCTTGCAGAAAATGAAGTCATAGACGGTAAAGATTCGCTAGCTCCTGCTTTTATTGAATCCGGTAAAGGTTTACAGTACTGGATAGCTTGTAGTCATCCTGCTAGTGGTCAAGTTATACTAGGTAACCGAGCTATTCCGTTTAATATGTCTGTACCTATAGGCAATTATGCTAATATACAGTACGTATTTGAACCTAAAGGTATAGTGCCTGTAGATGGAGTCGCTGATAATCAAGGCAATCTGTGGGTAACGACATCTAATCAGCAACCAGAGCTTAGCTGGATCAGACAGGATATACAGACGATTTCAGCGCGCGCGATGAGCGACGATACAATTAAATACGAATACTATACAGGTGTAAATAATATCGCTAGCAACTATGTATTATATGTTAGCGGGTTCACAGACGACTTCTTCAACGGCAAATTTCTCGTCAAGAGTGTAACAGACAATGTTGTTACTGTTAAGCCGTATGAGGGTAAGATTAACAACGTATCTAGCACCGTGCTTCATGAAGCAAATATAGATTCAGCAATTTACGCTGACTGGGTATATAAAATTTTACCGACTGGAACGTGGTCAGTCAAAGTTAGCGGATTCCGCGATCCACAATTTATTGTACTCGACAAATATCAAAATGCTTGGGTCGGGCACGACACTAATACAGTTACGAAAGTAACAACGGCAGGTGACATCGAAGCAAATATTAACGTGCTCGATACAACGTTTACCAATGTATATGCGTCTGCAGGAACGGTATATAATTATACGATGAGTGCCGATACTCATCACTTAGGAGGTATGAGTTTTGATCCATATGATAATTTACTAGTAATAAATTCATTTGAGAGCAAATTATATAATATACCAACACAGACACCAACTGCATCTTCAGCATTTACAATATCTACCACATTAGCTACGTCATCTATTTCTATACGACCTGAACGAATTTTTGGTCACCATATTACTCGAGGCGACTGGACAGGATATAATTGGCTGAACAAATATACCAACAAATTTGGTACTTCGACTATTGAAGGCGACCTCTCACTTACGATATCTCCCTCCGCTGGTAAATATGCATTTGCGAAGATTAATGAAGATTTTGATCCTATAGAAACAATAAAGAGTTATAGAACGCAACCGATAACAATTAATAAGGGTAAGAGATTCTTTGACGATTTTTACGGCTCAATAGTTGGTAGTATAAGTTCAAAGCCAACCGCTCTCGGAAGAGTAATATATGAAAAAATAGCTAACTTTACAGATAATGTTGCTGACGCTGATACTTGTAATATAGATGCTCTTTATTCAATCTGTGATCAGCATGATTTTCAGCCAAAGAATTACAATTACGGGTATCCAGGAGGCCTCGGCCGAGTAATGGATTTTGTTTCAATACCACACAAGAAAGCTTGGGGATCGAGAAGTAAGTTTGATAGAGATTTCCATAATTATGGTAGCAGTAGTGGGTTATACGGTAAAAATCTTGGCGATCAAATCGACACTACAACTGGGATTATTACAGCTGGTGAACCTATAGTTATTAGACAGTTTTATAATAATGAATATAAAAAAGTAATGCCTATGTATGTATCTGCAGGCGAACCGGCTGAAATCTATAATTCGGATTTCAGCGACACCGTCAGTTATATTTCAGATTTTAGTACTGATACAAATGGTTGGGGAGCATCTAATGGCACAGCAACAAGGATAGAAAATTATGGTGGTAAAACATATGTGCTTGTAGAAAATGGAAGCTCTGATGCAGCTAGCCACAGCCTGTATAATCGATGCCTTACAATAGGAAAGAACTATAACGTAAAAGGTAAGTTCTATATTGCTGATCCTACTCATCCCAAAATTGTATATGCTTCATCCTTTACTGAAGGTCATGGTTATGCAGGAACCTATTCAGATCCATTAGACGGTTGGGTAGAAGAGTCTGCTATGGATATATATAGAGATACTAGCACTGATACTTTAGTAGGTAAAGTCGCCGACTCCGCGAAGTCGGTCCACTATGCGAGGAGAGACTCGACGCTAACCGTAGGTAAAACATATAAAATTACTGGCGAGGGATATATCCCGACCGCTGGTACCAATACTTATACTTCAGATTTTAGTTCTGATGAAGATGGATGGACGGCTAGAGATGGAGATCTAGATCGACGAGCGACCTACGCAAGTGAACCGAATGTCCTTAGAGCTTTCTTTAATACAACCAACGGTGGCCAACTTTTGAATAGCAATCACTATATCGAAAAAAACCTTTCATTAACTGTAGGAAAAAGATATAAAATCACAGGAAAAGTATATATTGAACAAGATAATGTTAAAGCAAATGTTGTTGGAATTGATAATGATAATTCCACGACTCCGGGCGGCGACATATTAAATATTACCACCAAGGGAGAATGGGTTAGTTTCAATGAAGAATTTACAGCCGTTGGAACTACTCTATATTTCTGGGCAAAAGAAGCTGCGGGCGATTTCACCTTCAAAATAGATTCGGGTGAAGAAGATTTTGGAATTAAAGATATTGTAGTAACAGAAGTTGGTACCAATACTTATACTTCAGATTTTAGTTCTGATTCACAGGGATGGACTGCGACTGGGGGAAATGCTTCATCTCCGAACACAGCGGGTGGTGAATTAAATACTCTTCGATTCGGGAGCAACATCAGTTCTGCTTATCACTTCTTACATCACGACACCCTATTAACTCCATATAAAAGATATAAAATAACTGGAGATATTTATATAAATCCCGGAGCTACTCCTATAACTGAGGTTAAACTTATGCTTCGGGATGGTGTTGAGGTTGGAGTCAGTACAACCACGCTGAATGGCTGGGAAAGCTTTTCTGTTGAATTTACGAACAGGGAACACGACGAGTTACGCTTTTATGCACTAAAGGGAACACTTTGGGAATATCCCACGACCAACCAATCGATGATGTTTGATGTTAAGAATCTTGTAGTAACAGAATTAGGCGCGATAGATAATATTCGTTTTTATGACGGAGTTGATTATCACATCGGGGACTTCTGCGGAACGGCAGACAATTTAGCGAAAGACGCTTGGCATTCCTTTTCGGCGGAATTCGTAGCAAAAACTGACTATATTAGTTTCTATATGCATCAAGACGGAGCAGATGGAGCGGGTACAGAATTTCCAGCAAACCCCACAAAAGATAAATTTTCTCTTAAAAATATTGCTGTAACCCAATTGGCCACGATTTATGAATCAGATTGGGGGATAGCATCGTCTCATGGCGACCACGGATGGACAAATGAGCGGGTTTATTGGGATTATATGGGTGACCCTAATGCTATACAGATGGTAGCCGGTTTTAACGAAGATTCTCATTATATACACCAAACATTTCCTGGTATGGATATCGGTAAATCCTATAGCATCAAGGGCAGGGTTTATATACCACCCAGTAATTCGTCTTGTGATGGAGTTTCTATTCAAGGTTATCCGGGTGCAGATGTGTTGTGGTCGAAGACTCTTACTCCGGGGCAGTGGTATGATTTCGAATTTAATACCTCGACGCATAACAGGCTATTAATATATCAGTTAGCCTCGACAAACAACAACGGTACACCGTATGTATTTACCGGTGCACAACCAGCTGAGGGCTATGATCTTCTCCGACTTGGAAATATTTCAATAACAGAAATACCTACGTATAGCGGGATGATTATATACGCTGGCTCGGCTTCTTCATATGAAGGCCGACGGTTTCATATCGATTATAGTAATTTCATTGACATGGACTTAGAGACTTGGGTAGAGTTTGACGCTGATTTTGTTGCTAATTCTGAGTATCTTACTTTTGTCCCTTATGGTCCGACTGACGGCGTGGGCCCTCCTACAGATGCATTTTCAGCGTCAACTGACGATAACTATGGAATTAGAGACATTATATTAACGGATCTAGATAATACGGACGGATTTTCTGGAGCCAGTCTTTCTATACTTCAAACGAATGCGGATTTGAATTATCCGATGGCTGTATATAGTAGAGCTGATACGGCGATAGCTTACCATAAAGTAGTCCGGTATAACAGTGTGGTTGCAGGGAAAAATTATATAATTACAGCAAAAATTTATATACCTTCCGGCGGCAAAAACATCAGAGGCTTCGGATTCAAATATGGTAACAACGTGCCTGATGGAGATTTTACTATTATTCATCCTCCGCTTGATGAATGGTATGAATTCTCTCATGAATTTACAGCGATAGAGAGAGATCCCGATACATGGAGTACTTGGATAGAATTTTGGATGGCGAACAGCGATACTGCAGATGTTCCTGATACATTTAATTGGGCAGGGGGAAGTACTGTAGGCCTATATGACGAAATGTATATTAAAGATGTTGTAATATCGGATAGAGATGTGTTGAATTACGAAACTAACCCTAATTATGTAAAATCTGTCGGGATGCTGTCATCATATCCGCTTAGTTCATATAATTTAGCGTGGGGCTGGGGATTAGGAGAAACCGTTACAAATGAAACATTTAAGACCTACTTCGCCGTCTACGATCACATTGAATACTATTCGAACGTATTATCGGAAGGGATTATAGATTGGACTAATTCTTATACCAATTTAGTCGAATCACAAAGCGGCTTAGAAAACTGGAGTACTTCTAACGGTATTGTAGAAAGTATGATAGATTATGAACTTAGAGACGGGCTTGGGCTATTCAACACTACTATTTCCGGTGACAATCGTGGTATACTGTAGTATCAAACCCGTTTTCTGTTGATAAATATTTCCAATGGCAGAGCTTAAACCGTTACCGTATTTAGAATGGATTCGTACTATTGATAGTTCGCTGGTATCGGAATCTGACCTTTTTGCTAAATACAACGAATATCTGGTATCTTGGTATAATACTAAGAAAAAATCTAGCTCTGATTTCAATAGTTATAGAAGAGAGTTATATGTTGACCTACTAAAAGAAATAACTATCAATTATACGACAGCAGAAGAGCAGCGCTTTCTATCAAAAATAAACTTCAATGACAGGCAAGAACTCGATACTATAATACCTTTCTTCGTTACTCGCTTAAATCAAATATCAAAATACATCATCGACGTACGGCAGGATCTACGAAATGTAAAGCATGTACATTATCTGAAAGGTTCAGAACGGGGAGTTGCTAAGTCAGTAAAAGATACTATTACTAATTTATTAAATGATGAAGATTTTGTTGACAAATACCCGGTATCAAATATACCAGCAGTTAGTTCTGTTATAGATAATATCTATATTGAGATAGAATCCTTATATGACGAATATAGTCATTATTTTGATACTAATTCAACTATTTCCGCGGCCATTTATACGTTAAGCGCGGATAATGTTCTATTTACTGAGTCGAAAAGTAACACCGAAAATATCGATCCTAATATCTGGCTAGATCTTGATTATGCTATACAAGAATTGTTAAGTCAAATTCCATTACTGCTTACAGTAACTGAAGATGGCAACGACTGTATTTACGGCAAATCAGCTGATCAGAGTATTATTGGGATTAATATCCCGAGAACAGATATAACACAGCTCCCGGACAGTGAGTTTGTTAATCAGCTACCAAGTAAAGACACGTTAAACATAGTATATCAAGGCAAGCTTGTCGAAAAATACGCTGGCACAACGATGTACTACTTGAGTACCAATTTAACAAATACACAGTTCGTATCTGGCGTTCTGTTCGAACCTAAAACACCTAACCTGAACTATCTAAACAGATATAATTCTGGGCATGCTACTATACCAAGCAAATCAAATTTGGTAACTCTCAAAGATATTGGTAAGTTCTTTACACCCGACAAAGAAGGTGTAATAAACTTTGAGAGGATTGAATCTGATTATAAGCTCGACCCGACCGCCCTAGAGGCGAATACAATATATGTTTTTCCTGATCCTGACGAATATGGGACTGGTCGTGGTAATTCATTATTAGATGTACCGTCAGTACTCATCCATACAGACGACAATACGCGTATTAGATCCGGCAAGGAATCTCAAACACAATATGGTGATATTGTAAATGACAGACATATACAAAAGTTTTACCCGTATCAGTCTGTTGAAGAGTCACTGCAATTGCAAAGTACAGGTATTAGTAGATGGCATGATGACATAGATTTTTGGGAAGGTGACGAAAAGGATATATGGTCTAAATCAGATATATATGTTAAGAAGTCTCTGCGACCATATCCTGTAGAAGAGAAGCAATCTGATTTACTAATTAGAGAGGATAGTTTATATCAGTGGAAGACTGATATATACGGTAACGAGTTTGCTCTGTTCAAGCAAACTCGTCCTGTTGAACTGACTACTAATCAGACTGCAGGAACATATACAAATACTGCTGTACAAAATACTGGTGATACGTCTCATATATCATTGACGGGTGAGTTTAGCGATCCCAAGCATCCATATTTTCAATACCAGCTCTCCAATAATACAACGAAGTATGAGCAAAAAACATCACCATTATCAGCAGTATTATCAGTGTATGATAGATATAATTTAGAGACAGCTGACTTTTATTTTAGAAATGTATATTCCTCTGAGATATCTCCCACGTCCAGCGCGCTGAGCGCTATATTCATCAAGTACGAGAAGGATGAGGATATAAAAACTGAATTAAACAATAACATCAAAGCGTTTGATATCATTGGAAATGTCATTTTAGTTGAAACTAAAAACTTTTTTGTTGTTGAGAAGTTTGAATATGATCTAACTAACAATAGTTTTGAGTCTATTCTACCTCTACGCGTTATGGTGTCTATATCAGGAGATGATAGCAATTTCAGCAGGTTCGGTAACCCGTGGTATGATGAAAGAACGGAAAATATCTATTTCTTTAAGACATCATTGCATCCGTTTCTGTCTGCCTCTAACAGCAAATTAATATACCCGACAATATATTCATACAATATTAATGATAACGACTTCCGGGAAGTATATTCAATTAATACACTTGCTCCCGGATCGTCGGGAACTGTTGAACTAGATCAAGACTCATACAACCTTCTGTATAATGAAGGATATGTTGTAACATCCCCTTACTCTATCATCACGTCTGTGACTGGTGATAGCTTTAATATTACACGTATAGATCGACCTTTCGGTGCTTTAAGTACATTAGAAAATACTTACACCATTAACTTTTTCGGTTATGAACCGAGCGATGCCCCAATATTGCACAACTGGTATTATGATACTACTGACCGAAAAGCCCTAACTAAGAAACAACTGGATGTGTTTACTCCGAATAGAGCTGTGTTCAATCATAACATCGGTAATTACCAGACAGTATTAAGAAGCAACGGTATGTTATTGTCCGGTAATATACAGTCAAATGTTAATAGAGGCGGATCAGAAACGCGTCCAATATCGCTTGAAGGCGTTCAGTCACAAGTAGTATTCGGAGATGATGAATCTGTCGTTTATCCTCTATCATTCGGTACAACCGCTTCAGGGAGACATGCAGCGTCTCCTGGAGTAATTGACACAGATAAATTAACCGTACGTCTTGGTTCAGGTCTTAGTGCGTCAAAAACAGATGCACAAGGCGCAGGATCGGTCGAAGAGGCTGACACGGCTATTTTACCATATACACATAATACCGGTTATTTGTTAAATAACAGTGGGTTATCTGGTATAGGCAACGACATTGTTGTAACGTTTGATGTAGCGATGTATACTATTACAACTCAAAATTCAGCTTACGCGCAGGTAATACATGATTAATATATGAACCCGGTAAAATACCATCCAAAAAACATTAGACCGTTAAGCGCAACATATAAGCTTGACGATGATATTGACGTATCTGATATGAGAGTATATACGTCAGAAGGTTTAGGTATATTTACAATCAATGCTCTATCTGCGATCGAGGACGTTACATATAATAATTATAATCCATTATTTTTAACAGAAGCAAAAACAACAAATCATATTATGAAAATGGAGACGACGAAGACGTCGTATCCGAATTATATGCTCACATATCTCAAAGTTAAGGATAATGATCATTTCGTTGTCATCAATGGCAATCTCGGAACTGTAGCTGTTACGGGCGTTTCAGCTAACATGGACGATAGATATTTTTGCGAAATTGAGTTTATTAACCCGGTTTATTGTACAGTACGTCACCCATATGATAATGCACTGAAATATCTAACGGTAAATCCAGGCAACAGCTCTGCAATGACGTTTACTTCTAGAAGTAGCGGGAGCGACGCGGTACATGATAGACAGATATTTAATTATGTGTTAGATGAAACTAATAAAACAATAACATTGCTCCAAAATTTGTCAACTGAGCAGCATACTTCTATCGCATTGCTCATTCAAAACCATCAAAACGAAACGGATGCCGATGGAACGCCTGGTCTTTCAGCCATACCAGTACCAGGATCGCTAAGTATGTATAATTCTGGTAACAGGTTTGAATATAGAGATCTCAATACCGGTACAGTCTTTAATCTACAGACAACTTGGAATTCATATGTAAGCGCTGTCGACGATACCACAACTGATGTATCTACGTCTAATTCGCACCAAAATATTGAAAACAATTACGTTGTCACGTCTACTACTAATAATATTAGCTATAGCTCGCATCAAATAGCTACCGAATTTATACCTCTCAAAAATCAAGTTACCCCTGAAGGCGGAGTTAGTAGAAATAATCCATATACGGGCCCGCAGCCGGAAATTTCTCATCGCTCATACACTAAACTCCATACTGGTACATACGAAGAATATGGCAATGATTCTATGCATCTTAGTTATGACGCGAATATAAAGGAAATACTTATACCAGCAGACAAGCTAACATATTTTCATATGCCGCAAGTTATGTCTCCATATAACCGAATTAATATTAATGATACTACGTTATTGAAGTCTGGAGCAATTGCAGGTAACGTGCCTATAAAATCAGACAAGGTATTTAAGAAGCTAGATACATCGCAAAACAGTATACAAAATGTTCTCGTACCTAACGCGGAAGAGCTGAACGGTACGTGGCTGTGCTCGTGGCTTTCTGGCGCACCGAATTCTCCGCTTCAAAGAACCGGACCGATTTGGGTAGATAGATTTTTTAACTCAAGCTTCCACACAAGAACATCTGCATTGACGTCAGGCGCTATTGAGAATATTGTATATATAGACAAGGATGAAAGCTTGACACGAAAACTTGGCGCGTCAGCTGAACATATAACCATCTATGATAAGATGAGTGATTTGACGTTCGAACCAGGAATACTCTACGCGTATCATCATGTCGGTAAAAAGAATAGTCAAAAAGTTATTAATTCGATCAAGCATTCATTAATTGCTGAAAATCTAAACTTATATAAAGACTACAAATTAGTAAACATTTCGGTAGACGCGCCGCCTGTATATACATTTAATGCTGACAATTTCGGTACAATGAATTCTGTTAAGCATACAGGCTCATTTACTCTTAATTTCTGGATGCATAATATTAATTGGACCAAGCCTATAGGTGACCAAATAATTGGCAATTACATTACCAACGGTTTTGGTATATTTAATTACGACACTGTAACACCATTTATTGCTATACCAGATGAAAATAAGGTACACATATATAATAGCGATTTTGTTTATTTACATACACATTATATCAATAAACAGATCAGACTATTTAGTAAGAGAAGCTCGAGCGATAATTACTGGATAGTTGACGATAACAACGACATATATGAATATACGATTAACGGTACAATACAAAACAAAATAAGTAGCAGCCATTTAAGCGGTAAAATGCTGATAGATCTCGAGATAAGTGAAGATTACCTTTACATCCTAGTAAAGCCTAATAGTGATACAGCACAATATTTCAAATATAATCTCGGTAATAGAAGCTCAGGATATATTGGTACATTAGCCAATGCAAATGTCTGGAATTTCGGGACAGGAGCTTCTCATTTGACAGCCGCTAATATACACTCTGTAAGTAAGGGTCTATCTGCATCAACAGGAGTACTTGTTACAATGAGCGATGCGCATAGTGGCGCTGGTAGTTCTAATGTACATCCCACATCAGGATCTATAATTTTCGGTAACGGTAGTATGGTAGATAATAATGGCAGCCCATGGTCGCTACAAAATAATAAAGTATATACATATGATAATACAATATCAGCTAATATACTTGGAGTTAGTTCAGCTAATATTATTGAAGGTATAGGTTGTGATAAAGATAACAATATATGGGTGTTACATAGCAATAACAAGGTAAGTAAATTAAACAATAACAGAGCCGAGACATTCACTACAACGCTTTCATGTCTCACAGGAACCCTGTATAATAGATTTATCGACTTCATGTGCGAGTTTGATAGCAATGGAGATTATCAGACATATTGTATTACAACGAATCAGTCCGTATCTGGAGCAAAATTTGTAAAACTGTCGCTGAGTGGCGACGTGATTAGCTACACAAGTATCCTTAGCGGTACAAAGCTCGAAGACTCGACAATTAAGCATATATTAACGCCGCTATCAGGATGGAAAACAACAACTGGATTCGACTACGCTCGTAAAACTATAAATGATAGAGGCGAATATATTAAAGTAAAACTCGGTCTTTCAACTATCTATAATCCGAGTACAACTACATCAACATATTCAGCGTTTACTTTATCACATCCAATATCTGCATTAAAAAGCGGCTGGCACAATTTCTGCGTTGTGTTTGACTCCGAACGCGGTCAGTTAGATTTTTATATCAATACTATACATGTCGATAGTAAGAGTGTACCTCAAGGTAGATTTAGTTATTCAGATATATTCGACCAACCGTTAACTGTCGGTACATCACCATTTTATACTAAGCTACTTTTATCTGAGCATTTAGATCAACCTCAACATTATCTGCTTAACGGTATTAGTATGAAAAACATCTCGTTATACGATACTGCTTTAGATTACTTCGATATCAAATCATTGTATACTGCGCATACAGATACAGGGGCAATGAAATGGGATATCCCAATTGGTAAGCGCGGGTATATTGATACTATTGAGAGAGTATTTAAGCATAGAATCCCTGGCAGAAAGAGCGAGATGTTTAATGTTAATATTAGGAACACTACCCTAACGGACAGCAAGTTAAAGAGCGATGTAGAAAACATAATAAAAGAGCATCTTGACGAGATTGTACCGGCATATACTAAGTCGCATCTAGTTGGATGGGACAATGTATATAGTACGTCTGTTAGTTCCATCACAGGTAGCGTGCCATCTACAGTAGCAGTGTTAGATCCAAACCGAGGAGGAGCAATAAATGGCTATTGAAACGGTAAATAAATCATTAGATACAGCTGTTATAAGTACATCTGGGTTAGATGTTGAAATATCCACATATTTTACGCTAGATAGATATCTAGGTGATATGCTTACGTTGCCTTACAAGTTCGAAGACGTAAAGATAAAATCAAACGAGCTGTGTACGGCAGATAATGTTAACGCCGCTTTGTTTAAGCTTCATTATAACTTTTTATACTTAAATGCTCAAACAAAAATAGCCGATAATAATTTTCCGAGAAGCTATAAAGGCTTCATTGCGTCAGATGCCGATACCGGTAAAGATGAGGTAACGTGGTATTGGCCAGCGTCTGCAGCTACGAGTGATTTAAGCGAAATAGGAGCCACAGGCACAGCATTGTCAGGTCTTGTAGCTGGCGCTTTCGCGCAAAGTATTGACTCTCAATCCGAGTATGTAGGGGTTGTTGCAACGTCAGCTACATTATTAGGATACCGCAGTAATTTCGTTGACGATACAGCTTCTATTAATCTCAATAAACAATCTATTGAAGATGCCTCAGGCTTGCAATTTACTAATATTAAGTCGATGCAATTTAATTCCGAGAAACGATTGTTTGTAATTGACGGTTCAAACATTCATAAATTTAATGTCGATGCAGTTCTGACATCAAATAGGGCTGTTAGCGGTATTGGTAGATTTCTAATTAAAACAATCGGTGGCAAGAGTAAAAATATATACGATAAAGATAAGTTCAATAACCCTGTAAGTATATACGTCGATGGAGATGATGATGTATATGTTTTGGATAAAGATGATCACGGATTCAAAATTTACGACAAAGACCTAAACTGGAAGCGTACAGCGTCACGAAAATCTGAATATACAAATTTATCGGGAGGCTCACCTGTCAGCATAGCGGTTGACGACGTGACAAAAAATATTTTTGTATTAACAGATAATGGTCTATTGTTTGAATATACAAATGAAGCTACGTTAATCGGAAAAACACTCCTAGACGATCCTTTAGAGACCGACGAGCAATTTAAGCAAATTACATTTTCTAAGAAGCATGGTAATATAGTTTATGTCATGACAGATAAGAGCTTGTTCAAAAAGTTCAAAACGAAAATGTCAAAAAGTATTGGTGCATTTAGGCTTGCGGATAATAATATAACGACGCAGTCGCTAGCATTTACTAGCCTGATGCATGCCGATATATATACATATGACTATGTACATTTGGGCGGCAATTCGATACATACAGGCGTACCTAGCCAAGTTGGAGCAATATTCAAATTTAATGAAGATATCAATTATAAGACTTTAGCACATGATGGCTATAAGACTGATTTATATCCGTTAAGTGCCATTAATATTAAAGAGAGCGAATTCGTCACATCATGGGTTATTAATAAATCAATGCATAAATTAATTTATAATCACTTGCTATTAAGAGATAATATGAACTACAAATACGTAGGCCAATATGATGCAGTTGGTAGGTTACAATTTGTTAAAGCTCGCAATTTACTTGATACAGATCCAAATCTATTTGGCTATGCAACAGATTTAGATAATTTTGTAGGTATAAATGAGCCTATGTTCGCCGATACAATCAATCGACCGCTACATGAGATATATAAAATCCAAGAAAAGCTGATAGAAATGTGTAACGAGTCTATCACAAATAAGTTTCCGTACGCGTCACAGGTTGTTGAAGTTAAATAGCTCGATTTATACAAAAGACACATAAATAATCATAGATATGGCATATAGACTGTTAAAAACTAGTGAACTTTCGTCAGTGCCAGTTGGCTATTCAATGGTCACGGGCGACTTATTACAGGCAACTGTAGGTGCCCAGACTGCTGGTCCTTCATTATCAACAATAAAACTGGAGCTCGGTGAGTTATTTGCATGGTCTGTTACACCTAGTAATACGTTCAGTTTATGGGTATCCGGTACTGATGATAATGTCTATAATAGAAGCGGCGGTAATGTTGGTATTGGTACAGCAGCCAATCCTGAACAAAAATTAACAGTTAACGGTCCGATTAGTGCACGTGGTGAAGGTACATTCGAAGGTGGATTAAGCGCTAAAGGCGGTAACGGCTATTTTAGC
>Ga0098044_1000356_pt1 | contig 24456 bp, 20 predicted proteins | sample 10_taG_FD_75053 | JGI IMG/M metagenome (GOLD analysis project Ga0098044, IMG submission 75053) | Marine viral communities from the Subarctic Pacific Ocean - 10_ETSP_OMZ_AT15264 metaG | ecosystem: Environmental > Aquatic > Marine > Oceanic | place: Pacific Ocean | collected 2015-01-16 | reverse complement strand
CTGCAGTAAGCGATGGAGCCTCCCAATAAGAGGCATCTAATACTCCCTGTACTTTAAGTTTACTCCCAGTCCATTGCATTCCAACTCCAGCTGATCCGATATCAAACTTAAAAGTTCCACCAGTTCTTCCCATCCAAAAGCCAGCAGTCCCTGAATTAAAAGTATTGTGACCAGATGAGTATATAGCTGAGCCATTAGTATTTCCAAGTATAACACTGCCACCGTCTATAGATACATTATTAGACGCTGTTAAATCTCCTAAATCTCCCCAAGTACTAACAGTACCAGTTCCATATCCAGCACTCGCATGATTTCCCCAGCCGTGAGCAGTATTCGCATTATTCATCCCAGTAATAAGATTCGCTGTTGTCTCATTACCAACAGTCCCAGTATGATTCCCACTTAATATAGTTGCTGTGGAATCCTGATTTGATGAATCACCAAGAGCAGCACCAGTTACAACAGCAGTAGCTCCTGTTCCATCAATCGTCCCAGTAATATCACCATCAAATTCAACTACACCATCACCAACTGGATAATAAGGGTTCTCATCAGTAGCAACAGGCTGAACCATATTTGAGTATATAAACCCAGTAGAAGAAATGTTAGTATTTACACTTCGATAGGCTCGCACTCCAAAAGTATAGTATAAATCCTGTGGAAGTCCTTGAAGTATAATAGACCTTCTATCATACGGAACAAAATAAGCTGTTTCATATCCTGGCGAATCTCCTATAGTATAACCATCATTTGATGATGTAGATCGATAAACCCAAATTATAAATCCATCTAAAATGTCTTCGTTAAAGTTCCAAGTCCACTCAAAAGATATATCACAGCTGGAATCAGTATTCGTAGTATGGTCTATAGCAGTTCCATCATTATTAATTCCAGGAGCACCCAGAACATCGCCATTCATATCGTTGCCACTATTAAAGTTTACAGAAGCAGACTGTATATCATCAAATGATGTAAATCCATCATTACCATCGGTTACTCCTCCACCTAATACATTTACAACTCCTCCTATATTTAGAGCAGAACCAGTCCATTGCAGAAAATTGTCACCTTGGGCTGTAGTTGTACCACATTGGAATACACCAGTGTCATCCATGTATACTTTCCACGCTCCATCACCACCACCTATAGTAGATTCTTTATTCCAAAATCCTAAGAAGTCGCTACCCGTGTATAATCCTGATCTTGTTTGGTCTGGTATAACAGGAAAAGCAAGTCCTACTTCCATTGTACATCTTACGTCATCAAAATAATGACTAACTCCATTTGTACCAACTTTTGAAATTAAAGTCACTACAAAATATGCAGGCTCAGTCCCATCGTAAGCAGATCTAATAGTGTGAGCACCAGTTCTATATCTCCAGTCTCCAGCCTCCCCTGGTGTCCCCCATGAAGGGACATCTCCAACAGCGTCAGATACCACCTCAAGTACAGTTTTATTAGCACTATAAAAGGTCAGCCCTATACTGGCACCACCAGCTGCACCAGGGTATACGCGTGCTGAAAGATTTACTTTCATACCCGTTACACAGGGTATATAGTTAAATTCAGTCCCTTGCTCTCTTGTATTTTTTACCTCATATGGTAATATAGCACCGTCTAGTTGTAAAGAATAGTCACCATTATATTTTTGAGCATCAGTTTTAACGGGATCTACTCCTCCTGTTGAATGATTCCAAAACCATGTTTCTGAACCCTCTATATCATCTCCAGCAGCAGTTACCTGAGCTGTAACTTCCATTCCTCCATCGAGAACTACACCTCCACCTTCTATACCAGTAAGACTTCCAGCTGGTACAGCCCCAACAGTTCCAAGAGTTGTTTGTATAATAGCCTGAGCATATTGTAAATCTGAAGATTGTGGTGATTCAGCTTGGTAAAGGAATTCAGCCCACTCTATTCCCCCATCATCAGAAGCTTGATTGAATGCACATAATAAGACATCACTTGATAGCGGAGTAAATGCTGTATAAAGATTATCATCATCTCCTTCTATCCCAAATCCCCCTCCTACTGCATACCAAATGCCAGTTACAGAATTATGAAATACCATTACAATATGGTCTCTTATAGTATCAGTACCTTGAACTACATAGGTCCCTAAACTATCATCACCTGTAAATCTTGAATCTCTCGTATCCACAGACCACATTAGATACATCGTAAGATTTGTGTTATCTGTACCAATTACTCCAAAATCAGAGAAGTCTGTTCCTTCACTATCTGGAGCTTGGAAGGGGGTCTGTATTGTAAATGAAGACAGAGGCAAAACAACATCTGGTCTTAAAATAGTAAAAGTCTGCTGATCAGAGGGAGTATTATTGGCATTTATATCAACATCAGTAAATTCTGGTGGATCCTCATCCGAATCAAGTGTCATTGTTTGTAATGATACAAATCCTGTCGCAAAGCTATTCTTTACAGCTTTAACATGACCACGAGATACAAGCTCATCGTCTTCAGCACTGCTAAGAGGCTCTATTTTAAGAGTCCCTCCCCAACCAATTCCAGGTGGAATCTGACTTGTAAGGCTATTACCAATCCAGTTTTCAGCATCTACTAAATTACTCTCTACACTGTCTACATTATCCTGCACACTATCTACATTAGCCTGTATAGCGTCGGCTATTGCAGTAAGAAGAGTTGATCTTTCATTATAATAGTCATTCCACGTTGTATTCCAAGTAGCCCTAACTATAGTAGTTGTTGCAGCCATATCATCAAACAGATCAAGTGTGGTCCCTATGTAAACTACTAATGCGTTATAAGCGGTATCATAAGCGGTAGTAGATACGCTTAAATCTGTTCCTTGAGCTGTATAACCAGCATATTCATTGGTTATTGCAGTATATAATGTATATGCAATTTCTTTCTCGCTTGGTGTAACCTTATCATCGTTCCCTATATCATCAACATCTTCTTGTGCTGCAAGTGCAGCAGCAGCGGCGGCATCTGCAGCGTTTTGAGCGGCATCTGCATCCTCTTGAGCAGCATCAGCATCAGCTTGGACAGCAGCATCAGCAGACTGATAAGCACCTGTTAAAGTAACTGATAAAGAGTCAAAAAGAGTATCCTCCCCAAATAACTGCTCATATTGATCCCCCTCTGTAAACTCCATATTGCCCTTTACACGTATGGTTGCTCCATCCCAGGAAAACTTTGTACCTGATGCATCATATACTATCGGATCATTTACACTTAAACCAGTTCCTATCCTAAAATTACCATCCGTTTCAAGATGCACCATTAAATCAGTACCTGTATACATTTTCAATTCTGTATTAAATAGCCTTACACCCTTAACTGGGTCAGCTGTTATACCTTGAAACCCATCAGCAGAGCTTGTATAAAGATTCTTACCGATCGCCATCCCACAGAGATCACCTTCATTATAATCAACAAAACTTCTTAATTGCCCAAATGACACTACTGGTATAGCATCGTTCCATTCCTGATCTTCAGTATCATCTCTTGAATACAAAGTTATCGCTGGCCCGAGGTCTTGATAGGCGGTTTCAGTAGATGTAAGCTCTATAAAACCATCTCCTTCCTCATGACCAAGGTTCATTATAGCATCACCAGATTGCCAACGATTAGCAAGACCAATATTAGCTACACTTCTATTCACATTATATGTGTACGGTCCTATATTTACTACCATATCAGCAAAAGCTTTGTTTTCAAGAGTCTCAAATACATCGGTTGGAACTCTAAGATCAATTTGTCCTAATTCAAGATCAGGTGCTTTATCATAGTCAGTATCAATACCTTCTGGATTTGCAGTTTTTATTAGTGCTTTATATGCACCATTTATTCCAGGAGGATCATCGTATGCATGTCCACCTGTTCCAGATACAAGTATCCATTGACCATCTTCTAATATACCAGATATATCTGGATCTCCAGTATCTACTGTTATCCTTGCATTTGGTCTTATACCCCAGTCTGCTTCTACTCTGTCTTGATATGCGTCGTATTCAGTCCCGTATTCCAGATTTAATAGGTTATCTTCTGTGGAGATATCAGCGTTTGCCCATGCACCATCATTTGTTATCTCAAAGATCTCTGTCTGTGGAAGTCCCATTGGAGCAGACTTCATTATAGCAAAGTCTCCAGTATCAAATATATTATGCCTAACGCTAATGGAGGTTGCTTCCATATCTATCGGGGCTTCCAGCATTGTTGTAGGAGCTACGCTAATTCTTCCCCCGATTGTTGCAAGTACATCTTGTGCTACAAGAGTTTCAGCATATATCTCACCAACAAACAAGGACCTAAACATTCTGTTAAAGTCCCCAAGGTCAGTAAGTAAAGTCTGCTTTGGTAGTACCTGCCCTGGTGTATCAGTCCCTGCTTCAGGTAACAACTGTATGTTACCTATGGTATCAACAAGGAGATTTCCGCTTGTATCAACCTTTAGGTCAAAGTACATGTTCGCATCACTATAATCCGTTATTCTAAGTTGACCATATCCAGTATCAGCAGGGCCTCTAATCTCAAGAGCTGTCTTATTATACGGAGAAGTTCCTTTCCAGGGATATATTTTAACAGGAGCCTCTACTAAAGTTTCACCATATACAGTTGTAGTGTACGTGGTACTGTCTGCAGTATTCATAAAAACATCTCCAGACATAACTGTCTGACCAGTGTTTGACTCAGCAAATGCTACGGTTAATGCACCATCTATTAAAACATTTCCTGAAACATCAATAGCTGGGTCAGAATCAAGACCCTGTCCCTTCCCATATACTTTAATTGTCATTCCAGTACCTGCACCAACCGATTCTCCAAATGTATGTATTTGCCCTTCTCCACCCGTCCAAATAGGTTCTATATCTTCATCAAGTTTATGTTTGTGATCAACGCGAGCAGCAAAAGCAAGTGTCCCAGCACTACTATTATCAAGATCTACTTGAGTTACATTAGTGGTGTCAGTTGTGTCTGCAAGAGGAAAATGTATAGTTCCAAGATGTTCTAAGTCACCACCGAATGCGTAAGATCCCTCATTAAAACTTAATCCTACAATATTTGAATCCGTCCAGTGAGTGTGTGTATGGTCTCCTCTTGCAACCTGTCCAACTCCTGTTCCCATGTCACCATTGAAATCAATATTATGACGAGTAACATCATATCTTGTAATATGTGCTGGGTTCATATCTCCCGCAACAGCACTAGTATCAGTATTTTCTGGATTCCTTGTTTCAAGAGTTAGTTTAACAGAAGCCCAACCATCCTTTACCCTGCCTTGTAAGAAGTATCCTGATGTCCCATCATTACCAGTACCTTCGTATAATCTTATATCACCAGGTTTACCCTCTCTTGGAAGAAATGTATGAGTTCCACTTGGTAAATGAAGAGAGTCAGAAAGAGAATTGATATCCTTATATATTGTATCAACAACCCGTTTCATTGCGGGATCTGATACGGATGGAGCGTTTTTCTTTACAACGCCAAGCTTCGGTCTAAAAGGCATTACTTAATCGTTCTTGTGTTGTATGAGATTCCTATTGAATCTATTTCTACATTACTGTTTGTTATCTCAAGTCTCACTTTTTTAGCACGTCTTACTACAGAACCCTTCAACCTGTACGTTCTAACATTCTCTTCATCTTTAATTGTCGCCTCAGTTAGGTCAACTTCAGTTTCATCTGCAAACATTTTAATGTTATAAGTTGCTTTTGTAATGTCAGTATCACTATTAAAAACAATCTTCATACGTTTCAATCGCTTATCTACTGTAGCAAAACCAAAGTCCAAGGATGGCGTATAATGGTCGAATTTCTTCCTACCCGAACCTTCACCTAATTTATAGATATAATCGCTGTCAGATAGCCATAATTCGCCTAAATTGCCCTGTACAGAAGCCCTTGGCTTAGGTATATCAATTAAATCCCACCTTTTGCGTGGAATATTGTAATTCCAAGATCCGTATTCTCCATCAGTATCTTCAAACTGAAACATAACATTTTGGTTAAATGCGTCATATTGTACATAAGGATCATATGCATGCTCTATATTGTGCCACGCTTTTGTTTCAGTACCAAGATCATCAAACTTAGAATTCTTTAATATATCGTTACCTATTGGAGTTATCCTGGTTCCGTCATGCATGTACATATTATTAGCATCGCAAAAGTACATCCCATAGTCAGTTATAACAAATGACTGTTCTCCAAAACAACCAACTCCTTCGTGTATATCCTCAATAGCAAGTGTATTTAAATCGATCTTATACATATTAGCTTTGTCAAACGCAAAGATTCTTCCTGCCCAATATGCTATCGCTGTTGGCTCATTCGGGAGTATACAAAAGTCTTTTGACCATTGGAATACACTAAAGTTACCAGGCATAGACCTAAAGATAAAGTTTTGACCATTTACAATGTCCTTATGATAACAGTTAGCTACCACTAAATATCCACCAGCAGAGCAACTCAATTTATAATTTACACTTGTATTTCTTAATGATTCTGGCATTCCTGTAATAGCTTCATAGGTGGCACCAAGATTCCCATCATCCACCATAACTGAAAAGTATTCATCGTCAACTTTACCAAATCCACCTTTGAAACTTTTCTCTCCAATCATCCTATAAAATTCTTCTACGCTGTTCTTTCTATATACAACTATAGCAGAACATCTTTCTGGAGGCTGACTTAATCGTATCTTAACAACTGTAGTATCATATCTACCGCCGCCTGTAGTATGTTTAAAATAGAAAGTATTTAATGGACTTTCTTGGAATCCGTCATATACAAGCGATAGTTTATAGTAATAAATAACACCATTCTCAAAATTAGCAGAAGCATCAGGATCATCAACAACGTCTCCATTAGTAAAAGACAATCCATAAGGTAGCTCACTTTTCTCATAATAACTTAAATAGGGAGTAGCTGCGTTTAAATCTGCTGTTGCTGGAGGGATAAAACCAGATGTACCTGTATAACCAGCGTTTTTCCATGTACCTCTTCCTATGAAATACTCTCCTTGAGTAGCACTAAGTTGCATTGCATAGTCAACACCAGTCACTGTTGTAGCTTCTGTCTTGTAAGCTTCACTGTTATGCGGTGTAGCGACAGCCATAGCTGGAGTTCCAAGTGTTTTGAATATCATAGGAGTCCATCCCTCAGTTGTTACTGTCCAGTTCCCTCGACCTTCTCCAGCATTAACATTTGTACCAGTAGGAAAATTCATATTCCAACTACCAAGTACTGTTTCTGTCCCATCATCCCCCTGGAGAACAGCCCAAAACTTATGTGCTCCCTGAGCGACTGAAGTCCCACTATTGACTACATCTAAAATCCTTCTGCTCATAGAAGCTATACCAGCTACTTCATCTGGCATTTGATTTATCTCATTTGAACCATCAAATCCAGTAGAGGCAGAAGCACTGTCAAACTTAATGATATAGTGATCATATTCGCTGTATCCATTATTATATCCAAAACCAGCCATCCAAATGCCTCTATCACAAGCAGCGTTATAACTGTCACTATGATTCCCATTAGTGTTATCACTTTGATTTATACTTGCTGTATGAGATTCCCCATCGTTATAAAAATTGATTCTTTTAAATCCTTCAGCAATTTGTCTATGTCTAACTCCTACATGATTAGGGTTAATATTGAACATACATACATCGTCATATTGTTCAGTTGTATGACCATTCGCCCAAATATACTTATAACGAGGTGTCCAATTACTCCATTGGGTACTACCAAAATAACCACCATTAGTAACAAACTTTCCTTTTACATGTGCTATAAGACCTATTGAATTATGCCCATCATTTAAATCTATAAGACCTCTTCTTCTTGGAGTAATGAGATAGTCCTCAGCTCCATCCCAACCTAAATTCTTACCAATTTGTGCTGTATTAGCTGGTTGGGTATGCATTCGACTATGTTTCCACTCATTACCTTTTACGCCTTCATGTGCCGTATCACCACTGGCAGCACCACCAGGCTCCTCTGGAGCTCCAGTGGCTGGCTCATTTACCTTATCATTATATCTCCAATAAAAGTAGTTACTTTTAACATTGTAAGTGCCAGCCCAATAGTCGTGAGTTCTCTTGCCAAAATTAGGATAAAAATGTTCATTAAAATATCCACCAGTCCCTGTTCTCCACGTTCCATAGTGTGTTAATTTAGGAGTAGGGGGTGTACATTCGTGTAAGGTAACTGTTAAAGAATTCCAAGATATATCTGACTCAGGATTAAAATAGTATAAAAACTCCTCATCAAAGGTATACGCTGTATCACTTTTTTGCGTAAAGAGAACATAGACTATAGTATTACCAGTTGTAGCCTGGTCTCCATAAGTTTCTATAATATCAGTTGGTCTCGATCCCTCAACTGGAGATTGAGAACTATTTGCAAAATCTGCTGTAAGCGATATTGGAACAGTATGGTCGTAAACATATTGATTAGGATCATGAGGATGAAAACCAGAGGCATCACTGCTTAGTACGTGAATTTTATTAGCGTTTTTATCTGTTGCCCAAAAGTAAGTATGCCCAGCTCCATTATGTGTCCATGCAGCTAATGCCGTATCACCTGATCCAGAAGGAGTCCAGGCATCTCCAGCTCCTGGGTCTCCTGCTCCAGTAAATACGCTTAACTCATCCCAAAGCCAACGTGATCCATAAATCATATTCGGAGAAAAAGTAAGCATAGAAGTAGGTTGCTTCTGCATACCTAAGTTTGTATTGGAGGCACTATCTTCTGTACCGTCACTTAAAAAAAGTACTAACTTTAACATCCCAGGGGATATTCCGTAGGTTATCCTTGGATCCCAGTTTCTTTCGTAATTAGTCGTATTATATTCTCCATCATATGCATAGTCAATATGATCAAGGTTAAATACTGATCTTCCCTTATCAATAGGAAGTGTCTCTGAATCAGTAAGTCTATACCCATCAATAGCATTACCAAATTGCTTATGCTTTATCTTTCCAAACCACTTACTTTTCGCTTGAAGAGTATTCCCTGTCCCAATATATATCTGTGCATTGTTCTTTTCTAAGCTTACATCTGCTGGAGTTCCTGGTATGTCGTAATAGACATCTGTGCCCCCATCGTCTGCAGTATATTTGTCTTCTATGGTTTTAACGCCATAAACATCATTAAATACTTTCATTCTATACGTAGTAGCACTTCCAGTACTGCTGGTAGAATCATTAGGAGTTATGCTATAGAAAGCAATATGATTCTTTGCTTCATCATTAAACGACTCCATTTCTGTAGCATTCATCTCAAGATATGAAGTATCATCTAATACAACATTCCAGGTAACTGATGAGTTAATAAGTTCTCCACTGGAGGTGTATGGATCTGAAACATAATATGTATACGTACTTGACACTCCATTCGCATCATATTTATTCCAGGTAACATACATATCAACAGTAGCAACTGTTGACTCGAACTCAAGACCAATCTGTCTATATGGTTGTAGATCAGTGCCCGTTATTGCAACTGAGTCATCTGAAGATGAATATGCAGTACCATCTGAACTATAATGGTCAACATCAGTATATGTATTGTTTAGATCATTAGCAGCTCTACCTAAAGTAGCACCAATTAAATCGCCAAAGGCAGTCTCAAGCTTAGTTTCAAGGCTGGTCCAAAAGTTTGTATTAGTTAATCTAGCAGATGTATCAAACAGTGCCTTTTCAGTGACAGTAACATTATTTATAGATATAATGAGTTCTTCCTCAGCGTTTGTGGTACCATTTGGAAATGAGTTACCAGCTCCATCATTAGCAGAGCCATCCCAAGGCGGTATAATAATAAAGTTTAAATTACCATCCAGAGGAAGAACTTTCAAGTGTTCCTTAATACCTTTTAACTTTCCAGCCTCAGATATAGGATCTATATTCTTACTGTAAATAGCAGATTCTGGATGAATATCCGTATCGGACGGAGAACTCTTTATCCCAGTACCAAACTGTTTTAATTCAGCTAATTGACGTGGCATTGTCTAACCCCTGGTTCCACCATTAATTCTGCCCTTCAAAAATGCCAGGTCATCCGTCAATCTATTCATTTCCCCAACTGCCTTTTCGTGGCGTCTCTCATATCTATCGTCTGACTTATTCCATCTATCTATAAGTTTGATAACCATTGACTCTATCTCATTCAATTTAGAGGTCAATGTTTTCTGTAAAAACACTATTTGTCCTGCAAAAAGCATAATCATTACACCTATTGCCCCGTACTCCGCAAATACTTCAAGCATAAAATGGGTACCATGTTCCTGTTGTTTTACTAACGCCTGTTTCGTTTACATAAATGTCTACTATCCAAAAGCCAGTATGTGATGAGAGTCTTTTACCTCGCATCCAAGCTGTCTGCCTTTGAAAGGCACCTGCACTATAACAGTGTATATGCCTATCATAAAGGTACGTACTTTTATGCACATGCCCCAAAAACATCACGTTAGGCTTTTGACCTCCTGTTAATGATTCTACTATTTTTTGGATCCTATAAGATACTGCATAACTGGACCCGTCTTCACCGTGCCACAATCTAACAGTAGCATTGTCACCTAAAGCAAGATTACCTTCATCATGCCCTAAAAAGGTAGCATGGTCAATAGCATCACAGACATCAGGCACTATTAAAGCTCCGTTAGACTTTATGAACCACCTATCATGATTTCCGTCTATCATATAAAGAGGCCTTGGACATCTCTTCATATATTTAATAGCTACCTTCTTTTGCTCATGAAAGCCTAAATGGGAAAGTTCATAGATCTGTCCTGGCCTATTTGACATTCCCTCTGTTAAGTCTCCAACTTGGCACACTATATCAACATTTTCCTTCTCAAACTCTTTGAATGCTTTATTGACCAATGGGTAGAGACAGTACTTACTGCCAAAGTGTATATCACCCATTACTCCTATACGAGTTCTTTCTCCATTAAATTCTACTACTGGTGTAGGAGGTTGTCCAGGTAATATTCTAGCACCTTTTGATATTGCTAAAAGTTCTGTTTTTGAATAGTTAGCTTCTATATCACTTAGTACCTTACCTCTCTCTACATCTAATCCGAGAGCTTTAGCTCTCCGTAGATACCTTCTAAGAGTCTGTGTTTTTATACCAAGTATATCAGCTGCTTTATCACCATGTACAAGGTAATGTGCAACTATTTCATAGATCCTATTTTTTTTACCGTGACTGGTATCGCCTTCTAAATCAGCTTTATCCATCAGTCGTAATCCTTTCTTTTTGGCATATCCCAAGACTCTGGATCTGAATAGAGTGACTCAGCTTTTAATATACACTTCATAGTATACGGTCTTGTGTACCGTAAATGCAAATGACTGCACTTCCTACATATATAAAAAAGAGGTTTACTGTGTGCCCCAAGAACCTCAAGATTCGCTAACTTTTCGTAACCGCAATTAACGCAGTTATCGACCCCATCGGGATAAGTTTTATTTCCTATTATGCCAAGGTTATCAAGCAAATCTCCAGCATTAGGGTCACAGACAAGATCAGCATAAACTGACATTCCGTCTGAGTCTGGAGTATCCACTGTTATTTTCCGAGTAGGACCTTTTTAAATACCTCAAATACAATCGATATCATCGAGTCGATAATCTTTCCTTCGGTCTTCTCTGAAATGATTGGTATATCAACAGCATCATTTAAAGATTTAACAAGCTTAGCTTTAGTCTCATCGTTGAATACTTTCTCTTCCAGGAATTCCTGTAGTACGCCTAAACCTTCCATTATATTACTCCTATTATTGTTCCTATTATTGTCATTGTTGCTATGGCTCCTGCCAACCATCCCCTCCAGATTTCCAATTTTCTTGTCCTATCATTAAGCCTTGTAAGATGACCTTCCATACGATCTACTATTGTTTCAATACGAACAAGACGCTCTTTGGTTTCGCGTCTATGAGTTTCTGCTGTTATGTGATCTGGCATAATTCTAATAAGTCCGCCTTTAAAGTTGTCCCATTATAGTCAATATCTTCTTGGTCAAGCCAAGCCTTAATTTGAACAATGGTCCAACTGTCACCTGGTGTTCCACTTCTTACATCTCCCGTAAGAATATTAACTGCTTCAACAAGTTCACTAAAGTAATCATCAAGTTTTTCACTTCCAGTAACGTATACTTTTCGTATCATTATCGTTCCATAAAATACGTTATAGAAGGATTGAAGTAGAAGTATTTATTAGTTGAACCAGATGTTGCTCTTACAGAATGGATTATAATATTCCCATCAGCTGCAGAAACTGGGGTTCCAAGATCTTCTTCAAAGTTTCCCATTTCCTGTATACCAGCAGCCCAAGTAAAATCATGACCAATTTGAGTTACAGTATCTGCATCACTATCATTATGATCAAAGTCTACAAGCCAGAATGACGCTGCCCAGCCATTTGTAGAATAATTAGTATTACCACATCCACCAATGGTTACTATTTTACATCCCTTTTGGACTCTAAAGTATGGATAATAGGATATGTCAAGGACATCTGCTGTAAAGTCCGTTTCATCTGGACTTGATCCTAAACTATGATTACCAACATAATAGTTACCTATAACTCCACATCTGGTACCATACGTATTACCCGACCACATCATATTAACATCTGATGTAGTATTATTCATAGAGGCAGTTAAAATCTTTTTCCAGCCTGCCATTTTACTTTCCTACAACTTGGTCAGGTCCGCCATTTTTCTCTATCTCTTTATTTAGTGCTTTCTCTATCTTGGTAAATAAAACAGAAAAAGGCAAAGTATCCTTTCCCTTAACTGATGTATTCTCCAGTGTTTGATTAAGCATTGATAACTCTGTTATTGTTAATTCAACTTTCAAGGCTCCTCCTATGTTTTTCGGCCAATTTACTAATTACCATATACGCTTGCTCAACTTCTGAACCTTCAAATTGAGAACGCATAATCAACTTTAGCAAAAAATCAGTATCCTTTACTGTTAGCTTAAGACCTGATACTGATTCTTTGACTACAGCTTCTTTTACTATTTGTTTTACATCCCGTGCATATTTAGACATTACGCAAAGTAAATGTACAGCTCATCGGCTGCTGCTACTATTGTTCCATCTGTTGGGACACCATTACCAGAGTCATATATCAAAGTACCCTGAGTGTCATCATAGACATAAGCTGCAGCTTTCACATGAGCAAGAGTACCTTGAGTAATAGAATTCGAAGTACCAAATGTTGTACTATTTGCATGAGTTACCGCTAAGCAAGCTCTTGCATCACCAGTATCGAATTGAAAACCATCAAAATCACAAACCAACTTTATGGTCTCATCTACAGCAGGTGATGCACTTAATCCAGCAAACAATATGGCAGAGTCACCTGCAGAAAGACTTCCTGCCCAGTCATCTCCATCACTGTTTGTATTAAGAGAGATACATACATCCTCTACTGATAAGTTTGTCGAACTCACAGTTGTGGTAGTACCATTTACTACTAAATTACCAGTAACAGTTAATACACCACCAATTGTTACATCATCTGGTAATCCTATACTGATAGAACCTGTAGATCCACTTACTGTTGTTTCATTAGCAGTAGCAGATAAAGCTGTTACTCCAGAATTAGTTACAGTTACAGCTCCTGTCGCACCAGATACAGATATACCACTACCTGCTACGGCAGAGGTAACACCTGAGTTAGTAACTGTCACTGCACCTGTAGCTCCCGATACTGATATACCAGTTCCAGCTACATTAGAAGTAACACCACTATTTGTAACCGTTACCGCTCCTGTTGCACCACTAACACTAATTCCTGATCCAGCTACATTAGAAGTTACACCATCATTAGTAATAGTCAAGTCATAAGGGTCGCCGTCACTTCCAGTTGATGTATCTGTCCAATTAGTGCCAATACCTGTACCTCCAAGTATAGCCCATTCTTTTGCATGACTAATAGTAACTTCATCTCCACTGTCATCTTCAACTTGGAATGTAGTTGCTGCCGATGCATCAGTCGCTGTGATTGTGAGGGTATCCCCACTCATAGCTGTTGTAACATTGGTACCACCAGCAATTGTTAGTGTATCACCTGGTGTCATACCAGTAGATCCGCTGTCACCAGCTACGGTTGTATCAGAAACAACGAAGTCTATATTAGCACCACCATCGTCATCGTACGAAACCGAAATTCCAGTCTCAGTCCCATCTAACATACCACCTACTATATCCTCAACATTCTCTGTAGACAATTGCGTAGACGCAGTAACAGTTAGAGTATCTCCACTCATTGCAGTCGTGACACCAGTGCCTCCAGCGATAGTAAGAGTATCGCCAGGAGTCATTGCTGTTGAACCAGTATCTCCTGCAACCGTTGTATCCGCTACCGTTAAGTTTATGTCATTAGCACTGTCATCGTAAGAGACAGTTATGCCAGTTTCTGTATTACCAGTGAACATGGCTCCAACTGTATCTTCAACGAACTCGGTATCGGAAGTTGTTAATATTCTTTTCCAGCCCATTTTCTTTCTCCTTGTTCTTTATTTATGAAGGATCATCCTGATTAACATACAGGAAGCCCAAAACATTCACTACCTCGCCTAATTGATATGAGGCGGCTTCAGGTAATGAACTTAATATATCTAATTTTAATGTTGGCATAGCTAAAGTAGTTAGTGTAGCCTCACCATCAGAAGTTATTGCAAAAGGGACTTCTGAACCATACTTAAATGAAAGTTCAGATCCACTTGCGTTAATATTCAGTTGCCATCCTTGTCCAAGACCCCAATCGGTGCCTTGTGCTAAGACATCTCTATCCCAGGATACAAACTCTGGTGTGTTAATTTCTACTCCGCCTTCTAAAAAGCCTGATAAGCTCGATGGATCTCTTGTAAATCCCATTAGTAACTCCAAGGTTGAATGAAGCCAGTTCTCTGATGGCCTCGTTTAGCGTATTTTTTACCCTCTCTAACTTCCTTCTCAAACTCCTGATCAAAATATGATGCAACTTGCAAATTGAATGTTTCACCAGGTAACTTATAAAAGTCAGAGATCACTTTAAAAGCTAATGCCTCGTGAAATTGCGAAGGAAGTTCTGATACTAAAGTTAAATCACCAGAGCTATATTTAGCTGCCTTTCTGGTATAATATACCTTAATTGTCATCCCAGCAGTACTAACTGACTGCCATTCATAAAGGTAGTCTGCAGTAGCAGAACACTTTTCTACTATATATAGCGTCTTGCAATCGAGATACCAGGCATACTTATCAGCCTTTGCCTTAGCTGTTATTGGTGTTGCTGAAGAACCGACCCCTGCCTCATCGTCTACATCTCCAATTGGGATAGAGAGAGCTCCACCCATTAATTTTGGAATCATTTCGGTATCAAGTTCTACTCTGTATAACTCAAGCATTTCATCGTGTAAAGTATATCCTCTTTGTGCAACTACTGTTGTGTCATTTGCAGTAGCCTTGAGTATTCCTGTCTTAGCACTAAAATTATCTTGTGCCCTATTTAAACCCTGGCGAATCATTGTTTCGCCTTGCCCAGGATGGTGCAGTTGTACTACTTCTAATAATTCTTTAAGTGTCATTTTTCTCTCTCCTGATGCCCTTCTCTAGGCGAAAGGAGTTTCATTGAGTCTTTTAAGGCTAATTCTATCTGCTGTAAATTACCCTGAAATATCTGATATAATTCAGCATCTTCTTCATCATTAGCCATATAAGATAGCTTCTGCTGCATAATCTTCATAGCTGACATTAAATATACTGCCTCATAAGCTGTAGGAGGTATATATGCAAAGGCAGTTCCAGAGAGATCACTAAGAGTTTCCTTCCTGTAGGTAAATATATTCAACTTTGTCCATCCAGTAGGGAACCCATAAACAAAAGGGTAAGCTTCTGTTGGGTGCTTTGTAATCCAAAATACAGGAGAACGAGCAGTTGCATAGTGGATACTAGCACTATCCTTTGCTCTGAAAGCATCTTCAACGCTTATCTCCTTGCATGCTATATCATCTCTTAAAACAAGAAGAACTTTTTCATCTACACCAATCGAAGTACCAGCATCTCCACCTTCTCTTGGGTCTTGAGCGACCTTAATAAGATCTTTGACAGGAAGCATATTGGCAACCTCCCAAAGGGATTGATTTACAAGGGCAACCTCGTTAGTTAGATCGCTAACAAACGTTTCCTTGTTGTTAGGATCTGGGAAGAGCTTCGCAAGTATGTGTGTGGCTATTGTCATTGTTCGTTAAGGGGGCCCATAAAGAGCCCCCTCTCAGATTTTTGATTATCCGCCAGCTACGAAGTCTACAACAGCATGAGTCTCTGGGAAGAGTACCTCAAGACCAGCTTCAGTAACAATCTGGTCCTTTCTTCCGTCGATATCATTGTCTTGAATATTCGTTTCTACGAATGTATCCCGTGAATGCCCGTTTCCAGCAAGTGGCCGCATTGTCACATGGCTTAAATCAACGCATACTGCCGTATCTTCCATGTCATGTCTAAACAATGGATGAGCTATGAAATTCATAGATCCCCATGATGTAGATATAGACGTGATGTCAATAGGCATGAAGCTCGAAGATTTAACTTCCAAAGAAGCTTGAAAGATTTGACTTGTAGTCGCATCAAACGAGTTCTGTAGAAAGTTTCCACTTCCAACTTTATGTAATGCATTGATAACCTTACGTGAAGTTAGACACAGTTTTTGACCACTGTTTCCGCCTTCATAATTCATAAAGTCATCCATGACGTCAATCATTCCGTCGTAAGAAAAACCAGCACTAACATCATACCCTGCTGAGTCAGCAGCAGTACCATTATATGCTAATTCATACTTCTTACCACCCTTGTTTCGGATGAACGGTTCGATACCCCAGGAGTTTCTTACGTCAGCACTGGTATATTTACCATAGCCAAATAAGAAAGCATTTTCAAGATCCATTTTATGGGACTTGACATGCTCTCCATAGATACGTTTCCACTCATTTGCATAGCCACGATACCTGGTAGCCTGCATAGATCCACTCATCAAAGGAACAGATGTCTTGAATATCTGTGTGAAAAATTCCACATCACTCAATTCATCTCTCCAGCCCTCAGGAGCACCTGTAGCTTCACCCCATTGAGATCCGATAACCTGACCTTTTTCATCCCATCCACCAGAAGCAGGCTGAGCAAATGCGGAGCCTGTTGAAACAACTATCATATTCGCGATAGGGATGGTAATATATCCGTATGCTACACCAGCAGCGGCTTTAGTTGACACGTCGCCAACACTACCAGAAGAATATGTGAAATAGTCGGGTTCTGCGGTTATTTTATAAGATATTCCATTTATTCTAAGAACTTGATTCTTAGTTATATAAATAGGAGCATACCCTATATAAGAAGACGCATCGGGTTGAACAGTTGATTTTACCTGTTTCCCCTGATGATTGTAGTCACAATATAGCATAAAGTGAGTAGCATCTGAACCAGTTGGGTCAGCAATGCCTGTTATTTGGGCATCATCCCCGCCTGTGATTTTAGCTACCTTCGCTTCAAAATTGCGACGTTGCCATTGAGACCGATATTCCATCGGTTTCCAAACTGTCTCGTCAGTAGGTTTCTTACCTAACTTACTCAAATAGCTAAAGAAAATTGATGTCTCTGGAGCTAATTCATGAACCGTATCGCCGATTCCAAAAGTTCGTCTAAGACTATCAATACTCTGCCCTGTCCAACCAGGACTATTTGGAGTAGTAGTAACATTATACTGACCAGTACCTGTATATGTTGCCATATCAATACCTCATCATTAAGTGTTATAGTAAATTACTACGTTTCTCCTCATTGATAAGAGATGCCATGAAATTATTAGAAGGATCAGCTGCCTGATTACCAGCAGACGTTTGAACACCCATCGGAGTTGGAACTGATTGACCTCTTTTCAATTGTTGAAATGTCTGACTTGGCTGTGATTGTTGGGGCGAATTCTGAACTGGCATTGGACCTGAGTCCACTATCCCGTTCTTATGTTTCCAATAACCTACTAAATCATCCATGTTAATTGAATTAGGATCATTCATTTCATTGACAAACCTATTAAGATTATGGTCTCCTCCAAGATCATACCTGGATTTAACATATCTTGTGGCGTTGTCAAGCTCTGATCGTTGTCTCGCATCTTGCTGTCTCATTTGCTCATACTTCCTAAGTTCTGAGATCTCCTTATCGTGAGTCTCCTGCATAGTAGCTACCTGGTAGGATGTGTGGAGCTGATTATATGTCTGCATATCATCTCTCCATTGCTCTACCTGTGAATCATACTTCGCACTATCACTTGTTGCATCCTGATACGCATCCTCTCTACTGTATCCAGCTGGTGGTTGGGGCTTTTGAGGTGGAGGAGGAAATTCCTCTTCCTTCTTAGCCTCTTGCACTGGCTGACCAGCTTGAGGAGGTGGAGCACTTCCGTTAAGTACTTGTGGATTTTGGGTAACATACTCTATCACAGGAGTTTGCTGCTTCAGAATCTCATCTCTTTCAGCTAATTGATTCTGGAGCTTGGCAGCCTCTGACTGCCAGTATTGATACCTAACCTGATCATTACCTTGGGGTGCGACCTCAGAAGGTACAGGTACTTGACCTGGTTCCTGCTCGGTAACCCCTATTATCTCTTCGAAGGTAGCCCCTTGAGGTTCAGCTATTTCTTTGTCTATCGCAGCTTCAAAGCTTGGGACATCCTGAGTAACTTCCTGTTGGGGGGCTTCTTGTTGTGGTTCAACCTGTTGGCTATTAGCTTCCATTTTTTATTTCCTTTTAGCAGCTCCATTAGATGCGGATGGAGGTTTGCTGGCTTCTTTTGCTGCATCCCGTACTTCTTTTTCAACCAATGATAGTTGATCGCCCAATCTCTTGTCGAACAGTGTTCCCGCAGCTTTCGCTTTGTTTTCTACTGAATCGAGTTGAGTCTTGAACTTCTCAACCTCTACTTTTTGCTTCAAGTGTACATTCTCACGTGTGAGCGTCTGCATATCGCCACTTAATTTCTTAAGTTGCTCAGTCGCTGACTTGAGTTGTTGCTGTAATTGAGCAATAACATCGGTTCTTTGAAGTACTCCTTCCATGTCGAAGACCTCTGTCTTCTTCAAAACTTCCTGTTTATCAATGAGCCCAGCTTTGTATGCTTCCATGTAGAATTCGAGTTCCGCATATCTATTAGACGGAAGTGTCGAACCTGAAACATATACAACATCATAGGCTCCAACAGTAATATCATTAAAAACTTGTATCTCTTTTGTTTTATCGTCATATAAACGCTTATTTATAGCGTATTCACTCATAGAGTTATTTGGATTAACAACTCTAAATACCTTATCCATTTGATATAATTCTTGCATCATTGGGATTGCAACCTTAGCAAGGATCTGTAACCCAGCTTCAATATCAGCAAGTTTAGACTTAATCTTTCTCTGTCCGAACTCATCCAGGCTAATAGTTGCTTTGTAAGTTTGTGGGGCAGCTTGGGAATTTCCCATCATCATTTCGTAGAGTCCAAGTTGGTGGTCGATGTCGCTTTTGGCTGTTTGCTCGTTTTGGTAGAGTTCATTGGGTAGAGGTACTGGACTGGCTACGACAGGCTGCCCCATATCAAAATCTACCTCAATACCTACACCAGGCTGTGCCCATTTCTGCTCGAATTCAGCCATATCGACTGAACCAGCTGGGATCATAACCTTCATGTTGGTTGAAGTAGTTGCATGTGCTATAATAAGTGAACGAGTTTTGTTAATATAGTCCTGTAGTCCTTTTACCATACGCACATCTGACATTGGATATGGAGTACGAGTATGTAAATTACATATTGGGACTATCGGGAACGTTGATGATGGAAGTACTCTTCCAAACACATAAGTCTCGCCAATTACAACACACATCTTAACTTTAGTTATTGTTACGGGGATTGCTTCTATTAAACCAAGCTTTATGAGTCCAGCCTTAACTGCCATTTTTACAGTAGGTATCTCCGATACCTGGCCTGCACTCTCAAGGGCTTGATTATAAGCATCTTGTACTTGTTTGTCAATCTGCTCTCTTAAATTACTAAGTTCAAGCTCTGCCCTGTCTGGGACTATTTCACCCAGTTCCAACAACTCATTGAGTTCTTTCTCTTTTTCAATATACTGCACCTCAAGCTCTGACGCTTGTTTCTCGATACCACCGTCTATTTGATCTGCTGTTTGTTTAAGTACCTGGTCTCTTTGCTGTGCAACTTGTCCTTTCTTTGCTTCTATCTGTTCGCCCTCAAATACCTGAGTCTGTGCCCCTTCTCCAAGTACACCAACTTCCGTTTCAAGGTATTGTTGATACTCCTCTTGGTTAAGTCTTAATTCTTTACCTGAATACTTTTCATGGACCCGATATGCTATTTCACGAATTTTATAGTATCTTTCATAACCTCTGACATAAGTATCTGATTCGAATGTATTCTCATCTCCAGGGAACTTTATTGCTGTATTATCAGTATTGCCTGTTACAATCTGATCAGTAGTATATTCCCCACCAGAAGCTGAATCAATAGCATTTGCATATAATGGATATAACTTTTTAGCCTGTGCTTTAGTAAAAATACGTGATACAATAATATTTTCTGCATCTTCAAAGAATCTGTCTCTTGAGTTAGGATCAACGTATACATCGAAAGGATCTACTGAACGAAACTTTACTTCCCCTTTACCGCCATCAGCCTGTCCATCTTGATAAACTAATAGATATCCAAGTCCTGCTACATAGTAATCATCAACCGCTTTACGTACTTCAGTCCTTCCGTCGGAGATATCATACATATAAGTGAGTAGAGCATTTAATACATTCGCTACTCTTGTATCTGAATCTTCCCTTGGGGAAACCTTAAACGAAGGTCTGTTAGAAGTAAGGAGTGCTTTTGCTGTTTCTACAGCTGGATGGATTCTATTAACAACAATCGGAGCCTGCCCTCTTGATTTTAGGCTCTTTTCCTGTTCTATCGTCCATTGACGGCCTAATCGATACTCCTGGTCTTCCCTGGCTTGAACCTCCCAATCATACCTCTTGTTCTTATAAAGATCAAAGAGGCGACGGGTTTCTTCTTCTATTGAACCAGATTCGCCTTTTCCTGCATCAAGGTCGTCAGGATTAAGATTTTCTTCTTGTGCTCCCTCTAAAGGAGCGTCATAAACTGCCAAAACAAACCTCTATTTAATGTATATACACTCATTCTCTTAAAGTTAAAACTTATAATGTCATCCAATCAAGAACTTTCTGATATTTAGACACTTTTTCATCTGGGTCTAAACTTTTAATCCTACAAGGCCTTGCTCCTTCGAGAGAAGTCCATAACGCATCCATCACATCATCGTGCTTTCCTTTGGGGTAAGAAAGAAATTCTGCCTGTGCTTCTGTGTCTTGGGGCCTAAAAAAGAACTCACCCTTAGCAAACATAGGTACTAATGACAGCAATCTCTCTGATTTCCTTGTTCTTGGCTTTACTCCCTTCTCTAATCCTGGGATATATATGTTCTCTTCCAGCATTCTTTTCTTTACTGCTGCACGTAATGCTTCCTGGTATGCAACAGTTTCTATCTTCATCTTCTTATGTTTGTATTTTTTCCATATATCTATGATTACATCAGGCTGCTCAGCTGGAGATATCCTCTTTCTAAACAAATCAACAATATATTTGTTCCCTTCATGGTCGATTCCTATGGTAATAGCAACAAAAAAGTCAGCTTTAGCCGATAAAGAAGAAGCAGGATCTACGCCTCCATACGTCTCAATAGGTATTATTTTCTCTTCATCACCAACATTTCTAACTAAACAGGGCTGTCCCTCTATTCTTTTGAAGTCATAATGGTGCATTTTGATCCATTTGGGCTGAAAGGGGGCTTCATCGGGTGACTGAGCTATGTTCATATATTCCTGATAAAACCCATTTATATTCCCAACAGAAGAGTATTCTGCCTTTATAGCATTTATCCTTGATTGTGGGAACCTTTCTTCCCAAATACTTTCGCCATCATCGTCAATTATACTATACCACAGCACTTTCCAGGCCGTAGACTCCTTAGCCCAGTATAGGAAACAGTCCTCAGATATAACTGTTCCTATCATAATTATCCTACCATCATCAGCTAATGAAGGAATAACAGCTTCTGTCATCCATTTTCTGTTCTTTGCCCTTGCTTCATCAGTAAAAGCATTCAATTCTGACTCAAAATCATCAACAATGATCAAAGTTGGACGAGTATCGCCCTCAATAAACCCACGAACCCTCTGACCAGTACCAACTGCTACTACTCTTGTCCCATTTGAAGTAATAATATCGGAATTTGTCCACTTTTGAGCAGTTTGAGAGCTCATATCACCAAAAAGAGCCTTAAATCGCTCCGAGAACGACAGATGATACTTTATCCTTGACAAGAAATTGATAGATTGTGCCTGAGATTCGGAGATTATGACAATAAACTCCTCTTGGTCCTCTCTTTTAAAGGCTATACGGTGTAAAGGAAGCAATAAAGAGATGACAGTGGACTTAGCTGTACCCCTGGGAGCAGCTATAAGTACGCGTTTTAACTTCTGGTCACGTATTGATCTGTATATTTGATGGTGAAAAGGGGGTGTAGACTTGCGTAAAGCAGTAGGAAAGCAGTATCTACCAAATAAAGCTATAGATTTCTGTAATTTAGCAAGAGCTTTCTTCCTTTCGTACAATGCCTCATAATCTTCAGCCATCTTCATCACCTGGATCGTCAGGACCCAAGGTTTTTACCTCTACTGTCTCTCTTTGCCCTATAAGATGCTGCTCTTCTTCAGCTATTTCATCTAAAAGACGCTTTGTTTGGGTTGCTTGGAGAGTGTCTGTGGTCCTTATTACTGTTTTATCCTTCATTCCAAGCATATCCTGTATATTTTCTATAACACGTATGAAGTTAGTAAGATCCTTTTTCTCCTTTGCCATACCTTGTGCTTCTGTCAAGAGGTCTATTACGTCAGATTCCCCGTAACCCTTCTCCTTTAGTAGTCCTTTTAGCTCATCTCTTACCATACTTTTAAACTCCTGTGTCTTCATCCATCGTTTATACGTCCTTCTTTCCGATGGGGTTGTTGAATCAAATACAAGATCTATTGCAATATCATACTGAAAAGTAGTAGAATAGGCTACAGCAAGGTTTTTCCACTTAGTGGAGCCCTTTCTAACCTCTAATTGCGGTTTTCCAGATAATGTGTGATGCGATTTTCTACCCTCTGCATTAAACTTTTTACCAGGATACTTAGGATTATGAAAGGCATAACCAAAAGGTAGACGAATGTATGTATTACTAAGACCGTTATTCGCTTCATAAGTTTTCTTTTGAAGGACGAGGGCGACATATTTGTCATCGCTGAGAGCGTATTCGCCAATATCAGCGTCCTTCCAATACTTGTACTCGATACCCTCTTCTTTTGCTTCTCTCTCTGTAAATATATTGTATGACCTTGTACCCTTATCTCTGTGTTTAATCGTTACCTGGTACATCTAAGAGCTCAAAATGAGGGAAATCATCAAATTTGTTGTCGTGTACATACCAATCTCTATCCCAATCTCCTCCCCAACGTAAGTATATATCAAGCTTTGTCGCTATCCCTAATACGAACCCAGCAAATAGTGTAAACCTTTCCCTATCATTCCAATCAATAGGATAAGGAACACAATCGATAGCACGAGAGGGGAGTCTATTATGACGTCCATCGGGATATTTAACCTTGCTCTTACCTTCTTCATAAAACTTGTCTTGGCGAGCTTGACCCCTATGACCCTCAAGTACAGAGCAATCCACTGTTTTGATAACTTCATTGAATACTGCCTGTAACCTATTGTCGCAACTTTTTAGGGCTTCTCTGCTTCTTTTTCCGAACTTCGGCATTTGTTAGCTTCCTCCTTAAACTGTCTACACTAACCTCTCCAGACCACTTAGGAAAGACTAAATCAGACTTTATTGTATCGTATTTACTACCCACGCTATATATATATTATATATATACTACTTAGAGTACTCTTAGAGTAGCCACTAAGACTTGATGTATATTAAATAGGAGAGTAGTATAACTAAGTGTCGCTATATCCATAGAGGAATTTACGTGTACTGCTTCTTAGAAATCAATTAAAAAAAATAATGTGGATTCTTGAAAACTTGCTGTAGAATGGGTGTGTGGGAAACTCACTCAACAGTCCCCCTCCAATTCTACTGGGCAGGGGTGCCGTGCCAGCAGAGAATTGAAGGTTGCCTGTTAAGAACGCCCCTCTCTTGCCTCTCGGCAAGCAATGAAGTGACCCGAGTTAATCAATAATACTAACTAATGAGGTTATCAAATGAGTAGTGTAATAAAACAAATCAGTACCATATTATCCTATAAGAACACAGCCAATGTAACAGATGATTATGTACCAAGAAAGAAAGATGGTCAAATTG
>Ga0098044_1000353_pt1 | contig 24507 bp, 16 predicted proteins | sample 10_taG_FD_75053 | JGI IMG/M metagenome (GOLD analysis project Ga0098044, IMG submission 75053) | Marine viral communities from the Subarctic Pacific Ocean - 10_ETSP_OMZ_AT15264 metaG | ecosystem: Environmental > Aquatic > Marine > Oceanic | place: Pacific Ocean | collected 2015-01-16 | reverse complement strand
GCCTCGGGTTGGGGGCTGGCAGGTAAGGAAGAATTAAAAAGGCTCGTTGACGAAGGACATGTGACTTCCAAGGCTGTCGAAAACGCGGACCCAGAAGCTTTTATAACTTCAAGGAAAGAGCTTGAAAATGACATGGCCGACATGTTGTTGAAAAATACATATACTGTTGACCACAGAACAAGGCCCACGAAGGGCGAATTTAATGTGGACGTAAGAAAAGACCCGAACGATCCGAATGAAATAGGTTTGTCTGCGCTAGCTCTTACTGACCCGGACAACCCACACAATGCCTTTAAATTTGGTAAACAAGACGCACTCCTGAATTACCTCGAGGCAAAAGAGGAGCATAGAAAAGCATATGAAGAACAACTAAAGAATTTCCACGATCAGAAGAAAAAGAACATAAAAGGTGCATTTATTTCAACCGGCATCAGTATCGCAACCTCTATGGCTGCTGAGGGTCTTATGAATTGGGCAAATGCCGCCGAGGCTAACAGGGCACAGGGTATAATGGGTGACGTAACTGATCCTGAAACCGGACGAATTAATAAGGAAGCAATGGCCTCGTTACCAGCCAAAAGCAAAAGACGCCTTGAAAGGGCATATGGCCCCGGTGGGGCATTACAACATGAGAGGGGGGCAAAAGCTTTCCATAGGGCGTTAAGAACCCAGCGAGAAAATAAAGTTGACGGCTTTAAGATGAGCAAGAGGTTGAAGAAATTTAAATACACCCAACGGCCCGTAACCGACAACCCATTCATGCAGGGTATGAAACAGTGGTGGAGTCCGACGGCAAGAAGTTACGGCGGGCCGGGGGCTGCTAGTCCATTCACGGGCGGCGGCAAAGCTCCCAAAATAATGAATAATCGCAACAATATACAGTTCCGAGGCGATCGGGGGGATAACGAAAGATGGGCTGATCATGCCTTCGGTGGCGCAAATATTCGTGGCGGTGGCGCAAATATTCGTGGCGGCGGTACAGGTGGCCTCGCAGCAACAGCGCGGGCTATGGGCTGGGACCACAGAATTCCGGGTCACGCGATGGGCGGAGCAATAAGAAATGCCGCGACTGTGGGTAGTGACAATGTACCCGCCATGCTCACTGGCGGTGAGTATGTAGTCAACAGAAGAACGGTAGACAAGTACGGCCAAGACTTCTTTGAAAGGCTAAACGCCGGTTCGGTTAGGGGCTACGCAGAGGGCGGCTATGTTGGCGGCGTAACAAGAAATGCTATGGGTTCAGAGGACGCCGGCGGAACCGGATCCACGAACAACAACATTAACATCGTCGTTAACGTTGACCAAAATGGCAATACTGCAACCAGTGCCTCAAATAATTCTGATGGCAATGCGGCAGAAGAAGAGCGCGGCAAACAAATTGCTGAGATGGTAAATAACGCTGTTCTGTCAACGCTTATTAAAGAGAAGCGCCCCGGTGGACTTTTGTATCAGGGCAGTTAAAGTAAGCCTGCTTCCTTTTGCCAGTCGTGTACTTCTTTTGGATCCAGACCCATATTTGTTGTAATTTCCATAGTGTTTTCCGGAGGGAAACATACCCCGACAGCTTGAGAGCCACCGTCTTCTTGCGGCGAACTAATTGTTGCTATGGGCGTTTTATGATAACCGCAACCGGGGTCAGTTATTTCAATTTTTTCAACTGAACCATCTTTTATAAGAGCTACTGCTTTCGCGGGGAAGCCAATAAAAAAATTATTATCTGGAGCACTAATAGTAACTTCTGGCGGGGAAGTATAACCAGACCCCTTTTTTACTAAGGCTACATTAAAAATATTATTGAATGGATTATAGTATGTAAAATCTTCTTTTGTTTGAAGTTCTTTAAGTCTTAAATTATCTGGAACATCCCTTAAGAAATTCTTAAGCTTTGTTATATGCTCCTTACAATCCGAGCAGTCGTCTTCTATAGCTCTCATAAAGGGGATATCTAATTGTTCCAGTAGTTGGTTTCTTGTTTCTTTTATTGAATCTTCTTTACTGTCTATAATCGCAGATATTTCGTCGAGCTCTAGCTCGTCGTTCTTGCCTGCCTCGCAATAATTTTGGTAAAATTCAAGGCTGTGTGTTGCATTTTCTACGAAAAAGAATTTTTTAATTTTTCTGGAGCCAACAGAGGCAAGAGATTCTACGGCTTCTTTTTCAGTTTTGCTAGCGGCAAAGGAAGTTACGATCTTCTCTCCGTCTTCATAATAAACTATTAATATATTATTCATAATCTAAGCCTTAGCGAGCCCTACCGTCCATGTTGGGGGTGATGGTCTTGCCGCCTTGATCTTTGTCGTCGCCCTGAGTCAACATTCCAAAGAACCCCTCCTTTAGATAACTCATGTCTATAAGGTGCCCCAAGTGGACATCAAAATATTTTTTATTCCTTACTAAGTTGCCAAAACCCTGACCGAAACCAGCGGGGTGATGCTGTATGCCGCCGGGGCTGCTGCCATAATAACTATCATATCCACCGGGCTCTGTAGAATTGCCGTTCGCGTCTTTCCAAACAGGATTTCTGCTAATTAATTCCATCGTGTGTATATAGTATGCTTGGAAATTCTGTTGATCAACTGGATGAAGGTCTTCATATCCGTGATTGTTTATGTTCAGTCCAATAATTGCGTAATCATCAGAATCGGGGGCAAATTTGGTGTCAATCCATATTCTATATCTTCTGAAAGTTTCTTTATAATTGTCCATCTTCTCCCATTTTTTAATCCCGGCGCCGGGGTTGTTCATATCGTTATATACGGGTCTTATTCTACCGCCGCGATTGAGAGTCCTTGGTACCCACCCGCAATAGTAATTTGGGAAATATGCCGCAAGTTCCCCTGCGGGAACTCTCCCTAATCCATTTATTCCTCCGTCAGATGCCCACTTAACATTAAATGGGCCATAGGCACCACCCCAAGGGTCCTGAACACCCAAATATGAATGAATTGCAGAACAGGAGTACTGCGAAAAACCATTATATTTTTTATAACGGTCAGGCAAAGCTCCGTTACTGGCATTTTTAGTCATGTCGAGCGCCTCGACCCGATCAATTCCCTTGCCTACCCAGCGGCCATCTACTGTCATCCTCACCCAAACTTTGTATCCATCTCCAACTACGTCAATAATTTCAGTTCCTTTTTTAATGGTCGCTACATTACTAACGTGCATGTCAGTTACGTTTGGCTGGAGGAGAGGTTCCTGAGAAGGTTGAAGCGTTACGGCCCGCTGCTTGTCAAAAGAATCATAAAGGCTATACGCTATATATGCTGTTTCTGTGTTCCTTAGGTCATAGTCTTCGGGAGTTACTATAATTGTATTGTTGAATGGTTCAACTTTATGAATTTCAATAACCGCTTTTCCGGCCGATGCCCTATCGCTTGCTACTTTTGCCGAAGTTTTCCACTGTACGTCAGATGTAGTAAAGGGGTCTTTACTAATGTATACGTATGCGCCCTCTATGTCTGTGTATTTGTTTCTTCTGAAAAGAATTTTTACTTCTTTATCTATGGTTAAAGTCTGTTCTGTTATGATATTGCTGCTTGTGCCCAAGATAGGGTCAGTTATAGCAGGGTTAAATATTTCATATTTATCATAGCCGTTGGTATTGGTGTAGTTCGAATCTGAGGTCGAACTAAATGTCCCCCCTGCAGAACTATTATTATTATCATCGTGAGCTTCAACGACCACATCGAACTGTCTCCACGGGCCATTTTTTAAATTGCCCGCATTTCCGGTAAAGTCCAAGTCCCAACCATTAAGTGCAGTTGAACCTTCAGCATATAAATTTGAGTCTGGGTTGTAGTCTGTGGTTTCATATAGAATATTTGAACTTATAGATTGTTTGAAGGTCGGTTCCCTAACTGTAATTCTATAAGAGTAATTGGAAAGAGAAACTTGTTCAGAAGCGACTTCCGTTTCCCATTTAAATTTTAGATCAGTTTTAGTTGTTGTATATGACTGTTTATGTCCCGCCGGGTTATCTTGTTGGTCTGTATCATCCAGTTCTCTTAAGTTTTTTATCTTTACATCAAGGAGAGGTTGAACTTTAGAAATATTAATTTTTTTAACCGCGCTGCCCTGCGAGTGTACGCCAGCTATGTTAGAAGAAAATGCCCTAAAAATGTAATCTCCTTTTCCCGTGGGTAAATAAGTGTCGGTCCGCGTATCATGCGGTAAAACTGCAACTCTCCACCTCGCATCAGGGATAAGTTTATCGTCTGTTTGCTTTGCGTCTAAGTTTCCTTGGGAAATTAAGTAGGGGTAATTTCCTGTATAATCCCTTTTACTCCATTGCGAGGCCTGCTTTGTATAAACGTTATAATTAGACAAACCATTTAGATTATCTGGTTTTGTGATTTCATAATCAATTAATCTTGTGTTCGTCGTCACCACCCTTTCAGAAAGTATTATATCTTTCGGCGGATCTGGAACAATAGTTACTATGGCGTCATCAAAACTCAGGCCGGATTCGATTGCACTATATTTATTTTCTGAATATTCTAATCCCGCCACATTATAAAAACCGTCTTCAGTTTCTTCTGTTTTTATTACTCTAAATTTATTATCGGGAAGCACCCCGTCTTCTAGTTCGCTAGCGGTATAATCTGCGGAAGTTGGTTCTATCGTCCAAACAGAATTTTTATTGATAACGTGATCATCGTCATTAAAACCACTAAAAAGATTTACAACAGTATAGCCACTCAACTCGGGGTAATGCCCCGTATTACCATTATCATATGTATATGGGGCAACGCTAGGGCTGGCTGAATTTGAGCCGGTAAAAACATAATTTTGTATTTGCGTTCTTCTTATATCAGAATAGTCTCTGGAATCTAAATCGGTTACTTGCGTAGGGTCATAATTATACGTTGGCGTTAATAAGGTAAACTTATATTCTCTTCCCTGTTTGACTTGGGCCATTATGTCTTGATCAATAACAATTTTATTATAACCATCTGTATGAGTGCTGCTCGAGGGATATATGTCTATCATCTTGCATCTGCCGGCCCATCTTTTCGTTGTCCGATTTGAATCGTGAATTGTAAATACATCTCCGGGTCTCATGTATGCGCCCTCGACGCCGACAGAGAAGCTTATACTTTCTGTTTCCATGTTCTCAGTAAATAGAGCCCATCTGCCTAACCTTACGGCTTGTCCGCGACTCGTGCATCCGAAAGCTGTCATTTCGGTTTCTCGTATGCCGTGTCTTCTTATGCCATCGACATCTTCTACATACTCTATGGCTGGTTTATAAAAATTAGTTTTATCATTATATCTTATTATTGCTACGGTATGTCTTACTTTTTTACTACTATTAGAATAATTAAAATCTCCGTCTTTTACACTCGCATTAGAAAAAGTATATATTGAGTCTTTCTCAGAATCTTGTATAGTAAAAATTCCCCCAGCAGCAGAATAGGCTATACCCCTAAATATACTAGCCATATCATTAACAACCTTGAAGGCTTCATCTCTAGACTGTATATACAAGTTACAGGTAAATCTTGGTTCTACCGAACCCATGCCGTCGGGAACGAGTACATCACAGTATTTTGCTATTTCGTATAGGCTCCATTTATCGACAAAAGATTCTGGAATATATTTACCAAGACCATATCTACTATTTGTAATTAGGTCATAAAAGCACCATGCTGGGTTATCGGTCCAGTATTTACCTTTGCCCCCATAGGGGCCACTGGTATCTGTGGAAAACTTACCATCCCAGTAATTAGTGTATGTTTTCTTAATGGGGTCGTAGTTGGAAGGAATCTTTACTTTTATCCCCCTCGTATCAAATGCTCTTTGGGGAATACTGCTAAAATATTCTGCACTAAATTTTTGTGACACTATCGCTGAATTCGGATAGGCAAATTTAGAATTATAAACTTCTGTTATACTATCAACGTATGTTTGATTTCTTATGTCCATCGTCTCAGGCTCCGCCGTATTTCTCCATATCTTAATTTCCCAACCTATAAAATCGGGATCCAAGGAGTGAGAGTGCGCGAGGCCAAGGTAGGCGGAGTGAATATATGGACCACTACTTTTTCCGCGGACTTTGAAATCTGCGCCAGAGCTTATAAAGGAGACCTCTTTTCCTGCTGTGGAAAAAAGCGGCCTATATCTTAAGGAACACTCAACGTAACTATCTACTATGTCTCCCATCGACGCGGGGAGTCTGCTTGTTTTAGATAAACTAGTTACTTTAACATTTACATTTATCCTGCTGCAGTCTTTATTAAGAACCCGATAGATTTTTGCGAATTCATCTTGGGCCGCAGCAAGGCGACCGCCTATATAGGTCGGCCCCCTGAGTCTTTCAGATATATTTCTAGTTAAGGAGGTTTCCTCTTTTAGCTTGTCCCTTGTGTCCACCTCGCCATTGGGTTTTCCTTTGCTGACTTTAGCAGTAACTTGTTGAAAGTTGAGGTTATTACTGCTATCCATTACTGGAACCTCATTCCAGTACATCGAACGAAGGAAAGAATATGTTGGGCCAAGAGTTGCTGTATCCCAACCAACATTTCCCTGCGTGCCATTATAAAGGTATTCGCCAGTTACGATACCTTCTATTTGGCCCTCGGACAAAAGGTCTTGGGTTTCTATTTGGCTAACGGAAAAGTAACGGTCACCCGCGGACGAAGTCGCTCCTCTAAAAATTCCTTCTGGTGATTCGGTTGGCATAATAAATTCTTTATGATGTTATTGTTGATCCTGCTTCTGAGGATTTTTTATAATCTATTTCATAAGACGATGCTATAACTTGTGACCCTATTAATAGTCTTCCATAAAGTACGGGGATCGGACCGCCCTCATTTACAGTATTCTGCGGGCCGGAAAATAGATAAGATGATCTTTTGTTTAATTGATTTTGTTCTATATCTCTGAACTCTTCAAATTTCGGCGGGGTTGCCAGCAAGTTGGCTACGCCTTGAAAAATTAAACCTAGGCCAGCCATAAGCAGCATCGGATTGGACGCAAAGCCGAGCAAGCCTAATCCGGCGGCAGCTAAAACAACCCCCATAAAAATAGCAAAGAAAGCATTTTCAAAAAAACTTCCTGCCCCCTCCAATACGGGTACTATGTCTATACTTTTTATATTTTTTTTCTCTATGCAGAGCTCAGATTCCCTTATGGCTTTTGGATCATCTATTGTTAATTCTTTCTCTGTCTTTACTTCTTTTTTATTTACTAGAACTTTATATTTTATATTCTTTTTATCGTTTTCAAGTAGCGTTTTGTAAAGTTTGCGGTCGGAATTCATTTGGATAGCGTGCATAGCTTCTGCAACGCTAGAAACAGCAAGCTTCCATTTTTCCCCAACTGATTCCCCGAGAACCCCATGCAAAGTAACGTCAACTGTTTGGTTCATAATAAATCCTTATGTCTAATTGTATAGTTTATGTATTGCTTGTGTCTGTCTGTTAATCTTTCTATTCTGGAAAGACTATTAAGGGGCTGGTGCAATATAAGATCATCTCCTAAATTTACTGCTATGTGTTGCGACGGTGAATTTTTTTTATACTTAAAAAGATGGCAATCATATTTTTTATATTCGCCCTCCACTTTAGCGAATCCTTCGTCGGTATAATTCTTATCAAATAATTCCTCCAAGTTGTCCCGCCAATTTTCATCTCTAAAATAATCGTTCAATTTTATAGAAAGTTCTTTGTTATAAAAATCTTTCACCAAGTTATAACAGTCCGCTTCGCCAATTTTAAATTCTATTCCAGCGTAAGAATTAAATTCGTAGTCTGGGTCGTATTCTAAAAATGTATCATTCTTCAGGCAATATAAAATATATTTTAATTTATGAGACTCACTATTAAATTTGTCAAATTCTGAGAATACATCAAGGTGGTTCGTGTGAGAGTGGTATGTACCTACGATCTCCCCCTCCGAGGAACCTTTAAGGTAGTCTTCCGGACAAATAGTAAAATTTTCTTTTGGATTCTCGGCCGTATTTCTACACCTTACAACCCGCTCACCCCCCTTCCCATTAGACACAAGCAAACCACAACATTCATATGGAGACGCCTCCAAGGCTTGTTCTTTTATAAAATTTTTATTGCGCTCGTTTAACATATTATCTCTTAGTTATTCCGGGGAAACCCCCAAATGGCAAGTGTCCCTTTAGGGTGCTGCTTTTTTGCCCCTCGGTTCCGTCTCCCCAGCGGAGACTACAACCCTTTAAGCTTTTCGAGCACTGGTCAGGAACCCAGTGTTTTGAATTTGGTGGCGGCTCGTTTGCCGGAACCCCGTCGGATTTTGCGACATAGTAGTAATTGATGTCCTTCACAATAATGAAAACTCCCTTTTTAGCAGGATAAGGAGTATTAGGTTTCCAAAGCTCAATAGTCGCCGAGACGGGGTCATAATTATCTACCGCATCTGAAATAAGTTCGTCTTTCTCGTTAGCTATCGGGGGTGCTTTGGCCGGCAAATCTGCATCTCCATGTATAGAAGATTTTCTAGAGGCATATTCATAACAGCAGCCTTCGCCCCTGTATGTAAATGGACACTTTTTTTGGGAAAGAATTCTTCCCGGCAACTTTACTTCTTCTAGCTCCAGCGCTGACGCTAATTCAAATTCTAGACTAAGTTTATTTTCGCCAGATTTTCTATCTATAAAATATATATCATTAGGAAATTCTGCGTTGGGGTCTGGGTCAAAATCTTTAGGAAGATCAAGTTCACCGACTATCGGAACAAGGGGGTTAAGGGGGTTTTTGTTCGAGTCTACTTTGTAAAAATTTTCCCAATCAATATATTTTAGGAAAGTTCTTTTCCTTATTACTTTCGCGCCGACTAGATCATTTAAATCTCTCATTAAGTCTTTAAAAATAGAAAAACTTTCTACACCTTTTGGGTTTATGGTGAGAGATAGCCTTGGTCTGGGAAGAGTTCCTTTCGATGAAATCTCAAATCCCTCTGCCGAAATCGGGGCCGCTATATATTTAACACCCTGAAACCATATCGCACTTTGCGTTATCTTGACGTTGTTATGAAATCTAAAAACGGTTTGTGGGTTGCTGTTTCTGAAACGGACATTTTTTAAAAGTGTTTCGCTGACGGCAATTTCGGATACATCTATTTCAAATAAATTAATTAAAGATGTAGGTGAAAGCGAAGCGGAATCGCTAACTATCTTTTTTATGGATGTTTTTGCTTCTGATTTTTTCATTATTCAGGGACCTCTTCAAGCTGCATTTTTATACTGTAGTTATCGTAAAAAACATATGAAGAGTCCCAATTCCTACAGACGTATAAAGATGCTCTAGCGTACGGGGGCGGCGGGGTGAAAACAAATGATTCTGTGCCCCCTCGGTGTTCTAGAAAATGTAAAATAGCTGTAGATTCAATTAAGCTTCTATTCTCAAACTTTAAATCTATTATATTTAAATTGTGATTTATGCCGTCCTCTATTCTTTGCTCGTACCCGTCCCCAAAACGAATACTTTTAACTACGGGGGCCTTACTTATATTTAAATTATATGAAGGTTTCCAGAAGAAATGGGGCTTATCTACGCCATTGTGGTTTGTGTGCCCGCCCCAATATTTATTGCTGGTGGCGGAGTTGTTGCAGGGGTCCCAGTTGGTGGCGGGAGTCGTAATGTCAGATATGTTATAATAAAATTTATTACATGAGGGGCGCCAAACTGCAGTGTTTTTGAGATATGGCAAATCCTTATCGCTGCTCTGCCATGTTCTTTTCTCGTATATACTTGCCATAATCCTTTTTCCTTATATACCGTTACACTGATTTTATGGGTTCTATTTTCCAAAAATTATAGATTTAAACGCTGATTTTTCTAGTATTATAGAGAATTTATAAGCTATGAGAACCATCGAAGAAAGACAAGACTTTTTTAAAAAAGTAAACAAGCGTGTTGATTGGGGTACTTCGCAAGATAACGGTTTTTTAGTTATCATGTCTGCTCGCAATGAGGAAGATTTCTTGCCAAAAAATTTTGAAAGTATTGAGTCAGCAATGCGCGGAACAAAATGGACTATGGTTTTTGCTGATGATTATAGTGTAGATGGCACGCTGGCTGTAGCAAAAAAATATAGAGAAAAAAGCCGTGCTGACCATTTCGAAATACTCGCCTTCGACAAAGCTAAGAACGTGGCTACGGCTAAAAATAAAGCAATTAAAAAATCATTAAAATTTTTTGACGAATATCAATCTATATTGCTGCATGATGCCGATGACTTGATGGGCGTGGGCAGGGCTAAGGGCCTATTTCAGGTCGCGCAAAAGACTTATTCCCCTCTTCTGGTTGGGTCATGGGAATACAATCATTCAACCCAGCGAATTGATAAGGGGGCAAGCAAAAGTTTAGAGCAATTAACCTTCGGGCCTTGGGCTACGCTCATGCATAAGAATATGATACCCCCAGATGGAGAACTGTTTTACGAAGAGAGAGATATACATGAAGATTTACTCCTTTGGAGGGAATTAGTAAAATGTAAGTTTCTGGCAGCCCCCGTAGACGATATAGTGGCGGCCCACTATAATGCAAGGGTGGGAACAACCTCAAAGCCTCGAGAAAAACAGGATCGTTTCGATGAGTGGGCCAGTTTTAAAAAATTTTTAAAAGATAATGAATTACTAGCTCCATTTGAAACCGAGGGCACGCCGCCAAACAACCCGTCGGGAAACTTTGATTTAGATAAAATTGACCTTCGCCAATTTCTTGATATTCCGGACGGATTTGTAGCCAGAGAAGTGACAGAAGACGACGATTTGATCTCCATATCAGAAATCCAAGAAAAACTATACCAAGAAAATCTATCTCCAGTTCCGGATGATGATTCGAAGGTGTAAATATGTATGGTAAAAGGTAAAAGGCTGAATGTCATACACGAGCTACAGTAATGCTAAGGCAACAATTAATGGAAATACATTTTTTGCGAAAAGTGTAGACCTCTCCTCGAAGACCAGCCTTTCTCCAGTTTATCTATCGGAGGAGAGGAGTAGCTTTTTCAGTAAGGCCACTGACGGGTCTAGGGGTACGTTTTCTATTTCCTATTACATCACCGGATCAGACCCGCTTAAGCCATTCATAGTGAACGAGAAGACTGCTTTAACGGGTAGTTTGGGCGGCATTTATTTTAATGGCGGTTACTTAACTAGCCACAGCATTAACGGCGTACCATTTCAACCAGTTCTGGTTCGTGCGACGATAGATTTTTTCGGTAATCTAAGTGGGGAATTTGCCCCGACTACAGAAAAATTACCAAGCAACAAAATTTTAACTTTTACCGACGTCACAATAAATAAAAGCGGTATCGGGGAAGACGAAATACAAAGCATGAGATACGGGTTTAATTCTGAGATAACACCATTATATTGTGCTGGAGATTCTACCCCATCAGAAATAAGGTTTATAAAAAAACAATCCAATATGGAGATAAATACTTGCGGCATAAGCGGAAATTTACCGTTCGAAGGTCAGGAAACTCAGGCTGCGCTAAATATAAATAATGATACTGGTGTCGCAGAAAAGTATAGCGTGTCGGGACCTTTAGAATCTAGGTTTATATCTGCACAGGCTGGAGCGATAATGAACTCTCAATTAAGTATTTCTCAGAATTTCATAGATGAAAAACCCAGCCTTACATCTGTGACAACGACAGGAAACGCTATGGCGCTTGGCGGGGAGGGGTTTGAGCTTCATGGTTCGAACTTACTAAATACAACAGCGATACAGGTTGGCGACAGGACTGTACAAGAAATTACCGTGTTTGGCGCCAACAAAGTCAGCGGAACTTTGGCCGATGATACAATGCCGGGATTACAAAGAATATATCTGACCACTTATGGTGGTAAAGATAGCTCTATGGATATAACAGTGGGAGACTCTGGGCTATAATGAAAATAATAAATACTACAGGACAAGTCGGTGATATTATTTCCATTTCTGGAAATAACTTGTCTAGGATTAGTAATGTTATATTTTCCGGCGAAGTCCCTGCTTCTTACGAAGAAATTAGATTAGATTTATTAAATACCACGGTCCCTCACAACCCCCAAGCTGGGTATCTAACTGTCATTTCTGAAGAAAGGGAGATAACGGGATATACAGAAAATAAATTTTATCCCAAGCCCCATATAGAAACTTTAAATCCTTCAACTGGTATATCCGGAGAATCATTTTCGGTATCTGGAAATTCTTTATATGCTACGACAGGGGTAGAGGTGAATAGCTTGTCGGCGGATTTTTCAGTTCAATCTAATACTGGGGTTTCTGTAACGGTCCCCTCTGGTAATACATATGGTTTGGTCAAAGTTTATTCAGAATTACCTTCCGAAGCTTCGGGCGAATTAAGCGCTGAAAGTAAAGATAAATTCATACCAGACATAAAAGTGACTGGATTTTCTTCGCCCTCTGGTTGCTCTGGAGAAGGTATAGGTTTAATGGGTAATTATTTCTTTGATGATTTAATGTCTGGGTTCTCAGATTCTAATAATCAATATGAAATAAAATATAATGAAAGCTCACTTACCGGCATCGACCTTCTTATGGGGACTGTCTCCAGAAGCTATAGCATCGGTTCATCTGGGAGTGATAATTTTTACGAGACGCCAACGATAAAATTATATAAAAATCAAACATATTATTTTAATCAAAGTGATACAAGCAATCTGGGGCATCAATTCAGAATAGGTTTGATCCCAGACGGCCCTTGGGGAGACATAGATTCTGGTTGGTATTCTGGAGAGTTCAAGTCAGGGGTGACTTTTTATGATACTCCGGGGTCTGGGAATGAAGCATATACGTCTTTCGAAATACCCAGCGGCGCGCCGGATAAATTATTTTATTATGATCATTTCTATACTGGCGTCGGCGGAACTGGTTATTTTGAAGTTCTAGATTCCACTGGATTTTTAGTAACATTTGAGCCAAGCGGTACTACGGGCTGGTTTCAAAAAGAAAGTGATACTTTATTAACCGGAATAGTTCCTGATTGGGCTGTTAGCGGAAGGGTAAGCATCGCAAAAAATGAAAATATAGAAGGTAATTGGTATAGCTCATCCGATGATAAGTTCCTTGTTCCTTGTTGTCCTCTGGAGTTCGTAGAGGTGCGAACTCAAAATTCATTAAACGTTTGGAAACCTACCGGTCTTTCTGGTGATTATTATGTTGGTGCTGCGCCTGCCACCGGGAGAGCGTCCGACGCTTTGGGCGGACCCACCGCGTTCGCAGTGAAGGCAACATGCTTGGGGAAATTTATTGACCTTATGGTTACGGGCTCTCCGGGCTACAGCCTAAGAGACTTGAATATGGACCAAGGCTCTAGCTATGGTGTTTACGACCCATATAGTCATGGCCCTATATTCACTATTGAAGAACCACAATCTGAAAACGAACAGGGAGAAGTCCAATTTATCCCCCCTGATGGATTTCAAGGCGAGCATGATTTAGTAATGGCCGATTCTGATGGCAATCTCATTAAAGCAAAAAATGCTATAGAGATTGCGAGTGACCCAGAAATAGATACTGACGATTCAAATTGGATCACAGATACAACAATACAAAACGATACTGAATTCTCTATCGTTGGAAAAAATTTATATTATGAACAATTTATAGACGGTAATGATGTTTTGTCTGCCGTTTTTCCATCATCACCACCAGATTATTGTATAAGTTTAAAGTTCCAATTAAAGAATCACACTAGGATAGACAAAGATAATTGGAAGTTAGATTTTATGGCTCTCCCGCCAGATAAAAATATAATTACAGGAATTAAACCGGGCGCAAATAAAATGACGCTTCGGCTTAATAATGGAATAAAAATTATTGATATAAGCGGCTCTTCAAGATATCTGCACGAACCTCGAATAAGCGGGTTCTTGCCGAAAACTGGAGAGTGGGGGGAGAATATTATTATCTCTGGTTCAGAATTTGTTGGCGTCACTGGTATGGCGATAGGGGAAACGACAATAAATGATTTTACTATAGAAAGTGAAACTGGTATTGATTTTGTTATCCCCAATGAAGCGACTACAAACGATATTCATATTTACGGCTCCGGAGGGGGTGTAAGTACTGCAGATACATATGGTAAATATGGAACAGAAGAGCTATCTTATAATGTTTGTACCTTCAAGCATGGATCATGCGAGGAAACTGGGGTAGGGCGTGACGAACATGGCAATTATTATGCGGCGGCTTATACTTTAGACGTGGCAAAGCCTTGGCATGGTACTTATGGCACTCCTATCGAGCCATATAGTGTCGGAGAGCAGTCGGGACATTACAAATTAAGGTTCCACGCAAGAAAAGGGCGGCTAACTAATACTTTATATAGTGGTTATCAAGTAACTGGTAAAGAAGTTTTAGAGGGCCGAGGGTGCTCTTGGATGTGGGCGATCGTTAAAAATGCGCAGGGGTATACAACGGGTGATGCTGTTTACGGTTTGGGAGAGGTGGACACTTGGAGTAATAGCGGCGAATTAAAATTTGGATTTGTCGGCGTAACTGGAGATGTTCTGGCTAGTGGACACTCAAATGGAATGGGCCAAATTTCTGGCCATACTGGGTATATAGATTTCAGAGACTTGCGCTATAACCCAGCGAGAACTTGGAGCCAAACTTGGGGGGCTGATGTAGAAGAAATAGAATATTCCCCTTACGAAATTCCCCTTAGTGGAATAGCCTCTGGAGAGACGTTAAGTCTTTGGATCAGGGGACATTCTGATGCGCCGAATAGCTCGAAGACGAGTCAACTCAACTATGTCACTGGGGTAACTGGCATAGACCTAAGGCTGTCAGAAAGAACTTACTATGAAAATATATATGCACAAGAAGTAGTATTTGAAGATGGCCCTTTGTGCCCCTTGCCGCCGGAAGTAAGAACAGACCATAAGGGCGTAGAGTGGAAAAATGAAAATATCATTCCAAATATAGTTTATATAAGTTGTTTAAATTGGAGCCACGTTTACTCTGGCGATCATTATAATCACTTATCTGATAATTTAGGAAAACTGATAGTAGAAGAACCAAGTATTGCTATCCAAGATTTTAGTCCAAAGTCGGGGCATTATGGGGATGTAATTTCTATATCCGGAAAAAGCTTACACAACGTAACAGATATAATATTTAGCGGGCATCGAGGTGACTCAATTACATTATCTAGGACCTATGATGTACTCGGCGTAAGTGATTTCACAGGAGTGAATACAACCGGAATTGAAACAGCGATACCTAGTGGCGTAGCCCCCTACCAAACGTTTTCTGTTGCACAAAAATCAGGAGCATCTATAATACAGTCTTCGACTTCGGAGGACATCCTGAAAATTATAGACACTGGGATTGTATTTTTAGGCTATCCATTATCTGGAGAGCACGGAAAAGATATCCTTATATCTGGAACTCATTTAGAAAATGTAGATTTTTATTTCCAAGGCTTCACTACTGGTGAAGAAAATAATTATGTACGTTCGCTTAATACCACTTTGACAAATAAAACTGGTGCTTATATATCTGTCCCTAAGGAAATTCAAGCTGGTAATCTTTATGTAAGCGGGGACGATTTATTTAAAGTCTCTGATCAATTTTTTGTTCCCATTCCCTCAATTAGTGGAATAGAAAAAACCAAATATTATGTAGGAGATACATTTAGGCTAACGGGCATAAATGCGACCAACGCCGCATCCGTGCTCGCAATCAGTGGCATATCTTCAAGGACTAATAAAAATACACTAGAAATAATTTCAAATAGTTCTGCATATGTGCCTAGCGGCGAAAGGACTTATTTTAATGGGTATGGTTCCAATATTTTTGACATAACTGGAGACATGCCGGACAGCCTCAAAACTGGACAGTCAATAATTACGGGGGTTATTAATTCATCTTTTGCGGGAACTGGACAAGTCTTTTTAATATCTAAAGATTTAATTCCAGAGAACACCCCAACTTTTTTGCCAAGTGCTGAGTACCCTAACACTACCACGAGCCCCAATGTTATAAGGGACTATGTGGGCTCTGCTCAAGCCGGCGTCAAGGCAAATTTAGTATTTTTGGGGCCCTCGATAGAGATAAGTGGAAGAGAACCAATTGTCTCCGGAATATATCCAGAGCAGGGCCGTACAAATACCGCAATAACTATATCTGGTAGAAACTTTTTAGGTGCAACGGGCGTAAAATTTCAAGACGCGGCCGCAGGAAAAGAATGTATTGTGACTGATTTTATAAGCGGTATAAGACTGGCTGACCTTTACGGTGATCCAATATATGACCAAGTTCATTTAATCGACATATACCCATGCGATTGGGGATCACCTACTGGGGAAATTTTAATAATGGATCATAACTATAATGGGTAATAATTTTTCATTTGAAGAGAAAATATACATCTCTGGTTTTGAACCAGTAGAGGGTTTAACTGGTAGTGCCTTTGCGATAAGCGGTAGTGGGGTGCATTCAGCTACGAGTTTATGGTTTGTAGATGCTTTCGACGGCCATATGCCCGTACCTTTCGAGGTCGGCAGCGATGGGCGAGCAACTGGGACTGTCCCCAATGTGAGAATTTACGATGATGACCTTAAGGTAAAAATAGCAAATACAAGCTCCTCGACAGAAAAATGCTGCTTTAATATAAGGCAATCGGATTGTAATTTTTATTGTGACGTAGACATAACGGGTTCTTTAACAGTCGGCGGGGTGGACGCCAACCCCCTCGTTACCGGGTTTTTAGCAATTGACGAAAATGGGCTGGTACATAAAAGGCAGGGTCTAGAATATGAGACAGGTATTAATACATCATTCTTCGCCCACATGAATGGAAGCGATCAAACTGTTGATCCTTCTACCACATCTATTATAGAGTTTGACAATACTGATTGGAACAAAGAAGAACATTATGATACATCAAATTACAGATTTAAGTTAGAGAGTGACGGTAATTACCTTATTGACTCTAAGGTTGCATTAACAATTCACTCCAGTAGTTGGCAATTCTATTATTTGGAACTCACGAAAAATGGTAGCGATACCATTGAGTCCTGCCCTTTTGATAATAATTCCTATGCGGCCAACGAGGCCTCTATAACGAGAATTGTTTCTGGTCTTAGCGGAGATTATTTTGATATGAGGCTTGATAATACAGACCCAAGCATACCAATTACCTTAGAGGGCGACAAGAAAAAAACATATTTTGCTGCAAACATAATGGGTCGTGGTGGGGCAGGGCCAGCAGGACCGCAAGGAATTCAGGGCGTTCAGGGCGTGCAGGGTATTCAGGGGCCTTCGGGCGAAGCGGGGCCTTCGGGGGAACAGGGTATTCAAGGTAGTCAGGGCGATCAAGGCGATCAGGGAATTCAAGGTGTCCAAGGTATCCAAGGTATTCAGGGACCAACGGGTGAGGTCGGCATGAACTGGAGCGGGAAGTGGAGCCCAACTATTAAATACTATCACAGTGATGGTGTTTACAATAGTGGTAATTCTTATTTTAGTCTTGCGTCGGACAATACGAATAATCCCCCGTCTGGTGTAAACGATAATTATTGGAGTGTTCTTTCCAGCGGCGCAGAGGGGCTTCAGGGCACTCCGGGCGATACTGGGCCAAGCGGAGAAAGAGGGCCTCGAGGTTTTTCTAATGGCGCGGCAATTCAGGGGGTGTATGCACAATGGGATACTGAATATGCAACGACATCTAGATTTTCAGACTCCCCCACAAGTACACAGGGCATAGAGGTTGCTTCTGCCACTATCTACCCAACCAATCCCGGTCACCTTTTGGCTATGGAAATTGACTTAAGTTTTTCAGCTACAGACTATACGGAAATCATGGCTTGCCTGTTCAAGGACGACGAAACCACTCCGCGTAAAGCTTGGCTGGGTCATGTTTATAGCCAAAATATGGGGGCAACGTTAAGATTAAAGTATACGGCTGCAGCGTCAAACACCTTGGGCCAAACTTGGAAGCTTCGAATAGGGGGCCGATCGAATTCGGAGCAGCGGGGGACAGTTTATCTAAATAGAACGAAAAGTAGTTCAAACCTTTTCGGCGATGCAGCGACCTCCTCTATAACAATATATGAATTATACCCAGAGCAAGGACCATAATGGACATAGCAAAAATACTAGAATTAAATTACGCAGACTGTGAGTGGAGCCTAGCTGGCAATTCATATGTGGGTCTCGTGTGGCAGGATCAAGGGGTCGCAAAACCTAATGAATCAGAATTGCAAGAAACATGGGATAGTCAAGAATTTCAAGGCAAGTTAAATAATGAAGAAGTCTTAGAAAACAGAAGAAGAAGTATTCTTTCTGAATGGCCCACCCACAAACAATTTGAAGCCCTTACGGAGGCGCAAATGGGTAGGCCTGAGAAACTCGATGAATTAATAAATTATATTAAATTTGTTAAGGAAGATAATCCTAAAATTTAGATTTAAGTTTTTTGAGTCTTTGTATTAGTTCAAAAATTTTAACATTAGATATGTCTGATATTTCTTTTATACTTTCTGACCCCTCGAACTTCTCTTCCTTCAGCCTTTGTTTAATATTGTCGAACGAAATTCCTTTTTCCTTCATAACGCTTTGAAGTAATGACTTGGGGTCTGTGCCGCCGTTGTCAGGATCAGTAGAGGTGGGCCTAGTTGTCTTGGCGCTAGGGGCCATCTCGTCTTTTGCGACTATATGAATTTTTAAAAAGTTGCGGACGCAGCGGACGAAAGCTCTGTTCTCAGCAATTGGGCCTAAGAAATTCTTGGCAAAGCTATCTGTATTGTGCGGCCCAGCGTCTCCTATCGCAGAAAAGATTATTTGATTTTGTTCAGTTTCGTAATTGGGTATCCAAGAAATTTTACAAGTTGCCACTACATAGTCAGCGGAGGGGGATGCGGTATCGTATTCGACACTCGTATAACCACGAATTTGAGCAAGCTCTTTTATACCCCCGAGAAGAATAAGTAGTTGATTGTCTCTTAGTTTCGTTACATCTGTTTCATTGGTGTATTGACGGTTGGGCACTAAGTGTTCCGTGTCTACCATCTTTCGCCAGTCAATCAGGCCGTCCTCATTAAAAATATAATTTACATGATCCAAAAGACCGAACTTGTTTCTTGTAAATGTAGTGGGGGGTACGCACTCGGCCTTCTTTTTTGCTGCTGTCATACTACATATTAACACACATTAGAGGTGGTGTCAAGGGTCTTTCTTAAGAATATAATACTCATCCATTTTTTCCCAAAATGAATCTTTGTTTATGACGGGGAAAACCTTTGGGATTAACATATCTGTAGGTTTTTTTTCTTCCCACGCAGCTTTAGAGGGGTAAACTTTTCCTTCGCTTACTAAAAATTTATTTGATTTATAAAAAAGATTTTTTATTCCGTGCTTTTTTACGGCCTCTATATCTTGTGGGGCAATGGTGGATTTTTTAATTACGGTTCCATAATCCATGTAATAAAGTTTAGCTGATTCAATTTTATCTGCGTCTAGTTCGCTCAATAAAATACATTGGACGCCAAGATTGTGGCAAGCTTTAACAAAGTCTGGGTCATGGTTTTCTTTAATTAGATAGATTACTTGCACCAAGTTTTTTCTCAGGTTTTTAAAGATGTTCAAGTCTATTGGTTTATCAGTAATAACTGAACATGGGTTTCTAGCCATCTGATTTAAGAGAATATTTTCATCGAAATGATAATCCATTCTTACGATTAGGGAGTCAACACCAATCTTATTTATGTCAATTATTGAATCTGGAATAGCCTCGACTTGTTTTTGTAAATATGAAGGGCCTCTGGTTACGGAGAGAAGTTTGTTTTTGTATTCTATATCAAGAAGTTCAAAAACGCAAGAGGCAATGTCTTCTGGTTTTATGTCATTGACAGACTTGGGGGCCTCTTCAGCAGAATAGGACGGCCTTGGCCTTGCCTCTGTCAGTTCTGGCTCTATTAATATGTGATCTTTCTTGTCCCCCCAGTATGGGCCGACTATATCTGCATACGTATTCGAATACAAACTTACAATTTTTTTTCTATATTTCGAGGCTACATGGGTGGGGAAGCTATCTACGCCAAGGTGAAGATCTGCGTTGCTGACGATGTAGGCTACCTGACCTATATTTGTGCTTCCTTGAGTATGCTGACATTTATTGTAGGGCGGGTCGCCCTTGCCCCCAATTTGCACAATGTGTATATTTTTTTCAGCAAGGGGTTTGTGGATTATATCTATAACTTCTTGCCAATAGTCATAACATTTAGAATTATATTTACTTCTCGGGTGAAGGGTAATGTATTTATCCAAATTAATTGGATAATATTTTTCCAAAATTGAAGGCTCATCTATCTTAAGCCCACAGTTCAGTGCGTATGTCTCAATTAGGTGTGGCATATTTAATATCGTAGGCTAATTTATCTTTGGCGTTATGTAAATATGTTAACATTTTTTGGGTATTAACATGAGGTAGAAATGCGATTTCGAAATAACCTTTGTGCTGCCCCTGACCCTCTAACCAAAGCAGGTTATCCATTTGGGGCGTATACGGTAAAGTTTTATGAATGTATTCATTTCCATCTAGTACTTCAAAATTTTCTGGTTTGGTGGCAACATATAAATTATAATTAGGATAAAGTTCATTTATTGATTTAAATAAACTCGTAGATAAAAATACATCCCCTATGCTTTCTGGCATAACGTAAAGTATTCTTCTCCCATCGTCATCTTTACTAAGCGTATCTTCAAATTTTACTTCTACTTTGTTTTCGTTTTCTGAAGCAACTTTCCTAAAGTAGTTTTCTATGTCTGCCCTCTTCATCCCCTTGGAGATTTCTTCCATCCAATATTTGTGACCCCCGTCCTCTTGGTCAACTTTCATTTTTAATACTTCTTTGTATATAGCAATTAACCACTCTGCGTCATCCTCCATGTCGGGTATCTCCGCGTGAGGATTTTTGGGTTCTTCTTTTAGGGAAAAATTATATTCTACGAAATCACAGGAATCTATTTTTTTCTCAATAATATCGCCAACACTTTTCGGAGAAAAATAATCGATTGTCCACTGCCTAGCTTTTTTTCCCATTTCTTTTTTCTTCTGGGGAGACATTTTGAATACCTTGTTCAATTCCTTTGCTATCGATTTGGGGCAAGTAGACGCTTTGATAAATTCTGTACCGTGTTCTCTGTATTCGCTCCATTTCAAAGCAATGGAATTTGCTTCTGGCTCGCACATTTCTTCTCCGCAGCTATAGTTTGTAACTAGCGTAATTAATTCTGTCAACTTTGCTTCTTGTATTGGTATTTCTTGTCCGCCTGAAGTGAAGGGGTGACAGTAAACATCCATTAAATTGTATACTTCATTAAGCTGAGACTCAGTTATGCCATTGCTAACCTGCGTGGTTACTACTGACTTTTCAGCTTTACAGGAGGAGCAGTCTTTGTCTTGTCCGTCAAATGGCTTTATTTCATATGCTCCGCACGATCTGCAAATGTGAGTTGTCAGAATCTCATTTTTGTCTATGCCATGCTCGTCGGCCAAGCGGTGAATATTCCAGCCTTCCCCGAAGTGGGTATGTAAGAGGAGGCGACTTTCTGTCTTGGGGTTTCTTTCTTTCCAAATTTTGTAACCCTCAAGTAGATTCGGTACAGATTTTCTTAATTGATTCCTAAAAACAAATCCGATGACGTAAGCATTTTCTGGGACTCCAGAATTATTTCTTAATTCTTTTCTTTTTTTATCCGTAAGTCTTAAAAATTCTGAATCATCTACCGCACCGTGAACAGTCTTAACGTGTTCGTGCCCAAGCTTGTGTAAGGCCTTGGTCGCGAAGTTGCTCCAAATCCAATAGTTTTTTATTTTCGGAGCTTTTTCTATCGCGCTTGGAAGGATCGGTAAGGAATCGAGCGTTGTCCAAATAATAGAATTTATTTTATCGAACCAAGGCTTTTCAATTGCGAAATCTACACCCCAAATATCTTGAACTGCGATATATACATCTGGCTTTTCCTGTTCTATAACTCTATCTAAATAATGCGCCCCATAGCTAGCCATTCTTTCTAGGGTGGGGTCTCTTCGCAAATTTTCCATCTCCTGCTGGCTGTCTGGAAGAGCCCCTATAGATTTCCAAGGCGTTCTTTCTAGTTGGGGGTTAGACCAATTTAAGCCACAGCAGTAATGAACTATATCATACTTTCCGGTCTTATATAAATAAGTAAGTACGGCTTTGGCATTTCTGCCAAAGCCAGTCTTTGCTAGCGAATAATCGCTTTGAAATAATATCTTTTTCTTTTTAGACATAGCGAACTCACCACGGCATTTCGCCGCCGTCGTCGTCACCATCATTTTCATCACTCAAGTCAGACTCTTCGATTTCGATGGGCTTTTCTTCTTGGTTATTTTGAGAAGAAGGAGCCGTTTTATCTAAAAAATTTTCCAAGTCGTGCCTTAAAAGTCTAGCCTCTGGAAAAGTAAAGCCTATAATAAAGCCTGTTTTTGCAGTTGAGTCTTCCTTTTCCTGCTTATTAATAGAGAAAGAAAAGCCGACCTGATTTCCGTCTCGCAAGTATGGACAAAACTTTATCTGAAGGACTTGGTTTTGGCTTTGGTGATAGGCGGAAAATTCTCTATTACTTTCAAGTGAGTCTAGTACTCCCCCGACTTCTGTCCTGCTCAGTTTTGTTATTACCCTGCCCTTGGGGTTGTCTTTATTTTTCGCGAAAGAGCCGATCCTCTTCTTGCTATCCCAAGAAGCCTGTTTAATCATAGAAGACATGACAGAGCCATCTCTGTTCAGCCAAAAGGAGCACGCGGTTCCTGTATTCTTTGCGTTTGGTTTATAGAACTGTATCATAAGGTCATTCTAACACAGGAATTAAGCTTTGTCAAGCTTCTCCATGTATTTTATTTATTAATTAGCCAATGTTTTACGTCTGTTCGAGGAACCCACCCCAGTAATTTTTCGGCCAATGACCGGTCAGCAAGGGTTTGTCTTGGCTCAGGCCTTTCTCCAATGTTTTCTGTTTCCCCGCCTATAATGTTTGCAATTTCATTAACTGAATAATTGCTACCTCTCCCTATGTTGATCACTTCACCGTGACCGACCTTGTCGCTTCTCGACGCTAAAATATTTGCTTCAACAGCGTCAGCGACATAAGTAAAGTCTCTTCTTTGCTCTCCGTCATTAGTTATGGTAAGCTTTTCGCGATCTTGTTTTTGTTTTAAAAATATTCCTATGACTGTCGGGTATGCTCCATCAACGACTTGTCTCTCTCCATATATATTAAAATACCTAAGGCTAACGGTTTGTAGGTCGTAACATTTTGAAAAGACAAAACAGTATTGCTCCCCTATTAATTTTTGTAGCCCATATGGGCTCATGGGGGCAACGGGCATAGACTCTGTCTGGGGGCTTTCCTCTTGGTCTCCATAAGCTGATGAAGATGCGCTGTATACGACTCTACGGACGCCGCTATCCCTTGCTGACAACAGAACATTAAAGGTTCCGTCGACGTTTGCCTTATGATACTTTCGCGGATTTTTTATTGACGGCTGAACTCTTGGGATGGCTGCGCAATGAAAGACTGTATCAGTATTCTCCATCTTTCTGCGAAGGGTCGTTTGGTTTTCTTCTTTACTAATATCTAAAACGACAAGTTCTGCTTTCGGGTTTATATTATTTCCGCCAACGAGATTATCGATAATAACAACTTCATTTCCTTCGTTTATGAGCCTGTCAACAATGTGGCTTCCGATAAATCCTGCACCGCCTGTTACTAAATATTTCATTTGTCTTTTAGTTCTGAAAGTTTAGTGAAGATTTTATAATCTTGTACGGTTATCATCTCTGCGAATATTACTCCGCCATCTTTTTTTCTTCCTCGAATTATAACAATATTCTTTTCTTTAGGTAGCCCCCCGTTGTCCTCTTTGCACCGATCCATTTTATTGCCCATCTTGCTATTGAATATCATCGCTTGATATTCTCCCGTTTCGTCCGTGAATATGCACTTATAATAAGAGTTTCCGTTTTTACTTTTCCTGCTCCAGCCTTTGGTCACCGTGCCGATGCAAGTAACTCTTGAATTTTCAACAGAATCTTCTATTTCTTCTATGGTCACAAGGTCTTGTCTTTCGTCAGAAAATATATCTTTCAGCATTTTTCCGTGGGTATATCCGAGGAGACTATTTTCATAATACCAGTTTGCAAATGACTCTGAAACGCTATTTTGTTTGTATATTTCTAAATACGGTAAGTATCTCTTTTTAATCGTTCCGTACCTAGACTCTTTGATAAATGGTTTGCCGTCTTGCTTCTGGGGTTTTTTTAAATGATTTATTATATCTATTAGATTGTGATTTTTTTCTTGAGCGAGGGCCAAGCATCTTTCCCTCTCTCTTCTCGTTAAAATTTTCCATAACTGGGCCTCGAGCACAATCTTACTTCTCGATTGGCTGTAGCTTCCTTCTAGCGCACCAGCCTGAATAAGCGCAGACAGGGTGCCTAAGTTTAGTTTAACCTCTTCGGCCCCTTGGAAGATTTCAAACTTGCTG
>Ga0098044_1000350_pt1 | contig 24664 bp, 27 predicted proteins | sample 10_taG_FD_75053 | JGI IMG/M metagenome (GOLD analysis project Ga0098044, IMG submission 75053) | Marine viral communities from the Subarctic Pacific Ocean - 10_ETSP_OMZ_AT15264 metaG | ecosystem: Environmental > Aquatic > Marine > Oceanic | place: Pacific Ocean | collected 2015-01-16 | reverse complement strand
TTCCTGGCGGGTGGATTCATACTCATTCTCAACCACCATACTTTCATTTTCGATGTCCTTAAAGAGGTCTTCGTAGTTGGTCTCCCTTCTTCGCTGCTGTGAGGTCTTTTTGACTTTATGTATAAACCAATTCTTCGTAATTACGCTAAAATAAGAAAAAGCACTTGACCCACGATTGGGATCATATTTATCCAAAATCGTAGTCAGCCATATCTTACAATCATCCTTAAGATAGTCAATATTCGGGAGAGAAGTGAACTTATACGTATAAGTTATCTTGTCCACCATCTCATTAAAAGCAGGCTGAATATAGTTTATATACAGCTCAGTCCGAACTTGACAGTCCCTACACTTCGCATATTCTATTATAGCGTTTTCGTGATCCTTCGTGAAGTATAAGTTCTTAGTCTTCTTCTTCCGTGTCTTCTTCTGTTTCATATTCCTCTGGTTCCCATTCTCCCAAAAAAGAGTAAAAGTCTTCTATTGTTCTTGTATTTTCGGCAACAAATTTCGTATGATCAATCAAGGCCATTAATGTCTCATCACCATAGAACATCTCTAAGCCGTGAACATTTTCCAAATGATCAGCATAATTGCTTATCATCATATAAAATGACTCAAAATTGTTAGAAACAGCATAAAAATTAATCAAAAGCCGCCTAATATACCATGCTACAACAACATTAATCGCCAAGGACAAAGCTAATACTACCGACACTATCCAAATCATGGCTCGTACTCTCTGGTCATCTCTTCTTTCTCTTTCCTTATTTCTTCTTTTGCTTCTTCAATATGGTCCCTCACTACATCTCCGACTCTAGTACACTCGGGCGTGTCGTCACTGAAAGACATATGAAAGCCAGCTGGAACCCTTCTTACACTGGCAATTGCCTCGCAAGACCCACAATCAACGATCTTTTCGTTCATAGAGTGAGTTGCCTCAAAGGCTAGCCCGCACTCATCACACTGATAAGAATATCTAGGCATCTAAATTGGAGTGTTGTATGTCCACTTTAACAGCTGGTGGGTTCATTACAGTTAATTCGTCTTGAGAATTCCCAGTTACCACAAAATCAAAATCTTTTAACAGTGGAACAATATCTGACTGCTCCAGTAGTGATTTTTGTAGGGCCATCATAATTGCCCCCAGGGCTTGATTTGAAAGTTTCATTTTTTTTCCTCGCTGTTTATTATTGAAGCTAAATCTGACTCATACATCATCTTAGCCAACTCTCTTAAATTTGTTTTTGGTGACCACCCTAGTTTATCCTTAGCTTTTGAATAGTCACCTAGAAGCAAAGGCACTTCCTGTGGTCTAAAGAGCCTTGAGTCTATTTCAACATACTTATTGGGCGGCCCCAAGCCTGCTTCTTCAAATACTAGTTCTAAAAATTCTCTAACGGTATGTGTCTCTCCGGTTGCTATGACAAAATCATCTGGCTTGTCCTGTTGTAGCATTAACCACATTGCCTCTACATAGTCCCCAGCATAGCCCCAGTCTCTTTTTGCATCAAGATTTCCTAGGAATAGTCTATCTTGTAGTCCAAGTTTAATCTTGGCTGCTGCCATAGTTATTTTTCTAGTCACAAAAGTTTCTCCTCGACGGGGTGACTCATGATTAAACAAGATACCGCTGCTGGCGTATTGACCATATGATATTCTATAATTTCTAATTAAATTATGTGCAAAAACTTTGGCGCATGCGTATGGCGATGCTGGCATCAATCTTGACTCTTCGTTAAATGGGTAGTTTGAATTATCCCCATACATCTCAGAAGAAGAGGCTTGATATATTCTACACCCTGGTGCTAGTTCCCTGGCTGCGTTCAATAGTCGCAAGGTTCCCATAGCAATTCCGTCCACAGTGTTTTCGGGTATATCAAAAGAAACTCTAACGTGTGATTGGGCTGCCAAATTATAAATTTCATCTGGCTTATATCTGTTGATAATAGTCCACATACAGCCAGCATCATTGAGGTCAAAGTATTCTAATTTAAAATTAGGATTCAAGAAAAGGTGATCTATCCTATCTGTGCATATAATTGACGTTCTTCTTTTTAACCCGACGACACGATATCCCTTATCAAGCAATAATTCAGCCAAATAAGATCCGTCTTGGCCAGTTATTCCAGTTATAATAGCTAGCTTATTCATTACATTTATACCATTCATAAGTTTTCATAATTCCATCCTTAAACTTAGTAAATTCAAATTCCCCATAAAGTTGTTTAAAATTACTATTGGAACCGTCTTTACGATACTGGCCATCCAAATGATTATTAAATTTGATTTTTACATCTTTTTTAATATTTTGTAAAAATATTGATATCATCTGTTTTATTGATAAATTTTCATCTGGACACACTATAAGAGGAACACTTGTATTATGATGCTCCAGTAAAAAAGGAATTATCTTAGCTAGATCATCAACATACAATTGTTGCCTTAGTGGCTCTCCTGTTCCCCAAAACTCCACCACCTCTCCTTGTTTCGCCTGATCTATTTTCCTGATCATAGCAGGGACAAAGTGAGAACTAGCTATATTAAAGTTATCGTTTGGCCCATACACATTTGAGGGGCAAAACGTAGAAAAATTTACACCATATTGGTGCCTGTATGCATTTACCTGGACGTATAAAGCCCTCTTGGTATACCCATACGTAAGATTTGTCTCAGCGGGCGGTCCTGATAAAATATCCGCTTCCACTAGTGGGTAGTGATCTGCCGTGTCTGGAAACACACATGTGCTTAAGGACGCCAGTACTCTCTTGACACCAGCCTGATGGGCAGCTCTTACTACGTTTGTGTTGATGTATATATTTGCATCATAAAATTCTGCTTGCTTTGTAAAGTTCTCTTTAATCCCGCCCACTAAGCCTGCTAGGTGCAGGATCGCATCTGGTTTCACTCTTTTTATTGTTCTTAGTGTATCGCCATAATCCACCAGATCGCAGTCTTTTGAGGAGATATATACCCAATTTGGCTGCGCCTCTCTCAGCCTAGTACCTACAAATCCTGTACCTCCAGTGACTAAAACCTTCATACTGTGCTTTCTAAGGCGAATTATTGCCCCCTCAGAGGAGATCCTGCCATTCTTCTTTTTTCCTGATTGATGGAAGGGCAGTGGTTGCCCGTTTGGTGTATAAGTTCATAAAACAGCATCATTGTCATAACTTCAACTGTGTGAAAGTATTCACAATTATATGCCAGCTCGCTGATTCCTTTTTTTAACTTTTTTGACGGCTGGCCGCTTATCATATAAGTTCCAAACCCATTCGTATCGGCCCAGTGTAAGGCATTAATAATATTGATTGAATTGCCAGAACAGGACATACCCACAATTAGACAATCAGACGGGTTCTCAACTGCCACTGTTGTCTCAAGCCACCTTACGAACAATTGTTCATACCCATGATCATTAGCATTTGATGTAATAAAACCAACACTATCGAATGAATAAAAAGCCTTTCCTGGGACAAGACGTGACAAATCTGTTGACATGTGACTAGCCACAAAATGTAGACCGCCGTTGCCAATCAGAAACACTTTCTTGACCTGCTGTACGGCTGCCACCAGTTGGCTGTATTCGTTAGTTGAAGCCACTTCGCTTAACTTGCTTTCAATGTTTTCAAAATTAATTTTCATGTGCGTCCCTGTTGGTTATCTCCTGTTGGTTATCTCAAAGATGTTTCTATTATATTCAAAGCTTCTTCTGTTTCACGTAAGTTAAGACTCAAGCTTGGCCTAAGTCGAATTGTTTCTTTACCGCTAGTGTTAAAGATTATACCATACTTTTTTGTCTTTTTTATAAATTTATTAAATTTTACCTCACTAGGTAAATCAAACGCCATCACAAGACCACTCGATCTTATGTTTGTAATTCCCGACAGCTGTTTAAGCCCACTTACCAACTGTTTCTCTCTGTCAACAACATTTAGCAATATGTTTTGCTGCTTATATGCTTGAATTATATACCTACATCTAATCATATCAATTAAAGTTGCGTCCCAAGTAACCTCAAGTTCAATTGAATTATCAAAAATTTTCGACACCTTGTCTGATACCATAATACCAGACAATTGTGTTTTTTTACCAAACATAACTATGTCTGGAGTGACCCCAATGTGTTCGTGATACCAGACCTTCCCCGTTGACCCAAACCCAATTTGAACTTCATCAAAGATCAAAGGAATATCATATTGATCGCACAGTTCCCTGAGTGAAACAAAAAATTCATTTTTGTAATACCTATCCCCAGCTGTACATCTTATGGGTTCAACCACAATGGCGGTAAGATCATTGGCAACCAGCCTAATGTTTGCCACTATTTTCTCAATCTCATCTAAAGTTTCTGGACTAATCATTTTAATGCTAAAAGGTTCTGGGTATCCTCCTAGTCTACTTGCTGCGGCACCTTGCCTAGATGTTACAAAACAGCCCCAGCTATTAATACCGTGAAAACAACCTTCAAAAGACAACACCTTAACCTTTTTTTGGTGCTGCTTGTATCTTATAGCGCACTTAATTGCTGCTTCAAGGGCAAGAGCCCCCGTGCAGCAATAATGAAAGAACTTAAAAGTATCGCCCCTAGAACAAAAGAGCTGAAATGTTTTGTCAAACTCAATTGCCTCATCTGACAACATCTCACAGTTTGTAAGCTTCACGGCGCTTGCTTTGGCGACTTCATCTTTAAATTCCTTACTTTTAAAAATATAATTATTGTACCCCAAAGGCAAAGAAGCATACATTCCAAAAAAGTCTAAATATTTTCTATTAGTCAGTTTGTCGTAAATGTAACAATCGTGACTCTTGTTGAAATCTATTTTCAACCCATGCTTACTACTTCTAGCAATAGAACCCATTTTTATCCTCACCAGACATACACCTATACACAGACAAACCCGCCATCAACAAATATATTTTGTCCTGTCAGGTAAGTGTTATGCTCGCTGCAAAGAAAAAGCACCAGTTTGGAGACCTCGCTGGGACTTGCAAGCCTACCTATGGGCAATTGTGCGCAAACCTCTCTTATGCCCTCAGGGCCAAGTATTCGTTCAGTTAGCTCAGTTTTAGTAAACCCTGGTGCAACTGAATTTACTAAAACGCCATGGCTAGCCAGCTCAATGGCAAGTGTTTTTGTCATTCCTGTAAGGGCATATTTGGAGGTTGTGTAACACGCTCTTTTTTCACGAGTGCAACTTCCAAAAATTGAAGTGATATTTACAATACGTCCATAATTTTGCTTTTTCATTTTTTTAGCGACTACCTGGGATATCATAAATGGAGCTCTCACGTTAACGTTCATGATGTCATCATAGTCCTCTAGCGCTATATCATCAAAGTAATCTATCTTGTTGATACCAGCATTATTTACGCATACGTCTACTTGCTCAAATTTCTCTAGACTCTCGGAAAGCTTTTCAAGATCTTCTTTATTTCTAAAATCATACATGCTGCTAGATAGGCGAATCACTTTTGCGCCAAGGTCTTTAAATTCTGTTGCTAAACATTTTCCTATACCTCGGGAGGCGCCTGTCACCAAAACAACCTTATTGTCAAATGTTATATTCAAAACAAATAAATCACTCCTCGCTGTAAATGTGCTCCACATCCTCACGACTGACTGCCAGCCTAATTGCTGGTTTATTACCCACAGCCGTAATATGATGCCATTTTCCTTTTGGAATAAAGACCACATCGTCTTTGCTAACAGTGATTTTCTCCCCCTCTATGTCCCACTCCCATTGGCCATCAATTATATACCACCATTCGTTCCAGTCTGGATGATAGTGTTCTCTGTTGCCTTCGCCAGGGAGTTGATGAATAAGGGTTGCGCTATTGTTTTCTGTGTTGACCAACCTCTTTGACCAGGATTGACTGCAGTTAAAATTAGAAATTATATCACGAACATTAACAGGAGCTTCGCTATTGCAATCATGTAAATCGTTCACTACGACGCCATCTTTTACTAAAATACTTGGTACGTCAACTTCAACTCTCTGCTTACTACTTTGATAGTATCTTGGCTCAGAATAGCCGGTATTGTTAATATGTCTAGATACAAGCTCCGCTAATTGAAAATCTTCCTCATTGTCGATATCTATGGTCGCATATCCAGATAATTCAAAAAACCCCACCTTGCTAGAGCCTCCATGGTAAGCACACCCATACTCTAACATATTTGACAAAAAGGTGTCCTTTTTCCATCCCATAACTCCGCATGCATATGGCTTGATTGGCTCTAGTGTTTGCGACGGTGGCGTCGGTTTCTTTTGATCAAAATTAATTGGACGATCTTTGTAGACACACTCTATTTGCTGTCTAAATACACTAACCAACGTATCAAAGTTCTCAACACTCATTCTATTGACAAACTGTTGTATTTCCACTGGGGTTAAAAACGGGGATGTTGGTAGCAACTGAATTACTGTCTCACACTCTACATTGAGCAAGAAATCTTGCACAAAATCATCGTTCGTTGCCTCGTCCGTAGACAAGTGTTCTGGTCTTTCATAGAATTTTACTCCTTCTTCCTCGGCTATCACCCTTAATACGGCGGCCTCCGAGTTTACGTAAATTTCATCAAAACATCCAGACTGTTTAGCAGCCCTTATAATGTACGATATAAGTGGAATACCATTCAATAACCTTATATTTTTTTTTGGAACTCTTTTACTCCCCATCCTAGCAGGGATCATGGCAACTATTCTATTCATCTTTCTTACTATTGGTCTTGGCTCTTTTTTTGGCAAATTCAACTGATTGTGTAAAATTATCTATCAAGTATTGATCTAAGTTTAGTTTTTGCTTATAATGAAATGCTATAATTTTATGAAAATAATCTATTTGCGGCTGTTGATGGTGAATGTCCATCCTTAGTTCTGCTGGCGAGGGCTGCCGGTCCTTTGAGGAAGAGAAATTTCCATTTCGCTGGGCCTCATCGTGATAGTGATCGTTATATACCTTGCCAAAGGTGTTCATATTAAAAAATGTAACCCCTGTCACATACAGCTCTTTCACGTCATAGTTCAACAGCGTTATAATACCGTTTAAACCAGTATTACATATGGTTCCAACCTCTTTGTATACTTTAAAAAGATATCCATTTTTTACCCGCTGGCTTGGAACACCAATTCTGGCTAATCGGTCATAACCTCTTGAGATTTCGGCTGGCGGACTGACCCATACTTGCGGGCACAGTATGTACTTGAGGCTTTGCGCATACTCTAAGTTACCCTCTAGGGCTTTCCACTTAATAGCATTTAAACAATTAACATTGATATCTGTCCTTTTACCATAATCTTGCCAATCATGCTCTTTTGTATGGTATGCCTGATTAATGCGAACAACAAGATCATATGAATCAATTAAGTCACCAGTTTTTAGTCCCTTTAGATTAGGCCCAGGCCCAACAAAGGCTATTCTCTTGCCTTCAACTAGTCTGGCCAGCTGATCGCATTTTTCGTAGTCACAGAAACCTACCTCCTCTTCATCTTGACACCCATACATCTTCATCCTAGCTAGCTGCATTTCTGGAGTCTCAGTTGAGGATTGCCAAGGAGTCAATTTTTTAGATGTGGGTATGCCCACTATATCAGAACTAGAATCTTTGTACCAGGGTTGAACAGTCATAATTTTTACTTCTCCAACACCACATAACAAGATGAGGTCCTGTTTGGTCCTATCAAGTGAGTGCGTGGGTTAAAGTACTCAGCACAAAATGAACTTTTCTTTTGCCATGTGCCGGAAAATTCAGCTAGTTCTGATTTTGCCCTTTCAACATATACATTTAAAAGGCACGTCCCGCCGGGCTTCAACACCCTATTAAATTCTCTTGATAAATCAGATATGATACCAGTACTAGATCTTACAATTGAATCCATAGAAAAAATATAATCAACAGAACAATTAGCCAAGCCTTTAAGTTCATTGCCAGATGTGACATAATACTCCATTGTACAGTCTTTTGCTCTGGCGTAGTCACCATGGCGCATACTAATGCACTTTTCTGACTCTTCATACATATCAACATTTATTATGTTACTAGAAATGTCTATTAAGTCCCTAGTCCATTTTCCAGACCAACATCCATAATCAACGGTCACAAGTCCATCTTCCACCAGTGGAATACTATTGTGAATAAATGACACAACCTCAGCAGACACAACGTGATATGGATTCCAACAATTTTCAGCCGCAATCATCCCCTCTACGCTATCTAGTTTTTTTATTTCTCCGCCCCAATATTCCTTGCTCTGGCCAGCTGTCCATATCAGCGGTCTTTGTTCACCTATGCTCATAAACTACCCCTTACCATATAAAATTTTGCTTATAGTGATTAACAATGGCACTAATTTCTGTTTTAAATTTTTTCTGTGGGAACCAACCTAAAGATCTTAATTTACTATCATCGACTGAATATCTTACGTCCTGGCCCTGTCTTGAGTAAGAGAAGTCAATGTGCCCACACACATCTTTATCTTTATATCCATAGGCTTTAATTATTTGCCTAACAGTGTCAATATTCTTTTGTTCTTCGTGTCCAGATATATTGTAAATCTCGTTTAAATTGCCATTTTCAATAATCTTTATGATGGCTGCAGCTGTATCGTCTGCATGCAGCCAGCACCTATATGGCTCTCCATTGTCATGGAGGCAAATTTTCCGGCCCCTATTAAGATTCTTTACGGCTAGAGGTATTAGTTTTTCTGGATATTGCCCTATCCCATAATTGTTGGCCGGTCTAACAATATTATACTTTATATCGTAAGTTCTTGCCCAAGCCAGCACTAGCATATCAGCAGCGGCCTTTGAAGCAGAGTATGGATTACTCGGCATTAACAAATTTTCTTCTGTGTGGCAGCCAGATACAATATCTCCATACACCTCATCTGTGCTGAAATGTAAAAAAACTGGCTTAGGTCCTATATTCTTTTGTTTGCCTCTGATCAGCTCTAGTAAGTTTTTGGTACCTAAAATATTAGTTTCAAGGAACTTATCACTACTAATGATACTGTTTGCAACGTGAGATTCTGCTGCTGTGTTGATAACGTAATCACAATCGTATAAGTGATCCAAATCTTTAATATCTACTTTTTCAAACTTAAAGTTTTCATATTGAGAAAATTCACCAAGAAGATCTATATTGGCAGCATACGTACACTTATCGACCCCATATACTCTCCAGCCGGCTTCTAGACATTTCTTAGTGACATATGAGCCAATAAAGCCTAAGCAGCCAGTTACATATACTATTTTCATAACTTGGCCTCAAAAAAACGATCAACCACTTCTTTGATATACGCTAATTTGTTATCGTCTATTCCAATAAAAGTACCCAAGAAGAAAGAATTAAAGGTCACAGTATGAGCAACTGGAAACTGTTCTGTTAAATTTTCATAACTTTCGGCAATATGTTGATATCCTGGGTGATACAGGACATTACCAGAAAAATATGACCTAGTCTGAATCTTACTACCTTCAAGATGGTTGATAAAATCTGCCCTTGTGAAGCCCGCCCCTTCTTTTATAGTAAGGAGGTAGCCAAACCAACTGGGGTCAGATTTATCCGTCGCTACTGGTAAATGAAAATATTGTTCATAAGGTTTGAAGATATTAGTCATTTTTGCAAAATTTACTTTTCTCGCTTCATGAAAATCCTCAAGTTTATCAAGCTGCTTAAGACCAATTGAAGCTTGAAGATCTAAGGGCTTAAGATTAAATCCAATTTCATTAAAGACGTATCTGTGATCATAGTTAGCCCCTGGCGCTCCGGGGAGCCACTCGCCAAATCTGTTTCCGCACGCAGTGGCAGCTGTGACATTCCCTGGGCAGGCTGTGTTGCAATAGCAAGCTCGACCCCAGTCTCTAAAGCTAGCTATCACTTGCCTTAATTTGCCAATGTTAGTTGCAACAAAACCGCCCTCTCCCATCGTCATATGGTGGGCAGGAAAAAAAGAACAAGTGGATATATCTCCAAATGATCCTAATTTTTTACCATCATACGTTGACCCAAGAGCATCGCAAGCATCTTCAAGAAAAATAAGATTATATTTTTCTACTAGGGACATCAGCCGGTCCATGTCTGGTGGGTTTCCAAGAACGTGGGCAAAACATATGCCCCTAATTTCACGGTCAACATCCTTTTTCAGGAGATCTTCTACCTGATCTAAGTCTAAATTTAAATCTGGCAGAGTTACATCTACAAATACCGGGTCAAACCCACACTGTATCAACGGATTGATGGTTGTTGGAAAGCAAACAATTGGCGTAATAAACTTAGACCCTTTTTTAAGATTCCATCTTTTTTTTACATACTTGCTATTGCTGGTTAATGCGGCGGTCATCAGCAAATTTGCAGAACTGCCAGAATTTGTTAATACGCCAAATTTCTTTCCAAGCTCTTGAGCAAATTGAAGCTCAAACTTTCTGGCTTGTTTTCCATAAATTAGCCAGCCGTCTAAAAGTGTTTTAATTGCTGCTTTATATTCCTCACTATCAAAAACAGGTCCAGAATAAGCCAGCCAATCTTCTCCAGGTTTCCACTCCTTACTATTTTTCTCTTCTACATATTGCTCAACAAGAGCAAGTATTTGTTCAACTTTCTCGGACATCAGCGCACCTCGCTAAGCAGTAGTCAAGTCCTAAAAGGCTTACATCTAATTCGTCTAGTACGCTAGCGCTTCCAGTGTATTCCTTACCATAATTGTTGTTTTCCACGATTACATTCTCTAGTTTTTGGCCAAAAATCTTGTTTATTTTTGTCGCTATATCCAACAGAGACATTTTCTTATTATAACACAAGTTTACATCTCTTGGTAAGTTCTTATCAGATAAATTTTCTAAATAGTACTCAACTACCGTGCAGACATCCTCAATGGATATAAAGTCCATATACCTATCTTGGTGAACAATAATTGGCTGCCCAGATCTTGCTGAGTTCATTGCCGACCTGATAAATCTTGTCTTGTCTTCATCTTTCCCAAAACATCCAAAAATACGAAAATTATAAAAACTATCAATATTATCTATTTCTCTTTTTATTATCTTTTTTGAAAGACCGTAGTAATCTATAGGACTTGAGTCTTGTTGCTCCTGGGCCTGCACTATATCATATCTTCTATCAAACTCGGCGCCAGAGCCAAAATGTACTAGACTCTTAAATCTTTCTTTATTGCTAGCAAGATTGTCAAACATAATTAAATTTTCGATCAAGCATTGCACAGTGTCTATCTTTGTGCGGCGCCCGCCAGAAACTGCTGTGTGGATGACGACATCAATATTGCTGATCTTGAAAAATTCATCAATCTTGGGCTTATCTAGGATATTTAAATTATCCCTGCTCGTGTGAAAGACATTATTATTTTCTTTTAGCCTTTTGTGTAGATTTCTCCCTATAAAGCCATTAGCCCCTGTTATTAATATATTCATAGTCCTCGATTAGTTTATTTCTAATCCCAATGAAAGTGTCCTCAAGGTGGCTTGATCTAAGAGTTACTTTTTTATTTGTTTTTACTTCAAAATATTTTTCTATTACAGGGAATTTTCTAGCTATGCCACCCGTCAGATATACCTGATCGCTATCTGATATGTATGGTAAGTACTGATCTAGATAGCTCCTAAATAGCGACCTTATAAAATTGTCCACACTAAAAGTTTTTTCGTGGATATTCGAGACCATGCCTCCTTTAGGCACGTAAGCGAATGCCTGTTCAAAAATGTTTAAATCAAACAGAAGCGTACTTTGTATTAACTGATCCACGGTAATATTACTAAATCGTTCAAACAAATCAACTCCCAAATCTTGAAAAAAAGATTGATAGCAATTTAAAGCTCTGCCAGAAGGTATATATTTTATAATATTATCTAATTTTATCACCTGGGATCCTGTCCCTAGATTAACGATACACTCATCTTCACTCAGCACAAAAGATCTTTTAACACAGTCGGTGTCACCTAAAGAACTATAAAACTTGTGTTGATTAATTTTTCCTAAAAAAGTTAACTTGCCTACAAGGCCCATATGGTCAGCGTGCACATGGTAAGATGTCTCACCAGTAAACAGGCCGCTTATTAAGCAAGTCTTCTCTGGTAAGTGTGTGTTAACTTTCCACGAATAATACACCTCTCCGTCATAGCCGCCGCCAAGTATTGTGCAAGGAATTACATACCTCGCATCTGTATGTCTCTCTAGGATGCCGTGTAGAAACGATAGAAGGTCAGGCTTGTGAATTGTTTCTTTATCTAGAAAAGGAGATTCTACTTCATGTTGTGAAGAAAAGCGATCAAGCTTAATGTCGTACTCTATAGTCTTTACCCTTGAGGCACCAAAATCTACAAACAAGAACTTATTCATTATATATTTCTTATTTGATAAACTATCCTCTCCATTAGTTGATCATCAATGGTCTCCTCTACAAAAACTACTTCGCCTAAATCCTTGAGAGCTATGAATGTTGTTTTATTTCCAACTGTTTTCTTATCCTCTAATATTAGCTTTTTTAGGCTTTCTGTGTTTATAGATCGTAGTCTTTCAGTATTTATAATATCGTAACATGCTTGATTAAGCAAGTCAACACCAGGGGTATACATTTTGTTAATTAACAGCATCCCCATAGCTACAGCCTCTCCATGCGGTATCTCATACTCTGAAAGTGTCTCCAGTGCGTGCCCAATTGTATGGCCATAATTTAAAGATCTTCTTATTGAAAGTTCAAATTCGTCCTCTTCTATGATTTGTTTCTTTACGTCAAGGGAGTCTTTAATTAAAATATCATACCCATCTTCACTTACAACCTGACCATCTTTAACGATTGATAGATATTTTTCCAATAAATTGTTACCACCCATAGCAACAAGCTTAAGTACCTCTCCTAGACCAGACTTGATTTCTCTGTCCTCCAAGGTTCCAATAAACTTTGTACAAATGATTACCTGTCTAGGGGACGAGAATAACGCCAGTTGATTCTTCGTACCGTTAAAGTTAATACCATTCTTCCCCCCTATACAAGAATCACACATGGATAAGAGCGTGGATGGATATAGAATCCATCCTATACCCCTTTTATACACAGCGCTTGTAAACGAGCCAATATCCTGTATGATGCCTCCGCCGACGACGTGCAGCGTGTTACCTTTATTGAACCCCATCTCACTCAAAAAAGAAACCAAGCTTAAGCATGTAGATATATTTTTATTATCCTCAATTGCGGTAACAGGATAAAACACCATATCGCTGACGCAAGAGTCAAAGTACCCTAACTGTAAAAGCTTTTCGTCAACCAGCACCACGTCACCTTTAGAATATGTTTTTCTTAAAACGTCTGCCGGCGTGTCTCTCTTTATTGAGACACTGTACTCAAGCGGGTGAGATTTAATACAAAACTCGTCTTTATTTAGTTTCTCTAAATTTAAAATTTTGTCGTCTACTTTAAAATTCATTTTGTCCCTATGTGTTCTTTACAGAATAACCACCGTCAATGATTATGTTCTGGCCTGTAATCGATCTGTTGTTTATAATAAAATACTCACACATATTAGCAATTTCCACTGGATTAGTTAACCCCAAAGGCACGAAGCTGTTAATTTTTTGTATTTCAACACTTGTATTGTTCTTTCTTGTCATTTCAGTATCAACGAACCCAGGCGAAATCATATTAACTTTTATACTGTCTTCGCTCATTTCCATAGATAGCGTCTTAACAGCAGAGTGGAGGGCATGCTTTGTCATAGAATATTGACATCTTCCCTTTTTGGTACCTGTCGCCCATAAAGAACCTATCGCAATAATATTACTACCGGGTGAAAATGTTAACTGCTGGCATATCTTTATGAAGCTAAACGTATTAATATTAAATGTTTCAACAAGCTTATTGAACTCTATATTTTCATAGCCAACTACGGGGTTAATTGCGGCAGAGTGGATAAAACCATCGAATACTGATGTATCTTTGGTGAATTGCTCGATGTCATCTAAATTAGATAAGTTACAATTCTGAGTGTTGATTCCAACGACATCAATACCACTTGATACTAATTTACGCTGTATGTGTTTCCCTATACCACCAGTGTTTCCAGTTAAAAGAACCTTCACTTAAAAACCTTTTCTAATACTCATGTCTGTTAATTGGCCCGGAATTATCTTACCATCTGGGCTAATACCTTTGTGTGTGACTTTGGGCTCGTGCCTCTCCATCGGGTGAGTAAAGACTTCTATAATTGATGCACAGTTTGTTGCCATAGCGCCAGTCATCACCTCGTCGATTTCACTGTTTGTTCTAATTGAGTAGTATTCAATACCAAAGGCATCAGCAATTTTTTTCATATTTGGCAGCGTGACGCCACTAGAAGGACCGCTGACAAATTCTTTACCTTCAAAAAAAGACTCCTGTGTCATTTTTATTGAAAGATACCCGTCATTGTTTATCAAAACTATTTTTATTGGAAGCTGATATCCAACAACTGTTTGAAGTTCTTGAATGTTCATCATTATTGAGCCGTCACCCTCGATACATATGACCTTTCCCCTATCGTTAGCAATGCTGGTTCCAATTGCAGCTGGCAGACCATAACCCATACTAGCACAACCTACATTGGTAAATAATCTTTGATCTTTGTTAAGATTGTACATTTGTAATGTAACAACGTGAGCTGTTCCATTGCTGGTAACAACTGGGTGGTTAGCGTAATAATGCTTTGCCTTGTGGGTAAAATAATAAAAACTAGTGTATTTCTCCATCTCCTTGTGTTTTGGATAAAAATATTCTTGGTTAGATCTCTTTTGTTTGACCTGCCCCCTCCATTTAGAAATCTGCGGGGTGTAGTTCCTGTTCAGTAAAGCTTCTAAAAACAAATTGAGATCTGCTACTATTTTTACATCAATGTTGAATTTATGTTTGTTAATTTCGTTTTCATCGATATCAACAATTACTTTTTTTGAATTAGGAGAAAAACTTTTAGTATCATAGCCAGTCATTTTTACTGGTAGTCTTGTACCTAGGCAAATTAGTAAATCTGCTTCTTGCACTATCTGATTAGAGGTTAATTGGCCTAAAATGCCTATCCTGCCAGCATAAAACTCATAAGTATTATCCACACAATCAACACCAGAGTGAGGCCCCGTCACCACTGGTATGTTGTTTTTTTCCAAAACCCTAGAAAACAGCTCGTAACTATTAGATAATCTTATGCCATTGCCAATCACAAAAAGTGGTCTTCTGCTTTCTGATATCAAATCAACTACACGATCAACATCTTTTACATTGATTGATGTTTCACTATTTAACAATGTGCAAGGAATATTGGTGCTCTTAGCAGCTATTTGGGCTCCCTGCACATCCAAAGGTATATCCACCCAGACAGGACCAGGGCGACCAGAAATGGCGATTTTGTACGCTTTTTCAAGTTCAAAAATTACGTTATCCGGGTCCTCAACCATAACGCAGTATTTTGTCATTGGCGCCACAGACTCAATAATGTTATATTCTTGATCTCCTATTTGCCGGCAGCCGGTTCCTCGGGATAACTGAGACTTAGACACTTGTCCTGATATTATTATTGATGGTATGCTATCTGTCCACATGCCCAGGAGGCCAGTAATTGCATTTGTCCCACCCGGACCAGTAGTGACCACTGAGGCACAGACCTTATTCGACATTCGAGTGTAACCTTCAGCTGCCATTAGCAATGCCTGCTCGTGATGTGCACACGTTGTCGCAATACGCTTTTCCTTCCTAAGCGAATCTACGAGGTGGATGCATCCACCACCAGAAATACAAAAGACATCTTCTATGCCCTTGTTTACAAAAAAATTTATGACTGCATCTGATACCTTCAACTAATATTTTCTCTTGTCAAAGGTTGATCTTTTTTAAGATCTCGCCGGCAAACATACTCCTTATCAATAAAGTCCCTACTAGTCATGTGGCCCAGTTCTCTCTGGTATGGTACCGCACTGTATAGGTCGTTTAACGTTACCAAGTCTCCCTTTTTTATGTCCCTCTTCAGATAAAGACCACGGTGAAGCGCAAACAAATAATTTGCCTCTTTGTCATCTATAACCCGGCGTTCCCTAACTGTTGAGCCACACATAATTCTTGCTTTTCTAAAAGCGGCAAACCATGTGTCCACCTGTTCGGGGGTTGAACAATACTTTGTAATTTCTTTTTGTTCATGACCTGCGGGGTACGGTATATCAATATGCCTCTCCCACGTCCGGGCCCCTTTGGCATATGATATATGCATCGATGTATACCAATCGTGATACTCATGGGTTGACAAACCAATAACAATATCTGGATATTTATCTTTAAGATAATCAATCTGGTTCAGTTCAAGTTCGTCATCCTCACTAGGATATTTGGATACACAGTGATTAATGGCTATTGGTATATCCCTGTTTGTAAAAAACTTAACAAAGTCGTCGATCTGCTTATCGTTTGCGCCGCCAGTTGAAGCAATTACTGGTAATCCCGTAGATGCCATTTTGTTCAAGAGGGTCCAATCGTTAATATCAGAACTGGCTATTTTTAAAATCCCTAGACCAAACTCAACGCACAGATCGACTGATTTCTCATCAAAAGGTGTTGCCATGGGGATACACCCAAGCTTCTTTATGTAGGACACCAGCTGCTTGTATTCCTTTTTAGACAAACTTGTTCTAGATATTTTCTGTATATATCTTGATTTTTTTGGCAAATCTGTTAACTGTGCGCCTGCGCCGAGAGATGTGTGATCCTTGTGTATGAAGGTTTCTAAATCTCTAAACTGCAGTTTAATCGCAGCTTTAACATTATGTTTTTTCACTACCTTTGCAAATTGTCTAACAATCTCCTTGCCCCTCTTAAGAGATCCCCAGTGATTATTTGCTAGCTCTAAAACAAACAAATTTTTAAATATATCTTCTCTCATTTCAACTCCAACTAACTTTCCAAAAGTCTCTAATCATTTTGTCATAATCAAAATGTTTTTTTTGCTCATGGACCTGCCAAGTGTTTTGGGCTTCATGCCATCGATAATAGTATCCCATAAATTTTGGATAGGGATATATAAAGATATCATTGTCAGCCAAGTTGCAAAACATATCGTAATCCTCGGCGCCGCCATATTGTACCTTATTTTCAATATGACTTTTAGGAATTAAAAACTCATATATAGACTTATGGTAAAAAACAGAAGGAGTTGTAACTGGACTCTTTGTTAGGCATTGTTGCTTAAACTCTGCGAGACTTCTATACTGATGAGAGATTAGCCCTGTTTCCGTGTCGTTTCTTACTCCACAAATTGGGCTCTGTATACATTTTATTTTATAGGAGCTTTTCTCTACAACATTAACATAAGAGGAGATATAATCTTTTGATAAATAATCATCAGATGCTAAAAAAGTTACATAATCAAAATCAACGTTTTCAAAAGCATGCTCAAATGCCTCCCTATAAGACCTTTGGTATACATTATCAACCTGTATCAATTTAATATTTTTACTGTCTGCGGCCAGCTGACTGGCTAGCTCATACGAACCGTCAGTGCTTTGATTATCGTATATGTATATTTTTAAATTTTCATATGTTTGATTTTTGGCTGATGTAACTGTTTTTTCTAGATACTGTTTGCAATTATAGCTTGGTATAACTAACGCTACGCTTGGTTTCACTTTATTTCCAATGCTCAGTGTTCATGTTCTTATCATCAATAAAAAGATCGTAATATGGTTTCCCAAGCTTTAGATCGTGATACCTAACACCCCACCGATTAAATTGCTCTTTGGTTGTGCTTTCCCAGTCTATACCAGTAACAGTGCCCCTAGCAGTCCAGTATACAATCTTATTTCCTTGATCATATAGTAAGTTTGCCTTTTTAATATTCTCTAATATTGGCTCTGACAGAGTATAGTCCCTGCTGTCTGGTGTCCGACATATCGTTTCATCGATATCAATATATATTATTTTCTTGTATTGGTTTTCTTCTGTCATGGTGATTTAAATGTGTCTAACTGTTCAACCCTCTTTATGTAAGTGTGGTTAGATAATATCATCTCCTTGTTGTTTTCTTTAATAGAATTAATCTCTTTGTCGCTCATACTTGCATACCCCTCAACAAGCTGCAGCATCTCGGCTGGGTCATTTGAGCACTTAATATCAGGGAACAAGCGCTGCAGCTGGTCAACTTTATCAGAAACCAAAAGCCCGTTAAGGCCAAGAGATTTAAAAGTTCTTTCGTTTGTATCAAAGCCTAGGGTGCGCTGATAGGCGTCATGAATGTTTATGGTTAATTTGCTATTTGCAATTATATAGTTTTCTTGCTCATGGCTTAAATTACGATTAATAAAGAATCCGCAGCGCAGGTCACTATCCCTAAAATGTGAAAAATGATTGATTAATATTTTTCTTTTTTCATTGAAACCGTTATTGGCCCAGCCACCAATATAACATACATCGTATGCGATAGGACTATTTTTTGTTTCACCATATGAAATAGAATCATATGCTAGAGGTACAGTATTAACCTGCCCCCATTTAAAATGGTACTCGCTTGGATCTCCAAAAGACCAATAATATACATTATCCAATTGATTTAATTCATCAATGACTTCATCGCTAGCTAGTGATACAAAGTTTGGGTGAGTTCCCCAGGGTGATGGAAACTTATTTGGTTGAACATACAAAAATACCCTTTTTGCTTTTTTTATTTTTTGTATATTTTGCAAATCAATGTCAGCATCAATGGCCATTACATCATAATCACCTGCGTCTATTTCGTTCAAGTTAGAGTAGTACGCTGTCTTGCGACCTTGCGACTCCCAAGCCAATTTATAACCTTTGTATATCCACTTCCCGGCGCCGTGGGTATGTTCTTTTACATATATCATATTTAAACACTCAAAGCTTGGCCAATGATTCCCTCAAGCCGAACTACAGAATCGTGATCCTTTATAAATCTCTGGTGGCCTTTTTTTGCAATTGAATTAACAATATTAGGTTTTGATAATAAAAACTGTGCCTTTTTTACCATCTCATCAGGAGACTTAAAAGTTACAATCTCCTGGTCTATGACAAAATGTTCTTCAATTCCTGGTGCATATTCCGTTAATAGCAAAGAATTAGCTGCCGGGACCTCGACCATCCGGCCCTTCATTTGTAAGACGGGTGGGCGGCCATTATAATTTTTACTAAAGTTTATACCTATTTTAGACCCACACAATGTTTCTAGCATTTCTTCGTGTGGTAAGCCATGGTACTGCTTCACACCTAGACCAGCAGCATTCAAATAATCAATCATTTGCTTTCTCTCGTAATTGAGTTGACCACAAAAGCTTATATTATTCTTCTTTTCTTTGCTTGGCTTATAAAAATTTTTGTTTGAATGCCAAAAACCTAAAAAAATGTTATCATATCCAATGTTTTTGAATTTGTCTAAGTATGAAATCTCTGGTGTAGAGCAAGCGTGAAAATAATTGCAAACTTTGCTTGAAAAAGAATTAAATCTCCACGTGTCGTCACAGAACCAGTTAAACGTTGCACAATTACCTTTCTTGGTTTGAATTGCTATCTCTTCCCATGGTTCGTGCGGTGTAAGCGATGGGTCACCTGTCATACAACAAAAAATCAAGTCAGGCTTAAAGGTGTCTACGATTTCTGAGTATTTTTTATCTGCGCCACGCACAGTATCATAAAAATAAACTTCATGACCTAATTCTTGAAGTGGCAAAAATAGATTCCAATAAGAACCATCCTCCCATTCCTGGGCGCCATTACTTAATGTCTTGTTGACAGTTAGCAAGATTTTCATTGATCTAGGGCCTCAATTACTTTTTCTGGTATTGATGTGCGCATCGTGTGAACATATTCAACTAGCTGTTGCCCTTTAAAGTTATACCATGGCTCCTTTGTAGCACCAACAAGATTATTCGTTGTAACGGACATACTCATCATACGTGCTTCTACTACTATTCGAGAAAGTGTTTCTGGTGTTTTTGGGAAAAACACAAAGTGTTTATTGTTGCTCACCCTATCAAGAAAATCTTTATATCCAAGAGGAGGTATAAGCTCATATTCATACCCCTTCGCTTGACAATATCTTACGGCATCAGTGGTATTTTTGTGATGTATTGGGGACGACATAATTGATACTATATCTTTCTTGTCCTTCCTACCTAAAGAGCTAATATGTGATAGTATCTTAGGTGACCATAGATTACCGCTAGCATTTTTTATGTTTGATAAATTTAAATTACCTTCGACTATTTTCTTATGAAAGCCGCTTTGACAAAATATTGCTTTCGCAGAATTATAAAATTCATAATTAACAATATCGTCTGCGGGCGCTTTAAAATTTTTATACCCGGCAGGGTTCCTGTTCTTTAGATACTTGTGATCATGCTCGTAGATTACATAATCCATCTCCATCAATTGTTTCCTACTAGCAGTAGACAATCTTAGAAAATTCCCTATTATGAACTTGTTATCTTTATTCCTCTTCAGAAAAGCAACATCAACCATGTGAGAGTGAACTTTTTCTACGTCATATTCAAAAGTGTCACTAAGAATTGTTATCAATTCCTCATTGTGAATCTCTCCTCCACCAATAATGTCACTTAAGAAAAAGTCCGCTACAAAAATAAGCTTAGCTTTGTTGTCATTCATGAGTCTCAACATTTAGACCACTCAGCCACTGCTCAACATTAAATTCTTCTCCAGTCAGATCCAAAACATCGCCCATAAATTCAACAAATTCACCGTACATTTTCTCTTCTGTAAAATTGCTCTTAATATGGCCTTGCAAGTCTGTGGCTCTGTTTTGATACACTCTGTACTTTTTATATACATCTCTCAACTTCATTTTAAAGCTGCCCTGCTCAGGAAAAGCCCAGGATGCATCTGCATGTAAGACCCCCTCCCATACAGCTTCAGGGCTGATTGGGCCCACAGTAAAATCAACTTCAGCAAACTTAGCAACCATGGTTTTTTTCTTGGACCCCTTTTTCTTCTCGGGCACATAGAGGAAATCAGACTGACCTCCCCAGCCAATAGTTAGAACAGGCAAGCCTGCGCCGGCGGCCTCAAACATTGGCAAGCCAAACCCCTCGCCATGAGCTATGTTAATCAGGCACTTGACACTTGGATGTGTGTACACAGACTGCAGCTGCCCTTTTGTCAGATATCCATGGAGCAGATTAATCTTACATTTTCTATCAGCGTATTTCGGATCTCGCAGTAGCTGTTGAACTCTGTTTTTTGTGTGCACAAAATCTAGATAAGAATTATTAGCCATGCTGGTCTTCACGACAAGACCGACATCCTGATCGATAAACTCTTCGATAAACCAACGTATTGTGTTTTCAAAATTCTTTCTCGGGCTCCACTGTGAAACTAGAAGAAAATTAAAATCACTTGTCAAATTTAGATCTATCTCTTCGGGTTGAGTTGGCACGTGGGGATAGTTTACAACTTCAATCGGGCCCTTGGCTGCGACATCAACTTTTTCGCCGGTTTGCTCATTTACCATCTCGTGTACCGTATTGATAAATCCTTCACGTGCAAAGTTGGAGACAACAATTATCTTATCCATTAAATAAGATTGCTGGACCCATTGTGGTGTTATTTTGGTTGCTTCAATTCCAGCTGTACAACCAATGTTTATTGGTGCTAGCTTTTTCCACTCATTTGGAATAGTAACTTGTATACTAGCATCATATGTGCCCTGGGCCTGTTGATGGTGTACAGTAGCTAACATCCTCTCGTCAATCCAGCGGCGTTCCTCGTCGTCTTCCCAGAGCCAGCTGGTCTGCCCCCAGTTAAGATTATGAATAAAAATTTCAAACAAATCGCCTCTAGATTTTAGCGATCTCAATACTGTGCGAGCATGCACGCCGTAACCACTCTGACTCAACGCTGGACACACAACTAAAATATTTTTTTTCATAATTCCTCAACCCTCCAAGACTCATACCCCTTTCTGTTTCCCCATGAGCCATGCCTTTCAGTAAAATCGTCTATGGTTTGAACCCAATCTTGTTTAAAAGTTTCAAAACTATAGTTTTTCATCACGTGTGCTCGCCCAGCTTCGCCTAAGGCCTGCCTCTCTTCGATAGAGAGATTATAAAATTCTTCCAACTTTGCAACGAATTCGTCGCCACAGATGCGATCTTCATAAATCCATGGAATATCTTGCGAGCCGATAATAGCTTTTGAGCTGGGCTCTAGGCCGGCGCCAAACCAATTTTCCCCATCTGTAACTTGCTCTTGTAATCCACCAGTCATATTAACAATGATAGGGGTCTCACAAGCAAGAGACTCAAGAGTTGCCAAACCAAAACCCTCAGCATCAGAAATATTAACTGTGCAATCAACCATATTATACATTAAGGCCAAGCCTGCAGCTGGAATTTTATCTTTGGAGAGAAGCACTTGGCCCTCGTCTAGGCCTAGGTGCATGATGATCGCCTCTAGGTTCTGGCCGTGCATATCCAATGGATCAGTATGCATTATTAGCGAAGCTTTATCGTGTCCTACACGATCTAAAAAGTCTTTAAACCAGAAAATCAAGCTGCCGGACTGTTTGCGTCGGGCATTACGATTATTCCAAAAAAATAGCATTTTCTTGTTATCCTTGCCAAAGGACTGCTCACGAAATTTAAGTACTTCTTCCTCGGTGAGCCTCTTAAACACATCAGTATCGACGGAATGTGGGAGATGAACCACGTCCAATAGATCATTTGCTAGCTCGCTTACTATTGCATTGGTCACTTTACTAATAGTAGCTACACAGTCATTAGAATTGTAAAATTTAGCATTAAATGTAGGCAGAGGATAATTATCCCATACGTGATAATACATCATTGGCACTAGTGGGCGGATTTCATCTTCCATTTCCCACAGCCAGCCATAAAATCTTGGATCAGTCATAAACCACAAAACATCTGGTTTTTCATTCCTAATGATTGACCTGATAATATCCTTATTTCCATACCCATCTACTGGATATATTTTCCAGTCATCCAAGTAAGGCTCCACCCTTTGGGGCTGATAGTCCCTATGCTGGACAGCTCCTCCCAAAGATACAAATTTGTATCTATCTGTTGCTAACAGCGCCTCAATAACATATTTTGTTTGTGTACCAACACCACTTGGACTAAGTGGGTGATCACTAATCGTTAGAATTGTTTTTTTTTCTGTCATATATATTACCTACAATGTTCAGTTTGATAAAACTCGCATCGGTCGCAACCGCCCAAGCGGTTCTTAACGAAATTCTCCTTGTTGATATTATACAACGCTTTCTTAAGAAGTTTTAAAGCATTTTCAGTTTTTTTTGGGCCGCTGGTAACTCTAAAAATTTCGACCCTGTTTTTCTTAGCTGTCCTCTTCAACAGCGCAAAGTGAGTTTCAATGTCTTTTGGATCGATATTATGCTTTTTAGCAAAAAAATACTTATACAAAGTCAACTGATAAGTTGTCATCTTATCTTGGCGGCGGTCACGATTCCAGCCCCAGGAGCAGCTTTTCCAATCAACAATGTGATATTTGCCGTCACTTGTCTTAAGAATTAAATCAATAAAGCCTTTAAACTTGAAGTCTGCATCTTTAAAGAAATCAATTGACTCGTAGAGTCTCTCTTCGGTGCCTACAACTTCGTAGCTCTCAAAATACTCTTGTACTGCGGGATCGATCTCTGGAATGATTTTTTCTGCCTGTGATCTCATACTCTTCAGGAGATCACTCTTGAGCTGCACTTCTTTTCCCTTTAAGCTTTTGATCTGCTTAACAAATTCTTGCAAGAATTCAGCCTCAGGGTCTTTACTCTGACCAACTAACTTATTTTCACAGACGAGATGAAGTGCTGATCCGAACGCAGTATATTCATTGCCCACGAACCCGGCAATCTTCTCAAGATGTACCTTCTTGTGGTACCAAGGACATTTGTTCCAATTTTTAAGCTCACTAAACGAAATGTGTGTCATATTACCTCATAGTATTACTATACTTGAGTAGATTCTATCACGTTTTGTGACGCAAGTCAATTGCTATTTATAATTATTGTATAGGAAGGATACTTTGCGGAAAACAGAAGGACAGTTAAGCTTAATGTCGTCTGGCCTGCCTAAGAACATTGTTTCAAAACCAATTGCAAAGTATTCTCTTATTGAGGTAATAGAATAGGGAGACGGGAAGAGGCCAGAAGATAGGGCCCTCAAATCTGGATATCCCACCTCAGTATATAAAAAATTATCAAACTCTGCAGAAAAGCCCAGCTCAGCAAAATCAGCTATATTAACATCATATCCCTCTGTTGCTAATATCGTATAAAGTCTTTTTCTTTTACCCAAGAACTCATCTCTAATTGATTGATCAGCGTAAATATCAGCACTAAATCCTACCTCAACGGCATGCGCAATCTCATGGAGCAGGTCGTCTAAAAGATCATCTGCGTTATCTTGAGCATTTGATATGTATATCGCACCATTATCAAAAAACGCATTAACGTTCATCTTATAAAATTCTTCGAACTGACCGACATACACAGCCTCCACTTCATATAAAAAAGGCCTGGGTATGATCTTATCGACCCTATCGATTATGTCCTGCAGGTCGATTGTTTCCGGCAGTGCGTTAATTATGTATACTGGTATATCGTTGCCGAGTACATATTCGCCGATGAGCATGCGGGC
>Ga0098044_1000349_pt1 | contig 24698 bp, 30 predicted proteins | sample 10_taG_FD_75053 | JGI IMG/M metagenome (GOLD analysis project Ga0098044, IMG submission 75053) | Marine viral communities from the Subarctic Pacific Ocean - 10_ETSP_OMZ_AT15264 metaG | ecosystem: Environmental > Aquatic > Marine > Oceanic | place: Pacific Ocean | collected 2015-01-16 | reverse complement strand
TTTAACACCGTGTGGAGGTTAATTAATATTAAATAAAAAACTATGGCAACATATTATACATTATCATTTAGCGAAAACTCAAAAGGGTGGCCTTCTTTCTATACTTATAAACCTGAGATGATGGTAGGAATGAATAACTATTTTTATTCTTTCAGTGGAGGATCGCTATGGAGACACAACACTACATCTGTTCCTAGAAATAATTTTTATAGTATATCAGGAACGTCTATTATGACAAGTGTTATTAATGAAAAGCCACTGAGCAATAAACTATTTAAAACTTTAGAGCTAAATTCGACAGGGGCATGGAGTGTGGAGATGACCACAGACCTGCCTAATGTAGGTCAGATTAGCACTACAGATTTTGAAAAGAAAGAGGGAGACTTCTTTAGTTATATAAGAACTACGGGAGCTAACACAGCTACCGATGCAGGTAGTGAGCAATATAAGCAACGGTCTATGGGTGGTATTGGTAACATTGATACATCTACCCCTGATCCTGCAATTTGCCCTAACTGTTATGTGGTAACTTATCTTATTGACTTACCCCCTATGCTAAGTGTAGGTGATGCCTTCTATGTGACTAACCAAATATCAGGACTTATAACAGATATTAATTTTGTAACCAATACTATTGTTGTTGACTATTATGCAGCACTAATACCTGCTCCTCCTGTGCCTGCGCCGGGATTGTTTAGCTATTACGCTAAATCAATTACTGCAGAATCACACGGATTACTAGGTCATTATTTAGAATTTACTCTTACAAATGCCTCGGGTGGTATAGAAGAGTTGTTTGCTGTGAAGTCTGATTATATGAAAAGTTTTCCTTAATTTTGTTATCTTTGTAGTAATGAAATTAACTATTAGACCATTATCATACGAGGATTATGATAATACACTTGTTGGATGGTGGAAAGATTGGGGATGGGAAATGCCTCCGGAGAGAGATTTTTTACCGCAAGATGGGGAGGGGGGAGCCATAGTATATGACGACACTATGCCTGTATGCGCAGCTTTTTTATATAACACCAATTCTAAAGTGGCTTGGATAACATGGGTGATATCAAACAATAGGTATAAAAAAAGAAAGAAGGGCTTAGATTTATTGGTATCTACATTAGAAACAATAGCTAAGAATCAAGGACACAAGTATGTGTTCACTAATAATAATCATCCTGCGCTGATAAAATATTTTAGCAAGTCAGGATATAGCAAAGGAACAACATCAACAGAGTTAGTTAAAAGAATAAATTAATTATGGGAGCAAGCACAATAATAGCAGGAATAGGCTTGATTAGCAATATTGTCGGAACGGTTAAAAGTTTTAAAACCGCACGAAACATGAAGGATAAAATGGAAGATGCAGAAGTTAGAGCTGAAGAAGCCTTAGCAGAAGCGAAGGCAGGTTTGGATTTAAACTTCTTTGAAGAAATGGCTATTCAAAAAACTCCTTATGATATTGAAAGAGAAGCTGTATTATCTCAGGCAGCCGGAGTTCTACATGCAGGACAAGAGGCAGGTGTTAGAGGGGTAGCAGGAACAGCAGGAAGAGTGTTGGCCGCTCAACAATCTGCGCAAGCTGATATCACTAAAAGGCAAGCAGGTGAAATGATGGACATAGACACTCTTGTGGCAAGCGAAGATGCAAGATTGAGAGATTTAAAAACACAGATAAGTTTAAAAGAATCTGAAGGAGCACAGCAAGCCGCAGCTAATTATCAGCAGCTCGCTAACCAAGCTACACAGCAAGGATGGCAAGGAGTTACTAGCACACTACAACAAGGAATGGCAATGATGCCTTTGTTTGGAAAGGATGCTGCAGGAGAATTAAGAGCCTTTCAGGCTATGCCGGGAATGATGCCGGGGGGAGGTAAGATGGAATATGGACCATATCAACCGGGTCAATTTGGTGATGTTGATGGAGATGGAATACCTGACACGGTAGACTTTAACTCGGCACAGACAAGTTATGGTGACTTTTTTGGAGACATGAGCTTAGGAGATTATAAGACATGGAAAGGGGGATTAAGTAAGGGTGATTATTCTACTCTTTTTCATAGCGATCCCTTCCGACAGTCTTATGATATGAATAAAACCGCTTATGATTTCATGAATCCTTTTCTTCAATCTATAAACTTAAGACACGGTACTAAAGAAAATAAAGGAGAACTTTAATAATTAACTTATGGCAAAATCATATTACGGTTATGTTGAAAGAGATGCTAGCAGCCAAATAAATTGGGCTACAGTAGGCAAAAGTATAAACGATACCATTCAAGAGACTATTGCTTTACGAGAGCAAAAAAAAGCAGAGATAGATCAACAGTCTAGGGAGTTCGGTAAGATACTTTCTGATTCTCCACAAGGCCAACATCAAGGAGCTAACGATGCTTTGTTTAATTATAGCGAGCAGGCGAGAGAGATGATGTTAATATCTAATGATCTTTTAAAAAGAGGGGAGATGAATCTTAGACAATACACTCTGCAAAATCAAAACCTTATAGATGGTACAGAGCAGGTGTTTAATGCGGCTGAGAAATTTCAAGAATCATACAAGGTTAAGTTTGAAAGAATGTCAGGCAACTGCGCTGAAAACCCCGATATAAACTGCTCCTCTAAATTGGAACAATTTTTAATGGCCGACATGGAAGATATGATTAACTTTAATTCTCATGCCTTATATATTAATCCTACAAACTATGAAGTTAGTTTAGCTAAACGAAAAATGGTAGACGGAGTGTTTACTTCTGACATTGACTCTACTCCCGGATCATTTTTAAGTATAGCTTCTTTAAATCAAAGACTTGTTAATGAGTATGATGTGTTTAATTTGAATGGTTATCTTGCTGAAAACGCTAAGGATATTAAGTCATTTCAATATGATAGTGGTGGTTTTTTAATTGACGACCCAACAGCAAGTAAAGCATATAAAAAATATAGAGATGGTATTACTAATTCTATTTTAGTAAACCCTTATGCTAGTGTAAGTATATTGACCGACATCACAAAAACAAACCCTGAAACACAACAGCCATGGGATTTTACTTTTGATCCTGAAGAAGCTAAGAAAGATAAAAATAAAGTATTATTAAAAGTTAATCCGGATAATAGCGGTAATCCAATTATAGATCTTACTAAAGCACAAGAGGATGCGGTTAAGAAGCAAATACATGCAAACCTAGATGTGATGGTTAAGAAAGAGAAAAAACAATTAGTAGGTCAATCAAGAGGTGGAATAACTGCGGGAGATAAAGAAGTTCTTGGCAATTTCAGGGAGTTAAATATACTTATGTCAGGCCATCCTGTAGCACAACAAGCTACAATAGACACTACGATACAGAATTATAACGATAGTGCTATAGGTAGAAACAGTGGTGAGACCATGCAGGAGATAACTACGGATCCTAGCAAAATAACTGTATCTTTTCGGACAAATGATACACAAGAGCCAAGAAATATTCCTATTTATCGGGTGCAGAACCATCGCTTTGATAACGTAGAGCATGATGGAAAAGTATATGATGGAGTGTTTCCAATAGATAGTGAGGGGAATCCCACAGAGGATGTAGACAAATATGTGTATATCCCTCCCTATATTGTAGCTGAAAAGCTTAACAGTTATATTAACCCTGAAAGAGCAGGTCAATTTCAAGCAGACCTCCTGACTGCTCGTGGCTTAAATTTTAGGTTTACAGGATCAGATGATGACTCTTTTTATAGCAAAACAACAGCCCACGGCGCTAGAGAAAGAGTTGTGCCGGCTGACATTAATATATCAGAACTAGTATTCCAAGAAGGTAAGGGTAGAACTCCGGCTAACTATGCTATGGACGAGCTTAATCTAAAAAAGAAAACATCTGAGGCTGTTACATGGGCTGAGAAAACTTTAGACTTTACCTTGGGTCAGCTAGGATACTTTGATGATGCGGAAGTTGAAGTTAAGAAGTCCGGCAGAACGAATAAGGGAGAGGTTGAGATAGAGGTTAAGAAAGGTGAAGAAACATATAGTGTATCAATACCTTGGAACAAAGGGAAAAATACAAATGAATTTGCTCAAGCAGTGGAAGAGTTTTATAATGTATTATTACAACAAATTAGAGCTGAAAATAAGATGACGGATTCTAAAGGTACACCATATACAATGCCTGACATGACTAAGTATGGAGGTAGGCCACAGAAGAAAGAGAGTGATGGCCAAGAGTTTGACGTTAATTCTTATAAACCAAAAGAATAATGAACGAGGAATATCTACAAGGACTACATGGTTATTTAGGGATAGAAGATGACTATGAAACATGGATAAATGCTATAAAAGATAATGAAGAATATCTTCAAGGTTTGCATAATCATTTAGGTATAGAAGATGATTATGAAACATGGAGCACTGCCGTTATGGGTGGTGTAAAAAAAAAAGACGAAGGTATGGATTTACCTTTGGCAGATGGTTTCTCGGACTCTCAAGAGACTGAGGTTACTGAAGAAGTTGTTACCCAACAACCCCCTATAGATGATACACAAGAATGGAAGGTTAGGTATGAATCTGTATTCGGTATTAATCCTGATGAATATGGTGTAGAAGAAGAAGAGGGTACTAATCAGCTAGGAGCTTATGAGATTCAAGAACAGGAAGGAATAAAACTACATGATAGACTTAAGCCTACCACAGATAGATATTCAGAGGCTATAGATGAAGTAGGAAGGATATTAAATACTACTAAACCTAAAGAATCTGTTGAGTTGTTAGATAGACTTTTTAAAGACTCCGGTTTTTCTTTTGAACAGGAAGGGGTCGAAGTAAAAATGATAGCCCCCAACAAAAATGAGCTTGTGGTTCAAACCAAAAAAAGAATGAAGCCTTCACGTTTCGGTCTTCCTATAAGTCCGATAATGCAGAAACATCTGCATACGGAAACCGACCAACAAACCATACAAGATTTTTATGAAACCAATAGGCCACAGGAAGAATACAATCCTAATGTTGCTGTCAGTGCTAAGGATCTTGACAACATGGTGTTTTCGTTTAGGAATGCAGAGAATGTTTTAATAGAGGAGTCGCAGAAACTACAAGAGATAGGTAATGAATTTAGAAAAGACCCTAGACATTATTGGAATCCTTTTCAAATGAAAGAAAGTCCTGAAGAATATAAAGAGTTTTTAACACAGAGACAGGAAATTAAAAATCAAGCCGAAGACCTAGATGCGAGATGGAAGAAGATAGAAGAAGATAGACTGAAGATGATGGATGTAGAGAAGGAACGAAACGAGATGTTAGCTCTTACTGATTACTCGGATAAAAAAAATTACGGTGATAAATTTTTAGCAGAGTTTACGGGTATAGATTCGGGTTCAAATTTTTTTGGTAGAATGTGGCATGCCGCAGCACTTGGTAGTGGGCAGGGTGGTTCTGTAGATGAGCTAGGAAAAGTGTGGACTCAAGTATTTTATGGTAAGGCTAATGAGGTAAGCGAGGATGACATAAACAATATGAGGGAGGCTATGAAAGAAGCTCAACAGTATGGCTCTTCGGAGACGATGCAGACTTGGTATACTCGTATGAACAAATACAGAGAGGAAGGATCTCCCGGATTATTAGCGATGGTAAGAGCTACTGCTGCTGACCCTGAAAGTATTCCTGACTTAATGGCTACATCTTTTGCTATGCTAACCAATCCTTATATTCTGAAAAGAGGAGCTGCCGCTTTTGCCTCAGCTCACACAGGGGCTACCGCAGCCGGTGCAACGGGTGGTCCGGTAGGAATAATAGCAACTAATATAGCCGCTCTACCTTACTCTATCCCTATAGCTATGCTCGCTATGACAGCGACCTTAGAAACAACCTTAACTTTTGGTCAGTTACTTGAGCAAGAGTTGGGAGGTATAGACAACATGACTGTAGAGAATGTTCAAGCTCTTTTTAATAATGAATCTAAAATGAAAAGGTTTGTTAACCGATCTCTAGGGAGAGGTATAGCTATTGGGGCGGTAGAAGCTTTTGCTATGGCTTTAGGAATAAGGGTTGCTCCCCGAGTAGCCAACATGATGGGTGCGGGAATGCGAGGAAAGATAGCTGCAATGACAACTGTATCAGGAATAGAAGTAGTTGGTGGTTCTTTGGGTGAGGTGGCAGGAATGACAATGGCCGGTCAAGATTACATAGGAGAGGATATATACCTTGAAGGTATTGGTGCACTATGGAATGCTCCTATTACTTATGGGGTGGGGATGGCTTACTCCCCTAAGTATAAAGTTAATGGACAGGAGTGGACGGCAGCAGACTTTAACAAATGGATAAACGATCCGGAGACATCTCAAGATGCTATTGCCGGTGCTACTATTGATATAAAGAATGACAATGCGATGGCAAGGTTTGTGGAACAGAAAAAAGCTACAGCATTTAAAGAGGGGGCGATAGCTAAATCCCTTGATCCTATAACTGAAAACCTACCTAAAGCAGCAAGAGAGAAACTTATTAAATTAGAAATGGAGCTTCAAGATTTAAAAGAGAATGCTGAAGGAACAGAGACTTCTAAGATGAGGATTAAAGAAATAAAGGACGAGATAAGAATAATAAATGAAGCAGCAAAGGGAACAAAGATTTTTGAATTTACCTTTACAGACGAACAAGGTAATGAAGTTAAAGAAAGAGTAGAGGTGTCTGAGGAGTATGCTATAGAACAATTAAAAAAAGACGGTATAGATACTCCTACTTCTGAACAAATTAAAACAAAACAACAAGAGTTGGTGGATCAGGGTAAGAGAGCTCTTCAAGAAAAATATAAAGGGGTAGAGCAAACTCAGCTTACCGCCGAAGAGAAAGAGGTTGCTGACTTATTAGGATTAGATTTATCAGGAACAGAAACAACTGAAGATGTTACAGAGAACTTCCAAGTAAATAATAAAGGGCAGGTTAAAGACCTGTCTATGTATGCTAAGTTTGTCGACCAAGCGACAAAGGCTTCTAATGCTATTAAAGCCTTACTTCCTAATGTAAGAATAATTTTACATACTACCGAAGCTGAGTATAAAAAATATACAGGAGATACAAGTAGAGGTAGGTATGTTAGTGATGGTAAGCAGGGAGCTATACATTTGAATGCAGCTAAAATGATAGACAGTACGGTAGGGCATGAGATTTTTCACGCTATAACTGACCAAATATTTAGGGGAAGTCAAAAAGCTTTGACTGAATTTACTAACACTATGATTGAAGAGGTTAAACCTTTTTTATCTAAAGATGAGATCACTAAACTAGAAAAGTTTTCTGAAGGATATAAAGATGGTTTAATAAGTGAAGAGCAGTTGTCAGAATTGTTTGGAGACTTAGCCGGTAAGTATAAAAACCTAAACATTGGAGCAAAGAACACAGTTAAAAAATTCTTACTTGACATTGCAAATCTTATTAGTAAAAAACTAGGAGACTTTGTAAGACCATACTTGCAAACAGACACCGGTGTTATTGATATGTTAAACGCTTTATCTACTAAAGTTTCAGCAGGTGCAACCATAACTAAAGAAGATGTGGCTATGCTAAAGGGTGAGGGTAGAAAAAAAAGAGGTCCACTAAGTAGAGACCAACAACAACAGCTTGACACAGCTAATCAAGTTTTAAAAGATTGGACAATAACTCAACAGCCTATTCAAGAATTAACCATGGAAGACAGAAAGAGGGGGATAGGACGAACTCCGGTTGCAAAGGTTGAGGATAAAGTTATTGATTCTAAAACATTATCGTATGATGTATTAAAAGCTGAAGATGGGGAGTCTGTTACCTTGCGACTTCACTCAGATTCACAAAGCTTAGGGTTTTTAAAGTTGGATACTGAAGGACAAATTAGACATGCAAAAATAAATGACAAACTACAAGGACAGGGGTTAGGTAAAGTCATGTATCAGTTAGCCAACAAGTACCTTATCGAGAATTATGAGACTACACTTAAGTCTGACAAAATGAGATTGAGCGATCAAGCTAAAGGTTTGTGGGAGAGTTTTGTAAAAAGAGGTAAGGCTGTAAAAATAAAAGAGGAAAATCGTTGGGGTCCTTATCAAACTGTAGGGGTTGAGCCCGCTCAATTTGAAATGAGCAAACCGGAGGAGTGGACATTCAGAGATCAAAAGGTTGGGCCTGAGTCCACACTCTTTGATTATGTTAGAGCGGGCAAGTTAGGTAATGTATCTACTAAAGATTTAATTAGTGTTCTTGTTAAGAAGGGTATTGGTCATGGCAATATCAAACAACAACTTATAGATTCAGGAATTAAAAAGCCAACCCTAAAACAAATACAAAAGAAACAACGAGAGGAAATTAAAAAGACTCTTAAGCTTTCTGATAAAGAGTTAATGAATCTACCTAGCGTGTTTGGTTCTCTTAATGTGGGGCCTGAGGTGGGTAATAAGCTATTTAAGAGCCTAACTAAAGAGAAAAAGGGAAAGCCTATCTTAACAGTAGAAGGTGCATTAGAGAAGCTTAGAAGCTCTAAGGTGTATAAAAATGCTACTGAGTCGCAGAAAACTCAAATGGAAACAGCGGTACGAGCGCAGAATGAATTGGGTACACCAAGGGAAATGACTGACCGGATTAAAGAAGCAAGACATTTAATAAGAGATTTAGATTCTTATAGAAGCCTGCAAGACTTTAAACGAAAGCTAAAAACTTTTGTAAGAAAAGCACTACCCTTAGAGGTTTTAAAAGCTGACAAGAAAGTAGAGGCATTACTAGATAAGATAGATAAGATAAAACATGCAGACCTTGACACAATAACCGAAGAGATTATTGAAGAGGTTAACACCATTAATAGCCGGACTCTTAACAGAGATATAGATACCGCACTAAAAGATTTATCTAAAAAGAACAAACCCTTATCGTCTAAAATAAAAAAATGGATAAGCGCAGTTGATCCAAGTGCTAGTATTAAATCTATATTGGCTGAGGTGGACAAGCTAATGAAGCTCAGAGCAGAGCTAGAGGCTAATCAGGAATCATTATCTCCATCACAAATAGATGAGATGTTAGCTATTAGAGCGGCTGAAAATATAGTGTTGTCATATACCATGAGAGAGAATCAAATTGATAATGTCTCCTCATTAAGTACAGCACTACAATTAATACAAGAGTTAAGCTTAGTTGAGGGCACACGACAAAAACTAGAAGCTCAAGAAACGCACGAACGATACAACACACAAAGAGAAACAATACTTACAGCCATCTTAGGAAAAAAGGTAGACCTATCTACAAAGAAAGGAAGGAAGGCAGTAGCCGATGCGATCAACGAATTAAAGAAAAAGAAAGGAAGAAGAAAGATAACGAAGCAGGTGGTTTCAGAAACATTATGGAGCAACATTAAAAGCAAGGTTATAAAATTTTTAAGCGCACCTGTAGCTTCAGCTCAAGACCTCCATGGTTTAATGGCGATGATAGATAAAATGCCGGGCGAATTATTTGGTGGAGTGGCGAAGAGTTTAGTTGTGGACTTGGTTAACAATGGAACAAGAGACTTTAAGACAAGAAGTATGATGGTGCAAGATATGATAGAAGCTGAAATGATAAGGTTGTGGGGTAAAGATAGAAGTATAAAAACATTAGGAAAGAAAAAATATGTAACTATTGTAAGAGACTTAAACAAAAAATCAGTCTTCTTGTATAAAACAAAGAACGGTGAGGTTAAGGTTAAAGAAGCAGAAAAGAAATATATGGATGGTGAAATAACACAAGAGCAGTTAGATGCGATTGTATTTAAAAACCAAACAGAAGAGTTAAGCCAATCGGAACTTGCGTATCTATATATGCATTATAAAAACAAAGAAACTCACCCCGCTTTTCAAGCTAAGTTTGGAAAGAGTACAGAGCTAGTAATGGAGCAAGTGAACCAAAAGCTTGACCCCAAACTAAAAGAGTTTTCAGATTGGCAAATGGATGTATTGTTCCCACAATTATATGAACACTATAATATAGCATACCGAGACCTATATAGAACTGACCTGCCTCAGATACAAAGGTATGGAGGTAGACTATACCGAGATAATTTTATGCCGAGCGATGACTTTGTAGACTTGATAGCCATAAAAGTTAATCCAAACGCCTCAGTATTTGCAGCCTCAATTAATGAGAGAACTGATTCTAAATCTCCTATTCTTATTACAAGCAGTATTAATTCTTTATTCTCCTATGTAAACAACATGGAATACTTTGCGGCTATGGGTAGACCTGTAAGAGATATAAACAAAATGTTTACAAACAAAGATGTGAGAGATGCTATTGTAACATTGCACGGACAGGAAACTTATGACATGATTAAAGACATGATTCAAAAGATTGCTAATCGTGGTGTAAGACAAGGAGACTATGAAGTTTGGATGAACAAATGGAACACAAGAATGACACTAGGCTCACTTTCTCTAAACCCTACCATCATGATTAAGCAGCTAACATCTTTTATAGCTTATGGTAACGTCATAGGGTTTGGAAAATGGATGAGCAATTTTGTTGTACCATTTAGTCCTCAGTTTAATCGTTTAGTTAAAGAGATAAACGATAACTCTGTTTATCTTCAATACCGATACAAACAAAGCATTGTTAAAAGCTTAGAGAGTTTTGCTGAAACAGCAGAGGACACTAGGTTTCAAGGTTCTCAATGGAGGGGTTTGCTAAATGATTTAGCATGGGCAGCTATGACAGGTGTCAGGCTAGGTGATTATGGTGCAATTATTTTTGGAGGACTACCAAACTACAAATTTCATAAAGCAGAGGCACAAGCTAAAGGATTAACAGGTCAAGATGCCATTGATTATGCTATTAGAAAGTTTGAAGACGATACTAAACAAACACAGCAATCGGGAGACGTGCAAGATAAAGATTACTTCCAAACATCTAACTTTGTAACTCGTGGTCTCAATATGTTTATGACAGCCCCTAAACAATACCTAAGGAAACAGTTAACCGCCATTAAGAATGTTCATAGTATATATAAGGGAGAAGGGGCTCAAGGTAGCTTTGCAGAGAACATGAGAACATTATTCACCTATCATGTAATACTTCCTGCATTTTTTCAATACATAACATCAGGACTTCCGGGTATAGCTAGGCCATGGAGGGATGATGATTGGAAGGACTTTGCTCGTGTGGCTGTAATAGGAAATCTTAACGCTTTCTTTATATTAGGAGATATCTTTAATTTAATAGGAGACGCAACTACCGGTAAGCCTTGGACAGGAACAACCAAACAAGTTGGTATACTATCATTAGCTTCTGCCGCAGCAAAAGATGTTGCCGACCTAAACAAAATAGATAAAGAAAAAAATCCCGAGAAATATGAGAAGCAACTCACTGATCTTGCCGCAAGATTAATTATCATGCTTGGTATTCCCGCTCCATCGTTGGTTAAATGGAAGAGAAACTTTCAAGCTATAGTTGATGACCCAACAATGGATGAAGGAGAAATAATATTAAGACTATTAAATTGGTCCGAGTATCAAATAACAGGACCGAAAACAAAAGGAGCACAAGAAAGATGGGAGAATACACGCCCCCCTTATAACCCCTCTAAGAAGTATCACTATCAATAATTATAACTATGCCTTTTAAAAGTAAAGCACAAAGAAGATGGATGTGGAAAAATGATCCTGATATGGCTAGGAAATGGGAGAATGAAACATCCCCGGGTAATTTACCCACGAGACTCCACAGAAAAGTAAGAACAAAAATGAACCGAAGAAGGAACTAGTATTTCAAATACTTAAAACATCTTTGGTGATCGTAATAAACCATAAGCTCTTGGTCATTAGACGAGTCTGATCGTGGTTTTCTTCCGCCCCACTTAACCTCACCCTCAGCTTCATTTATTTTAGTGTACACTATCCCATCTAAGCAAGCCCATATAAGAACAGGGTTTAATCTTTTACTTGAAAGTTTATGTAGTTTTTGTAGGGCGACACATAAAGGGAAAGCTTCTTTTATTATAGCCATCCTGCCCTTTACTTCAACATAAGAGATGAGATTTTTTTTAGAATCATACACACGATAATCAATGTCATTGTCTCCAAGTTTTTTATAGCTACCTTTAAATAGACTTACGAACTTTTCTATAGCCTTCTTCTCCCGAGCTAAATCTTCTGCCGTTTCAAACCTCATAATTCCATTAAGCAATTTATAGCAGTATGCCCACCTAATACAACACCACAGCCTATAGCTTGTTTCTTAAAATGTTTTGCGTAAGCTGCAGCATAAGAACCACCATCAACCCCGCACCCCACCTGCATTCCGAACACTCGAAAGTTTCTTCCAACTAGCCACTCTGTGTAACATTGGGTATGGATATGGCCCTGTACGGTTGACATCATATCGTTCTTTGCCTTAGTCCTCGCCGTCCCTCCTTCTCCATGAACGAACTGAACTCCATCATATACTATACGCTCTGTCCAATTCCAATTCACACCAAGCACCTCGTTATAACTTTTAATCCACTGTTGCGGAACATCAGAATCTATTGCCTTCCTCATTATAATTCGGTCATGATTTCCGATCAGAACATCAGCCACAGGAAAAGCCTTATACCACTCTTGCACTATTGCTATGGCATGCTCAAGCTCTTGCCCACCACCAAGACCATTCGGATCTGTCTGATGGAAAGAACTATAGTGGTTGTCTAAAATATCTCCTATAAAAATTACTTGATTGCAGTTGTGTTTAGCGTAAGTCTCTTGACAAAACTCTAAGTACCCATCTAAATTAAAGGGAGCATGAATATCCCCAATGACTAGAATCCTTCTTTCATTCTTAGTAAAATAATCGAAGGCTGCTTTTTTATTACCCTTTAATCTTGGTCTAAAGTCTGAATTAAATTTCATCTTCCATTGAATCTATTACACCCTTAAGGTGTTTAATTAAATTTGTTATATTCTTTTTTACATCCTCATATTCTCTATCAATAAACCCTTCATATATTTCACTAGTCGAGTCGTGTATATTTCCCATTAAATAATTAATGCGTGACAATCTCTCCTTTTCAAATGCTGTTGGGTTTTTTGTCATGGCCGTGGCATGATTATTGTATTATATTATAGCTTCTTTAATTTGTTTTTTCAGTTTTTTGTTCTCCAAATATAAGGATTTATTTTCTTTTTGCAGGAGAAGGAGCTGTTTTTGCAGCTCAAATTCCTGTAATTGTGTGTAAATAACAGAGTTAGATTCAAATTGTTCATTAATTTGTTCATAACTTTCCTTAAAATCTTCATCAATTTTCACGAACCATTCAAAACTTTTAAAATAATTTAAGACAGTAGCATGGTTCTTTCCAAGCATTTGACTTATAGCATAACAACCATATCCTTTTCGTTTTAATATCTGTGAAAAGATAGCCCTAGCTTTTATAAACCTAGTGTGTCTTCTTTTATCTAACAAGCTTAAACTAAAACTTCTCTCTATAATATCCTTTAAGTTTTCAGCGTCTATACTTAACTTTAATAATTTCATTTCAATATATTTTTATCGTTTATATAATCTAAATATTCATCCAACTCAATCTCATCTATGTCTAAGATCAAGGGTTTTTCACCGGGGTTTTTTAAAAACTCTAGCTCAAAAAATAAAGGTTCCTTACCCTTAATAACCCCACCTATAATCTGTGTCCAAAATTCTTTCACCGGTATTCTTTTAGAGTTGCTATGAATAAGTTCTAACACCTCTATAGCAATCTCCCTTGGATATTCAGCTAGTTTTTCTAAACAAAACTCATCTATTTCAAACGGTGTTAGTAGGTGATACCTCTCCACCGCCTCTGTATATTTCTGTTTTGAATCCATGGTTCTTTAGTTCTTTTAATCTATACTCTTGAAGCTTAGACACCTTACCCTTGGGTGTCTTAACCTCAATAAACAACACCTCGCTTTGGGGTGGCAAAGCAATCAAATCAGGTATTCCATTCTTGTTTGTTTTAACCAACTTAATTACATAGTAACCCAACGCTTCTAATTCTTTTATTCTTTTAAATTGAATTTGTTGCTCCGTCATATTACAAAGATATTAAATCCCTCTTAAAGTGTTTGATGGTATAATCCTTCTTCTTAACCACCGCCTTATATATCTTTCCCTCAATACCCTTGTTAGCAAACACCCAATATACATTATTTTTTAACCTATCCTTTGTTGTCATTCTATCTCTGCTCTGCCAATAACTTGTGGCACTAAAATCTATATTGTAATACACCAAACAATCTGCCTGCCGTAAAGATATCCCTTCTCTTCCGCTTACAATTTGCAGTGCTATATCCTTCTCCCCTTGTTGAAAGTCTTGAAGATCAGTTGTTATCTCCTCTTCCCATACAGACTTAATAGCATTAAGCTCTTCTTTAAACTTATAAAAAATACCTATCTTCTTTCCTTTAAACTTTTCTTTTATAAACCTAGCCTTACTGTCATCAATTACCATAGAGTTCCCGCTCTCAAACTTTATAGTTCCTGAATATATCTGATGAAGTTTCATCATTAACTTAACAGGAGTGTCAGCCAATACAACCTCTTCCTTTCCTTCTACTACTAAATATTTTTGTAGCTGATTCGCTAACTGATATGTTTCAGGCTTCATGTTAACCATAAGTATTTGTTCAGTAGTTTCTGTCTTAAACCCGGCTTCGCTCTGCGAAAACTGAATCATGTATGGTTTCATTTGTGTTAGTATTCTATCACTACCTCGTGAATAATCTCTAATAAATAATCCATTTATTCTTTTCTCTATTATATTAACAAACACATCTGCAAACCTATAGAAGTTTTTAAAGTCACTGAACGGACTATTAATTATTCCATACACCTGATGATATATCTGACTGTATGACTCAGGTGTGGGAGTTCCCGATAATAAAATTACCCTTGCTCGAGATTTATAAATTAAATTTCTCACTTGTTTGGCTCTCTTATTAGGTTTCGGAAACGCTCCCAAGCTGTGTGCTTCATCACAAATAATAACATCCCATCTTTGTTCCGGGATCTTATGCATTGATTCATAATTGATAGTGAAAACATTTAAGTATGGCAGATTTAATTTTTCACAATCACTATCAATAGAAGCAATAGCCTTTTTCTTTGTAAGAAAAAGTACCCGTCTAACACCCAAGTCTCTACATATACCTAAGCTCGTTAAGGTTTTTCCTGTTCTAACCTCCATGGCTAGATAAACAAACCCATGTTTGCTTATTATACTTACCCCCCTTTTTATAATTTCTGTTTGATATTTTCTAAATTCCATAATACTATTGTCTCGTTGACGAGACGTTGTTTATATAGTCTCTAATCTTTATACACCTTTCATAATCTTCCTCGTCCTCAAAATGAATTAAGATGTTTTCTAAATTGTAAACCGTGATCGGCGACCATACATCGTGAGCAAACCACCCATTATTTCTTTCTATAACATCCTCGTAATCTATCTTATTAATAAGAACATCGTAAGAGTTAAGCATGGCCTCATGTATATCAACCTCGTGCTCCATTTAAAAATCTAAATCTATTTGTTCTACAATCTCTTGTTTCTGTTTTATTCTCATCCATCTTCCATGAGCGTCTCTCCCTTCTTCAGGTACTACCCCCTCTTTAAACACAGCATAAGCTACTAGCCATTTATAAAACTTAGTTCTTGATATAGTCATCTTAGCCTTCGGTCCATAGTCAGGATATTCTTCAACGAAATCTAAATATAAACTGTGCTTATAGTTTTTTATATCTACCTCTAATTGTGTGTTAGGTTGACTATCAACAAGTAATCCACACCACTCTATGAAATCATGAGATGTTTCAGCAGACAGTTGTCGTATCTTTAAGTTAACAAACTTACTCTCTCTCAATCCAAACTCAAGATAACTCTGTAAACATTTAATCATATAGTTGTCAAATGAACACCAATCATCATCATCCCAATCTCCAAATAATAATTTACCAAACTCATCAAGAGGAGTAAATGTTTTATTATAATGTTGGTGTAGTTCTAACTCAAACTTTCTTCTAGCAAAAGAATTACCCGCACCCTTGATAGCATAGTTAGTTGTAATAGCTATCTTCGGGGAGCGACTAAAAGGAATTTTAATTGCATCCTTATTCTTCTTCTCTAATGTCAAGCCCTCTGTTACCACACTAAATAGTCTTTCAAAATCAAAATGTTTTTTAACATCATCAAACACAAGTATCTGTGTATCAGCAGACACAAGTTGATAAGCAAACGATCTTTCAAAAGCAAAAGACTTACCATCAATAGTCACAACCTTTTTCATTTGTGCTAAAGCGTTCATAAAAATTCCTTTTCCTGTTCCCCCTTCAGGGTTGTCAGATATAACCTCATCATTTAAAATGATAGCAGGACAGTACGATAAGTTTTTATGTCCATGCAACATATAGCCTATCGTACTCTCCATAGCCTCAACCCTCTCTTCGTTTTTACCACACACATTGTGAACAAACTTTTTATAATCACAATACTCCGAATCACATAGCTTAAAGTTTCTATCTATGATATGATCTTTCCACACGTACCCACCTAAATCTAGGTAGTCAATAGTTTTTATTTCACCTTTAGTTATTTTAACTGCACAATTCCTATAGTATAAGTACGCACTATCTTTAGTGTCAGCTATAAAATAAATATCTATAGTAGATAGTAGGGTTAAAAACTCTTCTCTAAATAATCTTGTTTGGTCAGCAAAATAATTATAAATACTATAGTCATCTAACCCTATAAGATAGTTTAATATAAAATCTTTTATTTCTTTTTCTGAGGTATGGTCTATTAGATTATTAGTTACCCTTACAAACACATAGTTCTTACTACCTTCGGGACAGTATTTATAAAACCCATTCTCTTCTAAGAATAACTTAAATAATATATGAACAATTTTAATTGCACCCTTGTCTGTCTTTATCCAAAACTGTTGCAAAGAATTTTCTTCTTCTACCTTATTCAATACAGAGTCTATAATAGCTCCGTCTAAATCTGATTCTTCTAATTGGTGTCTGATTTCTTTTTTAGTAACACCTCTTCTTAGTTTGGATTTAATTTGATTAACCCTCTCTTCATCCTCATAATATTTAGTTCCAAAGTTTTGAGTATGGGAGTATGCACTCTCAATAGTTCTATCTATTTCTTTTAAAGAAAAATCATTTGTTGCATATCCATTTAAAACATAAGAGGATAGAGATTTATTTACACCGTAATCATTAAAGGCCATAGCTAATATAAATAGATTCTGATTTCTCTGCCCCTCTACCATAGGATATTTTTTCTGCCACCACTTTATCAGTATCTCTACAATTTTATTCTCATCTGTTATAGGTATAGTGGGAGGATCTTTATGGACTTGAACCTCTTTATATTCTACCTCAGCTATTACATCCCATACAGAAGACTGTTCGTTTATATAAATAAGTGGATCATAAGACTCGTAACACACACGACTAATATTCTTACAGGTCTTATCAAAGTAGGGAGAATTAAAGTGTTGTTCTAAAGAATTAAAATAGTTAATATGATTATCTACATCTTGTGGTATTCTAACCAATGCTTTTAATCCATTCCCTGAAGGAGAAACAAACACAGAATATATAAATTTATTCTTACTTAACCTTTCTTTATCTTCAAGTAAATCTTTTTGTTTTATATACCCATCAAAATCTAAACATATCAATCCGCTATGTTCAGTAATAGATGAGTCAGTTCTCTTGTTAAATAAACCTGAGAAACAAATAGCCGGAAGACTTTTCTTAATCTCATTCCTTTCCGATTTATTTTTTTCTTGTCTTATTTTTTTAACTATATCTTTAGAAGCTCCATCTCTTATCCTATCTAAGACTAAGGATATATCCCTAAAGAAAGGAGTAGAAGTCTCTCTAATGTTTTTAAATATTGTGATGTTCGGTGTCATGTTAGTGTCGAATTTATGTCGATTTAATTTATATAACTCTCTGACTATCAAGGTTAGTGTCGATAATGTCGATTTTTATTAGTCTCGTACAGAAAATAAAAAACAAATATAGAAAGCTTTATATAATGTTAGTGTATAATAATTATTTTTAGCATTTTCGACACACCCTAGTGTCTCGTCAACGAGACACTGAGTGTATCTACTTAATTTAGAACGGTAACTTTTCTTCTGCTTTAACAGGTTCAGCTTCCTCTTGTTTCTTTTCAGGAACAAAAGTATCTAACTCAACATAAGGATTCCCACTTCGTGCTATGTTTATGTTAAGGTTTATCCATCCATTCTTAGCGTTCTCTTTTAAAAAAGGTAACGCATCGTCAAGTTTGATTGACATTCTTCCAACCACAAAGTCGGGTTGGTTTGGTCTAGTTTTAAAACTAAAACCATCAGCAAATATTTTTTCTTTATCTGACATATATATATAATTTAAGTTAGCACAAGGAGGAGCAAGCTCCTTATACTAGTTAACTAAAACTGACTGCGGGTAACATATTTAAGAACCTAAAGAACCCGCAATCAAAACCACTTGTCTGATTATAAATTCACTCTTTAGGTCTAAATTAATTCATGGCAAATATAATAATTGTCTATGGACAATGTTTTATTTTTACCAAAATATTTATTGTATACTTCTATAGCTCTCTCTACTTTCTCTTCTCCTCTTGAAATAAAATCTTCTGTAGGTGTAAACTTACCTAGCACACCTGTCTTTTTATCTATAACTAAAAACACAAGAGGTCTGCCAAACAACTCTTGATATATATAGGCTTGACTGTCATAGTTATATGACCTGCACGACCACTTAAACTTTTGAATATCACTTGTTGTTTTTAAGTCCAACAAATAATCTTTTCCAACAACATCAGCTTTCCCTTTCCATTCTAATCCCTTAATTTTTTTAACCATAGGTACTTCAAACTCTGTTGAGTCTGCATATATAAGATCATAGAAGTCTATATTCTTTTTCATTATAGAGGTTAATTCTTTTACCTCTTTAACCTCTTTGTCTAACAAACAGAAAGGTATATTATTAGATTCTATAAACTCTTTGTAAACTTTAGTGGTTCTAGTGTTTGACTCGACAGACACAACCTCTTTAGCTTTCTCCGGCTCTAGTAATAGTTGATGAAACAATCTACCCTTAGCAAAATTAGGATTGTCCGGCTGAGACACACCAAAGTATACAGGATTATTAAGCAATGCTCCTATATCAGAGTTGGACAAATACTTTTTTCCAACCCCTCTATAGTATTCATTATCATCTTTTAATTTTTCTAACACATCCATTACTTGCACGACTTTTGAATTTCTTTTTTGGCATCGGCAGTAAACTTATATTTACTAGACAATCTTTTAATCAGCTCTTCAAATCCTGCCTTCTTATTGTCCGCAACATATTGTAATACTTGCCCCCACTTATCATCACCTATATCTATCGTATAAGACTTGGAAGCTACGGCAGGAGTCTGTGTATTCGAGGGTATATCTTCCCCTGTCCATAGCGACAAACCAAGTCCATGCATAGCAATAGCTTTTGCTGTTGCTCTTTGAATTGTTTTACTAACATCGAATGATGTAATCTTCTCTACCCCTATAGACTTGTTTCTAAAATCCATAACAGGAAGATAATCAATATGCTCTATGTCGTTTACTATTATTCCAACTTTAACATAGGCTGTCTTGCCATCACTAAAATAGTTAAGTCCGGTATGCTCACTCTCATAGACTAACCTTTGTGCAGTTGGGTGCTCTTTCTTTAACATATCCCATGCATTAGACCATGAAAGATAGTCAAGCCCACCTTTCTTTTCTACTAATCTTTTTATCGGTAACTCCGACAAGTCTTGATAATAATTTTTTGTTTTACCCATTGTTTAATTCATTTAATTTATTACTAATTTCACTATAGTTTCCTATATTTCTCTCTCTAATTCTCTTTAACTTGTGAATGTTTTTTGCATTACATTTACCGTTCATTTCCATCTGAATCTTTTTGTCTATAAGAGATAATTTTCTACGAGAGTTAGACAAAGATACATAATATATTCCATGTGTCCAACCTTTATCAGTGAAAAATTTATACTCCTCTGTAGATACTTCTCTATAGTAGTCTCCATAAGATACATTAAAGATTTGAACACCATCTGTCTCCTCATCTTTAACTATCTTAACACCTAAAGATATGCGTGCTTGATAACCTTCTCCGTCTAAGCCACCACAACTATCATCTGCTAGTGACTGATTAAATACATCTACTAAACTGTACATTTTGATTCTATTTTATTTATAATGTTAACATAGTCAATGTCATCTGCTATCTTTTGATCCACTTGTTTAATCCCATGTATAATAGATGAGTGACTTATTTCATATCCATAAGACTGCATATAGTCTTGAATGTCAGACACTCTCATAGGTCTTACATAACATAGGTAATATAACAAGTGTCGGGCATCTACCCTCCATCTTTTTTTACTCTTAATAAACAATTCGTCTGTGTCACAATCATATAGTTGTGCTGTATGCTGTACATACTTATTAAATATTTCCCTTTTCATTTTCTTTTGCTATTATTAATAAGATTAAGTAACCACACAAGTCAAACAAAGTGTCTTCTGTGGAGTCGCTCAACCCCCTGTTTTTAATTCGTGCTAATTTGTCATCGATCCTAGCACACAATGAATCGACTGCGTTCCCTTTGCTAAAAATATTTATAGGTTCGAGTGCAGAATTTCCATAGGCTTTGTTTTTTTCGTTGAGCATTTCATATACCCTACGACTAACTTCTCCTATCTTGTTTTTATCTTTTGATTTCTCCATTTAATTTTAAGTTAAGTGTCTCGTTGACGAGACATTTGTACTAAGTTAATACTAAAGTTAGACCTGTGCAAACTTATTCCTTTTTTATTTCTACTTCATCTGCATAAGCGCATGCCTCTCCATCTACATGAGGGTAATTAGTGTTGATAAATTCCCCATAAGTTCTATACCAATTAACTTCGTCTGTTAGTTTGTTAAATAGATCTTCGTTTAATTCCACCATACTCATAACAATTCTTTTTGTAAGTTATTAATTAGTTCTCCAATTCTTTTCCCTGTTCGAGTCTCATCAAACTTATACTTTACTTCTAAGGTATATAGTAGATCGAACAGTTCTCTTTGTGTTTGCTGTTTCATGATCTATTCTTTTATAGGTTCATCTTCCACTTCCTCTGCCTTTGGTATATAGTAAAACACATCCAAAGGATTATCTTCAGGGTGGTCTAAATAATACTTAGCTCTTCCAAGAATATATTGCATTGCCGTTGGTTTCTTTTTCATAATCTATTTAGTTTGTGACTTCAAAATTGTAGTCATGTTTTAATATCATTGAGTCTAGCTTACTACCTAAGCTCATTAGCTCATGTTGTAATGAGTCTATCTTACCCTTTTTACTTACACTTATAATCATATCTAGTTTATTAGATATATCCGATTTACTATTTGTTGTAACAGAAAATGCTACAAACAGTGCTACAATTAGCACGCCTTTTTCTATATATTTCATATTAATTATTTTCTGTGTTATCATACTCATTTAACTTATCAAGGTAGTGTTGCCTAGCCTCTTCGTCCATCTCGTCTGCGATAGTTTGGTTTATTTCTTCCTCTTTGGATTCAATAATTTTTAGTAACTTTGCGCACACTTTTACCACAGCATAATCATATATAGCTCCATACTCTTCAGCCTGAGCTAGAAAAAAGTCTTCAAAGGTGTCCTCATCTTTTACCCAATCCAAATCCCCTACACTTCCATCGTTACAACGATCAAAGAATTGCTTTAAATATTCTCTACTGTTTTTTATTTCCTCTGTTAAAATATTTTTTATCTTTTCCATATTAAATTAATTGTAATTGATTATCACTATACCAATCATCACATCTTGTACATGCCCAACTATTAAACCCATCATACTGTAGTTTGTCGTAACAGTTCTCACAATAATAGGTCTCCTCGTTTTTGGTTACTGTCAGTGTCTCGGTCTTTGCTTCTTGTTCGTGTAGATCTCTCCATCTATCTCTAGTGTCCACCTTGTAGGTGTCATGCCAATCCCAACCACTCATATAACCCCCACCATAGCCTCCATATCCTCCTCCCCATGAATATTGTTGGGTGTATGATTTGTGTAGTTCGGTGTTAGGAGTGATAGACTGAGGGTTAAAGTATATCCAAGCCATAGCTATCTTTCCACTTTTCTTCATACGTATAGGTATTCGTTCTCTTTTGTACCAATCGGGGTGTCTCTCTAGGCTGTCTATAGATTTAAGAACAGAGGGAGATACTTTGAATACATCTACCTCTACATTATGTCCTAATCCTTTTTGGTTTACAACATAAGGTAATCCATCTATTACTAATGGGTACTTGTCTTTAGTTTGCCCGGCTCCTACCATTCGTGAATCATGGTGAAGATAGGAATAGTAATTACTATATCCCTTCTTCAGTGTACCATACACAGCAATAGGTATTACTTGTAACACATTGTCTTTAGAGTACCACACACCATCATGCTTAATCCAATCTTCTCTGTTGTACATTTGAAAGCTCTTCTTCTTTAGATTGATTGTTGTAAACCTACAGTTATACTGTTCTAGCTCATGTCTCCACTCCTGCCTTGGTGTTGTAGCTAAATGGTCTGCCATACATTTGGTGTCGCACTCCTCGTTACTCCCCATACCATATATAGTTCCGTTCTGCATAAGGTACTCGCCTGTGTTTCCACATTTGAAAGGGTGCATGTTCTTCTTGTTTACAGCACCTACCGTTGCATACCTGAAGTGAGCTATAAAAGGTCTGTCGGTATCTAATATCTTATAGTTGTCTGACTTATGGTAGCTTAACTCATAGCTATCTAGCCATACAACCCCAAGACCATGAGGGTTTACTTTAGCTGATCGCTTTAGTATCTCCCTGTCTATCTTCTGTTTCTTTTGTTTGATTATTATTACACACATTTTGAATTTATTTATTTAGTTAGTTATTAATTGGTCTATTTGTGAATAGTTACTGTCTACTTGTATCGCACTATATCTGTCCGACCTTCTTATAAACCCCTCTATCTCTGAGGTATAAGTGTTTCGTACTATAAAGTTTCGGAAGTCGTGAGCCATCTGTAGAATCTGAGCTGTCTTTGTTTCATCTCCCCCATACATCATCTTAACAATGGGTTTGACTCGCTTGAGTAATGACTTATGTTTTGCTGTTGGTGTATTAAAACTAAAGTCCATTATCTCATACATCAACTCATATCTCCGTATCATTTGTGGCACTGAAGTAAAACGACTGAATAGGCGCACCTCATAAGCACACTCTTTTGGTAGGGCAACAGAGTATCTGTTACTCCTATGAGCTTTTAGCCTTGGATTAGCATAACAGTATTCATTATTTAGTCTCAGCCTGTTTAAAGCTAAGATAATACCCATGTTCTTTCGCATAGTTCTCCGTATCTCATCTCCTGAGTATTTTCTGCCGTTCTCATCTGTAGCTCCCACTGTAATATGCCCACCACAACGGCGATTGCTTGGTGAATGCCCATCATCAATCACACACTCTGCTTCCCACATCATGTTGAATACTTTGTTTCTCCACTTGCCTGATGGTAGTAGAGGTAGTATGTTTGTTATAGCTTCATATCCCTCGTCTCCACTCTGATATCCACATGAGGAATCACGCTCGAATCCCTTAAGAAGCGCAAACTCTTGTTCACATTCCGAATCAAACTCATTCTTCTCTATCTCCATACCTATAGTAAATCGAGACTCGTGTTCATATTGAGCTCCCTGATAGGGTGTATCATTGAACACTGATTCACTGCAGAAACAGGGTGGCTCTACTTTTCTGATGCTCTTTAGTCCTTTTGATTTGAGTCCCTCTACGTCGCCTTTCTTGGCTCTGTTTAAAGGGATTGGTCTTGGTGAATAGTGATAAGAGTGGACGACTTCTCCACTCCGATCACTCCGACCGGTTAATTTGTAATCCATATTTAGTAAATTTAATTTAGTTAACTTTGTAGGTTATTGTTTAAGCACCAACCTACTTGAGTGCTTTACTTATAGCTTTTTAAAATCTCTTGTAATCTGCGTTTTAAACTTTTAATATCATAAACTTTTTTATACTTCTTATCATAGGTATAGTTAACTCCTACAATTAAGTCCTCTTGGTATATGCCTTTAGTCTTATCCATAATTACTTTTTTAATTAACACTATGTCTCGTTGACGAAACATTTTAATTTAGTAGCGATGGCTTGGTGTCGCTATTGACTTCTCCATCATTAAGTGTCTTGTGTTTCTCAACAACACAACCATTACACACTACCATTTGTTTGTATTATACAAATATAACACATTTATTAGACATATACAAACTATTTGCTGTATTTCTCTTCAATATCGTCCACATTATCTGATAATATTTCTTTCGGTACTCCCCACTGCTCCCACGACTCATACACTTTACAACTATATATAGTGTACTCATTATCGAATCTATCTTTTCTAATAAATACTGTTTCAGCATTGTTCTGATCCCTCTCTTTTGAGGTAGCCTTTCTTATTTCTATTAACTCTGTTTTCTTTTCCATAATTTTATTTATTTGATTTGCACCAATTATAATTATCTTCTAACACTTGTATCATCTCATCTTTTTGTTTACCACCACTATCTATTACAAGATTAATTAACCATTCTAATTCATCGTG
>Ga0098044_1000341_pt1 | contig 25045 bp, 44 predicted proteins | sample 10_taG_FD_75053 | JGI IMG/M metagenome (GOLD analysis project Ga0098044, IMG submission 75053) | Marine viral communities from the Subarctic Pacific Ocean - 10_ETSP_OMZ_AT15264 metaG | ecosystem: Environmental > Aquatic > Marine > Oceanic | place: Pacific Ocean | collected 2015-01-16 | reverse complement strand
GTTTGAGTGTCGGGCAATTTGCGGATGACACGATCCTCGGTCGGTTCGGGTTGCATTACTGTGACCGGATTCCCGTCGTCGTCTGTTGTGGCGACTTCTCGGGAGCGCGTGACGCGTTGCATTTCAGACAGGCGCATCCCGGCTTGTAGGTCGCCGCCGCGTATGGCGTCGTCGATTGCGATGATGCGTCGAAGCTGAATGCGACACAAATTGATCTCGTCGGTCAGGTTGCCGACTTTGGAGCTCAATTCGGGCAGGAGGGCAATTTCGTCTTCGCTGTATTTGCGGGAATAGATGCCGTGTTTCGTGGCGTGCGCGTTGCCTTCGTGTTGACCGACAGGCGTCGAACCGCCGTGCATCCGGCAACGATCCCGCCCTGTGACTTTCTTCTGTTTGCACGGCGCGCCTGATCGCGTCTTGGCCCCGCACAGTATTGATTCGATGTCTGCCATAAGTACCCGATATACTAATCGCTTACGTTGCCCAAGTCAAAAACGCCGATCGTCACAGCTTCCGAAAGCCCTGCGGCATCAACGGCTTCGCTTCAGGTCCATACCATCGACGGAACGCCCGATAGTCGCCATCCCACACGCCCTGTCTGAACGCGGGACGAGACAATACAGCGACGATCGCGAGGGCCGTCAATAGATACAGATCGAACCAGAACGCGCCTGTCGGCAAGAACAACGCGGCGACAACCGCACGATTCGCATATCTGCGACGCCTGTGCCACGGATCGTCAGGTTCACCGATCGCGACAGCCGCGTCACCGTCCTCGGTCGTGTCGTCGGTATACGAAACGTCGCCCCAACCCCACGCGTAGAAAAACCACGTTGACGATGTGACGACATACATCCATCGAACGATCTGCCAAGCGAACGACCCGAATACGACATCCCACGATTCAATCATTGCGTTTTGCCCTCCAATAAGGTTCCACAGTTCCGAGCACTGACGGCACTATGAACACTGAATCGCGATTTTCGCGTCGATTTCAACGATTCAGTTCCGTCGGTGCCGTAGGGTCTGGAACTGCCAGACCTGACGAACACTGAAATCAAAAACGACGACGAATTCGCAAACGAGTTCTGGTCAGTGCCGTGAGTGCCAGACCTCACAGACCTCGACGGCACTGACCATCGATTTCGATCGATTTTCGGCGATTCAGTTCTGTCAGTGCCGTCAGGTCTGGACACTCACGGCACTCACGGCACTGAATTTCGACGATCCCCGCCGATCCCTCGATCCCACGACGATGCCAATCGCGACGGATCACTCTGGATCACCATCAGCAAGCCAGAACTGATCAGCATTGATGTGTTCAACGATGTGTCGATAGCGTTTTGCTTTCGATTTCGACCCGTCCTTGCGCTTCGGATAATGAAAATCCCATCCCCACATTTCGATCGTGCCGCCTGACTTCAGCCACGTCAACGCACGCGGTTCGTTGAGGATCTTCTTGCGATGCTCCGACATCGAAGAACGCGCGCAACACTGGACGGCGATGATCCCGCTCCACGGACAGAAACGCGACCGCTGTTTCACGCCGTAGGGCCTGATGGCGATGACATCAATAAAACCGAACAGATCCTGACGAACGCGTGCGTGCGAATTCCATCGCTCTACAACGCCGCACAGGAGGCCCTCCTTCCGGAGAACCTCCATCGTGCGCTGTGTCGGCAATTTACGCTTCGCCATCGGTCCCGGTCGATTCGGCTTCCAACAGGTCGGCCTGCAGGCGTTCCTTGTTGATCCATTTCGTCGCTTCGGTTTTGATGCGATTGCACAGTTGCATCGTTGTCGAATCTTCCTCGATCGCCTTCTGCGGCGTTGTCCAGACAAGCTTTGCGCCGTCCTTCAATACCTTGATGAATGTGACGCATATCGATTGCCCCTCGGGGCGTGGAACGAACTTGACTGTGCGGACGGTCATATCATTGCCGAATCCTTTTGCGATTTCGCAACGATCGAGGACGAACGGCACAAGAGCGTTCATTGCCGAATACATCGCAGGCAATGGTTCGTCGGCGCATTTGTTCGTTTGATATTCCTCGTTTTCCTGTTCCGTGTCTTCAGCGAATAGAACGCGCTTCGCTCCATCGGCCGGCATATGCACTTCGCGGATGTCCATTGTGTGATTCACCACCTTTCCGGTCAGGAATGATCTTCGGCTTCTTTCAATGTCCAAACATCGAGCAATGCGCGATACCGACCGTCGAGGTCGAGGCCATATCCGACGACGAACGTGTCCGGCACTTCGAATCCGACCCAGTCGACACCGACTTCGATCTCACGTCGCGACGGCTTGTCGAGCATCGTGACGACGCGGATCGAATTCGGATTGTAGTTCAGGATGGCATCGTGGACCTGTGCGATCGTTCGTCCGGTGTCAACGATGTCCTCGATGATGACGACATCCTCGCCGACAATCATCCCGGCGTTCGACGGCAATGCGACGGTGACGTGATCGGCTTGTTGCGTGCCGTGATAACTCGACGCGTAGACCGGGATGACGCCGCGTATGTCTAGCGGCGACCGCGATTCAGCAACGGCGCGCATCATATCAGCGACGAACGGCAACGCCCCCACCATCACAGGCATCAGGATAGCTTGTTCGCCAAGCCACCCGCCTCGGCAGAGTTCATCGACACGCGCATCGATGTCGGCACGGTAGATAAGCGGTTCGTCGAGCGTCATCATACTCCCCCATTTCCTCGATAGATTCCCATTCGCGGCGAATGGATCGGCGCACCGCACAATACGTTCGGATTGATGAATGATCCGCGAACCGGAGCCGACGCCGTGTCTGTCGGCTTCTCGGTCCCCACATCTGTGATCGGTTCGCGGAATGATGCGTCAGCGACGTGGCGGTGCACACGATCACGATTCGGTTCACGCTCACCGAGAACGCAATGCACGAACCACTCGCCATAAGCGTTCACAACATAGCCCCCATCGGATAAGCATCGTGTGTCACGCCGTCGAGTTCGCGCCCCGTTTCCTTCTTTGATGCGTGGCGCACCATAAATTCCCGCAAATTGATCTGTTGCCATTCGACGCTTGAAAAGGCGAAGGTTTTATGATCAACGATACCCCACTGGCCCCATTGCTTGAACAGGAAGGGCACGCCGAATTTCGCACAGTCGTGTCGGATGTTGCGAACCCAATCCGGGTTCATCGGCCTTGCACCCGGACCGCTCTCGCCGCCGACGACGACCCAATCCACATCACTGCGAAAATCGGAATGAGCAGTCCCGCCATTTTCGGTAGGCGTTTCTGTGTGCGTCAGTGGAAGGTTCACCAACCCGAGCAGAGGTTCCATTGAAATCCAGCGAACGGCGGCAGGGATGTTTTTGAGAATGTTCCACCTCTCCGTGAGGTTCTTCTGATCCTCTGCGCTGACGCCGAGCCAGACATTCGGAAGCACCTCCGGTGCCCATCCATCAACGAGAAATTCGTAGGCACGCTCCGGTCGCTTCGTCAACACTTGGAAGGTGTGCTGGGGATGCGCGGCCATCACTTGCCACAGCTTTTCCATCCATTCGAAAGAGGCGTCTTCGTGGAACGTGTCAGACATTGAGTTCACGAAGATCATCGACGGCTCTTTCAGCGTTAAAGGGAACGCCAAGGTAGGCTCGTCCAGCCTCAACGCGTCGGCTCCGACGGTGTAGCTCAACCCGCTGAACCTCTTGTTCGTTGTCTCGGCGTAGCAATTGGCGCAACCTTCTGATACCTTCGTGCAATGCCAGCGGCCAGCGGTTCCGCGATACGGGTTCCAAGTCGCGTCGGTCCATTCGATTTTAGACTTGTCAGCCATCGCAACGCGCCTCCATACACTCGACGTGGATGCGTTTCATCCGGAACGGCGTTTCGAGGAGCGGTTTGCACGACGAGTCGCCTTTGACGATCGGGCCATCACACAGCCAGCACGTCGTGTCCTTGCGCGCCTTCGTCACGACCGTCCACGGCGTTCGCAGGAATCGGTATCCAAGTCCCGGCGTTTTCGTCGCACGATCGCGATCGTTGATCGTTTCCATCATCGGCATTGCTGGCCTTCCCTCCATTGCATCATCACGTCCTTAGCGGCACGGCTCACGTCGCACGCTTTCGGTGCGTGTTCGATGTATGCGTCGACGGCCTTCGATTTGGATTTGAAGGCGTCGCGCGATCTGCCGTTGCTCCAGCCGCTGTCGAGGGCGAATACACGACAGACGTATCTGCCAGTGCACGCACAATAAGCAGAGAACACGGCGCGGTGAGATCGCCCTGTGATGCGGCGATAATAATACGGTTGATTCGGGTTGTTCGTATTCATTCAATTCGAGATAAATCGAGCGACGCCCCGGCGTGGTTGCGTCGCTCTGGTTGGGTTGCTGTGAACTGTAGTCGATCAGGCACCGAAAGTCAACTCGATCATATCGCCATCGTATCGACACCGATCACCGGACGCCCATCGTCAGGCAGGCAATGATCGGCATACGCCTCCCTGATTCTGCGGATCCTGTTCATCAGCTTCGACATCGCCGCGTCGAGGCATCGCTTGTTCGTGCAGATGTGGGAATCCTGAATCTGCAATCTCGAATCGGGCGAGATGACCGGATCTCCGCACACGACGCAAAGACACGCGCCGTCCTCGACGATCGCAGGCGGGGCCGACACAACACCCGCGCCGGAACATCGTTCGCCATTGAGGTCGTGCGCGCGCATCAATCCAGCCTTCGTCGTCGTGATCATCTTCCCGCAAGCGGGACATTCGGCACGATCACCCATCACTCACCTTCCATCGCTTCGTTCGCCTTCAATCCAGCCGCCGTGTCACGCAACAGATTGACGGCTTCCTCCCGGTCGATGTTCGCCGTCCAGACAACGGTATCGTAATCGGGCGGCAATGTCATCATCAACGCGAATGATGGCCGGGATCGCTTGAGCCTAAAGAATCGCATAATAACTTCGAGGACGCCCTTCGCCAGCGGCGTCAGATCACCATTCGTCGATCGTGCGCGTGGTGTTTCGGGATCATCAGAACGGAAGTTCTTCATCGTCGTCTCCACTCCATCGTTCAGGTTGTGGTTGATCGCGATCGATCTCGGGCAACTCAGGAACAGGCGACGCGATCGCCGCGCCCATCTTGCGAACGTCGACACGATGTCCGGCGTTGACGTGTTCTAGCATTCGTCGTTCGGTTTCATTCGGCGGGTCGATCATCAATCCCTTGCCGCGGATCGCTGTCGAGATGCCGCCCTCATTGCGTGTGACGAATGAATAGCGCACGGTGTCCATCGATGCTTTGCGATGCGCCCGTCGTGCCAACGTCACGATGTGATCAGCAATGATCGATCCGGACGTGCAGTCGCACGCGGCGAATTTCTCGTATGTAGTCCCGCCTTTGTTGGTTTCGAAATAGATGTATCCGGCAAGGCAGTGATCGCACGACTTCAATTCTTCAGTGCCTTCCTGTCGAGCCTCGGCGCGATCGTGATCCCGATCGGCTTGTTCGAGGCGACGACGGCACCCGAAGAATTCCGACAACTCAGGGAATGCCGTCATCCCTTGCTTGCGTTCCCGCCCCGTCACCATCCAATGGCAGACGCGATTCAGATCGGTGATGTCCCACCCCTTCAGTTTTTCGAAATATGCCGCGGTCCGCTCCGATTGCCAGCCACGCGGATTCGTCGTCAGCAACAGATCGTCGAACACTTCATCGAACTCGGTTCTTGTGATCGACATCATTCCTCCCTGTTCAGAAATCCAGATCAGGCACGCTATCGTCGGCGTCCTTCGCCAACGATTCATCCCGCGCCTTTTTGTATGCGTTGAAATCGAACGGCGCATCGTCGCCGTCGTGCGCGCTGTGTCCGTTCGCCGTCGCGTCCGGCTTTTTGTTGATCCACGTGTTCACACGATCCTCAGTATCGCAGAACCACGCAAGACCCCGCACGTGATTGTTCGACCGTTGCCAATCATCAGCCGCCCAATTCCCGATCGCGATGATGATCTCGGATGCGCTGAACTCGATCAGGCGCGTCGCAATCTTGGCGCGTACCTTTTTCGTCAACTTGCCTTTGGGGTTGATTGATGACTTGAACGCATCAAAGACTCGACGGATGTCGGCGTCAGCCGACGTATGATCTTGATTGTTGTCCTTTGCATTGTTGTTATCATTGTTGTCCTGTCGGCCACTAACCGTACCTCTAATGCGGCCGCTAACCCGGCCGCTAACTTTTTCGGGCGCTTGCCAAGTCTCGTATTTGCTGACACTTACGAGGATCCCACCCCCGGTCGCTAATACGGCCACTAACCCGGCCTCTAACAGTACGCGAAACATCTTGCGAATTGACTCGCTCGACGGGTAGCGATAACCGCGCCCTTTCTTCGTCGGCAACTGCTTTGCGATGTTCCCATACGTCGAGAAGAATTGCCCTCGATTCACGACGACCCCGTTCCGTAGCGTCGTCGGTGTCGTGCTGTGTTGCGCGCGGAAAACGATCAACGTCCATAACCGTGTATACTCAGCACCGAGATTCCAGACGATCGGGTGATCGATCATCCGGCGATGCATCAATACGAATCCTTGCGATCTGTCGTCAGCCATCATATTCTCGGCGTGAATTGAAACAGCCCCGATCGCTTGCGAGACCGTCCGCGAACACAAGGAACGCAGGCAGGCCGACCGATCGCGCCGTCTCTCCCAACGACACGTCGATCCACGACCGGGGCTGTTTGATTTTCTCGTGTGATTTCAAAAGGGTTCCCTGTGACGGACGATCTCGCACCGATGACCATACGCGCTCAAATCGAGGCCGTCAAGCTCGATATGATTGACCAACAACGAATCAATAGGAACGCGTTTCCCGCACGATCTTTTCGCGTGATACATTTGCCGTCCGACATCGCGATCGCCCGGGAAATGCCGAGGATCGCGTTCAGACGGCGAATTTGGCCGTTCTAACCTATGGGGTTGTTTCTGAGCCAATCGCGATCACTTGGTCGACCTTCACGCAGTTGGCCTGTTTTGATCGTAATTAGAAGTCGATCGTCGGTTCTGGTTGTGGTTGATCTAGCGGTTGAAGTTGCCCGTCGTCGATGTTGATGACGGGTTGTGAGAACAAGGTATTCCGTTGTCCGGCGTTGATGATGTGTCGTCCAGTCGCGTATCCGTGGACGGTGAAGTCAGGCACGGTTCCTGTGACTTTACAGAACGCCCAATCGGGATGCCGTTCGAGTAGTTCGGTTTTGACTGACAGGGGCCACGGCTGTCCGTTGCGATCGACGCCAACGTGTTTGACATCCCACGCTCCGGCCGGCAGGCCAAGCCAATGATCGGGTTCGACGACAAAGTCAGGTTCTGCGATTCGTGATGTCCTGATGCGATCGCGATCGAGTCCGTATCCTGTTGCGAATACGAGTTCGGCGAGAACGCCATTGATGTGCGAGTTCCACGAATTGAAGCCGTATCGGTCGCGTCGTCCTTTGTAGACGTTGTCAATGATCCGGTATGTGCCGATGCCGACTGCCCATTCGCACCATTCGCGTGTGATGTGCACTTGAAAGCTCATCATTCGATCACGCCACCTTTCGCTTGCCGGGATTTCCCCACGGGTTATTGGCCCCGCCTTGTGATCTGATGGCTATGCCTGCTTCGCGCAACCATCTCGCGATCGTTCCGTTGCAGTGTCCAAGGTCGTTTGCGATTTCGCTAATCGCCATTGCGTTGTCCTCATACATCAGGCGCAAGGTCGATCGAGAATATGGGCATCGTTTTGTTGATCCTGTTGGTCGTCCGCGTTTTGACATTCGATTGAGTCTCCACAAGAAAAGGCCCGACCCCGTTTCGTTGTGCGCGGGATCGGGCCGAGTGTAATGAGCGGGAACTTGGGACGGCCGTCGTGCGATCCTATGAACCAGACAGTTCGGCGACCTTGGCGTCAACCCACTGAATCACGGCGTCGAGTTTGTCGACCGGGAACTCCTCACCGAACGGATGACCGTCGATGCTGATTTCGCGCAAATCAGCGACGGAGCCGCCCTTCTCGGCGAAATACTCCTCGATGTTCTCGACCGTGTCGTCGCCGATGATCTCGTCGTCGGGCGTGACGACCTCGTTCCAAATAGGCCAAAACCAATGAGGGTTGTCTTCATCGGCTGGCGCGTCATCGCCTTCCGGCGTGTCGACGGTGCCATCGTCAGCATCGTCATCAGGCGACGACGCGCTTGCCTGTTCGTCGAGCTTCGCTTTCCACAGCTCGACCTTTTCGCGGATCTTGTCTGTCTTGACACGCGACGCCAACCACTTCTCGCCGTCCTTGTATTGATCATTCGTCAACAGTCCGACGCTCAACATCTGATCCATCAATCCCGTCGCCTCGGTTTTGAGCTCGTCGCGTTCCTTCTTGCGCACCTTGGCTTTGTTCGCCGACTCGCTGTCGTTCGATGGCGGCTCGTCAGGCGCCGGATCCTTTGGTGTTTCTTCAGGTTTGGCCGGAGGCTTCGCGTCGTCGTCGTCCTTCGGCGATTCGGGTTCGGCCTGCGTGTTTGCATTGCCGTCAGGATCGTCGCGCATTGCGGCTATACGGGCGTTCAATGACGCCGTGCGATCTCCTGTCGAATCGGCTTCGAGACTGTCGCCGAAGTCGAACCAATCGAGAGCGGTCGACATCCCGTCGTTGATCGAGTTGTATATTTTGACCATCGAGGCATACAGCGCAGGCGTGATCGTGTCGATGCGGCGTTGTATGCGCGCCTCCATCTGGTCTTTCGTCACGCCGCATTGACCGAAGCGATCGACCATCGCCTTGATCGATTCGGGTGTGATCTCAAAATTCGATTGCAGGGTCGCCTCGCACGTCTTGACGGCTTCCTCCTGAACGTCGCCCGGGATCATCGCCAACATCGAGGCACGTTTGCGCCGCGCCCCGCTATTGGCGACGGCCTCGTAGATGTCGCGTTCGTCTTTGAGGGCGTAACCGCCCGACCGTGTGTCGCGCCAATGCCGGACGCGGAAATACCGTTCGTCGCGGACGTTCGTTTCGAGGTCCCACGCGTAGGCGACGCACTCGCTGAAGCCGATTCCTTTTTCGTCGAAGCCGCGTGACAGTTCACGGATGCCCGATACGATGTTCCCCCATCCGCGCAGAATTTCCTCGGCCAAGCGAATCGACGGGCCGCTGATGTCGGTGCCGCCACGTGCATACTGGTACTGTGCCTTCATCGCCAGCGTCGGACGACCGCACGCAGTCAAAATGCGATCCATCGCCTGAACTTGATCGCGCGGGAATCGCTTCGCCATAATGATCGCGGCCTGCACTTCGGACTGTTCGCGTGACGTGACGGCAGATTCCATCGCTTGCTTTTGAACCTGACCGCCACCTGCGTCACCGAATACGTTGACGCCTTGTCCCGGCGTTGTTGCCAATGCGTCGCTCATCTGTTTACCTCTCCCCTGTTCATCCGTTGTTGTGATCGACCGCGCGCTCTACGCGATCGAGTTTGTCACACGCCACATCCAGAAGCGCGTTCATCGTATTCATCTTATCAGCGACGTCGCAAAGGGCGAGGCCGATTGCGACGATCGCTATTCCGTCGTTGCCGTTCTGTTGGAACGCGCGTTCAAGTAATGTTCTGGCGTCGGGCGTCGTCATAGTCGCCCCTCGATCTGTTTCCACGCCCACGGCGGCAACGTGATGTTGACGGCTTCGTCCGGATAAGATGGCCACGATCCGTTCGCCTCGCACTCTGCCCATCGCTTGAGCAACGGGCGCAATTCCTTTCGCCCTGCATCGATCGCTTCCTCGTCGAGTTGATACACAACGACGGCGTGCGGCGGCTCGTTCTCGACAGCGACGATCGCATACAAGTCGGCGGGTATATCGTGAACATTGACCGCCGTCAAATAATGCGCGGCCTGCAAGTAGTATCCCGACGTGAAGATGCGACGCGTGAAGAATTCCGGAGACGCGTCGTATGTTGTTTTGATGTCGACGAGGATCGATCCATCGGGCGCAAGATGGTCGATGCGCGCCTTGCATCGCACGCCGAACTCAGGATCGCGCCACACCGCCGACAATTCCGACAACCCGCTCTGAAGCAATACCGATGCTGTCGGATGCGAATGAACGGCATCACGCATCGCGAGACATTTGTGAAAGTCATCCCTGTCAAGCGCGATCAGATCGTCGCCGTCGACATCCTCGGCGTGACGACCGCAATACCATTTCCCTCCGATGCGTTGCTTGCCGTCATACGTGCATCGAGTTCCCTTCGATTTCGTTTTGGCGACGCATTGACCCGTTGTCGCGTATCGCTTCACGAATTCGACGGGCTGAAGGATCGCGGCGTGTGCCGCCGTTCCGAGTTTCATCGCTGGCGTCTGATCGGTCGGGTTCGTCATTCCATACATCATATGTTGTGGCGATTTCTCGCCGAGCGATTTCAGACGCGACTGTGATGCCCCCGCCCAGCTGTGATACACATCGTCGGGAACATCTTCGATCAATCCATCATCCGGTAACTCAATCATCCCTTGTTCATCCTTTCGGTGTTGCGTGAAGTGGGCGGGGTTCGTGAATGCCGACCTCCCCCAGTCGATAAACACTAGCCCCGCCCGATGATCGCGTTCGTTTCTCTTTACTCACGGAGAACGACCTTCCCCCTTCGTCGTCGGCTTTGCCGTCAATTTGACGGTGCCAATTAGGCCGCTCAGAGCGAATAGCCGAACGCGATCGATATGACGATCAGCCAAACCAAGATCAGAACAACGTCGAGTGGACGCACGATCACCCCGCCTAAGAGGGTTGCCAACAGCCTCGGCAAAAGCCCGTCCGTCTTGGCGTCCCGTGTCGAGGCGGCGACTACTACCTCGGAGGACTTACGTCGAGCCTTCCCAACTTCACTTCCCGTTGATCGCATCGTGCGCCACTCTCTCCCCACGGTCGTCATTCGATCTCCAACCGATCGTCATTGATTTGTCTCGCGTAGTCATCGGGACCGACGCCATCGGCGAACGCTTCCCACGCCCTGTCGTTCCCGTCGCACATCCAATCATCATCCCCGGGTGCGCCGTCGATCGCGTGATAATGTTCACGCGCGTCGTCGAGCCATCGTTCGAAATACGCGAACCGATTTGTGCCTGCCGCGCGCTCGATCATCGCCACCGTGCAACCATCAGGAAGGTTCGGCATCGCGCATCGTCTCCGTGAATGCGTAGACATCCGAGGGCGTCACGCCGAGGCCCTTGCAGACCGATTCGAGCTTGCGCGTCTGAATCGATCGCTGACCCTCGATGTAGTTGATCTGATGACCCGTCATCGACGGTTCGCATTTCGCGCCGAGTTGTGTCGCCGACAAGTCGCGCGCGATACGCATCCCGCGAATCGCCTTGCCGTAGTGTGTTCTCAAATCACCCTCCTTTTCGTGTCGTGTTTTTGTGGCCTTGACACGATCATAGCCAAGAAATTGCACGAAAACCAGAGAAAACCGCATAAATCGCGCATTTTTCTTTGGTTTTTTAGTGGCCTTTCAAGTGGACAGCTGTATATTATGTATGTAGCACGGAGCGCGGGACGGGGGAGGGGATGAGGAAAGCGCACGATCATTGACAACCGAATCGAATGACCAACAGGCGATCAAAGTGATCGATCGCAAGCGGCGGTGTCTGGCCCACGTCATTCGAAAAGAACACGAAGCGCGGCGGTGAAAACAGGCGATCGGTTAGAGTCCGAAATAAGTCCTCGCAGAGTAATCGGAACCGCGCTTGAACATTGGTCGCCGGGATTGGCATCCCGGTTTTGAAAAGGTGCCACACGAAACCAATGGGAGATCACAATGACACGCATCGACGTTTTCAATCGACGCGAGAATCGCAACTTCGATTCGAAGTGGTTGAACGAAAGTTCAGCCGCCGCGTGTTTCACCTTCGACGCTGAAGTCGACGCGCCGATGGGAACATTCGAAGCACTCGATCAGATCATCGCGACGGCGCACAGCTTGGGCGTTGCGAAAGGATCACGGCGATCGGGAATCTTCGAAGTGCAGACGGACGAGGGCATTTGGCGACACACGAATGAACGACGCATCGACACATCGACGGAGCGCACACGGCGCAACGTTGAATGGGCTACGTGGGACGAACTCGAAGCGATGGAGAATTGACGATGACGACGATCGATCAGGATCACACGGCGACGCTGAACATCGAGCGCAAGTTGCAGATCACGGCAGGCACGAAGGAATTGTTCGTCGACCTCGCATACGACGCGGGGAACTGGAGCGGCACACCGTTGTTCGGTGGGAACGTCGGCGGCGACCACGCATCGAACGGTCACTTGACGCACCTGAAGAAGCTCGGCCTCGTCACGACGTGGGTTGACGACGATGACAAAACGTGTTCGTGGGTTTCGTTCACGGACGAGGGCAAGGCATACGCGGCGGCACTCGGCATCGACCTCAGTTGGATTGGATAACGCAATGACAAATCAAATGAATGGACACGCGTATCGCAGTGGGCGGCGTCGATGGTTGGCGTCGTCCACGCGGTTAAGCTTTCGACTCGTCACCGGAGGCATCGAAGTCGAGGCCGACATCATTCGGCAGTCGGAGGCGATCGTGAAAGCGATCGAGCAGAAACACGACATCACGATCGACCCCGCAACGGTGTTGGTCAGCGATAAGGATGTCGAGATCGAGTATCCCGCACCCGTCGCGGTCGAGATCGTTCGGGCGCACGTCGACGCACACATCGGTTGGATGGTGGAGGAAGTATGAAAACGTTCACGGAAAAATTTGACGGTCATCACAGGCAGTTGGTCGAACGCTTCACGAAGCAAGTCGTCGTCGAAGACATCGCGATGATCGTCGACATCGATTGGAACGAACTTGAAGCGGTCAAACAGATCGCCGCCGACGCGGGATATACGATCCGCGTCGCGCGTGGTCCGAACGCAACGTGCAAATCGGTATACCGGATATGAACTCACTCGTAGGATTCAGCACGCGCGAACGTGAGCTGATCAAGTCGTGCGCGGCGTCGCAGAACATCGCGACGCCAGCCGCCGTAAGAGGCGGGGCCGTGGGACGCACGGTCGGCGTTGGTCACGAAACAAAGGGAGATCAAAATGCAGACACGAATCAGTGAAGTCGAGTGCGCGATCATTGAAATTCGTGCGGAGCTATACGACGAGAATCGCATCCGGTCGTCGCAATACCCGGGCGATTCGGTTGATCAAGAGTCGATGGACTTGGCCGAAGAATTGAAGAACTTCGAAGCCGAGTTGGTGCAACTAAAAGCGGCCGACGACAACGACGACGACGCGTGGAACGAGTTCATAATGTCGCGACACGCACGCAACAAGTATCCCGCGTCGCGCAACCTGTTTCAGCCGAAGTCAGACGGTCATTTGTTCTTCGCAGGCGATTTCGAATACTACCTCGCAGGCGACGAGGTTTTTCGCGCACCGATCAGCAACGTGATCGAGTGCGGGGCCAGCGACATCGCGGGATGTCGATCGGGTCGCTTCGAATGCTACCGCAACAATATGGACGCTCTGTTGCACGTCGCGGCAGACTTCACGGAGGGTCAGTAGATGGCACGCACAGATATGCATTGCCCGAGCCGCATCGTCGTCGCCGACTACGTGTATCGGCTTTGCTTCGCGCACTCGCGCGGTTACGAGGTCGGAAGCTTCGACGGCTTCGGCATCGAAGAACTCGACGCCCTGATCGAGAACCCGCGCAACACGTGGCACCGCAAGCCGCTGGATTGGGAAGACACGCACCGTTGCGACATCTGCGGATCGCGTCATATGTCGGGCGGCGTGTTTCAGCATCGCCCGTCAGGCGAACACATCATCGTCGGTTGGATGTGCGCCGAGAAATTGGAGATGATGTCAGTCGCCGCACGCGCCGACAAGAATCGCGTCGACCGGTGGACGATCAGCGAGTTGGAGCGCGCGAAGAACAAGCGCGATCGTCGTGCGGCCTTGCGTCGGTTCGTTGGTGAGCAGATCGCGGCAGGGCGCAACATCAACGTGTTGCTCAAGACCGACCACCGCATCGTTCGCGAAATGCGCGCGAAGCTGATGGCCAAGCCGAAATGGGGCCTGAGCGAAAAGCAGATCGCATTATGCGAGAAGTTGAAGCGCGAAGCTGACGAACGTGCCGCGCATCCCGAGGAAGTCGAACAGAAGGTCGGCGTCCCGGTGACGGACGCACGCGTCACGGTCGTCGGTGAAGTCGTCAGCGTCAAGGTCCACGAATCCTACTATGGCGACAAGGACGTGATGACGGTCAAGGTCACGACCGACGACGGCATCTGGTTGACTTGGGGAACAGTGCCGAACTCGATCCTGTGGGATGACGAGTTCGGCCGTGGATGCACGGTGCAATTCGATGCCAAGATCAACGTGAGCGACACGGACGCGTCGTTCAGCTTCTTCAAGCGCCCGACGAAGGCGACGATCACGTCGCCGCGCGTTAAGCGTGACGACAAGGACGAGAACCCGAAGGAACGCGACGCACGCGCACGGCATAACGCATACGCGTCGCCTGTGTCCTTCCCGATCAATTATTGACGCGCATCAAAACGAAGGCGGCGGCTGACGGCCACGACGGAACAGGCATAAATGCCGAGGACCCACGACGGCGACAGAACGTCGCCGCCTTCTTTTCACACACACATACCGAGATGAGCGGTCGGCGTTGACCACACAACAGAGGAAGCAAAATGAGACCCGGACAAAAGAAAATGGCAATCCTGTTCGCGCAAGAGCAGGTCCAGCGTCAGCGGTCGTGGATTCAGACGTGCGAGAGGAATCAGCGGAGCAGTTATTACGGAGAGAACGCACAGGAGGTTCGCCAAGCAGACCGCAACGAACTGGTGCGGTGGGAGACACGCGTTGCCGCACTGAACGACGACGAGGTAGCGTAGGCGATGGCATACCTGATCGCAAAACTCATCCCCGTCGAAGAGTTGACGATGAAGGAAGCGGACTGCGGGGAGCCGATAGTGGTGCTGTGCAAGCGACGGAGCAACCACCCGCCGCTGAACCCATCGGAGGCAAGGCCGCTTTTGTCGGACGCTGGATTTGAGTTGGGGCCAATATTCGGACGCGCCCCACAAACAGAATGGCCGCTGTGCGCGTTGGTTTATCTGTCGCCACGGAAGGACGGATACGGACGCGGACCATCAGGCTTGCATCGCATACCTGCACGTCGGATCGAAGACACGAACATACCCGGCGCACCACCGAAAGGATGAAGTGATGGAAATCATCAAGGAACGCACGCGGGTCGAGTCGGTCAGGTTTCAGCACGGATTCGATTGGTCGCTGAAGGAACGCCACTCCGGGTTCGGGTTCGAAGTTGATGAGGACGGCAACTTGCTCAACGCCAACCCGGACGCTGTAAAGAACTTCACCGCTTGCAAGACGGGCAAGGTGGACGGCAAGCCCATCATCGATATGGGCGTCGAGCGGATTGAGCAGTCGTGGATGGAACCCGCTGAAGGCAAGTGCCACTGCGGACGGACGGTCGTGCTGTCGGACGGCTGGCGCAATGACTGCGAATGCGGATCGGTCTACAACATCGTCGGTCAGCAGTTGACGGACCCGCGCACTTGGGGAGAGGAGACCGGAGAACACTGGACGGATCTACAACGCATCTGACAGCACGCATAACGCAGGGACGCGATATGGTCCCACACATTCCCCGGACGAAAAGATCGTGTCGCAAATCGGCTCTATGAAGGTCACAATGAACAGGGAGATGGACAGATGCAACTCAACGAAGGGCAGAGGACGGGATTGCTGAATGACGCGGACAGGCAGTTCACGCTGGACACGGACGCGTTCGGACGGCTGGACATTTATGTCGGCGGTGAGTTGATCGTCGGCGGGTTGACAGATGAACAGGTGAAGGACTTGAGGGACGAACTGTTCAAGGTGCAGGGGCGAGTCACATCCGAGGCCGCGTTCGTGAAGCCGCCGACGGCACGTGAGAAGCGGATGGCCGAACGTCGCGCCATCATCGAACACGGCACGGAACGCGAACGGATCAACCTTGCCTTGTGGGCACTCCGCTCCGAGGGATACTTCGCGTTGAAAGAGGGCACGCCCACGCCCACGCTTCACTTCCCCAAGTACGCGGTGAAGTTCTTCACGCCGGACCAGTACACACGGAACAAGGCCGTCACCAACTCGCTGTGGATCAATCACGACGGCACGACGGAACAGAAGCGCCGGGCCGTGCAGGTGTTGCGCGAACACAACCTCCGCGCCTTCTGGAACGGCGACGATCACCAGTGCATCGAAGTCAGGTCCGATGACAGCATCGCGGACGTGGGCGACACGGTCCGGCTGGACGAACGCCCCACGTTCGGAACCGTCACCACACAGTGCACGGGCACGTCAGCAGGGAAGGTCACCATCGCCGTTGGTGAAGACGGACTCACCATCAAGTCGCAAGACGATGTGATAGTGATGCGTCCCGTGGACCACGCAGAATACGTCAGTCCAGCGGAGGCATTGCCGCACGAACGCGAGGTGAAGTGATGGCCTTCTACGAATGGCGTCAACGATCGAACGCGTGGATTCGCATTCACGGCACGCACGTCATCAAGGCGATCGACAGCGACACCGCGTTGATGAAAGAAATGATCTCACGCCCCAACGAGTCTTTCGAAGTGATGGCGAAGCGCAAGACACGGATATTCAAATACACCGAACCCGCCGACCCGCGCGAAGCGATGATCGGCTACACCATCGTTGACGTGGCAGTCGATGTCATCGAACACACGACACAGCTTTTCGTCGAAAAGGAGGGCGTAGCAAAATACATCACGATCGAGGCCGACGGCAGTTGGACAGTTGACACATACGAACCCGACGGACAACGGAGGACAGGATGAACAAGGGACCGAAACATATCGACAACAGACGCGAGGGCTTCTTGTGGTGGGAAGGCTCGAACGGCGCACAGCGCGTTCTCATTGACGGCGTGCACTACAAGATCGACGAACACGGCGTGAAGACACGCGTCTGCACGGAGTTCGATTTTATGGAGGGCGTGCGACGTGTCGCCGTCAGCCTCGGAGTCATACCGGACGAAGACGAAATCACCGCACGTCGTCGCGTCGTCAAGGCAGTCAGAAGGTTGGCGTCACAATGAACATCGGACTGAAGGACGCAGAGGCGATGCTGAAGCTGATCGAGGGTGTTCGCAAGACGATCGAAATGGACACGGCAGAGTTCGGGATTATGTGGGAGGACAGCGAGGACAAACTGCCGACGAAGGAAAAGGAAGTCACGGAATTCATCAAACGCCGAACGCGCCTGTGGCGCGGATCGTGGATAGCCGATCCCCTTGGAGAAGTGATCGACTACCTGAGAGTGATGACGACGCACAAAACATCGACGCAAGACGACGCACGCGCACGACGCGACGCCAAGCGTGAACTTTGGAGGAACACGCGATGACAGTCATCGTTGGATACTTCAAGAAACGGAGGTGACACATCTGCATCGCATAGCCCCACCCACCCCGCAAGACATCATTCAATCGAACAGGGAGATTCAAATGAAACTCGGACGATCACTACCAGACTTGGCCGCTGAAGTTATGAGGCAGGCAGACACGAAACGCGATTTTATCGCCGACACTCGCAAGCTTGAAATGACGACGGTCGCCGTCGCCGATATGCCTGCGGACACGGACATCGCAAAGCTGATCGACACGCCGCAGATCACGATCGACGGCGACGAACGGTTCCCGATCAACACGAACGCGCATCGGCAGATCGGTGATCGCGTAGGCATCCCGGCAAAATACTATCGGAAGATGGTCGAGGGTCACGCCGCGCTGTTGGCGAAGAACGTGAATCATTGGTTTCAGCAGAACCCCGAACGCCGTATGATTCGCACAATGGACGGCACAGCACGTGCGTTCCTGAGTGAACGGTATAGGCCGCTGGACAACTATGACATCGCACAGCGGTTGCTTCCGAAGCTTCAAGACGCGCAAGCAGAGGTCGTGTCGTGTCAGATCACGGACACGAAATTCTACATCAAGGCGTTCACCGATCGCGTGCAGGGAGAGGTTGGCGTCGGTGATGTCGTTCGCGCAGGCGCGATGATTTCGAACAGCGAAGTCGGTCGCGGGTCGCTTCAGATTTGTCCGGTGATCGAACGCCTCGTCTGCAAAAACGGGATGGTCGTCGCAGACGCCGGGATGAAGAAGTACCACGTCGGTCGCGGTGACGACAACGGCGACGGCGAGTTCTTCCGCGACGCCACACGACAGGCCGACGACACGGCGTTCTGGATGAAGGCCGAGGACACGCTGACCGCCGTCCTTGAGCAGAAGACGTTCGACCGGATCCTCGACAAGTTCAAGGAAGCGTCGCAGATCGAAATCGGTGATCCGATCAAAGCGGTTGAGGTCGTCGCGAAGAAACTGAACCTGACGGAAACGGAGAACCACGACGTGCTGAAGCATCTGGTTGGCGGTGGCGATCTGTCGAGTTGGGGATTGGCGAATGCGATCACTCGATGCGCTGAAGATTCAGAGGACTACGATCGCGCAACAGAGATGGAAGGAATGGGTTGGAACGTCGTCACTGGCGACGTGTCGTTCGCGAACTAACATTCAAATCGCCGGGGCGTTCGATCGTCGAACGTCCCGGCATCGGAGGGCAATATGTTGATCATCGAATTCGTTGTAGTGTGGGCGGTCATTCACGGCACATACCTGTTGATCAAGCGCGCGAGTGCTCACGCACAGCCGCCACTATCCGACATCGAGAGGAAGCGAAACGAGTTGAGGGGGGTATGATGACGACGGCAACCGAAACAAAAAAACGAGGAGGCAAACGAGCAGGGTCGGGACGTAAAGCGATCCGAGTCAAGCCACGCACGAAATCATTTTATCTCGACGGCGCGGTGATCGACGAAATCGCCACCGAAGCGAAACGGCAGGGCGTCAGCGAATCGACACTGATTCAAACCGTATGGAACGCGCGCAATCAACCACGCGTCATCAACGAGGGCTGAAGATGGAAAAGCACATCAGGCAGATCGGACAAGGATTCAGCAAGACGGTCGGCGACAAACTCGCCCCGACAGGCGCGCCGGGATGCACACGCGAACACGTCCACATACCAGAACTGCAGAACCCGCTTTACGATGCACGCGAACGGGCGTTCGTGTGCGACGTATGGCGATGGCTCAACGAACCCGATCGCACAGGCTGGCGACAGGTTGGACGCGTCGTGATGCGACCGCTCTGCCCGAAGCCATTCATCGATGGCGCGGCTGTCAATTACACACCCAAAGAGGAGTGCGCGTGATGATCACGATTCTCGATGTGGCGATCGCCCGGGGCGTCGTGGAAGACGACGACGGCAACATCAACGGTTCAGAATTCGAACGCGTCGGCCTGCAACTGATCGGCGGCTGTATGGGATGCCACGCGACACTCGGCGCATACAACGCGCACCCGACACGTCACGGCTTTTGGGCGTGCGAAGATTGCGCGGACGAAGACGACGGATTCCAAACGGTCGACGAGTTCGAGAAGTTCGAAACGTTCCACGCCGAGAACGAAGCGGCATTGGAGGCTGAAGAAAATCCGGACATCGACGACGGCGACCGATGCGGGATATGTGATGGGCCGCTGATCGAACTCGGCGTTCTCGGATCGCTCAAGCATCTGCGCTGTCGTAATTGCGGGATGATGACGATGTTCCCGCTCAAATGGTATCCGGATAAAAAAAAGGCGACCGCCGAGGGATGAAGCTCGACGATCGCTGAACAAGGGAGTTACTGGACGCGCATCGTATGACGATGCACCAACACGATACGCCAACGATGCCCGTCAGTCAAGTCGGGGTTTCAAAATCGGCGAACGACTCGCCCCGAAGGCAGTCACAGCGGTCAGCGAACTGGACACCAAAGAGAACTACGTTGCAAAAGATTGGCCCGAGATGAAACGGTTCCTTGATTTGCTTCACGGCGTCCAATGACCTATCATCATCCAACGGCATCGCGGGGAGGGTTTGAATTCGCCTTCTGGCTCTCCCACTCGCAACAATGGCCCGGCAGACACTTTCTTCGTCTGTCGGGCCATTGTTATGGCTATATCGTCAGGAAGGCGTCAAAGAGCCGATCTGAGCCACGATCTATTTTTCCGCATAATCTATGGGGCCGGACTCTGTTCGTGTCGTGTCGCCTGACTCTCGCGCCGGAATTACGCCCCTGTGGGTTTCTGAACCGAAACCGTCACTTCCAGCCGAAATTCCTTCTTCCAAGCCTTCCACGTCAGCGGAACATATTTCCCTCCCGCTTCCCGCATCCACCGAGCGTCAAGATTCGGATGCTCCAAACTCCGTAGGTCAACGTGAAATCCGGGGTTCGCTTTCCGGCCAAGCCGCCAGTGTGCATACGCGCCTATCCCTGTCCAGCGATACGGGGCAAACGGGAACCGCACGCGCTCCAGCTTCAGATACAGTTCAAAGAGGAAATTCGGATCCGTGGCGGCGAAATCGAAGTCACAGGCAAGCCCGTACTGTGTTGTGTCCTCAACGGCCACGCCTTCACGCTTGGAAGCGTCGTGGTCTATTCCGAAGTAGTGGAGACTGAACGAGGCATGCCCATCTCCGAATTCGTTGGCGTCACCGTTGGGGTGGAATATCGTCCGGCCATCTGCTGTCCGTGACATCCGCATCATCCGTCCCGTGGCTTCACGCGTCAAGCCAAGCCCTTGAACCAGACGCCCGGACATCCGCTCCGGCGCGAAGAACTCCTCCGGGCGCAACTTGCCCGACGACTCTACCTGTTTCCACAGGGCGAGGTCCATTCAAACACGCCCGAAGGCGTCGCGAGGATTTTTGATTGCGGTCCACATTATCTGGTCACCTTCAAAACTGCGACATCCGTTGTGAGGTTGTTTACGGCGGTGAGAATGTTGTCCAACTTGACATCTATTTTTGCGAACCGCTTTTCGCTGTCAGATGCCTCCTCGCGCATTGAATTATCAGTATAGTCTTTCAGTTCAGCAATAACACGCGACACGCTGTCGCCCGGATACCTCGGCTTGTACAATGCCCTGTGTTCTTTTGTTTCGTGGCCGTCAATAGCGGAGAGAAAAAATATAATAGTCCCCGCCGTTGCTACAACCACAGAGGCCACCAGTGCCCAAAACTTTCGTCTGTTTTCCATAAGCCACTTCATCGCTATACGCCCCCCGAACAGACACCAAAGAGCCATTCCCTTGCCGACCCCTACGAACATATTCTTGCACCTTGTGCACGACGAATATCGACAAGCCTACCCGTGATTGTTCGCGAATTTACTTGGTGCGTTTTCCACGTGAATGCTCACCTTGTATTTCCACAAAAAGCTGGATGGCGAAGTAGATGCACGACAGCCCTCCTACCAGAACTGAAGCGACGATTAACTCGCTGTGGAAACCATTTCCGAAAAAGACTAGAATTTTACGGAGCGGAGGGACGATGCCTTCGCTTTCCATCCACTTATACGCCGCCCACGCCACTCCAACGGTAGGTCCTAACCTCTGCCACATCGTTTTGAAACTGCGGCGCGTGGCATACTGGACATTTCGATAGTCGAGAGGATCACCCTTCTTTGATTCTGCACGGACACGACGAGCGGGGATGTCACGGAGTGCACGCCGTTCTTTTGCGAGCGCAAACCGCTCATCGCGGATGTTTGATTCTGCACGGAGTTGAGCGATGCGATCCCGACATTCATTCCGGTACCGTTCAAGCAACCTCTTGTCGTCAACCATCGACTGAAGAAGGTGGATGTTTTCAGTAGAGTTCGGATCAATCGGAGCTGGCATCGAGGTGGCCCATCCTTTCTGTGCCCCCGGGTCATTTCTTGTAGTCCTTCAACGCTTGCGCCCCGACCTTCACAATCTGCTCTGCGGAACGACCGACGACATAGCCGCTTAGACCATATTTCACGATTGAAAGCAATTCCAACTCCAAGGCCTCTGTGATACCCGGCGCACTCAACCCGAGCCACCTGAGTGTGATCAACCCGACGAAGTTCAACATCGTAACTGGACGCCAGTTGCGCGTGATCCACGATGCTGATTGTGATTCTGCAATGATGACCTTGCTCTGCAACTCGTTGAGCGACTGCTGGTATTCCAGCACGTCACTCAGCACTGATCCTTGAAGTGTGAAAAATTCATTCTTCAGTATTAACTTTTCCTCATCCGACGTATGAACGGCATCGACAACCTTTCCGGCCGCGCCGAAGAGATCACCGATGCCTTTGAGTCCAATCATCCGACCGCGTCCTTTGTTTCTTGCACAGCCGCACGAAGCCCGGTGATGTATTTACCCGGACCGCCAGCCATTGCCGCGCCCGTGACCACAAAGTCAACAAGCTGGAATAGTGTGTATCCGAGAATAGGCCCGACCTCCGGTTCCGCACCACGTAGCCCGTGGAGCAGTTCAAGGTCGAGTCCGAAACAGATGAGGATGCCAAGCACCAGCATCACATCGTCTTCTCTGTTCTTGCTCTGAAACACGCCGCTGATATTCGTCCACGCGAATTTGAGCGTGAAGCTGATGGCAGTAAATTGAACAGCCAGCAAGGCGATGTCGTTGAAATTCCCGTCTGTCATTGTCGTTTCCATATCCTATCTCCGGCGTTGGTGTCCCGGGTATTCGATAAGGCTACCCTAATGAAACCTCAGTGAGCGATTTACAGATCGTTCTTGATGCTCTTGAGAAACTTGATTGCCCTGTCCTTCCGCATCCTGACGCGGCCCTCTGACACATCCTTAGCCCAATACTTGTCCTGTGCCTCTGCGAGTTTCGACAACCAGAACCCACGCTCAAACTGGGTTGAAGTTGACAGAGGAACATCAACAACCAGCCAATGCTCGTCTTTGTCTATCATAAAAGACACTCCATCAACCGCCAGAGTATCTGCCACAACAATACTGTCAGCCCACTCAACTGTGGCCCTGCGTCGAGCCAGTGTTCGCACAGCTTTCACTGAGTCAATCTTGGCCTGAAATGCCGCGACTTCGGGGTCAACCGGACTCGCATCAGGCTCCTGTGCGGATAATGGTGACACGAAAAGCATTGCTAAAATTAAAAAGTTCATTGTTTTCTCCTTTACCATTGAACGTTACTGGATAATTCTGAACCTGAGCCAGCGTCCGTAATTGCTCCGTTCGCTGAGTTGCCAACAATTAAACAATAGTAGGTTGCCGCGTTCACGTAAACCGCAGTGTCAGTGCTACCAAAATAACACCCCGTCACCATCAGCCTGTCACCACTATTATTGCTATGTATCTGTGTCCCAGATCCACTATCACCTATGAAGATGCAATCCCTAACCGCGAGCGCGGTTTGGATTGCGTGGATCATATACGAATCTGGCCCCGGGTAGTCACTACCATTAAACACGCAATTAACGGGACCACCGCCCTGACAGTCTGCGTTGACTTCAATGAAGTGGCCGTCAGATTCGGTGAACAGGCAGTGAAAAACTATCCCGCTCCCTGCGTAGTTGATTACGTCAGCGTTCCCTGTTTCCCCGCTGTAGTTTTTAAGTTGCAGATTCGCAATTATAGCGTGGTCGGCAGTCAGTGTTATTGTATGGTTCGATCCGTCACCGGATATAATCGTCTGCCAACTCTCACCCCACAACTGGAGCTTGTCGTGAACGGATTCAGTAACACCAAGAGATTCCTTGTATTCGCCATCCCTTATGAAGATTGCGCCTTCGGGATAGAGATCCATCGCATCCTGAATCCTATAAAAATCCCCACCTCCGTTGATGTCCACGATAGCATCGAACATACGCGGCATCATCGGAACCCCGGTTGCCATAACCCCGAACACTGATGGTGTCGGCTTCACGCTTGCTACATTACTGGCAACATCAGCCACCACCGGATCAGGCTGTATCAGCCGCAGACCGCCAGTGCCTAATGCCATCGCCACGCCGTAGGATTCGATGGAGCTGTCTGGCTTGGCTCCGTTCACGCTCCACACGTCTATGTCAACCAGACCGCTTGCTGTGAGCGTGTCTGTCGGGATGCCTGTCGGCGTCAGACGGTGCAACGTTGAGTCGGCTGAAGTCGATGCTCCTGCGAGAACCCAAATCGAACCGTCCTCTGCCGTTTCCACGTCTTGCACCGATGCGCCTACGAGGGCATCGTCACCGATGGCGTTTTGCTCTAACGCGTCACGACCGCGCTGATGTAGGTGCCTGACCTCTTTGGCTGTCAAGGCGCGGCCATGGATGAATACTTGGTCGATCTGCCCGTCGAAAAATGCCGTAGGAGAGCCACCCGTTGATCTTGCCCCTACAGTGAGCGGTTCCGTAGCATCGTCCAGTGTTCCACTCTGAGAATCGGAATCTACGAGAACGCCATCGAGATACAGATATTGGGTTGCCCCGTCCCAAACTCCAACAAGGTGATACCACGTATCTATCGAAATCGCAGGTCCGGAACTTGTAACTGTCGCTGGGGCGGTGTTTGAGGTAAGAAACCTAACTTCATCGGCAGTAAAGATTTCCAGCATATATGAATGATCATTCGCGTCTGCGATATCCCATTTCGCAACGATTCCTTCTGCCGCTCCGCTATCTACTTCACGCCGGAACCAACAGCCGACCGACATCGCTGATGTGCTCGGAGTATGTGCCGCGTTGTCGCTGTTGGTCAACGACTGCGAGGAAGCCGCTACAAAATCGGCGGCATCGCCAATCACACCCGTAACGAATGTGACCGTGTTGTTGTTGGTTAGGTTCCCTCCAGAAGGACCACTTGCGGCGGCTGATTCCATCGGATACTGTCGGCCAACCGTCGAACCCGTCCACGGTGGCGAGTTCTGCGTGGCGTCGATCTCATAAGTAAGGATGCTTGTAGTCGGGAGATTCGCTAAGTTTGGGAACCCTGTCGAAATTATCAGCCCCTCGTCTGACCCGACAATTACGCTTGGCCCTGCGCCTGTCTCAATCCCTCTGCCGTATGCAAGACCCTTCATTACAGCACTGTCACTGATTGT
>Ga0098044_1000340_pt1 | contig 25068 bp, 49 predicted proteins | sample 10_taG_FD_75053 | JGI IMG/M metagenome (GOLD analysis project Ga0098044, IMG submission 75053) | Marine viral communities from the Subarctic Pacific Ocean - 10_ETSP_OMZ_AT15264 metaG | ecosystem: Environmental > Aquatic > Marine > Oceanic | place: Pacific Ocean | collected 2015-01-16 | reverse complement strand
CTCGCCGGAAGTGAGCAGGATAGCCCACACGCCGCGCTCGGTCCTCGGAACCTTTGTGATGATCCCCATTTGACCCTCATAGGTCAAGAAGGGCAGTGCTATCCTTACCAAATCGCCAACCTTAATCATATCTCTCCCTTTGTTGCATACTCGTTAGACGTGCCAGAATTCAGAATATTCAAATAAAAATAAATTATTTTTCAATTGCAGGTTGTAGCTGGCTAACCCTCCACCAGCCGATAGGGTTGCTCTCAGAATTCCATAAAATTTTGTACTCTGTCATGTGCGTGTGAAGGAACCCCCGGCGCTCCAGAATTAGGCCGATGCATCGAAAGCCATTTTTCAAATCCTGCTTTGCATAAACGAGGTCACCGACTTTCATTGATGACCTCCAAGCGACTCGATTTTTGGGTGGATGTCTCTCCACCATTCCACAGGATCTTAACGTCCTTGCGCCCGACATATACGCCAACCTCGATAACCAGACCGGTCAGGTTCAAGCCGATGGCCCATTTCTCGGTGTGGGTATTGTATTTCACCAAATCACCGACTTTCATGCAATTACCTCCAAGCGGTTCACGTTGTAGTCTTCCCATTCGCCATCCACGCAACGCAGCACTCTGCGGTGTTTCGGGTCGTTGTCGCTGGTCGCGACGATGAGTCCAACCTTGTGAGCATTAATCTCTAAGTCGCGCGCGGGGGATAGCCTCTTGCGCGCCTCATGCGAGAAGTCATAAACTCTCACCAAGTCACCGACTTTCATTTAGAACCACCAAGTCTTGACGCTGCTCGGACGATGTAACATTGTCTGCCCATCGAACTTGAATCCAAGTTTCGGCCATGCCCCTGTTAATTTTAATTATCAAGCCAGGACTCGAATAGCCTCGTTTCATTTTCACCAAGTCACCGACTTTCATTGATTACCTCCAGTTCGCTAAGAGGAAAGCCCTCTCCACTATGGAGAATGACACATCGGGTTTTCAGGCCCATGAGATAAAATTCTTCAATCTTTACGATTAGCCCGGTAGAACCGTCAGAAATAACCCGCACCAAATCACCGACCTTCATTTGCCACCTCCAGATGGTGAGAGAGAAAATCCCATTGATTGCCTTTAACCAGCACACGATAGTGAAGGATTCGGTAACCGCTCGTGTGGTTGTTAACCTCGACGATCAAGCCGGGAGGCTTGCCATCGACCGTAAGACACCTTACTAAATCACCGACTTTCACTTAGAACCTCCATATCTTCTTCTGCAATAGTGTAGGGGTGCATCCTGCCGCCAATCATTACAGCCCACTTATTTGGAAGTTGTGGTCGCGGAACTTCAATAAGCACACCGACCTTTCCTTTAAGCCTTGGATAAAGTGAATTGTCAATGATTTTAATCATGTCACCGATTTTCATTTATCTCCTCCTTCAAAGAACAAAAGTATTCCGACAATCATCACAGCACCTACATTATTAATAATAAAATATTCCATATTCACCGACTTTCATCAATATTCAATCTCGCGCCTGACCCCTACATCCCAAAATGCGCTGCCGCGCGACTCGTTGTCATCCAAGTCCTCACCGATGCGAACGAACCGATAGCACTCGTCGCCATCCACGTGAGTGACTGGGGTGGGGCTCTTATCCTGCGCCTTCTGCTCGTCGGATACGGGCACGCTCTCGCTGTCGCACCAGTCAAGGAAGTCGCCGATGGCGGCGACACCCTCATAGGAATCATACCACTTGATACAATCCCACGCGAACAGCATATTGCCCTTGCCGTCATAGTCTTCACGTCGCTCTGCCTCTGCGAAACACAGAGAGCGGGCGTCTGGCGACTTTGCCATTGTGACCATGAACTGAGGCATGACCTCTTTACCAACGACGAGAACGACCTCTGAACGATAACCCATGTATGTCTCTCCTTTTGTTTAGACACCTCTTAGACGCACAGGTTCCGAGAATATTCAAATAAAATTAAATTATTTTTCAAGGCGTGCAAACGCCAGCATCAATCAGGGATTTCGCCATTCGTCCAAACGAGCCTTGCAGCGTCCAGGCCAAGCCGGTGTCGATAAGGTGCTGCCACGCCTCGATAAGTGTTTCCTCGTCATCGCAATCAACAAACCCTTCTGCAATTCCAACTGCTTCGTAATCATCCATTATTTATTTTCTCCAAATTACTTTTTTCAATTCTATAAATGTGGCCATCAATAAGAACTTTATAATACATCGTATAAAAAAAATCACCGTCGCGGCCCATCTGCATCGTGTCAGATTTTTTAGAACGACCGACAATAAGTCCAATTTTATTTTGAAGCCTCTGGGTCGTACCGGAGACGCGGACTAAATCACCAACTTTCACTATTCGACCTCCAGCAGCACCGTGCCGTTGTGAAAGCCTCCATGCGTTTCCTGCTTGTTGACTGCCCATCCGAGTACGATATCCCATTCCAAACCGTTCAGGTAGCAAAAAGCCTTAATCACCTCTACCATGTCGGCGGCCTCTTCGTAACAGGGGTTATCGACAAACTCACTGACCTCTTCACGCATCTTAGCCGAGAGCTTCGCGATGTGTTCGTCTTCGCCGAAAACCATGCGACACTTACAGGTGCGTCCGTCTTGTTCAATAATTTGTGGAATAAAATCTCTAACCAACTTCATCAGTCCTCCAGGTACATATCAAGAGCATGCACAAAGGCACACGAAAATATAAAAATATAAAAAACAATTGCAATTGTGTACATTATTTCACCTCTTCAACATTGCGCCAATATTCGGACGCCATTCGCATTGACCGACCAAGAGCAGGCACAAAAACTTCATGTCGGTATTCATATGGGGAATTGAGATTAGATTTTGGGCGCCTACAAATATAAATCACTGGCCTCTTTGGACGAGCCACGTCGAGGGCCTGTGCGTATCGCCGATTATTGACAGTCTCGGCGCGCACCGACTCCAAGTGTTCGTGCATATTGTTTGTTTCGCCATAGCGAACAAAAATAAACCCATCCTTTGGGCGCAAAAGCATCCCCGGCTTTAATTCACTGGCTCTCATCTCTTCCCCTTGTGCTTGACCTTGCGGCTATATACCTTCTTGCCCTTGTGCCTTCCAGCACCGGAGCGAAGAAAGCCAGCGAGATGCACCACGGAAGGGCGCGACACTTTCTTTTTAGAGCTTTTCATTGTTCCAAACCTTGTCAGCATATTGCTTGTTGTAGCGAAGACCATTAATGTCTTCCAGCTTCATGTCTCCGCTTTCCAAATCTTCTTGAATCTGTCTTGTAAAAGCGCGAAGCATTTTGATAAATGGAATCCTGCTGAATCTCAGGTCGCTTGTACTGTACTGGGTACAATATTCTCCCGATTGTCCAGTGATATACTCGCGCTCAAGGTGCCTCGCGATACGAAGCGCAGCCTTGAGCCCCTTCTGGTCTTCAGTGTCCAGTACAATTACAGTCTTCATCTCTTTAACTCCGATGCTATATAGACGCGCGAGATTCGAGTTTATTCAAATAATTTTAAACTTTTTCGATTTTCGACCTTGAACCACCGGAAAGCAGCTTCAGCTCATTGTTGGGGATCCACCATATTACGCCACTGTGAATCACGCGGATTTGACTTTGCCTCCAACCGGCTTCGATGACGACGGCATAAGACCTTGTCCTCTTATCGGGAGAGGTGAAATAAAACTCTTTTATGGCGACCAAGTCGCCCTCCTCAAGAGTCATTCATTGCCTCCGCAATATCTTGAACGGTCACTGGCTTCGCCTTCTTCCTCTGGGCCTTCATCAGCTTTCTATATCGCGAGACTTTGTGAGCACTAATTGAAACATTCGTAATTCCAATATTCTTGTATCTCCTCAGCGCTTCCTTGGCCGCCTTGTACGAGTCTGGTCTTGTGAGTATTCGTTCAGTGGCCACGACAGCCGCCTCCCCCTTGTCCTGATTTCCGGCTCTCACATCAATCTTGCTTATATAATATTTCACTTTTTCACACTGTTAATTTTGTTATCAATTTGAATCTTTACTTCCGCAAAGAATTGTGGATTGTCTGCAAGGTATGAGATAATGAAGTACATCCCGCATGCCATGACAAAGTATTTTAATAGAGTCTCCAATTTCATGTCTTACTCCCTGCTATTAAACAAAGACATCACTTAGACGCGCCAAATTGTACAATATTCAATGTTTTTTTGAAAAAAGCACATAGTTATTTATAGAGAGGGTTAAATGTTTGTTTATACTGCTGTTTATGCTGTTGTTCAGCGCAGATGTCACAAGAGCGGATACTACGGCAAAAGATAGGTGCGCGGTCGTAGACTGCACATGTAGGGTGGTTGCCGAAAAAGACACTGGGTTCACTTTCCAAGTGAAAGCGAATAGCAGAAGGCAATTGATTTATTTTAATGAAGACAGCGATGAAATTCTGGATTCGCAAAAGTTTGGCCTGACTGCCTTCGTTGACAAGTTCAGGGGCAAGCCAGCCAATGTGACACTGATTGGATACACTGATGGCTGCGGTGGCAAGGCATACAACCGTGACTTAGCAGCACGTCGCGTACAACAGATAAAGAGAGCCGTAAAACAAGATATTCCACACGCCAACTTTAACATAGTTATCCACGGTGAACAGGTCAGCGGTCACTCTCAAGAGTCTAGACGGGTTGATATTATTTTTCATACAAAAGATTCCTTCATGACAAAAATAGAGAAAATACCAGCAGACCTTTATTTAATTGACGCTTCAGGCTCAATGTGGAGCGGCTGGAGAGATTGGACGAGTATCACTGAAGCCTCTCTAAAACCAAACAGCAAAGTATATGTTTCAATGATGCGAGGGTGCTATAATGGACAAAGTTTATCCACAATCACACCCGGAGGTGGCACTGAAATTTGGTACTCGTACTGGAAGGTTATAGACCATATGCAACCCGGTCAAACGCTCCTAATTATATCCGACTTCGACTCTAATGTCCCATTGTCACAACCCGGAGCGACGATAATTAGTCAAAAGGTGCGCGACAAGGGAATCACGGTCAAATATATAAAATAGTTTATTCAGCGTCTGGCTCTCCGCATCGAATCTCGGTCACCCCATCAACGATTTGCGCGTAAAACAGATCACCCTCCGCGATCTCACACGGAAAAAGCTCGACAGGTATATCTGCCTCATAGGTGTCGGGCCCATCGGTCGTAATTACTACATGGGCCATGTGGCCCTCGATTACATCAATTGAGCCAATACAAAACAAACTGACGATAATCGCCATGTAATTATACATTCTATTTCCTTTATTTTTTATCGAAAAAAGTTCGGACATGTCCGATTGGCACTTTCAATACCACCATTCGCCAGCCCATCCATTTAGCATCAAACTTTGAACGGAGTTCTTGACCCAACATTTCGTCTGGGTCGTTTACTTCCAAGACTGCCATGATGTGCTCTCCACCATCGTCAGAGCGGAAAGCAACGGTAAATCCACCGGTCCAGTTATCAGCGATGTGTTCCATCAAAGACTTTTTGGCCTCCAGTTTAGGCGCCTTCTTGTCATTCCAAAATATGCCCATTATGCGCTGACGCCTTCGATCTCCTGCTTGAGAGCGCTAGCAATTGCAAACGCCATTATATTTTGGTCGCGAATCTGCTTAACCTCTTCTAGCTTTTCCTGGTCTTTAAATATTGCAGACAAACTATTATCATCTTGTTGCTGCATCGCCTCTACGGTCCTTGTCGCCATGATTGAATATTGCATGTTTGAGCCAAATGTCAAAGCATCGTCAATAGCCCTCTCAAGTGGCGTCATGTCAGTTTGGATATTTTCAACATTATCAATAGTGAACATTTTTATCTCCTTGCGCGGCTTTCTGGTTGGTGACCGCTGTGGTTGGGGTTCTTCTCTGTTTTGTGGTTCAATAGTTTGACGTTTGGGACGCCGAAATATTCTAATCATTTTCATTATTTTTTTTAGGAAAGTCAATAACATTTGTTTCAATCTCCGCTATCGCTGGTAATTCTTTTTTCCTTTCACCAGAAGTTAGCTCGCTGACAAGCTCCTTGTAATAGCTCTTCTGTATGTTTAAGTTTATCATGCTCTGTCTCAGGCGCTTCTCCTCCTGGTAAAGTAATTCGACTTGAAGGTTGCAGAACTGTATAATTCGCTTCTTTAAGTCATCCTCCATTTATAATGTATCCACGCTATTACCAAACGTCAACTGCTCACCATCTTCAAATGTGATAATTGTTTTGTTTGATGGGTGGGGCTTGACGTGGACCTTCAAAAAATCTTCTAATGAATCGAATATTGCAATTCCTCCGCGCGGTGGAGGAAAAAGCCAGTGGATAATACAATGACCGGTGGCCAGTACAACACCCTCGATAACAATTCCCTCTCCAGACACTCCCGATTCATCATTCTGACGGCAGACCGTGAAGGACTTAATCCCCTGTGGGGCTCGACGCGGCGGTGGCTTAGGCTTTAAGTCGTCGTCGTCAACAATTAACGCTGCGGTGACCAAGTCTTGTTCTGACATAGCATATCCTTACTTTATATAAGTAGTTTAACATGTTTTACAAAGCAAGTCAAGTTTGTCAATTGTCACGCTTGGCGCCAAGCTCCCTATATAGCCAATAGCATGCAATTGTAACTACAGCGGCTAGGTCCATTAAAAGAATATATGCACCACATGATATTGTAGATAACATTTAGCTTCCCGTGTCTCCGGTGTCTGATCCGGTGTCTTCAAAATATCGGTAACCCACCTCTACCAGATCGTTGCCACCCGGTATAGTTGTAAAGTATACGATGTTATCCGACGCAGAGTAGTACCAGTCATAGTATAGCGAACCATTTACAAAAACCCTGATTGATTCCTCGATTGGCTCGTGAGTTAGTTCAATAAATTCATATGGTTCTAGTCGGCTAGCCGCATCTATAACGCCGGCGCTCCAGTCTTCGGAGCAAATATCAATAATCTGGCCGGCAAAATGATTTGTAGCTTCAATGTATCTATCTCCAGTGTGTGCAGATGAAGTATTACACAACGACTCAGAAAGATCTAAGTTAACAATGCTTGATAGGAAGACTGAACCACTACGCAATCCCTGATACCAAGACACAAACCCGTCCACTGTTGGAAAATGATCATCGCTCTGCTCTTCTTCGTCAGATACAAATACCACCAGCAGAGCCGCATCATAACGAAGCCATGTCTGCGCATATGCATTGTTTACAAGATATTCATATGATGCATCAAAGCCCTCCTCTCTATGTCCCCGGCCCATACTCTGATACATTGCTTCTGCATCAGCTATGTCATCACCAGGAACCAACGGGAATTGCGACTCAATAGAGGCACTGCCGGGATCGTTAGACATCATTGCAAGTCTCCAGCCGCTTTCGGGCAAAGCTATAAGCATTGCCTCAATTCCTGATAGGAGTTCTTCGTCAAACCTATTCATTGAGCCGGAAGTGTCAATAACCCAAAGAATATCAACGCCATCAACTGATTGAGGCTGAACAAAAGAGTCTACCCATATCAAACCGGGATCCCCAGGCACTTCTACCTCGATGTATGTGGGAACTTCAATTTCTTCGTAAACAGTTTCAACAATTGTTTCTGTAACTGTTTCGATGCCGGATCCGACGATATAATAATCTAAATTGGTGCAACCAGTCAGGAAAAGCATGGAAAATATTATTCCAATAATTCTTTTTGCAGCTCCACCAAGCATAATTATTTACCCTCCAGCATCTCCTCTAGCTCGCCAACATTGATGCCCCAAATCGGCGAAACATACACGATGTTTTCCTGTATCTGTGGGTGATATAGACCGCGCTCTATGTCCACCGCCACTAAGACCCCAACATATCTACCCTTTTCGTCAAAGACGCCAGAGCCAGAGGATCCCATCCATGCATAAGATTGCATGATAATATAACCACTTGAATCGCTAATCCCTGCTAATGTACCACCTAGCGTCAGTGGTTCACCATGCTGATGATGGCCTGGGAATCCTGTATAGAGCACCTTGAGGCCTTCGCCGGCATGGGCGGGCTTAATTGGGCTAAGTGCCGCAGCTTCGACGGTACGCATCTTTGGTATCAATAGTACACAGATGTCACGATCTCGGTCACCATATACAATTGTGCCGGCTACCATCTCGCCATCCTGGCTCTGTACCAGTGCGCCCTGAATCCTGGGGTCGTCATACACATGATACGCTGTTATAACAATGTGATAACCTTTGTGTGCAAAGTATGTGCCAGATCCCCTGACAACCCTTTGACCAGAAATCGTACCCCAGACAACAACAGCAGACTCTTTTGACATCTTAAGAGTCTTTCTATATTTTCTGGATACTGCGGCTGTCTCTCCAGCCGCAGGCGCAGCATCAACGGTAGAGCCGGCTGAGTCATTAATGCCGTTGCTGTGCACACTCGGTGTACTCGGAATTGGAGTACACGTCAAGGTAAAGATCGAACATATGGCGATAAGCCATAGCGACATAAACGATTTAAAGCCAAGCCTTTGCTTCACATCGCGCCCTCCATAAGTAACTATAGAGGAAAATGTGAAATAGCTATTTTTTTATCAGACTGATAGAAGAATTAAGTCTTTGAAAAAGATAAAACTTCTCTGTCGTAATCGTCTTCAAGGCGCACAACGTCATCTAATTCTGGCGTACTCACCTCAAATAATCTAACATTCTGATTGCAGTAGGCACAAAACCTGTGAACTGTTCCTGGTGTAATATGATATGCATCGCCGGCTCGCATAATTGCAATTTGTTTGTCGTCTCCTTCACCGATCTCAAGCTGTAGTCGGCCTTCCATAACAAATATTGTTTCATCCTTAACTTTATGATATTGTTTGGATAATCTATGTCCCTCCTTGATGAAAAGGATCTTTCCAACATATCTTTCATTGTGGGCAAAGATGGTTTCGCCACCCCACGGTTTGTTAACATGAATTGTCTCAAATTTTGGCATTATAATCTCCTAATTTTTAATAAATACTATTTCTTTCGCACTGTCCGCATCTTGGGCCGGCCTAAAGTTTGACTTGAAAAGTTTGTATGGAACATCAGTATACATTGTAAGCAATTTTGGATGATAATTATACGACAAAATCCAATTATTTTTCTGCGTCAAGATGCTACACAGCTCCTCATGATCTATTTTGGGTCGCTCGGGAATGTTTGTGCCCGTTTGAAGGCCGCCGTAAAAAGACTCAAACTTCGGAGGGCAACAGAGTAGAAATGCATCAGCGTGCTGGCTAATTGTCTCTTTGTAGCTACCAGAATACCCAACAGCGAAGTTATCTACCTCAAACAGCAGCAACTTCTTCATTCCAAATGGCGTAAACTTAGGATGGTTTCGCACCAACCTCCCAGAAGAAACTTCACCACCTTCGGAGCACCTATTCAAAACATAAAATTGGGCGGCGCGCATGAACGCATCTCGCGGAGTTGAAAGGTTTTCCTGAATGTAGTGAAACAACTTTTGATCTTTCATGGGGTAATAATGCTTTATCATCGAAACAAGAATAAGCGGATTTTCTATTAAACAATTCCAAAATTCACACAACAGATAATAATCCGAATATGCATCAACCTGTATACCCTTGCTGGCTATTGCAAGCTCGACGGAGCCGCCGCCAAAAAATGGCGAACAAACTTTTTTAACCCCGCGAGGAAGCAGTCCCGCAATTGTTGAGGCGCCTTTTGTCTTGTCACTCGGGAACCGGAGAGGCGAACTTAAAGTTGGCACGACCCACCATCGCAACTTTCAGTGATCTCTTCAGAAATACCAGCGAAGTATTTAGAAAGATCGTCAAAACCGCCAACAAAAGTTTCAGTACCGTCAAGCCTCATCTCAACGATCATTGGAACAGTGTCCCATTCGTATTTATTCTTAAGAAATGCCCTGTGCTGCGGGCAGTTATCTAGCAAAGTTAATGAATATTGAAAACCATTTTTCTCAAGTAGTTTTATAGCCTCGATGCAATATGGGCATGTGCCAAGTGCATAGACAAGATAATAACTAACCATATTTTACCCCTTTATCAATCTAATATCTTTTGTTTGTAAAATATCCTCTACAACAGAAGGACAGCCAACAACAACAATATCTAAACCAGCGCTGCCACGGTTCATTTGAACTCTGGTAAATCTTTGGCGCGCATCAATTCCATCGGGCAATTGACCTTCATGCAACAATTCCAAGGTTGCAGGGTCTTCCCGCAAGCAAACAACATGCTCGGGATTTATAAATACCTCTCTCAATGTATAGCGCCCAACCCTCTGACTGTTGCGAACAACATCGGCTTTTCTACTAACTTCAATTAATTTAACTACTGCCATGTGTGCTCCTAAATATTTGAAATAATTGATATATCGTTTTCTTTGACAAACCACTTTTCACCGTTGTACAGTATTTCATGGTAACTGTTGCCAGCGCTATGCAGAGGAGGTTCCAGAATCAAAACACTCTTGGGCTTTAAGATTTTCTCACACTTGGTGACATTGCCAGATTCATTTAATTTTACAATTAATACTTCTGAAGGTATGTATCCTATGTTACCCATGTTCAATTTGTTCGTCCTGTTTGCCATCATTGTCGAAACTTGTTGCCATATCTTGCAGCGTTTGAAGATCTCCCAAGAGTTTATTCATCGCCACATCATGATGGGCCGGCGCAGGAATAGTTTTTGCAACATCCTGTGTCGTGCTGTCCTGTTCTGGCTGAACTTCGCCAACTAACGCCATGTGGTAGTCTCTGATGATGTTGATGCAATCTTCAAGTTGAAAATCTATTCTAGCCAATTGCCGGCGGAATTCGGATATTTCATCAATAGCCGTCTTTGTATTGTTGTCCCGGATTGAGCTTTCAACGGTTGTTAACAACTCCAGAGCATCAAGTTGTTCATGTTTGCTGCATGCATCGCGAACAAACCCAACCATGCGCTCTGGCAATTCGTCAAATTCGACGCTGAATTGTAAACTGACTCTCATAGATACCTCTTTTATTTAGAATTTTAATTGTGGGAATATAACCTGCCAGATTCCCAGCGTGGTCAGGCCGACTATAGAAGTGAACATGATCCACATTATTTTTGTTGATGTGTTTTTCCAAGTTTCGAGCGATCGGAGACGAGCGTAAATTCCTTCATCCGGGTCGTATACGGCGTCTTTAATTTTTGATATGTCTGCTCGGATATGGTCAATATCCTCTTTAACATGCTCAAGGAGGATAATAGCCCTAGTTAAGTCTTGATTTTGTTGATCATCCATGACAGTAATAAATAGACCTAAATCTCAACAATTGCATAATTTGTTGTAATAAGAGTTCCGGCCACGGAGGCGGCGTTGGCAATTGCTGAGCATGTCACCTTCACAGGGTCAATAATCCCAGACTCTATCATATCAACAATCTTACCATTACGAAAATCATAGCCATGGTCGCCGCCGCGCTTTGAAACCATCCGAACGATAATGTCAGGAGACTCGCCAGAGTTCAGCGCCATTTGCCTGATGGGCTCTTGTACCGCTTTCTTTACAATCTCAATTCCTAGTCGCTGATCTTCGTTATCGTACTGAACCTTGAGGTTCTTAATGGCACGCAGCAGCGCTGTGCCGCCACCTGGAACTATTCCCTCAAGCTGAGCCGAACGGACAGCTTCCAGAGCATCCTCGATACGATGCTTTTTCTCTGTCATTTCAATCTCGGTAGCGGCTCCCACCTTGATGACTGCGACACCACTAGCCAACCTCGTAATACGCTCCTGTATTCGACTGCAATCGTGCAATGATTCTGTGCGGGCTAGCTCGGCTTTAAGCGATTCAATTCGCTCCTCAACCAACTCATAGTTAGAGTTCCCACCAACGATTGTAGTAAAGTTTCTTGTGCACTCTATGGACATCGCTGTGCCAAGCATATCGAGGGTGGTTTCATGTAATTTTGTGCCCGATTCGCGTGAAATAAATGTGGCGTTAACAGAGATGGCTAAATCGCTTAGAATGCCTCGGCGCTCCTCTCCATATCTTGGTGCCTTAATCGCTGCGACTTTGAGAGATCCTCGCATTGCATTCATTATCATAGCTGCTAGCGCTTGGCCCTCCACATCTTCAGCTACCAACACAAAGGGTCGACCTTCTCTCGCGACAATTTCGAGGATTGGAAGTATCTGCTCGACTGTCGTCACCTTGTGATCGGTCACCAAAATAAGCGGCTCATCGTAGTGCATGATACCTCTTCTCTCATCGGTGATAAAAGCAGTTGCACAAAAACCGGAATCAAAACTAAAGCCCTCGGTGATATCCAGCGAGGTGCTCATAGACCTTGCTTCTTCGATAGTGGTAGCGCCATCTTTTCCAACGCGATCAACAGCCGTGGCAATTAGTTTTCCAATAGCCGTGTCATTGTTGGCCGAGATTGTAGCGACATGTGCGATGTCTTCTTCGCTCTTGACGGGAGTTGACATATCTTTAAGCCGATTCACAATTGCTTTTGAGCACTTGTCAATGCCGCGCTTGAGTTCAACTGGCGAAGTTCCTGTGGCTAAGTAGGTTTGCGCCTGGGATAGTATTGCCCGGGCCAATACCGTCGATGTCGTTGTGCCATCGCCGGCATCTGAATTAGTCTGTACCGCAGCCTGCTTGATTATTTGTGCACCGGAATTCATGAACGGGTCATCTAAATGAACAAATTGTGCGACGGTCACACCATCTTTTGTAATAATTGGGGGCTCACCCTTCTGTTGTAATATAACATTTCTACCCTTTGGGCCCAAGGTCGTAGCTACGTTATCTGCTAAAACATTGACACCATCGAGAATCTTCTGGTTTAATGACGCATTTGAATCAAATGCCATTTTAAAGTCTGACAATATACACCTCTTTGTATTAATATAATCTGTTTTTATTATTTTGTCAAGTTGTTTTTTATTTAATTAAAGCCCGGTATCATCTTTTGTAGGCGAGAGTTTCTGTATGGCAGTGGTGGACGACTCTTGCACTTTTTGAGCAGCCTTGATTGCTGTAGTACCATGATCGAACCTGGAACTTTCTTCAGTGGGACTAGATAGGAAATAGCTGTTGATGCTTTTCGTAAACTTGTTTAAGAAAAAATAAACAGGCGCAATTGTCTCGATGAGTTGTTCCGCGTACAGCGTCCAGAGATTTTTTAAACCCTCTTCGCCCAAGCTAAGTGTTCCAACGTCCTTGTATGATGCAATTTTTTCAACTTGGGTGGGCGAAATTGAAAATTGCTTTTGTCCTCTATACGCAGGTGTTCGTTCTAAGGCTGCAAAAAGTTGAGACTTTTGGCTTTCTGGATCTTTTCTATACTGCTCAAATGAGTCTCGCAAATCATTAAACTGACCGACAGGGCCGAACAAGGCTCTGGCTTTGTCGCTTTTTGCATAACTCTCCGTTGAGTATGCCACCTCAAATGGGCCAAGTTGCGATAGCATTTCGTCTGGCAGCTCCATAAGTCCGTCGATAAGAGCCCTGTTGGCCTCTCCTGTTTCTTTATCTGTTATTGCTTGAAATTTGGTCCGACCGCCAATATCAGGGTAGTCGCGACGGGACAATCTTTTCGATGTTTTAATTAAAAATATTTGTTCATCATATTTTTTATGTCGATTTCTTAATTTTTGAACAGTATCGACGACCATGGTCTTCTTTACAAAAGCTGCGAAGGGTTCATAAAAAGCCTCCAAAAATGTTGGTAGGGTAATTTCAAATTCCGAAAAATGTAAATCAGTATCTCTACGGCGCGCATCTAAGTAAACAACATGATCAATCCCACTTTTAAAATGCTCAACCATATTTTTAAATGATCCTTTAACTGCTGTTGATTTGCCGAGTAATTTGAGCGAATAATGCTTGCCGGCCAACACAACATCAGTAATTGGCTTACCAGCAGCTTCGACCTCCTGTCCGGTGGCCGCTTTAATGTCTGCTGGTGTTTCAATTTGAACCGACTGACCACCAAACAAGCCAGCAAGAAAGCCTTCAAAAATAAAGCCGCCGGCCGATTCAGTAAATTCACCTAAAATAGCATTTAAAGTTTCAATGACCATCATCGTGGTTAATATTTGCGATATACTGGTGATCTGTTCTTGTTTGCCGGTCATGACATCGTTAATTAATGTCAGCTTATCCTGCACGGTGTTACCTTCTCCACCAAGCTGCGCCGTCCACTTTTCAATCACAGTGCGGTCACGATTATTCTTTCCAAGTCGACCCCATGCCTCAGTGATTTTAATTGTTGGCAAAAGTTCTTGAACATTCCTATCCTTTACGGCTTTCTCAAATGCTTTTGCCAATTCGTCTTCTTCTTCAGCTTGCTCGTTAATTGGCTGACGAAGGTCGAAAAGATCTATCACTTTTTCTACTTCTTCAAATAAAGTTTTTAACGTAACCTTCTGATCATCATTGAAAAACTTTTCAACTGCTTCATCAAGCTTTTTCATTTGCAATCCCTAAAATCTTTTTCATCGAGGAGCGTATAACTGAAATACTTGCCCCAATATTTTTCAGACCTACAAACTAGTTTCATGAAGTCCTTGAAATCACTACTGGTTTTGAAAACTTGGCAGCCGGCTGACCAGCGATCAACGATTTTGGAGTCCGAACCTGCCTTATGGATGTTGATCCCAAAATAGCCTTCGACAACTGAATCTGGATCCATGTCAAGTATTTCATCTTTATTTGAATCGCGATATATTTTTATTGGATTTTTGCCTCGTTGTACAAGTGCTTCATATGTGTAATGAGTCCCTCTTTTATAGGCCGACCTGTACTGTCCCGGGACAACAATTGCAGTGCCGGTCACTTTCATTGGATTCTTCAAATAATATGTGCCAGGATCGGTTGTTATTTTGTAAAGCCTGACCTCCCAGTCTTTAAGTGTGTTCTTGTAAATCACATAAAGACTGTCATCAAATTTGTTGGCCCGGGCTTCATCGCTCCTGACGCCGATGATATTAACATCATATGGTTTACGCCCCTCAAAAAAGACATATCCCTTCTTCTCCACGATGCAGCGAAATTGCTCAACAAGCAAACGTGCTGCGGCTCCAGTTATCTTTGCCATCTTGCAGGTACTCCTATACTTATATAATTATGTCAGCAATACCCAATTCGACCGCTTCTTGTGCTGTAAGATAAATATTTACCTTTCTTTCTAACATCTTTTTCAATTGTCTTGTGGTCATGTTGGTTTCTCCAACCAAGGCCTTAATATATTGCTCTTGTGTGTTCCTGACCTCTTCCATCTCGTTCTCCAGATTGTGAAACGAGCCGGCATTGCCAGCAATTACACTATGAATCATGACCCTACAGTGTTTGCCTATCTCTCTCTTGCCCTTTGTGCCGGCAGCTAAAAGTAACACACCCGCTGACATTACTTTGCCTAATCCGCGCGTGATTATGTCACAGTCCCTTTGCACGCCCCTCATAACATCATATAATGCAAACATTTCATCAGCAGACCCACCGCAAGTAGAGATGATAAACTCAATTGGCCTTACAATTTGTGTAATGCCCGCTTCCAGATCGTCGGGATCCTTGGGTACAATAATCTTTGCCGACTTCTGCAGAACTATTAACGAATATAATATTTCCGCACACTTCTCTTCATCCACATCACCGACGATGCCAATTGTTCGCATTTCATCTTCAATTCCCTCAGACGCCAGCGCTGCGACTGCTTTATTCTCGACCTTTGATTCATCGTTCAGTTTCATATGCATCTCCAATGCTTTAGATTATAACACTTATTTTGTATGAATTTTAGTTAAATGCGCCATGGCTGAATCCCAGTCATGAAACTTAAGCTGGTTCTTAAAATGCTTTGGATACATTGCGACATACTTCATTATCGCTGATCGCTTCCAATTGTCGATACTTTGATCAAATAGCAGCTTTGCTGATTCACATTGTTTTTCGCTAAGACCGCCCTCCATCATTGTTTTATGCTTAAGCTGCTTGATGAATGCAACATCTTCTGCAACAATTTTTAACAAATCTAGCGCGTCCTGGCCGGCTTGCTTGACCAGCAGCCCTGCGGATCCCAAGTTAAGGAGCACAGTTAACATTCGACATGTCGCATAACCAAAAATAAAACACAACGTGCCAAGTAAATATATATTCATTATCACCTCGTTAAATGAAATGCCACCGCTCACGCGGTGGCATGTATATGAAAAAAGAGAAACTTCAACTACTATCCAAGCTTGGAAAGCTTGGTTGCGAGTCGCTCGGCTAGCTGATCAATCTTTGCAGCCTTTGCGCGACTGCGCTGCTCGGTTCTGAGCCTTTTTTGCACCCGGGCCATGACTTGTTCGACCAACTCATCGTCGTCAATCAACTCAATACCTTCCATCATTTCCATGTCTTCTTCGTCCTCTACGGGGGGCTCTTCTCCCATCATGGGGTCTTCCTCTGCGGGGGCCTCCATGTCCTCTTCGCCTTCTCGCGATGCGTCACCCTCGACACCATATGGCCTGAGAGCGTCGAGCATAGCATCTGCGGCTGCTTCAGCAGCGATCTCAAGTGCTTCTACGGCCTCGGGATCCAATTGCTCACTGCCGGCGCCCTCTTCATCGGGCATCTCGTCGTCCATCATGTCTTCGCCTTCGGGGGCGCCCATGTCCATGCCTGGATCTTCGGCCATATCCATCTCATCATCGCGTGCACCGGGATACGCCTCGGATAGTGTTTTAAGCTGTTCAACGGGCTCAATGTTAGCTAACGACATCCAACGTCGGACCTGCGCTTCGCTTAAAAGTGTCTTCTTACTCATGTGTAAAATCTCCTAAAAGAATAACTGTTATTAAATAGTTGTGAAATTGCTAAATAACCTTATTTACTTATATAAAAAATCAACAAGGTTGACGCCGCGCTTCCTTAATTTAATTAGTGCGGCATCTTGAATTTGTTTCACTCTTGCATAGCTTATATTTTCTCGTTCAGCTATTTCTCTTAAATTCATTGGCCCGTTCTTTTTAACCGCTATCAAGGCACAGCAATTATCCTCTGGAAAATCTATCCAGTAGCGGCATTTTTTATTTTTGCAATTATTGCTTCTAACCCAACATTTTTTATTTTTCATAAATCAGGATGTTCCTTTGCAATTATGTCAAAAATGTCCTCTCTCTCATCATTGTTCAAATTCAATTTACTCTCCAAGTTTTTGCCTTTCATTATTAGCCTCTCAGATGTGCTAATATTTTTTATGCTTTGTTTTCTATTTTTTGATTTATATTCATTGATAAACTCAACTATTAAATCACACTTATCTAAATAACCAGTCACAACAGCGCGAAAAAATTCTGATTGAGATAGGGCATCATGTTGCAATCTTATTTTCAAATCGGCGTGCCGCTTATCCGTATCATAAAACATTATCTTTTTTCGCGAATTGCCATAACTCACCGATCATATCTCCACTGGATGTGCGTAGCACTCTCTTGGAGGCCGGCCGTTGACTGCAAAATAAACTTCGCTTTAGCGCGCAGCTCTTTCAAATTGCTGGCGCCAGTATATGACAAGCCGCTTCTAATGCCACGCTTTAAATTCTCCAGCACATCGGCTGCATCTCCCTTATAAGGAACGCTAGTTGATATGCCCTCTAGCGAAGAGGTCGATCCGCGCCAATCTTTCTGAGCCTCTGCTGATGCCATGCCTCGATATGTTTTGTATCTTTCGCCATCTTGGTAAAAGACTTCACCAGGAGCTTGTGTAGTCCCGGCCAACAATGATCCAACTATTACAAAATCGGCGCCGGCTGCAAGGGCTTTGACGATATCACCAGAAGTCCTGATTCCGCCATCTGCGATAATTTTTGCATCGCGATCAGACCTGGAACAATCAATCACTGACTGTAGCGTTGGCACGCCATGGCCAGTTTGTATCCTGGTGGAGCAGATTGAGCCGCCACCAATTCCAACTCTGATGGAGTCGGCGCCCCAGTCCGACAGATCATTGAAGCCTTCGAGTGTTGCAACATTCCCAGCCATGATGTGTGCTGTTGTGCCGATCGTGTTTCGTAAGACCTCCAAAGAGTGCCGCATCATAGTGTGGTGACCGTGTGCCACGTCAATACATAGAATTTTAACACCAGCTTCATGCAGTGCCATGGCCCTATCGATATAATCTCCAGTGACACCAATTGCAGCCGCAACATTTTTTGCACCATGCATTCGATGAGCATGCTTGATCATCTTAACTTGTTGCTCTATTGTATTGTAGCGGTGAACGATTCCAAGGCCACCTTTGTTATCCAAAGTTTTTGTCATCACCGCTCCTGTGACAGTATCCATTGGAGCAGAAATAATCGGCATTGAAAACTCGATGTCCGACAACGAGTTGCTGATATCGATCTCTTTTCGCGACTGGATATTTGAATACTGTGGTACCAACAGCACGTCATCGTAACAAATTGTATGTTTAATATTCATCTTCTATCCTTTGTAAATCTTGGTATGTAAAAATATAATGATTGCCGGTGATCAGTACAATCAAACAAGCGTCTGCCTGGGCCCTGTTCTCATAAATCTGCTTCCATGCAAGATCGCGATCTGGTGGTGCATTGTGCACCTCTGAGCGCAGCCGCCCGTCATCGTATTGAAAAATTGCTGTGTAAATCATTCGCTCTCCATATCTTTCACTAGCTTGATGGCCTTGTCCCAACAATCTGGACAATAGAGTCTCACGATCTTTTCATCTTCTCTTACGACCACATTCCATTCCATCACCATCTGCTTGTCTTGCTTGTCAAACGGTTTTAGGCATGCCATGCACTCATCTGGCATCTGGTTGAATAGAAAAATTTTCTCGGAAAGTTCTTTATTCTCATCTTTCTTGGCCGCCTTCTCGGCGGCGCGCCGTTGTTTCCTATTCACCCGTGCTCCCCAAAGCCCCTGCGCCTCGGTCGCTAATAGTGATCGGATACCAATTGTACAGATCCTCGGATGAAGACTCGATTGCCCTAAACGAAACAACTGGAATCATGATCACCTGTGCGATTTTAGTGCCGGCTGAAACAAATTGTTCTTCTGTTCCTATATTATGAAGGTTTATAAACACTTCTCCGTCATAGCCAGAATCGACCACGCACGCCCCAACAATTAAACTTCGTTTTGAGGCCATGCTTGATCGGTTCTTTACCTCCAGCATATAACCATGTGGTACGCCAAAACGAAGACCAGTTGGTAGAATTTTACTATCACCGGGTTTCAAATTGACGCCCACCTCGCTTGGGTTATCTGGACAATAGTACACATCAAGACCGGCATCGGATGGGTGCCCCCTAGTCGGGGGCTTCGCTGACGGCCTTACTCTGCAATATTCAAGAAGCATGCGTTGTAGGGCCCTTTGCTTTCCGTAGCAGGCTGTACATATCATAGAGATCGTCCAGGTCATCGCCGCTCTTCATCAGCCGATATGCCTTAACGGCAAGACTAATTTCATCGCGGGTCAGCCATCCATTCTCTTGATACGACTTCTTAAGGTCTCTGCGCTGATCCTTGTAAGGCTCCATCGCATCTTCCAGAGTTTTTAGGGACTTGATATATTCAACAAGCATAAGCTCTTTTTCATTTTGTTCGTTCATTTATGCCTCCTTTGACATGTTGTATAAATGAGTGGTGAAACTTCTGAACGTGTATTCCAAATTTGACGCCATAGACGGTAGAATTCTCATTAATTGAAACAATCAAACCGATATTATGTTTTGATGTTCGATTGAGAAAATCCACTCTAACTAAATCGCCAAGTTTGTAAACCATTTGATCTTTATATATTATAACCTTATATAATCAGTCTGTCAAGGGCTTTTTATTCAAAATTGAAATCAACTTTAACATCGAAAGAAAATTTAGGTACGCGCAACTGGCTAGCCAATTTGTGCTTCAGGCACTCGTCTGCGTCGAGGAACCAATCAGCGTGGCCTTTATCATGAACAATCTTTAAAAAATAATCTTCCCTCTTCCCACAATTTCTAGCCATCATCTTATAAACAATCTTATTGAGACGATCAGTCTCTTCGGCGCTGGCCTTGACTTCTTCAACCTTGCCGCGATCCATTGATGATACATCATGGATCATGACAGTAGCATTTGGATCCATGAATCGCATGCCCTTGGCGCCGAAAGAAAATAAAATTGCCCCACATGACATCGCCTTGCCTTCAATGATAGTTGCAATTGGAATCTCTGCATGTTCAATTTCTGATATCATCGCCATAAGAGAGTAGACTTGCCCGCCATAGGAATCAATTACAATTGGAATCACAGGCTGGCCGGTGTTATGTGCATCACTCATTTTTTCAGAGAATTCTTGTGCAGTTTTTTCATCAAACTTGTTAACGCGAATGATAACAGGCGCGCGCCGTAATTCACATTTGCTAATAAGCGGATCTTTCTTGTATGTAATTTTCATTGGTATTCCTCTTTTGGAAAGTTTAATACTGCGAATTCTCCGAAAAGTTCTATTGCCTTTTTATCATACACTTTTGCAGCCTCTTCAGCGGTTAGATGGTGGCCAAGGTGATATACTTTATTGTCTCTTTGGATCTTGGCTGTGTATGGATTCTTTTTACTGTCACCACAGTCATACACGCCCTTAAAGCCAGTTGAGTTTTGTGTCGTCTTGGTACGGTTCATCATATTCTGTGATCTTGTGCCGGCGCGTAAGTTTTCACGCCTGTTGTCCAAGCCATTTTGATTTATATGATCTACAACCATACCGCTTGGGGGGTTAATTAGCTCCCCATGCATTGTGACTGGGGCGCGGCGCTTGCTGCCGGTGCGAGGAAGATTTCTTTTAACATAATAGGTCTTGCTGCCTCTTACAATATGCCACGTGTAAGGTTCAATCTTATCAGCATCACACGCGTTATATAGCACTGTATGTGTGCCATGAGTTTCGCTCTTAATAATCAGTTCTTTTGTTTCCATCGTTAACCTAACAGTCTAAAGTTGTGTCGAATCGAGCGTGTTGAGAATCCCCATTGAGGATCGAAATCTAGTTTTGCAAGATAAGGACGATTAACATAAATTATATCTCGGCTCGGATTCACTCCCCAGCACTTGATTTTTGTCACAGAGCTGGTCGAGTCAATGACCTCAACAATCCAATACGTTTTCCCGTTCTTTGTCTTCTTTGGAATTATATCACGCGGAATGAACCATGTCAATTGAAGATCTGGATCATATTCAGATATTGGTGGAATATACTTGTCACTCAAATTGCGTAAAATCTTCTCGTCCACCACGCGATTCATTGGAAAAATTCCAGTTAAATCAACAAGATATTGAATCTTTTCTTCTTCGGTGAAGTCTGGCTCATCCTTTGTAAGGTCGATGTTTTCATGAAACTTTCCTGCTTTGCGAACACGATCGACAGCCACGCAGTACCAGAAATGTTTCATGTTTTCAAAACGATCATCCATTAAAGAGGTCAGAGCCTCTGATCGAACGAGCACGTCTAAGCATTTTTTATTCAGCTTGGAATAACTAATATCATCATGAAACAAAAATTCTTCAATTGTGTTGAAAGGCCTGTGGTTAATAATTTGTTCAATTGCTTTTTCGCCCAACCCTTTAATAGAACTCAGAGGCTGAACAAGCGTACTATCATTCGCTGCAATTTCCCACACCATACCAGAGCGGTTAATGTCGACCGTCTCAATTTCAAAGCCATGCTGCTTGGCAATATTGATTGCCTTCTCTTTTCTGCTCTCGGGCTCTTTGTCAAGAAATGCTGCCATCCATTCTACTGGATAGTAATTCATCAGCCATGCGCACTGAAACGACAAGATCGAATATGAGATAGCGTGTGATTTATTAAAACCATACCCAGAGAAATACTCAAAAGTGTCCCATAGTTTTTGGGCATCCACTCTCTGCATGCCTTTTTCGCCGCAGCCTTGCATAAACTTTTCATAAATCTTCGTCTTCGCCTCATTGCCTTTGCCTGTCCCTTTCTTAGTAAGTAGCTTACGGAGCAGGTTCCCCTCATCGAGGGTTAAATCTTTCCCCAGCTTGTGTGCTAGCAGGGCAATTTGTTCCTGAAAGATCAAAAATCCATACGTCTCTTCCGTAATCTCTCGCACTTCTTCGGATAGGTACCTAATATATTGCGGAGATTCCTTCGCTTCGACAAATTGTTTATCGACATCGGCACTCAATGGGCCCGGGCGATATATCGAAGTGATGGCCGAAATATCAATTAGACTGGTCGGCTTTGCCAGCTTGCAGAAGTCTTGGGCGCCAGTCTCAGTAAATTGAAATATTCCCGCCCACTTGCCTTTATGAAACACATTACTAAAAACTTTTTGGTCGTTAAGATCAATGGCATCTGGATGCAGATGCTGATTGTAGTAATCACTCACATGTGCAAATGTCGGATTCTCGACGCCGTGATGGCGACGAAGCACATGTTCGATGCACCCCTCGATCATTCTTAGCGTAGATAGCCCAAGAATATCGAACTTGATGAATCCCATGGGCTCAAGATGTCGAACGTTTTGACCCTCGCTCCATGGAGTTTGTCGTATGCCGCCGGAATTAATTAGCGGCATGTACTGATCTAGATTCTCTGCGACCACAACGCCACCCGCATGGCGGGAACACGATCGCACTTGTCCGTAAAGAGCTTCAACATGAGTTTTGACATGCGGATACTTTTTCAGGAATGCTTGAAGCGAAGTGCTGAATTCCATCACCTCTTCAAACGTTGGATTGTAAACGCCGGCCTTAATACCGTGCTTCTTCTTTGCTGGCGCCTTGGCTTCATGCAGCATGCGACCGGTCACTGGGTTAACTTCTGTGAATGGAATTCCATAAAATTTCGAAATGTCCTTAATTAAAGAACGAAGCTGCAACGTGTTCCAGTTTGAAATAGGGGCAACAGTGTCTTCGCCCCACTCTTCAATCAATTTCTCTTTCAGCAACATGGGATCAGCAACATCATAATCAATGTCGGGATAATCAGTTGCATCTGATCGAAGGAAGCGAGAGAACAGCAGGCCATATTTAATTGGATCAATCTGCGTAATTCCCAAAACATATGCAACTAGTGAACCAGCGGCTGAGCCGCGCCCAGGGCCAGTCAACATCATGCCCGATGCCCTATCCGAAATTGCTTTCATTGTAAGGAAATATTTACTGAATCCTCGATCATTAATGACGTGCAATTCGTGTTTCAGCCTATCGATGTATTCCTGATCGGCGTGTAGGTCAAAAGACTTAAGCCCGTCAATGCTTAGGCGGGTCAGCGCCTGCGTTGCTGTCAGGTCTGCAGGGACCACAAAATCAGGCAAACGCACAGTGTTATCAGGATAAAAAGTAGATATTCGTTCATGTGCAATCCTATAAGTTTCAGTAATTGAGCCCATCACCGTGTCGTCGTCGTACTCAACGCTGCATTGATCTGAGTAGTCTTTATATGCCTTCCACATCTGGTCACCATTTTTCGGATACAGTTCGTACCCAATGGCCTCAGTTCCCGCAGGAAGTTCTGTGCTTTCATAATCTGGACGACTCTTACCAAGCCAGCCAAGACGCTTATAAAGCTCTCGATCCCTCCAAGCATCCGGGTTAGGATAATGGCTATCGGCTGTAGAAATTAGCTTAATGCCAAACTCTTCGTGCATCTTAATGATGTATTGGTTTAGCTCATGCTGCTCTGGGATATTATTCCATTGCAACTCGCCGTACCAGCGATCACCGAAAATGGCTACCATTTCGCGCGTCGTTTCGCGCATGGCGCCTAAGACGGCCTCTGCGCCATTCTCCCGGTTCTCCCAGTAGTTTCCGGCGTATACCCCGCCCAAGCAGGCAGAGGCGGCTATGACGCCCTCAGAGTATTTTGCCAGCAAATCGTAATCCATGCGAGGATATCGATAATAATTCTCAGCCTTATAACTCTCAGAGATCAGTTTGAAAATATTATTCAACCCAGTCTGATTTTGAGCTAAAAGAACAAGATGACGGCGACGATTAAGAATACTTTTAATCGCCTTTTTGCTTGCGTCTTCATCTTCAATTGTTGCACCAGATTGATCCTCCTTGGCATGTGCTCGGCGTTTCTTTTTATCCTCCATCGCCTTTTCGTAGTCTTCGCGCCACTTCGCGATAGAATCAATAAAATAAGCCTCGCAACCATATATAGGCTTGAACTCTTTTCCTAGGTTTTGCATGTTCTTCGCATGCAAAACCTGATAAGCCAAGCCGTTCATATTTCCATGATCGGTCAATGCTAATGCATCGCTGCCATTTTCATACGCAAAGTCCATATGTTCTTGCGGATAGCCAATTGCATCAAAGATAGAGCCTGCCACGCTATGCGCGTGGAGACCCACGAATGGAATTTTACTCTTCTGTTGCTGCAACGAACTCTCCAGCGATATCGAGTTGAAAGATTTGCGCATCTTCAACCTGACCCATGGAAACTGAGCAGTGGTTGTCGCGCAAGTGGTTTGCTACGTGTTCATCATCGCGGCGCACCCAATCTTCGATGGCCGCCTTCACTTCTTCTGCCGTCAATTGCAGAGAAAGTTTATTAAAAGTTCTCATGATCATTAACTCCTTTCGATCACTTCGTCTAGACGAGCAACAATTTCCGTCCTCATCTTCAGCCAGTCCCACTTGGGAGGAGGAGCTGATTCCATAAGCCATTTACGCATCTCTCCGACGCGCTTAAGCGTGTTCTTTCGCCTCTCTGTCTGCCAAGTAAGCTTGTTTTCGACCTTGGCCAAATCCTTTTCAACATCGGCCTTGGTTCTTTTGTTAGCTGTCGTACTCATATGTATATTCTCCTATTGAATTTAATTTTCTTGCTTTAAGCAAGTTTGTTGGTTTAATAACTAGTTCTCGCTCTTTCGAGCCCATATAATTACAATATCGATCCCAACAATCAATATTGAAATACCACGGTAACCTTATTACCTCCACATTATCTAATATAACACAATTAAAGATTTTGTCAAGCGTAAAATGTCTTGCAGAGTATCTTTCTTCGATCGGCAGTGATTTTGTTGGATATCGTCCATCACGACGG
>Ga0098044_1000337_pt1 | contig 25129 bp, 31 predicted proteins | sample 10_taG_FD_75053 | JGI IMG/M metagenome (GOLD analysis project Ga0098044, IMG submission 75053) | Marine viral communities from the Subarctic Pacific Ocean - 10_ETSP_OMZ_AT15264 metaG | ecosystem: Environmental > Aquatic > Marine > Oceanic | place: Pacific Ocean | collected 2015-01-16 | reverse complement strand
AGAGGAATAATCTTTACCAACACCGCCAGCCCCTCCGACAGTTGTGCTTGCCGGAGCCGAGCCAATGGCTCCAGCGCCTCCGCCACCGGCTGCTGTCATTGAGTATGTAGATGTTCCTGTGCCACCCCTAAATCCAAAACCAACACCTGTATACGATCCAAAATCTGTTACTTGATCGCTAGAACCATAAACTCCATCTCCATATTGAGTATTTGATCCTCCACCACCTGACCCACCATCATTTGCATTATCAGCATTCGTAGACCCACCAGAACCGCCGCTTGCGGTAAGTATTTGAGCAACATCAGCACTATCAAAAACAGAATCAGCACCATCAGTAGCGGCAGTTGGTCTGGTTGCAACTGATGCCCCCCCATCACCTACAGTTATCGCATAATCTGTATCTGCTGTTACGGCATAACTGGAAACATAGACAAGCCCACCTGCTCCACCACCGCCATTAGCATTTCCTCTTGTACCACTCCCACCTCCACCACCAACTACAAGAACCTGACAAGTTAAATCTTCCGTTGGGGTAAATGCGGTTGGGTCAGAACTATCCGTAAAACTATCCGCTAGTTCTGTTGAAGCAAATTTAAGGTAAAACCCTTCGTCACCATAAGTACCTTCGTATTCCTTGGGAACCCACTGGTTAGTTGTGGCAGAGGTTTCTCCAAAATCGGATGCAGTAAGAGCCTGACCATCAACCATATGAAACTCAGCAACGTAACAATCAAGACAATCATCTCCTGCTCGCGTAGATGCTGGTTCTCCTATCCTTATAGGAGTAGAACCATCAAATGTATCTGAGTCGTAATTTAATGTTGGATTGCCTGTAGCCCTCATAGCGGTTTGCAATTCACCATTGATATACATCCCCATTGTTTGGTTTGGGGAATCAAAAAAACAAACTACGTGAGACCACGATGATGGATCTCTTGCTACTGCTTGAAGATCTCTATCGCCCTCCGAAGAGCCGTCAATCCAAAATCTCCAGTTAGCATTACCAGTTGCGACAATAATTACATCTCCCGGCAAGCTTGCGGATGTCGCACAAGCAGACCATATTACTCCGTAACTAGAGGTATCTGCTTTAGTTAATTTTGCCCAAAAACTTACACTCCACGTTTTTCTATTACCCGTACCGGGAGTACGAATTAAATATGGAGTATCTGCAGCATTGAGGCGCAGAGATTGATCGACGGTGTAGGCGTCAGCAGCAGCCGATTTAGCAAGACCTGACTGGAGTAGCGTCATTAGGAAAGCGCAGCAGAAGCGGAAACGTAGACGTCAGTTCCATCACAAAAGTAAGTAACCAGATAGGTTCCTGCAGCTGTAACATCCGCAAGGAATGTAGCAGAGGCTTTTACCTCCGAGCCTTTGGTAATAACATAAGCAGAGGGATTTATCAGTTTAATGAATCCTGATTGTCCAGTAGTTTCGTTAGCGAAGGATAGTTCATCTGCCCCCGAAGGAGTCCACAGGAAGTTGTTTCCTGTATCCAAATCTATTAAAGTACCTTCGGTAATAGTTTGTGGGGTTCCTCTTTGGGAACCAGACCAGGATTGGTCAGAAGCCAGAGCCACAAGGGCGGTTACACCGTCTAGCAGGTTTAGCTCTGCTTCAGAGGAAGTAACAGCCGTAGTCCCTGATAACCCACTGAACTGGGTCTTCAAAGCATACTTAATCATATTCAAGTGGCCCCGAGTAGACCCGGTTCCTGTAGTGGTACCACCACCCTCACCGACGGCATCACCGTCGGCTGGGTATGCAGCATTCAGTTCGCTTATATAACTAGCGTTTTCAGTAGTCATTAGACCCTCCTACTACGCTGTTTTGGCAGTAAGCGTAACCGTAACTGTCAGTGTGTCCCCACTGATAACTCCTCTCTCTGAACCAAAGTTCACAACACCGTATAGGGTGCCTGCGGTCGCAGAAGAGGTGGCGTTATTACTGACAACAAACGCACCTGCTACTGTGCTTGTGGCGTTCATAGAAAAGGTTGCCTTGCTTGAGCTGTTATCACAGGTACTTGTGGTTGTTCCAGAGATAGAGCCTAACGTCAGGGTCTGCCTTACAGTCTCTGAGTATTTTGTGGTGTGTACCAGCTCAGTCCAACCAGAGTGGGAACTCATGGTATCCGCAATGGCAGGGGTGGCTCCTGTGTTAGTCAAACCAACGTACCAGGCTGTAATCTGGGTTCCACTTTTGAAGGTTCCATCCAGTATGTGATTGGCGCCTGCCGTAGTGACCAAGTTCTTATTTTTCTCTATCCACTTCTCGACCCCGTTTGAGTCATGGCAAACCACTTCCCAATAATTTTCGAGGCTAAGATCTACATCTTTTGTCTCATTCATGTGTAAGCCTCCGTGGGCCTCTAAAGTTGGTTGAAAATCCAATTTATGCTACTCCTTTTTAAGGTACTTTTGTCCAGGTTGTTGTTATGTCCGACTTCTCATTCCATAGAAATGCGTTAGTAGAAGACCAGTCACCAAGCGCACCCATACTTACATCTTCTGCATGATTAACGCCGTTAACATAATCACCGAGCACTCCTAACGAAGCAGTCTCTGCGATGGATAACCCCATGCTCATAGCTTGGCCTGCAAGTGCCCCCATAGAAACAATCCCAGAAAAACTCATACCGCCCGTAGAAGCAATCCCTCCAAGGGAACTAAGTGATACACTGGTCGGTATTGTTAATATGCCGGTGTTTGTTTGGTCCGCTAAAGCTCCGAATGTAACTTCAGGGGATAGTGCCCCCTCACCAGCAACAGCTTGATCGGTAAGTGCTCCATAAGTACCCGTGTTAGCCTTAGCAGCGGTATTCCAATTTATTGCTATGACATCCCAGTCTATAGGGGTTGTAGCACTACTCCATGGAATTGGTGCAGCCATTATGGATATCCGCTAGTATTCATTACTCTCATTTCAGAACCAGAGTGTCTGTCTTTATCATTCTGAAGTTGTATGTCTTCTATTGCTTTGTAAAATGCAGCAGACCACAAAGCGGTTCTCTGGTCATTCATTATGAAAGGTTCAGCCTCAAGAAGACTGCCATAAAGATAAACATCTGGGGCATTTATCATCACCCAGTTGGTTGCGGTGGAAGCGGACAAAGCATCGAACTTCCTAAAATAATCCATCTCCATTTCGTATACAGCAGAAGGAGCAGGTCCTAAAAATATATCATTGGCCTTAATGGTATAAGCGTTAGGAATTCCTACCGCACTCCCAGCCCAGACTCTATCCATCATTTCTGGAGTTAGGTATGTGAGTACAACCAGTGGGTCCCTGTTTAAGCGCAGGGATCTCATCTGTAGGTATCGTGGGGGTAAGTTGTAGTTCCTCTGAGACTTAACGGTGTCTGCAGTGTAAAGACCCTCCATAGCACTCACCCGGAGCATACGGTTGAACCGTGCCTCCGCTAATGCTATAAACTCTGGGATTCGGTCTGTCAGGTCATCCCTGTTGATCCAGTTCGCTACAGCGGTTTTGAGTTCTGTGTAAGTTCCTATAGCCATCTAGTTTTTTTCCAAATATCCATAACGGTGTCCGTATTTTGGGGTAACTTTCCCTAATGGGAATTCACCATTAAATTTTAAGAGTGGGCAAGCATCGGGTAAGTAGATATCTATACCTTTAGCCCGTGCAAAGCCAATCAAGTATTCACAATTAGGGCGTTCATCCCGGTATTCATTTGCATGGCCAGGGGCACCTTCAGAATCCATGTCAACCCCCCATATTCCTATCCTGTCTACCTTCTCTACTATGGCCATCCCTAAAAGGTAAGCAATGGAAGAGCTGTAGTAGTCCCCCACTTCTGAGGAAACTTCCTCTAGTGGGTATCGAATAGCGTTGGGGATGTCAGGGTAGGCCTCCTGCATATACAAAGGAGCATCTAGTTCCCTGAGTCTGCCTTCGTATCCTCTCCGGTAAAATGATGGAGTTGCTTCCCTTATGCACTCCAAGGGGTGTATATCGAGCAAGCGATTAAAGTAGGGCCAACCCTCTTCGTCCCAGGGGAGTCCCCACACTTCCCAGTTAGGGTCATTGTAGGGTGCGTCGTCATGTGTAGAGGGGGCTAACCCCACTACAGCGACATTACGCACTTACCGACTTAATTCAGTAACGTAGACTGTGGAAGTGCCACCAGATGTTATGGCAGCGCACATAGACCCAGAACTGACCCCAAATAGGTAGGGTGTGTCTTGAGTTATGAATACTGAAGATGTGGTAGCGGTTGGTCCACCACCAATGTCAAATGCTATAAAGCAGTCATCAGTAGCTGTGAGCATCACAACAGTAACTTGGTCGCTAAACGCAGAAGTTCTGGTCGCACCACTGCTGGTGGTGGCAGACAAAGTGTGTGTTACCCCTGGTTTGAAAACATTACTAACATCAATCATATCTTTTACCTTATAGGTTAGTTGGGGCTACTTTGAAATACTTATAGTCTGGGTTGTTCAAGTAAGCTGCCAGTAGTGTTGCATCCTTTTCTATGGCCCCGTTGGTATCATTCATCCACTTTTCCCAGATCGTAATTGGGATGGAAGCGGTGTGATGCCATTCCCCCCTCTTCCCGAGGGAGAGTTTGTCACCATACGCATTCATCTTATTTTTGTTTTCTTCCAACATCGGGCCAACATCCTGCACAGTGTTAAAGGTAATGGTGTCATCTACCTCATCAAAGTGCATATCGGTTCTACGAACGTTGTCCTTGTCGAGAACAAGTGTTTCAGATGTCATATATCTTTCTCCCAAACCCAGAACCTCTACCTTCCTTTACACCCTCTTCCAACCATTCTTTTGTGTTTTGTGGTCCGGTTTTAGGCTTCTTTGCTTGTGCCTTCTTCTTCTCGGCGTTCATTTTTAGTGCTATTTTTTCTAATTCTTTCATGTTAAGTTGGGGGCAAGTTGCCCCACCCCCTTCTCTTAATTACGCCTGAACAGATGCAAGGATACCGCTTGATTTTTCGTTCTTTGATATCAGACCAAATTCAGCCAACAGGAGCTGTTTGATAGAGTCTCCCGTTTTTGCTAAATCAATAGTCTGGAAAGGACGGAGCCATGCAACACTCCAATAATCCATATCCAAGAAGAAAACATTACCGGCATTACTTCCCGGACCATCCGTAGCAAGGTTTCGATCTGGCACGATTCTGAAAGTTCCAAAATCGCTGACGTATACGTCCACTGCATTTACAGCGGTCGATTGACCGGATGTAGAAGCAGCAACCCGTAACGGATAACCAGGACCAGCGTTAGATGAAAGGCCTGAGATAGCCTGCTTAACATTAGACGGACACAGGATCAGATCTGGGCTTCCCCCAGAGTCGTAGCACTGCTTGATAACGACTTTGATGTTAGCTTCCGTGATAGCTGCTCTACCGCTGGAATTCGTCATTGGGGTTGTGCCTGCACTACCAGCAGAACCGCCTCCGGTTCCACCATCAGTAAAGTTAGAACTTAACCAAGCCGGGATACCAGCACTAACTCTTGCTGTGGTTGCATCGCCTGCTACTTGAGCAACATTGTTGGTCAACATGAATTCCATGTCCCTCTTCATGCGCTTTCCGTTTTTAGCGATTTGGTAGGCTTGGTTTCGGCCATGACCTGCGTAATCCATGACCTGATCGGTGCCTGACGTTTGATTGACGTACTGACTTATCTGTGTGCGATTTCCCAACAACGTCGGACTAACCCTGGCATTGGCGGCGATGTTATCATCGCCTTCAATTTTCCGATTAGCTCCACCAGAACCAATTGTATCTGTCTGCCATTGAAAGTAGACATTATCAACACTGGTTTTGCTACAGCCACTAAGAAAGGGTGTGTCCATTGGGGCGATGTTGTATATCACATCAGACACCTCCTCACGAATCTTCGATGAGGAATAGGTCAGTGATGTGTTTGTGGCAATTGCCATTTTTATATCTCCCTTTAGAGGTTTGTCATTAGCCCCTCTAACACAGCCATGGCATCATCGACATGACCTGTTTTTCGGAGCTTGTCCATTTTTGTAGAATGCTTTTGCTTTGTTTCTCTACCTTTGTCTCTGCCGGTTCCAGCACGAACCACACGGGGTTTGTTTTTTAACTTCTTACCCTTGACGTCTGTTGTTTGAAGTTGGTCGTAAAGCCAAGCCTTACGAAGCATCAACATCACACGGTGGTCTACAAGAGCGTCTACTTCTTCTCCAGAAAATCCCTGGTTAGTAGCATAGGTCTTTAAGTTCGCAGCTAACTTTTTTTGCTTTTCAGGTTCTCCCCATTCGGGCAGTTCATTGACTAATGACTGATATTCCTTCTGGACGAGTTCCTGGTGTTGCTTCTGGTAATCATCAGAAGCAAGCTGCTGTACACGTGCCTGCTCTTCTTGAACCCTTCTGAAATTATCCTGGGCTTCTCTGTACTCTTCCCTTTTGACAGAAAACTCAATTGGATCATCTCTCTTCATGGTTTCCCAATCTATGTTGGACCACTGTCCGAGAGCACCCATTTGTGTTTCCGCTAGGCTTTGAAGTGCTTGAACATACTGCGTTCTTTCTTGCTGAATCTGAGTGTATTCAGAGACCATGTTTTGTTTAGCGGTCTCGAACTCTTTTTGTTGTTCTGCAAGTTTTTGTGATTTTCGAGTATAGCTACTCTGACGGGAATATCCCTTCATAAGCTCGTCTAGTGGTATTTCTATTTCTTCGCCATCAACTTTGACAGCGTATAGAACATCCTCTTCGTCTTCTTCGGGTTCTTCCCCCTCTTCGGATTCTTCTTCCTCAGATTCCCCCTCTGGATCTTCGTCTGTAGTTTCCTCTGTAGACTCTTCTTCCTCGGTAGGTTTGGCTTCTTCGGATTCTGATTCTTCCTTTTCAGGATTCAGTAGTCCTATGAGCGCATTTTCCGCTTCCCGAACTGTACCTTCGGTTTCTTCTAGTGGGGCTGGTCGCGTATCCACGGGTTCTCCTTAAATGTATGGGTGTTGCTTCTCCAAGATCTTTTCCATTTCGCCTGTTTCAACAATAGACGCTAAATGGAGTTCAATCCTGTCAAGCAGTCTCAGTGCCAGCCAGATTGATTCTCTGGCCTCTACGTCTTGGACGGCTGAAGTATTCCAGCGTCCAGTCAGATCTGTTCTTAGAGTTTGAAAAGCCTCTATGAACAGGTTGTCTGTGAGTAGGCGTTTTGCGTCCGCCTCTCTTGTTCCGTTTAGTTTCATCGTTTCCTTTTGTGTGGTTTTAGTCCAGTGCTCTTTACACAAATTGCCCAGGCGTTTGCCTTCTTCTTGGAATTCTTGTTTTTCGCTTTTACCTTGCGAACACAGTCCTCAAGTTTTTTAGGCATTATGTATTGCCAATAGCGACAGCTCTCTGTTGCTGCTGTTCCATCTCTAACTCAGCAACGTCTAGCTGTGCCTGTACTGCAGCTTTCTGGGACTCCAGTTGAACCTTCTGTTTCTTTACTTCCACATCAGCAGCCTTGATCTCAAGCTCCTGTTGTTTGATCTGCATCTCTGCCTGAGCCATTTGCTCCTTGACGCTCGGGCCTTCCTGTGGAGGTGGTTCAGTGAGGAAGTCGTCCACGTTCATAAAGCCCATGTTCTTTACTAGAGCTGCACCCATGTTGTAGAGGTTTCTCTCTGTAACGATGGAGAGTCCCCCAGCCATGGCTTGGGATGCGAACTGAATCATTTGTGAGAGGTGCATGGCCTGCTGGTCTCTGTTGCCATGACCTAAAGCCACAGACACTGTGCAGTCTGCCTTGTCTCTCCAGGCGTCTGGTCGTACTTCTACCCACTTATCCCTTAACAGAACAACAGTTTTGTAGTCGTGGTTTTTTTGTAACAGTTCGTAGATGACCCTCATTAGATCCTTTACGCCAGTCTCTGCGAAGTTACGTGCGATGAGTTCTACCCTTGACTGGGCAGCAGTCATCACTTGGTTCACTGCGGTTGCAGTGGTGTGGGATTGAAGAGCGTTGTCGTTTAATCCTGATGAGTAACGAGTCACACCAGCTCTTGATTCACGTATGGAGTCGATGTACTCCAGCATCTGGAACGAGTAGGGTTCAAGTGGGGGTGTAGACAGGGGCATGATTGCGTTCGGGCTTTTAACCCGGACCACACCACCCGGTCTCTGTGTTAAGAGGTCATCAAGATTTGCTTGACCCTCTAAAACCGCATATCTACCGAAGTTCTGGTTGTACATGTTGTCCATTAAATTTCGCAGCAACGTAGATTTTATGAGTTGCAGATCTTCTACTAAGTCAGCAACGGACAACCCAAAGAACTTGTGGGGTATTTTTATGGGGGTCAGTGAAACAAAGGGGGTACGGTCTATTTCTTCATTGGCTAGGACGGTGCTTCCCACCGTACAAACCTTTCTCAGTTCAGCAATGCCGTCACCATCGTAATCAGTTCTTAGGAAAGACTCATACAACCAGTATTCACGTTGTGTTCCATCCCCTGCCATCAGGGCACCATCCATGCCAAAGGTAAAGGAATCATCAAACTCATACCTTGCTCTCATCTCTTCACTGAAGAGTGGGTAATCCTCTGAGCCTTGTGAGAGGTCATCATGGTCTACGTCGTAGCCCATTTCCCTTAACTGGGAAAGGGTTTTTCTTACCCTGTGACAGACAAACCTTGCATCCTGTATGGTTTTCGATTCTCTGGAGATTAGAAACTCATCCGGTGGGACGTTTTCTATCCGAACTTGCCCTGCCTTATTTCTTCTGGTGATAACTACGTCGTGGTAGGGGGCGTCTTGGTCATCGTAAGCCGTGTGCTCTATGACCTCGACCTCTTCTTTAACTACGAGAGCTTCCAGTTCAACATCAGAGAGCCCTATGTATTCTTCCCGGTTCCACTCCTCTGATTCATCCCACCAGACCTTTACAATGCCGTTCTTTGATAAAAGTGCATCAGTAAACCAGGAATATAAAATTTCCCAGCCAGGATTTAACCTGCCAAAGACATAATTGACATAATCGGTGGCCTGTTCAGCCATCTCATAGTCTTCAGGTGTTTGGGGGTTGAACTTGACCATCTCATCACCGGACGCAAACACCCTCATTAACGAGGGTTTGATCCACTCGATAGTATCGGCCACAGTGGAGTCTACAAACTGACTTCTTCCCTCGACTTCGTTACCAAAGGGGAGACCATAGTAGTAGTTCATGGCCTTCTCTCTTTGAATAGAGAGCATGTCTCCACCATACCCAAGAGAATCGGTTAATTCTTCTCGAATTCTTGCTACAAGATCGTCTTCCGTTAGCTTTTCGCCGGAGAATCTCCGTTTCTTTTCGTATTCAGCCAATTAACTTTTCTCCAAAGATGTCATCGGCAAGATCTGTGCCGAGTTGAGTGGCTCCCATAGGCAGTACAGAGGCCAGGGGTATCTTCCCTTTTATCCAATCATCTAAAACCCGTTCCGGGGTCTTACCCAACTTCTGGGCCGTGTCTTTTACAATCCTCTCGAACAAAATCAGGAATGGTTCACTTTCCCCTAAACCCCTTTCTCTCTTGCGCCACGAACCCCAAGCAGCAGCCTGTGCCTGGCCAGGTAGTACCCCTTTCTTACGGGAGATATCTATCAGTGCCTGTTCTGGGGCTGCGTACATGGTAGCTTCAGGCGACCTGCCTGTTAGCTTCCCTTTCCGAGGATCAAACTTGTGATAGCCAGTGCCTGTCATCATATCCATGATGTGTACGTCTACTGTCGGTACTCCCCAATTTCCCATGAGGTTCCACGACATACTGGATGCTTTGGGAGACTCCTTACTCCCCTTAACGGATAAGAGTCCCTGGTTCATGGGATCGCTATACACCCTCTCCAATCCCTTCAGATGGGTTGCAGGCATATAGTGCCCCAGCCCTTTAGGAACTCCTTGCTCCCACTTCAGCATTGCCTGTGCAGGATTCTTACTGGCACTCAAGAGGTGGTAAAAATAAGCAGCTCTTCTTATATTTAATGGGACCTGCGATCCAGGACTAAGCGCCCCAGTGATCTGGACAAAGTCCAGGAATGAGGAATTCCCAAGGTCAGGCCCTAACTTTTCTATAAAAGAGTAGCGTAGAGGCTCTAAGTCCCACCACTGGAATCCGCCTTCTTTCAGGCCAAGGTCAATATGTTTTATGGTCCGGCGATAGTGCTCGGGAGTAAATATCTCGTCCCATAACTCTTCGTTTTTAGGACTGAGGTTTTTCCTTTCTAATGAAAAGTGCCCCGGTGCACCATAACGTGTCTGAGGAGATTGTCCTAAAGAACTTAGATCTAGCAAATCACTACTGTAGCCAGGATTTGTTTTAACGATCTTCGTTACGTCCTTAGCTTCTGTATTCCATAACCGTTCTTTCATGGTAGGCTGTAAGCCTTCAATCTTAGGCCCAGCCTCTGGGAGAACTTTCATCTCCCCAGCTATGTACCAATTACCACCTTGGCTCTGAGGACGCTGTAGTATTTCCCAATTCCTGAGAAGGACCTTTTTCTCTATGCGACCTTCCCCAACCTTTGGTTTTATGTGGGGAGCATCTGCCGTTGGCGCATGGATTCCTGGTCGTGTTGCAAACCCTTTTCTTGAGAGTTTTTCGTCAAACTGGACCCATTCCCCAACGGGGATTCTCTCTTTCGCTCCGATAAATAAAGGTCCAAGAGACCCATCCTTACGTAGGGTAAACAGCTTGTTTGTTTCTACAACCTCTTCAGATACATCTGCTCCTATGTGCTCTTGTGCCTTAGTCCTGGCAGCAGCGACATCATAAGAAGGTGGTTTGTCCTTTTTTAGTTCTCTTAGGGTTTTTTGAACAGTTGAGATTGTCTTCGGGGTTTTCGCTGCCAACTGCCCTAGCTGCACCCCAAAACCAACACCTGGAAAAGCCATAGAACCATACAAAGCAATAGGGTCTGCGTACTTCTTAGGAACCCCTGCTTCAGCCTGTAACGCTATGGAAGCTGGTTTGTTCCAGAGTGTTTCAAAGGCGCCAGTAACAGGAGACATCAGAAAGTTGAAGCCACCTAAGAGGTTCTTGCCTACGGTTCTGGCAGCCCTGTAACTTTCATTTCCAGGCCACTCGTCTAATGGGGAAGGTTCAGCTACCCCCATAGATTCCCAGGCTGCTCTGGCATGTTCCGCCGGAGCAGCTGGGAAATAAAGTACCGGCTGCACTGCCTTTTTCCATGCTGGAGTAGCAGGCTTCATCCACAGGTTTTGAAAAGGAACCCCATCTACAACAGCCATCAGACTATCCCGTAGTTCTTGTATTCGATGTCATTGTCCCAGGTAGGGTCTTCTCCTGAGACTGCAAATCTAAGGGACATCCCTGCGTATCGGGTCGCAGACATCAGATCATCATGTAGGGGAACGATCTTCCCCTCTTTCCTGTGGTACATCCTGAATTCCATCCACCACTCCGATAATGTTGAGAACACCTTGAATTTCCCGTCCTCCATTCTTTGAAGGAGGTCCATGATCCCGACCTCTATGGAATTGCCCCCTTTCTTCTCCCCGAGGGCTGGGGGGTTTTCAAAGTGAAATGGGAGTAAGTTACAGCCAAGGCTTCTGTATTGTTCTGCCAACCCTGGATTCCCCATGGAATCCTTCCTGTAACCGTCATGGGGCCAGATAATGGGCACAAAGGCCGGTCTGGTCTTTATCGCCGTGGCATGGACTGCTGGTGGGGCCTTAGCCTGCCTGTAACAGTCATACACATAGATAACATCTTCATCTCTGTCCCAGGCCATCCACACAACTGCCGTGGGATGGTCATAACCAAAATCTATTCCACACACACGTGGCCAGTGCTTCTCTAAAGTAAGAGGATCAACTATGAGCTTCTCTTCTGAAACTGGGAAGACCAATCCTGAACCAATTGAGGGACGTCCGTATCTCCTCATCTCTCTTTCGTGGGGAGCATACGTATTCATAATCTGCTCCATGGCCTCTTCGTTCAGGTGCCCCTTGTCCCCGTGTAGGACGCTCCTGACCTCTTCAGTGGCATCGTCCCAGGTTGCGTTATTCAGGGACTGCCCCGGCTTAAGGCTGTTGACAAAGGACGCTACGGTCTCCGTCATGCCGTTCTCAGGGGTGAAGGTCATGTAGACCATCCCCCTTCTATCCAGTGTTCTAGTGACAGCTTGGGAGTAAATATCCCTGGGGGGTTCCTCATCCAGCCATATACAATCAACTGATCTCCCCTGCCACTTCTCCTGACCCATCTCATAGGCCTTAAAGAATAAAGAAGAGTTACCGCCCGACACGTGCTTAATTAGGGCAACGCTCTTCGCGTTCGGTATTCCTGGTTTTCTTTCCGTCTTTATTATCAGATTTTTCGGAATCGCACCCGAGCCAAAGGCGTCCGGGTCATCAGGGCTTCCAAGTAACTCAAACTGTACAATATCTCTAGTTGTTTCATTAGAGACTCCACCAGCCCAAGCTATAATGGGTTGGCGATATCTCTTCCCGGACCACCACGAAGGATAAAGTCCGGTTAAGTGATAGGATAATTCCGCAGCACCACAGTAGGATTTTCCTATGCGGTTAGCGGCCATCAGTAATCTCTGATTGGCATCACTTCCTGTTTTGTGGAAGGCACTTTGATAAGGGTAAGGATCATAGGAATCTATCCTGTTGTACCTTTCTCTTTGTCTCAGCTCACGGGCAATGCTGACTGCCTTCTCCAGGTCTCCGTGGTTCATCAGTTAAGCAGCTCAGGTATCTCCTCAGAAGTTCCTACCAAAGCCTCAAGCTCTTTCTTCAGCTCATCTGTAGAGGCTGACTCCACGTGAGAGATCTGCTGTTCTGTCTTTTCAACGGGTCTGTACCCAGCCCTATCTAAAATATCCTTGATAGCCCCTAACTTGACTGACTCACTTTGAGCGCTGTCAACTAAAGAGGTTAATTGGGATAAGGCTCCAGGGACTGCGTTCTGGATCATCTGTTTGGTTTGCTCCTGGATCTCAAACTCAAACTGTTTCTTGAGCTTGTAGCCTCTCTGCTTGGCGACCTTCTCAGAGTAGCCAGCCATCTGGGCTGCCTTAGAGGCATTACCCGTCAGGCAAAAGGCTTCTATGAAGGCTTCCTGTTTTTCAGTCTTCATTTAGTAGGGCGCATTTCTTTTCTTCCTGTCCAATTTGAAGGCTTTGCCTGCACTTTGTAGAGCACGTCTAGCAGTTTTCCTACTCGTCGCTGGCGCTGCTCCCAATGAACCCCAAAAACTACCTAGCATAGCGTCCTTCTTATGGGTTTTAGGATCTGTATATTTGCCGTTCATCCAAAGGCCTTGGCAGCAGCCGCAGCAGAAGCCTTTCTTATCGCCGCTTCACCTTTACCGATAGCACCGACCATTGGTGAGCCTACGTTCAGGTTGAAGTCGTCCGGTAGTTTCTTACCGAGCATGGCATCTTTCTTGACCGTGTTGGGGTCCTTATTCTTTTTGAAGTTCTTCATCTTTCTCCTCTATTACGTTGTAGTGAACCGATCCATCCTTCTGATAAACCACCTTGTATCTATGGGGGACCATCTTATAGACGGTGAATTCTGCCCCATCCTCTGGGGGGATTGGGGTCGTAATACTGTCCAATACTTTATCCATTACCGCAAAAGGACTAAGGTTTCTATCTACAGCGCTCTCGAAGAAACGGTCCATTGCTCTGATGTGGCTGTTCGCCAGTAACATACTCTTCATTTTACACCTCCTATATAAGTGACACCTTATGGTTGAAAAAATAACCCTTCACTGTGTGGGATGAACCTCTAGCCCAGGCCTCTCGGCTCGGGGGGGTCATGGGGGGGCCGGGCACGGGTGCCGCCATGAGGGCGGCTGTAAGCCTCAGGACGGGCCGGGGGACCAGGACAGGCCTACTTGCACCGGATAGGTGCTAGAGGCGCCTGGTGGGCCGCTGAAGCGCTCAGAATACGCACTCTGGGCCAGGTTCAGAACCAGTAGACCCTCGACTGAGACCCTGGACAAGCTTGTGTGGGTGGGGCTGATCCCCATCTATAGCGCTAATTCTCGGACCCTGGAGGTTATCAAATAGACGCCTATAGTTATTGCATTTTCTTTTGCAAGGCCTCAGAATAGATGAGTCGCATTAAATAGCGACCTACTTATTAGACCTGGAGGGCCTTATGAGAAACAGTAAGCTACCTGTAACAGTGAAACGTTGGGTTGACGCTAACCCACACATTGTTGAGTCGGTTGAAATTGAAGAAGACGAATGGGGCGAAGCCCACGAAGGACCGTGGTCCATGTGGATTTACTTTCAACCTGGCTGGATCAATACAGCTACTGAGTGCCACATGATCCATGAGCCGACTGCAAAGTGTGTCCTGGAACATGCCACTATGATTAAGCCGTGCGACTGTGACGATTGCACAGAACTGAGAGCCGTCGTACCCCAGGACGAGGTGAGAACAGAACCGGAGCTACGTAACCCTATAGGTGAGCTAATATGAAATACACCGAAGCGTTTATATATGGGTTAGTTGGATTAAACATTGTTCAATTCATCGTCTACAATTACTTTATTTTAACTTTGGTCCGGTAGGACCATAGGGGGCATATTATGTATATTACTAACAGTACACTTGACTGGCGTTGGCTTGATAATCAATCGGCCTCATGCCTATCTACCTACATCCTAGAGCTAAAAGACAATATCCACTGGAGACAGAAGGACCTCAAGCGACTAATTGAACAGACTGAATCCTGGAAGCGACGCGAAAAATACCGGAATGAACGAGACCGGCTAATCGGGGGCCTGCAACAATTAGATCATATCCATGAATTCATAATGAAGGTGCACCATGACAACCATTGCACCGATATAACTGAATCTAACATTGTAGGTACTAAAGCTAATGATAGCTTTAACCCTGGGGGGACCAGCTGATGATTATAAAAGATAAGGACCTAGCCTATGCTGACCGGGTCTCGATTAGTCATCTATGGAAACGTATAGGCGATTCAATAATGAGGGCCTCAACTGGGACTCAGGTAGCTGACAGATACGCCGGTTTAGTTGAGGTCCGGGGATTAATTAATGGTGTCCTGGATGAGCTGCGTAAATCTATACTATCAGAACACCGCGACGATGCTCTCGAACACCACTCCCAAGCCGAGCCTGGAGCCGAGGTAACTTTTCGATTCAAGGGCCAGAATTATGTTGTGGACCTCGATGTATATGTACCTAACCGCGTCAATTGGAAAGCCGTAGCTGGCAACTGGTCCGACGAACCTATCTACGAGGCCATAGTCGAACACCATAGGGATACCAGGCCTGCAGTGCGGATCAATACCGGCACCATTGTAAGGTGACATTTAGAGCGTCCTGGAGGGCGCTCAATAATGTTACTTTTAGCATTCGGACCTGGACGCACCAGGGAAAATTGAGGGCTATATTATGTCGCACGAATTAGATACTTTTGCCGACGGTAGAGCTAGGATGGTCTACCAAGAAGGCGTCAATCCCTGGCATGGTCTCGGCCAGGTTATAACGGACCCATATAATATTCCGTTAACCCTGGAAGAGGCCGGTCTTAATTTTAAATATGTGGTCCTGGAGGACACTGTCCGGGTTCGTAATAAGCTAGGCCACACATTGACCGTAGAGGCCGACTACAACCGCACTGTAGTCAAACGGGAGACAAACCAGGACGATATACAGTTAACTGGTGTTGGGTCTCACTGGACCGCCCAGGGTCATCAACCGTCAGACCTCATTCAATTCTTTCAAGAAGTCTCTAAGCAGGTCCATGGCCATGCTCACATTACCACTGCCGGATCTTTGCGCCGGGGAGGTTGTGTATTCGGAGCTGCTAAGTTCGACAAGCAAGTCGAAGTGTTCGGCCAAGACCCGACTAACTTTTATTTAAATTATCTCATGTCGGTCTATAAGGCCTCCGACAAGGTGAAGCTATCCGGGGTTCAAGTGGTCTGTAATAATACTTTCGAGGCCGACTTTAACCGCGATAGTGGTAGTTCGATCAGCCTGCCGCACTATAAGGCGCTCGACAGTGAAGCGGTATCCAGGCTAGTCGATCAGATCGGCCTGGTTGATCTTGATTCTGTACAAGCTGACCTGGAGCGAATGTCGCGGACTCCGTTACGCTCACGAGGTGACCGGGAAAACTTTTTCCAGGTTGCGCTAGTGGGTCCTGGTGTTGTTTCGCTTGATGAGAAGCGCCAGAAAAAACTGGAACGCGAACTATCCGAGCTCGAACAATGCTATTTGGATTCACCGGGCCAGGACCTGGATGTTCGACGTAAGAACGCATACGGGGCATTTTCAGCGGTCTGTAACTGGGTTGATTCACCGGACCCTAAGCAAGCGGTTGGGCGTCGTACTACCGTTGAGGGTAAATGGTCTTCAATTCTGTACGGGGGTTCTTTCGATTCTGGGCGCAGCATTAAAGCTCGTGCCTGGGACCAGGCCATGAGCCTTGCGGCTTAGTATCATAGGGTGGCTACTCTGGACTTTAATCATTGCATCTGGACTGGTACTCGGAGTAATATGGGTCCTGGTCGAGATCCTGGAGTGGATCACCGGCAATAATGATTAGCGCCGTAGCCGGGGGCGCAAATACCTGGCCTTTCCTCCCTTTTGGCCCTCTTCACCGGGGGCCATTTTTTTATCTTTGGTCCTGGGGTCGGGCGATTCTAAGGCCATTGACGGGCCGATATCTGAACCCATACAGTAACCCCTACCATACCCCGAAACGGCTAACCTGGAGTATCTGAAGTGGTTATCCTGGTAACCACTGGGGTCCGGGCCAATCTGAGCTTAGATTATGACCGGTATCTAACTATATATTAATAATATATTAAGTATATATCTCGAGAGGTTAATTTGATTTTTTTTTGTACCCCTGGATCGACGCCTCTGGGCTGCCTGCCATCAAAAATCCCGGAAAGCCACCGTCACGATGGAAAAATCCCATAAATGCTCTGTCACGATGGAAAGTCCTCAGAAAAATTGTATTTTTTTCGCTTGTAAGCCGTCTTCAACTTCAACCTCTTCGGTTTATAAATAGAATTCTTGGCTACTAGGTTTCTGTGTCGAGTGACAGCTCTATTCTGTTTTGTTGTTTCTTTGTGCACTGTACTGGAAAAGGTGATCCTAGTAATGGAGAATAAGCATAGCTATCAATAAGACGTAGGTGCCCTACGTCGTAGCTTCCAACTTGGTAGTGTCCAATCGTATTATCACCCACGGATTCCCGGTATATGGAGGCTCCGCCCAGGCCTGCCCTTTACATGGCACTCTAACGGCGTTTCAAAGGGACCGTCTTGAAGTCCCCGATTGTACACTTCAGCTTTCTACTCGATGGCAGGACCTTCACCCTGCATAATTAGATGGTCGAGTAACCATTTCTTCTATATAGTTAAGTAATAACTCCTATCTACTTGAAAGTAAAAGGTAAATTGGTAATTTTTTTTTATTGAAATAATTCCACATAGAATATATACTTAATATATAATTGTCTTATCAAAGCACTAGGTTATTTTACTAACGGTAGGCCGACTGGAGTCTTTTTTTTTGAGACTAGGGTTCTTTTTTTAACCACTGAACTGCTTACCATGCATTATAGACTACACCGCCATATTAAATCAATGCGAAGCCTCCGAAAGGAGGTCTTCGTAAGACAAGAGAAACAAGGCTCTGTTCCTATCGACAACATCAGGAACAGGGCGCTACGCAAGATAGAGCAGATACAGAAGGCCAAAGCCCCCCCTCGACAAAAACAAAGAGTTCTCGAAGAGGCTCTTTCTATCTATCAGAGCCTCCAAAGGGTTGAGGTTCCCGAGCGACAAGACTATAATTCACACAGGGAGGTTTCCCTGGCTGGGCCAGCACCGTACCTGCATTCAGGTGGGATGGGTTATCAGACAGTATCCTGGAAGTATATGGGAGCATCTGCAGATCCTAATAAAAAACCATACTATGACCAGTGGTTTAGGTCCCCGGCCTGGAGAAAGAAGTGGGGGAAACCAGGAACTTTGGAAGACTCTGGATATTGGGTTTATAAGGAGAAATAATGGAACTGACCCCTGAGCTGCTCCAACCGTATATTGAAATTGAAAATGAACAGTCCATCAAAGGAGCCAATGAGTACACAAAAGCAGTAATAGACAAGTGTGTCTACGCTGAGGAAGCACAGGGAGTAAAGCTACCTTGGGGCTCTCCCGACAAGTTCCGTTTACGGAAAGGGGAGTGTACGATCCTAGCCGGGATCAACTCCTCGGGGAAATCACTGGTCGCTGGACAGATTCTTTTGAATGCCATGGAGCAGGGGGAGAAGTGCCTCTCGGTTTCCCTGGAGATGGACCCGGTGTCTCAACTCAGTAGGATGTACCGGCAAACCTCCTTGTTACACCACCCAACCCTGGACTTCGCACTAGAGTTTGGGTTTTGGAGTAAAGATAAACTCTACTTCTTCGATAAGATGGGGAGCGTAAATCTTATCAGGCTAATGGCGTCTATTCGTTACTCTTTAGACCATTTTGGCACCACGTTTGTGCTGATCGACTCTTTAATGACCATCTCAGGTATTGCCAACGATGACTACACTGGGCAGAAAGAGGTGGTTTGTAACATAGCAGATGCCTGCAGGGAACTAGACATCCACTGCATTCTCGTATGTCATGCACGTAAGTCCGGGAGTATTAGAGATCGCCTTGATCGTTTTTCAATCAGAGGAGCAGGCGAACTTTCAGATCGAGTGGATAACGTATTACTTTTGGGCCGGTATTATTCCCATGATCCAGATGACCCGGACGCCTACCTGAACATTTCAAAAGCTAGGCACTGGGACATGGCAGAGCAGGAGTTTGATCTTTACCTTGACCTTGCATCTCTCAATCTCATGGAAGAAAATCAAAAACCAAGAAAAATCGAAATGGAAACTAGTGATGAGTGACAAACCCTGGAAGAAATTTGAACGACGAGTAGCGGATGTATCTGGTGGAAAAAGAATACCAATCAACGGTAGGCAGCAGTTAGACGTTGACCATCCTTACCTCGGTATTGAATGCAAGTATCGGCAACAGTTACCCGAGTGGTTATTCGGGGACAAAGGCGCATGGGGCCAAGCGTCTGTTGGTTCCAAGAAAGATGATCTTATCCCAACTATTGTAGTAGGAGCAAAAAACTCAACTGATATGTTTGCTATAGTAAAATTAGAAACTCTGGTAGAGTTACTTGCAATGGCTCTCGACGAAGAATATATTCCAAGCAACTCTTACCCAGCCCCTATATTATGAAACCGTACCACTTTATTGTTTGCAAGGTGAGGGGTTGCGTCCAGTTGAATGACAACCTCTATCCTATGTGTAACAAACATAAACAACCGAAATCAGAAGGTGTGGCTCCCGTGCCTTCTTATCGGCCCTCCAAACCTCAACGGGAGCACCCTAATGACCTTTAGAACCACACTCGGGGAGACCGTCTTCAGACAGAAGTACGCCTCCAACCAATTTGAGCAATGGCCTGACCGTGTTAACACAATAGTCAATGACATCTGTGGCAACCGGAACGGAACAACTCACCACATCATGGCCAAGAGCGATCAGGATCACTTGGCTAGGGTGATGACCGAATTTAAGATGATCCCTGGTGGACGTTATATCTACTACGCAGGGAGAGATCCAAGCGCTTTATTCATAAACAATTGTTACCTGTTACGTTTAGAGGAGGATACAAGAGAAGAATGGTCAAACGTCACACAGAGGGCGATGAGCTGCCTTATGACTGGCGGTGGAATTGGAGTAGATGTAAGTGCTGCCCGTCCAAGTGGACGTCAACTACGGCGAACGGGAGGTGTTGCTTCGGGGCCGATTCCATTACTGTACACTATAAACGAAGTGGGCAGGAACGTGATGCAGGGAGGGTCAAGACGATCCGCTATGTATGGGAGCCTAAACTGGCAACACGAAGATGCAAAACATTTTCTGACTTTGAAGAACTGGCACATGATGCCGATAGGAACCAGTGGGATGATGATTTCTGAAGCCAAAGAGCAAGACTTCAACTACCCTGCTCCACTGGACATGATGAACATCAGTCTGAATTATGACGATGCGTTTCTGAAGGAACTGGAAACCAAACAGCTCCCGGATATATTTATGCAGAACTGCCGACAGGCCCTGATGACAGGGGAACCTGGATTTAGTTTTAACTTTGGAGAAAAAGAAAATGAAACCCTTCGAAATGCCTGCACAGAAATTTCCAGCGAAAATGATTCTGACGTTTGCAATTTATGCTCTGTTAACATGGCAAACATCGAAACGATTGAAGAGTTTAAGGAAGTGGTGCAGGTGTCTTCAAAATTTCTGGTGTGTGGGACGCTTCGAGGAACCCTCCCCTACGAAAAAGTTAAAGTGGTTCGGGAGAAAAATAGGAGACTCGGGCTAGGTCTAATGGGACTGCATGAGTGGCTCCTGAAGAGAGGACATCCCTATGGTATGTGTGATGAACTGAAGCAGTGGCTCAAGGTTTATCGTGATGAATCAGAACATGCAGCCAATGAACACTGTGATCGGTTCTATGTGTCTAGGCCTAAAGGGTACAGAGCTATAGCCCCGACAGGGAGTATCTCAATCGTCGCAGGAACCACCAGCGGAATAGAACCCATTTACGCAGTTGCTTATCGCAGACGTTACCTTACGGATGGAACCAAATGGAAGTATCAGATTAGTATTGACGGCACTGCTGAGTCTCTTATCCAGGGAGGGATCGCCCCAGACAAAATTGAAACCGCACTAGACCTTGCTGCTGAACCCGAAAGGCGTATCAAGTTCCAGTATGACGTACAGAAGTATGTGGACCATGCGATCTCAAGCACCCTGAACCTGCCAGCCTGGGGAACGGAGCTGAACAGTGAAGGGAGTGTGGAGGGATTTTCTAAAATCGTTGCTAAGTATGCACACGGTTTGAGAGGGCTGACCTGCTATCCAGATGGATCAAGAGGGGGACAACCCATTTCAGCCATTCCATATGAGGAAGCTGTACAGAAGAGAGATGTAGTTTATGAAGACAACAGTGAAGAACAATGCTTATCAGGGGTGTGTAATATATGAAAATTTTAATTACGTTGTTAGCAATCGGGATGTTAGTGGGTTGCTCCTATGCAACCCGGCTCAAGGTGGGGCAATACGGGGCAGCACACACGGCCTCAATCACCAAACATGGATTTGAGTAAGCACAAGCGCTGGGAAAGCAAGGAGTACCTGAAGTTTGTTCAGACTCTCCCTTGTGCTGACTGTAAATCCGAAGAGAACGTGGTGGCCCATCATTTAAAGGGTAGGATGGCACCATTCAGTGGGGGAATGGGGTACAAGGCCAGTGATATGTTCACGATGCCACTGTGCCCTGAACACCACCGAGAAATGCACGACACTTCCAATTTAATAGATTATCAGATATACTTCATATTCAGTACATTGGATGAGGCTATGCGTAAGGGAGTGCTCGAAGTAGATCGGGATGCGATACGGAAAGCCATAGCCGATACTCTGTAATGATTTCAGACGACGAAATTGAGAAGGCCGTGGACTTTATACGAGACAACGCAGGCAGGGCAGCTCAGGCTAGATCTGACCGCCTACATTTGGAGGCTTTCAGGAAATCAAAACATGCCATCTTGTTTGGGAAAGCTGGTCCGGGAACTGTAGCTGCATCAGAAGCATGGGCCTATGCCCACCCGGAATATATTGAGTTATTGGAAGGGTATAAGATTGCCATAAAGGAGGATGATGAAATAAGATGGCTAATGGAGGCCGCAAAACTAAAAATAGAAGTCTGGAGGACCTTCCAGGCAAACCAAAGGGCAGGTACTATTTAATGACCGCCCAAGAAATTTTAGAGGATGCAGAAAACGCTCAGGCTTGGGCGCACCAACAAGAAATTATTCAACGTCAACTAGAGGAGTCTAAAATGGCAGCATTTGAACAGAAAGACAACGAGGGCGCACTCTTCAGGGAAGAGAACAAGAAGAGTGACAATCACCCAGACATGACGGGTAAAGCGTTGATCGGAGGTACGGAGTACCGTATGGCTGGTTGGACCAACACCAGTAAATCCGGGAAAAAGTATTTGAAGTTAAGTTTCTCCATCCCACAGGATAGCGGCAGCCGAAGCCAAGAACCAGATGAGGATGACGTACCGTTTTGACTACACACACTATTGAATACCACGACGGCACCACTGTCGATCTGGAGTTCTCGGAAAAGAAACACTCATACAGTGTTGATGGTAAGTATGTTCCAGCAACCACCACGGTTTTAGATAACATAGCTAAACCGGCCCTCGTCCCCTGGGCAGCCAGCATGGGGGCACGGTGGTTCCTTGAACACCAAGAAGATGAGCTGTCCCCTGATGACATGGCTAAGGGGATCAGAAATGCCCACTATTCCTCCAACAGGGAGGCTCTACAGATAGGTCATCAAGCTCACGGCTATTGCCAGAACGCCATTGAGTGGAAGCTAGGGATAAGGAAAGAGGTTCCCTCTATGCCACCCCATGAAAACGCTGTTAACTCTGTCAACGCCTTCAGGAACTGGGTCAAGGAACATGATGTCAATTGGTTTGCTGCAGAACAGAAGGTCTACAACCGGGAACACAAGTATGCCGGAACCGTAGATGCCGTAGCCGAGGTTGATGATGAGTTCTGTGTAATTGACTTTAAGACTTCCAAATCTATCTACTCCTCTCATCACCTACAGTGCGCTGCTTACGCTGCCTGCATAACTGACATGTATGGTAGAGAGGTAGATTGTTCTTACGTGCTTCGCTTAGACAAGCTCTCGGGTGAGTTTGAGGCGGCTAAATCAACTGAGCTAGATGATAACATTAGAGGTTTTCTTGGGTTCCTGGCAGGCTATAGGAGGATTATAAAACTTGAAAACAGAAATGGATGTTGACACTCTTATAGGAATGTTACTTTTCCATACTTCTTCCGCAATAGCGGTGGCATCTATCCTGGCTCAGAAAGGAGAGCACCTGAAGAATGTTGATGAAGCTTTGCAAAAGGCTGCCAATGAATCCGGCACTGTAAATGAACAGGCCCTTTGGGAAACTGTCAGGGACTTCTTCAACCCTGAGATCAACAGCGTTCTTAGAGCTGTGGAAGGCACTACTGTAGTGGAGTTCCCAACCAAAACGGAGACAGAGGACATCATAACCCAATGAAGATTCAGTTAACATGGTATGAAGCGGAAATGGCTGCCAAGGTAGGCATGGCCCGGTCCTTTAGCAGTATGAGGGCAGGCCACAATGCATTCAAACATGGCCTGGGAAGGGATGAGGGTGGTTTGTTTGATATGAATATCAAGGGAGCTGCAGCAGAGTGTGCTGTAGCCAAAGCGTTAGATGTGTTTTGGGATGGTAGTGTCGATACCTTCCATGAGAAGGCAGACATCGGTGAGGATATTGAGGTGCGCTCTGTCAAAGATGCACAGAGGCATTTGTTGGTCAGGCCCGAGGACCCAATAGAAGATAGGAACTACGTGTTGGTAGTGGACTTTTGGAGAAAGGGTGGTGAACCCACTTACCTCATACAGGGTTGGTTACCAGGGGAGGAGTGTGTCCAGGAGGAATTCAAAACTGATTTTGGTAGGCCAGAGAGACCTCCTTGTTTTGGTATTCCAGTATCTCGATTACGCCCCATCAGCACTCTGAGAAAACTGGCGATAGATAAGATGGATGAAAGACTATAGTAACTGGAAGGAAAAATATGATAAAGATCAAGAAAATAGGAGGTATCACTTTGCTAGATACTGTTGGATAAACAGAAATAAAAAAACCCCAACAACCGAAGTTAATTGGGGTGAAAGGTTTGAGCAGATGGAGGGTATTAGCTTAGATGACTATGCAAAGGAACGCAAGAAAGAACGCAACCAGAAGGAAAAGAAGTTATCCCGTAGTAAGTAGGTTCGCCATCATTTTCTCCCAAGCCATCACACTTGTCTAGTGTGGTAGCTATTTTTATTTCTTTTTTATCTCGGTGCACAAGCCAACCTACGCTTTCAAATGTAGGGCATGAAACTTTATCGTGTGTAGTCCAATCTGAGTAGGAGATAATATCCACCCACTTAACCCGGACTAACTCTTTTTCTTTTTCCTGTGAGTTGTAAGTGGTCCGGGGATTATCCATCCCAAGATCATTGGAAGCAACAGTATCAATCCCAATAACCATCCTCCCATTCCTACTAATTTCCCGAGCAGCGTCCAAAAATTATCAGGCGCTTTATTAACCACTGTGTCAGCAGTGACAGAAATAGGTTCACCTTTAATCTGGTCCCCGGCACTCAGGGCAGAGACAGTCGCAGCCGTCATCCCCCCGGCCAAGGTCGGTACAAGCACACCACCCGGTAAGACGCTCGTGGCACCAACAACTGCGCTCGTTGCGGCTCCTGTCATCAGGCCACTCTTCAGTTTCGGAAGTGAACATGCGCTAAGGAATAACGCTAGAAGAACAATATAACAACGACTACGGCGATTGCGATTGCCCAAATTGGTTTCTCCCTTATTTCTAACCATATCTTTTTTATTATTTTCATAGTGTCTCCATTAAAGTGTGATCGTCTGTTAGGTACTTGTGTTTTTGCCCACACCAAGGGCAATGTAGTTTTTTGTTTAAGATGTTGTGATCTGCTCCAGGCGGCAATATTATTGACCAAAGCCTACTACAAAATATGCAATCAAAGTTGTGTATTATTTCTTTTTCGTATGTCAAAGCACAACCATTTTAATCAAGTATCTTCCTTACCACTTCTCTGCCTTCCCAGTCATCTTCTACTGCAACCTCGTGTTTTTCACAGGCAAACCTTGTATCTGTAGCTGGGTTATCCTTCCATCCATTCCTAGAAAGAGTCCTCTTCATAGAGAGGCATCCAGGCACACCCATCTCTACCCATTCACCCTGTTCGTTTTCATGGTGTCCCATAAACTCAATGACATTGCCATTAAGGAATAGCATAAGCACAAACATTGTTTTAACTATCATCTTGCGCCCCCATTATGAGCCTTTAGGTCTGCTACTGTGTCCTTTAATGTCTCAACCTTTCCTTCAAGGGTTTCTATTCTCTGCTTATAGAAGTCCAGAGTGAGTGCTTGTTGTTGGTCAAAGGGAGCTTT